>Ga0335081_10003896_pt1 | contig 23530 bp, 24 predicted proteins | sample Lox_Sample_35_FD_206713 | JGI IMG/M metagenome (GOLD analysis project Ga0335081, IMG submission 206713) | Soil microbial communities from Loxahatchee National Wildlife Refuge, Florida, United States - Lox_Sample_3.5 | ecosystem: Environmental > Terrestrial > Soil > Wetlands | place: USA...
CGTCAGGCAATTCAGAGAGGCGAGTACAAAGTGGAGCCGGACAAGATTGCGCACGCCATTCTCCAGCAGAACGGAGTGTAACGGCGCATAACGTGGGAATGTCTGTTCCGTAATAAGGTGGCATCGTTTGCCTCGGCAAAATGAGCAACTCGACGGTCTCGCCGCGGCCCGCAGGGCCGATCTGCGGGATTTGTGTGCCGAGTTCCAATCCGCCATTTCCGCCTTGACCGCCGACGATCTGCACGCCCTGAAAACGTCAATCGAGAAACAGGAAGGAATTGCCACCCGACTCCAGAGCCTCTTCCCGGAGGGCAATATTACAGGGCAAGGTGCGGGGATTCCGAAAGAAATTCTGGAACTGATCCACGTCACCCGCGTTTATTCCGCTCTCCTGCAGCGCTCGATGCGAACCGCGTCGTTGCGCGCGGCCCTGTGCCGGACGTATAAGCAGCATTTTTCAAAGGCCGGCGACCCACGCCCGGCTGCCAGTTGGTCCTGCGAGGTCTAACGTATGCCTGGTCTGAGCACATCCTTGAATATCGCCGTGCAGGCGCTCAACGCAGAACAAGGCGCCCTCGACGTTACGAGCAACAACATTGCGAACGTGAATACGCCCGGATATAGCCGGGAAGTCGCGGTATTTCAAGAATCGCCGACCGTGCAAGAGGGCAATGTCGCGTACGGGACGGGCGTGACGCTACTGCAGTTCCAGAGCGTGCGCGATCAGATGTTGCAGCTGAGAATCTACGAGGAAACCGCGCAGCAATCCAATGCCGAAGCGCAGTTCAATTCATTGAGCCAGATACAGACGGCCTTCGCGGATCCATCGCAAGGAGTAGGTGGCGCGCTCACTGCCTTCTTTAACGGTCTCAGCCAGCTCTCGACCAATCCCACGGACAGCAATGCCCGGCAGCAGGTGCTGATCGCGGCGAACAATCTCGCGACTGCGTTTCACCAGTCTGTGTCCGCCCTGGATCAAGAGCAGGCGGAACTGGATCAGACCGTGCCGAAGACGGTGAACCAGATTAACCAGTTGACTTCACAAATAGCTCAACTGAATTCGCAGGTGGCCCAGTTGACAGGTCTCGGCAAGGACCCCGGCACAGTTCAGGATCAACGCGATCAACTTGTTCAGCAGCTTTCTGAGTTAGTCAACGTATCCGTCACGCAAACCGACCAGGGTATTACGGTCACGACTGGCAACGGAATTCCGCTGGTCGTGGCGGCACAGAGTTTTGCGCTGCAATCCGGGACCAGCAGCGGCGGGCTTCAGGGGGTATTCGCGCAGGGACAGGACGTTACCAGCCAAATCCAGGGCGGAACACTGGGGGCAGCGATACAGGTCCGCGATACGGTGATCCCGAACTTGCTATCTCAGCTGGATACGCTGGCCAGCCAATTCACTAGCAGCTTCAACGCGACGCACCAGGCTGGCTTCGATTTGAACGGGAATGCCGGGGGAAACTTCTTCACCCCGCTTACTTCCGTTTCAGGTGCAGCGAGCAAATTCAGCGTCGCAATCTCCGATCCCAATCTCATCGCTGCGAGCTCGGATGGATCTGCCGGAAGCAATGGCAATGTAGCACAGATGCTTGCAGTGCAGAACCAGCCTTTGCCCGAGGGCGTAACCCCGATTCAGGCCTATGCCAACCTGGTCCTGATTGTCGGAAACTACGGTTCTTCCGCACAGGCGAATGTCGCAGCAAGCACGGCCAGCCTGCAGCAGTTGAACGATCAGCGCGGCGCAGTTTCCGGCGTGTCTCTGGACGAAGAGAGCACCAACATGATCAAGTACCAGCGGGCGTATGAGGCGGCAGCGCGGGTGGTCACGACTGTTGATTCGATGATGCAGATTCTACTCGGTATGGGGGTAACCAAGTAATGCGAGTGAATCCGAATATTGCTCCGGACATTCTTGCGGCAATCTACAATACACAGACGCAAGAGCAGACTGCATTGCAGGAACTCTCCACCGGCAAGCGTGTGAATGTTCCGTCCGACGACCCTTTGGCCGCATCTCTAATGGTCAGTAACCAGGATCAGTCGTCTCGCACCGACCAGTATCTGCAAAACATCGATACCCTCACCAATCAGATGCAGACCGCGGACACGGCCTTGGCATCGGTTGTGACAGCATTGAACCAGGCAATCTCGCTCGGAGTGCAGGGCTCGACCGGTACGGCAACTGCTGCTGACCGCCAGCAAATTGCGCAAAACCTTCAGGGAATTCAGCAACAGATTGTTCAATTAGCCAACACCGAGGTCGGCGGGGTGTACTTGTTTGCCGGAACGGCAACCACGACTACTCCGTACGTTCTCGATTCCTCGAGCCCATCCGGAGTGCAATACAAAGGAAATATGGGCATAAACGCCGTCCAGGTCTCCGACGGCGTGACGGTTAACACCAATCTGCCGGGCGGCCAGTTGTTTCAGAACACAAATGGCGACGTATTCGGATCGTTGCAGCAGCTGATTACTGCGTTGCAGATCGGGACGGCCTCCGATGCCGCTACGGCGACAAACGCGTTGCGGGACGCCTATAACCGCATCACCGGCAGCCGCGTCTTCTACGGCAATGTCGAGAATCAGCTCAACTCAACCCAGACCTTTCTTAACCAAGAGAGGGTAAACCTCAGCTCGCAGGCAACCAGTCTCATTGGCGTCGACATTACCAAGGCTGCGACTGACCTAACACAGGCCACGACAGCCCACGACGCTGCGCTCGCGGCTGCCGCCAAGATGCTGCCGACCAGCCTGCTCGATTACCTGAAATAGGAACGAAGCTTGTGCCTCGTGAGCATGGGGAGAAGAAATGTTCTCTTTCAACGTGACCCCCACCTGGCGGATATGTCGCTTGGAACGGGGAATACCGGACTGATGCCAAGCTGCTTTCGGTGTTTCGCAATCGGACAACGCCGTGTGGAATGTCGGGTGCCCTGGCGCTTTCTTCGGCGGGAGGTAACTTCTTATCCGTTCCAGCTTTCCGATCGGAGTTCGGTCTCACCGTAGAGAGACTTCGGCTTCTGCCTGGAGGAACCCTGATCGCTAGCCGCTAACCTGGTCTTCAGTTCCATCCATGACTCGCGTACAGAGAACAGGAGTTCCAGAACACGCTGCAGAACAGATGGATCCTGTTGAACCTGGGCAACCATCATTTGATTGCGGATCATCCCGTAGAACTTGCCCATCGCACCTACCAAGTCACCGCCCTGCTGGACGTGGAGGGTTTCGTCCAGTTGTTGCAAGACAAGAAAGCCGTGCTTGAGATGCCGCGAGCGTTCCTCGATGTGATGGGCTTGCATAGCAGAGATCGCCTTCTGCAAATCCCTGGCCAGAACGTCATAGAGGATGATGACGAGGTCGATTGGGCTGGCGTTTCGCACAACCGCCTCTTGATACGCGAGTTGACTGTTCTGTGGATTCATTTGCTGCCCGAATTCGATGAAGAAGTTGATGTGATGCCGCTCAATTCGGAGTTAATTTCCTGCTGCAGCAAAGGTAACTGCTGCAGTGCGAGACTTACCTGCGTGTATTGCGCCGTGAGCATAGTCTGCTCGTTTGCGATATAAAGCTCGAAATTATCGATCTGATCCTGGAAGCCCTGCACCTCGTTGTTCAAGCCCTGAATGTCAACGTTGAACGCGCCGTGGGTTGGGTCCGTCAAGCCGTTCAATTCAGCCTGCAAAATGTCGGCGAAACCCGTACCTGCGGAGTTTCGAAAGAAGTTCTGCACGGCCGTGTAATTGCCATTGATCGCGTTGCTCAGGGTCGCATTGTCCAAGCTCAACGTTCCGTCATCGTTCATAGTGATGCCGAGCGACGCGAGGGTGTTATATCCAGCGGCGCTTGTGCGGGAATAGGTCATCGCACCTAGCAGTTGGCTCTGAACCAGGCGCGCTGCCGAATCTGACGCTAGGGCTCCCGCACTCTTGGTGGTTGTGTTATAGGCAAACTGGCTGTTCAGATCCTGAATCACGGTGTTGTAGCCGGTGACGAAATCCGTAACCGCTTGCTGAATGGTGGAGGCGTCTGGAGCGATTCCAATTTGAACCTGAGTATTGGGGGCCGAACCAACCAGATTGAGTGTTAGGCCGGCGACCGCCCCGGTTACAACGTTGCTGCCGCTGCTGATGGGAACTCCGTCAACCGTGAGAGAGGCATTGGTTCCGGACGTTCCTTTTGTGAAGTTCAGTCCTCCGGTCCCGTCGGTGATCGTCAGATCGCTGGCTGCGCCCGATGTGTTGCTGACAATGGTCAATCGCGCCCCGTTCGCGTCGTTGATTACGCTGGCCGAGACTCCAAGCCCGAGATTGTTGATGCTCGCCGCCAGACCCTCGAGTGTGTTGTTGGTATTGTCGACGGTTACCGAGACGGGGCCGTTGCTTCCAATCTGGATACTTAAAGTCCCCGTATTGATGGCTGTGGAGCTGCTGGCCACCGGGTCCGAATAATAAGATGCCGTGGTCGCCAGGCTATTGACGACGATCGTGTGAGTTCCAGTCGGAGTGGCGGTGGTGGCGGAAGCGGTCACTACGCCGGTGTTGGAACTGGTTACGGCCCGGGCATTGATTGCGCCGGACACATCGGTCAAGCTGTTTACGGCATTGCCCAGAGTGGTGACTTCGTTGTTCAGTTGGGTGAGCGCGGCTGACTGATTCTGCAGGATTTGCTGCTGCGTTTGCCAAACCTGTTCAGGGCCGCGAAGGCCGGCGATGAGCTGGGCTACGGTGGTAGTAACGTCGAGCCCCTGGCCAATACCGAGGCCCGAAGAACTCAGGGCCGAAAGAATGCTTGAAGATGCCATGTGAAAGAGTCCTTCTACTTTTGGCCTTCCGGCTTATTCAGAGGCGGTAGTGCTTGTTCAATCGCCTTGGCAAAATTGAGCATTTGCTGCGAAGGAATCTGCTCGATCAGCCGGCCCGTCGATGCGTCCACGAATCTGTACACCGCCTCATTGCCCTTCTGTATTTCGACAACCACGCTGGTTGCCTCGATATGGGCCGGCTGCACAGGGGTTTCCGGCTCGGCCGTGGGCTGCGCGGTCCGGTGTTCAACCTTGTGCTCCGTGCTGTGCGGCTCAGGAGCGACTGCTGGAATCGAATCTGTCGGATTCACACGCATAGCGTTCTCCTGGTAGGAATCTGTACCCGGTGAGGCATTTCTGCCCCACCGGAGTCAGGACAGGAGTTATTGCAACAACTTGAGAACGGACTGCTGCATCTGGTTCGACTGCTGAAGTGCAGCCATACCGGTTTGCTGCAGAACCGTCAAACGCGACATGTTGGCGACAACCGTCGGCACGTCAGCTGCACGAATGTTGTCTTCTGAAGTCGTCAGGTTCTGGACCTGGTTGGAAATCACGCTCGACGCACTCTGCAGCCGGTTGATTTCGGCGCCGAGAGCGCCGCGGTCAGCAGCGACGTTAGCGATCGCGCTCGTAAGGTCACCCAATGCGGTTTGAGCATTCGCGGCCGAGGTGAGGCTATCGCCGGAAATGCTGACCGAGGTTCCGCTAAAGCCGATCGCGCTGCTGGACAACGCGCCCGTGGTAACTGCGATGGAAGTCGATCCATTCGAAGTACCGTCGCTGAGGTAAACGGAGGTCGCCGTTGCGGTGAAAACCTGCGTTCCGTTGTAGTTGGTGCTGCTGCCGATGTTGTCGATTTCAGACTTGATCTGCGTGAATTCGGCATCGATGGTGGAACGTTGGGCATCGCTGACCGTTCCAGTCGAGGCTTCGGTGGCCAGGGTGACAGCGCGATTCAGAAGAGCGGTGACCTGCGCCAGGGCGCCATCAGCGACCTGCAGAGAACCGACGCCATCGCTGGCATTGCGCGAGGACTGAGTCAATGCGGTGATGTTGGCCTGCAACCCGTCTGCAATAGCCAGGCCGGCGGCATCATCTGCACCGCTGTTCAACCGTGTGCCGGAGGATAGTTGCAACAGTGTCTTCTGGAGCGACGCTTGTGTCATGGACAACTGGTTCTGCGCCGCAAGGGACGTAACGTTATTCAGAATGCTGATCATATTTCTTAAGCTCCTTGAGGTGGACTATTTCCCGCCACCGAACCTTGCGGCATTGCAGCTGTTTCACCGCTTCGGTGATCAGGTTCTTGTAGCGGCCTATGTATCGGCATATCGGGCTCTGTTCATCAGAACTTATTCATAACTTCGGTAACGCACCGGGCATGTCCTTTCGGACCTCATCGCCTAATGAACTTTGATCTGACTGCCGATAAAGGCAGCCCGAGGGGGAGCGTTAGCAGGCTCTTCCTTCAAGAGGGAATCCGTGATACGAGTTACCCGTCTGAATGGTCATCCCCTGGTCTTGAACTCGGATCTTATCAAGTTCATCGAAGGAGCTCCGGACACCGTCATCACATTAACGAATGGTGAGAAAGTGATCGTAAGGGAGAGCGAGGAAGAAGTAGTTCGACGAATCACAGAATTTCGGCGCTCCATGATGATGGGAGATCCAGCGTTCGGCGAGGCGCCGCGCGCTACAACACTGACTGCTGTTCGACCATCCGTAAGCACTACTCCTGAGGGCCAGAGCCGTGGATAAGAGCACATTCGCAGGGATATTTCTCGCCGTTGCCGGCATCCTCACGGGATTGATCCTGGAAGGGGGGAAAATCTCCCAAATCGTCCAGCCGACCGCCGCCATGATCGTGTTTGGGGGTACGCTCGGGGCTGTTATGATCCAGTTCCCACTCTCCGTGGTCTGGGCAGCGGTCAAAGGACTGGGACACGTCTTTTTTAATAAAGGTGCCAATTCCGAGAAGCTGATCAAGGAACTTGTTGGCTATGCGAACCGTGCGCGCAAGGAAGGGATTGTTTCACTGGATTCGCAATTGGCCTCCATTCAGGACGCATTCCTGAAAAAGTCGCTCATGTTGGCCGTCGATGGTACCGAGCCGACCGAACTACGCGACATCATGGAAGTGGAACTCGACAATCTGGACGAACACTCCGAGCGCCTGGCTCACGTGTTCGAATCGGCCGGCGGGTTTTCTCCAACCATTGGCATCATCGGAGCGGTGCTTGGGCTGATTCAGGTTATGCAGCATCTGGAAAATATCAGCGAGGTCGGGCGCGGAATCGCAGTCGCTTTTGTGGCGACGGTTTACGGCGTGGGAGCCGCCAACATCCTTTTCTTACCCTGGGCCGGTAAACTGAAAATCAAGTTGCGGCAGGAACAGGCTCTTCGAGAAATGACCCTGGAAGGCGTCATCTCAATCCTGGAAGGCATGAACCCGCGGATGCTTGAAACCAAGCTGTCTGGCTACCTGCACGGTAAGAAATCTGACCAGCAGGGAACTCGAGGGATAGCCACCGAAAGAGAGCCCGCACGCGCATGAGGCGTAGAAGAAGGAAAGCTGGACACACAAATCACGAGCGCTGGCTGGTCTCCTACGCGGACTTTATCACCCTGCTATTCGCCTTTTTTGTTGTTCTTTATGCCTCATCCCAGGCGGACCAAAAGAAAGCAGCAGAGGTGGCTGCATCCATAAAAGGCGCATTTCAGCAACTTGGTGTATTCACCGGCTCCGCTCCCGGAGAGATTGGAGTTCCCGGTAGTTCAGCTACGATACATCCCGATCTTACTGACCATCCGCTTCAGGTCGTCAAAGTCGCGGGAACATCCGATAAGAAGTACGGGGCTCCCGGTTACGGCATCGACGTGGACGCTTTGAGGAGCGAACTTGAAAATGCCCTCGGCGACGAGATTCGCAAGCACGAAGTACAAATGCGCACTACCCCCGAGGGGCTTGTGGTGAGCTTGCGGGAAATTGGTTTTTTCAAGAGCGGTGACGCGGATTTGCTGCAGGATGGGCAACAGACCCTGATGCGGATCGCTGGTATCCTTGGCAATCGGGGATTTGAGATTCGCATCGAGGGACACACCGATAATGTCCCGATGCATACTAAAAAGTTCAAATCGAATTGGGAGCTATCGACAGCCAGAGCAACGCAAGTCGTCTCGCTACTGATCGAACAATACCATTTCAGTCCCGCGTTGATCTCGGCGGCGGGATATTCGGAGTACCGCCCGGTTGCCGATAATGGAACAGAACAAGGGCGTGCGGCCAATCGCAGGATCGATCTCATCATCGTGGGGAAACCCCCAGATATTGAACCGCCAGCGCCTACGGCCGTGGACGCGGAGCCAGAGAAGCCGAGCGCGGGCATCGAGTCCACTGCGTCGCAATAGAAAGTTTCGATTACCCCGAGAGCAGAACTCGCCGCTTATGCGAGTTCCGACAGCGCTCGCTTTAAATCCGCCGATGTGGGAAACATCCGCAATCCTCGCGCCAGCACAGAGTTGGCCTGCTCATTTTGCTGGAGACGCACTCGGATACTCGCGGCCCGAAGAAATGCCCGGGGATTGGGTGCTATACGAGCCAGCTCTTCTGCTTGTTCGGCAGCCTCCGGCAGACAATTGATAAAGATACAAGCCTTCATGAACCGGTCGCGGATTTCTGCTGACTCCGGATCTGCTCTTGCGGCGCGCTTGAGTTTCTCCACGCCTTGTTTTGGATTCCCCAGTTTCGTTTCCGTATATCCCAGTTTGCTCAGTATGACCGGATCATCCTGCGTTAGCTTCAGGGCGCGGATGTATGCCGCGCGGGCTTCCGTCAGACGTCCGAGATTGTGCAGCGCGTCGGCACGCAATTGTGTTTGCAGGATACGGCTTGGGCCGGTGGGGGCTGTAGATTCTAGCGCCTTGAGAGCCTCGGCACACTCTCCTTCGTCCAGCAGGATCATTCCTTTAAATACCCACGCTTCGGAAGCTTGGGGCTCGAGCCGGATGGCCCGGTTGAAACAGCGCAGTGCCTCGTCCGCATCGCGAGAACACTCGTACGCCTGCAATCCGAGTTGCACCCAGGCCAGCGGATCCTCGGGCATCTCCTGCACCTTAAGTCGCAACAACTCGAGGTAGGCAGCAGCCTTCTGAGCTCGTACCTCCTGCTCCACGAGTTGGCCGAAGTGATGTATGAAGAAACCCGCTCGGGAAACATTGTGACCCAACGCGGTGAGCCGGTGTTCCACCAGTTCGTGCACTCGTCCGGTGAAATAGATTTCTGGGTGCCGGCGAAACAGCCGGCAGTTTTCATGCACGAAGTATGCTGGTGCGTTTTTGGCGCGAGGATGGCTCCCGTCATTCGGCTCCGTCATACGGTCCCAACCGCGCCCTCCGCGTGTGGGCACGTAATTGCGGATTGGCACAAGGTATCCGCCCGCATTCCCCCCCGAGTAGCTTGGGCAATGTACGCGAGGCATTTCGGTCAAGCTCTTCGTCCCCGTCGAGTACTAATACCCAGTCCGTTTCCATCCGCGCCAGGGCAGCATTGCGGGCATCCGAAAAATCATCCCTCCATGGAATGGAAATGACCGTTGCCCCGAAGCCGCGCGCGATTGCGGCCGTCTCGTCCGTTGATCCGGTATCGGCTACGACAATCTGCGAGACGGCGGCCCGAGCACTTTCTAGGCAGTACGCAAGCGTGAGGGCCTCATTCCTTGCGATCATCGACAGCCCCAGGCTCGGCAATGTTCTAACCTCGTGCTAATTTTGGCAATACTTCACGCCTGCACAAATCACTTGAGTGCAAGCCGGATTCCAAATTCACGGCCAACATCGAATGCTAGGTAAGGTCTTTGAACGATCTTCTGCTTCCCCGAATCAGTAAACTGCGGAATGCGTTCGGCCGTCTTGTTGGCCTCTTAACGCGGGCTGCGAGGTTAGAGAGAAATGAGGAATGACAATTGCTTACCTGCTTCACGGGATACGTACGGATATGGAAGACGCGAGCCAACTTTCGCAAAACGCAGGCGAACCTCCAACGGGAACGATCCGTGTGCTTTTGGTCTCAGAAGCGTTCCCTAGTGCAGAAGATGCAATGGTTGAAAAGCTTCTTGACACATTGCTCACCCTAGGCCATGAAGTTACCTTCATTGCGCGGGAAGGCTTGGATGGTCACGTCGGCCCGCCGGTTTTGCAGAGCCTGGGCATTCGCACCTACGCCGGCGACCACGAAAGACTGAAAGTCCTGGGAAAGCTGACCTCTGAGCCTCAATCGTGGGCAATTGAACCGCTTCTCCGTGAGAAAAGATTTGATCTGGCTATTTTTACCGAAGCCTTGGAGTCCGGGGTCTCCGTTCCTGAACAATATCTGGGGTTGATCCGCACCCAGTCTCCGGGAACGAGGATCATGATCATTACGTCCTGTCTCTATGAACCGGGACAGAGGCCAAGCGCGAGAGATCGTCGCGCGGTAGAAGAGTTTGAGAGAAAAGAGGATTATTTCCACCGTCAGGCAGAGAGCTTCGAACGTGCAGATCTGGTGTTGATTGTCGACCAGGACCACCTCATATCGTTGCTCGCCGGCTGTGAGATTCGTGGTCTCGGACCTTGCAGCAACGAAAGCATCTCCGCCGCGATTCAACAGGCCGTGAAGACTCAACCGACGCCCGTTGCAGCCAGCCCGCCGGCTTCTGTACTGCAGGTGGAAACACTCTTCGCGGCTCGTCTCTCCGGGCGAACCGGTTTGCAGCGGATCCTGGGACAGCTGGAATGCTATGTGCTGTTAGCGGGCCTGCTGATGAGCGAGAACAAGTATGTCGAGGCCAGAGCGCAGCTAAGGCACGTATTCGGTCGGATCGACGGATCCTTCGAAGCCGATGACTTCGTGACGCATGTGACTACCCTTCTGCGGCGATGCTACCGAATACTCGGCGACTCAGATTTCGCGGAAATGTATGCGGAAGCGGCCCGGTCGATGGCGATCGACAGACGCGCCGAGGTGTCGCGTCAGCCCGGGCGAAAGGGTACGGACGCACCGTTAGTTTCCCTCATTGTACCGACCTACAATCGCCTGCCGATTCTTCGCAAGTGTCTGGCTGCCATTGAAAAGCAGACGCTTTCACCCGACAAGTTTGAGGTGCTGGTTATCGACGATGGTTCGACAGATGGAACGGGGGATTTCCTCCATCACTACCGCGCTCCGTTCAGCTTTGTGCACCTTCGCCAGTCCAACTCCGGTACGGGAGCCGCTCGCCGCCATGGCGCATCGGAGGCAAAAGGGGACTACCTGCTGCTGATGAACGATGACACGATATGTGATCCCCAGGTGCTGGAGGAGCATCTTCGCGTTCATAACAGATTGCAGTCCCAGTGTTGGGCCGTGCTCGGCAGTTTCGAATATCCCTCCGAAGCCCAGCGTCGCGCGCTAACCTATTATTTCTGTGTGGAACCTTTCATGTTTCCACAAGTCAGCATGGAAGATGGTTGTCCCTATGGATATTCCCAGTTCATTACCTGCAATCTGAGTATTCGTCGCGATGCTGTGATGGATGCTGGTTCATTCTCCTCAATCTACAAGTTAAGCGAGGATACGGAATTGGGCCTTCGGCTCTTTGAGAAGGGCTATCGCGTCCTGTACCATCCAGCAGCCCATGCCTGGCACGACCACCTACCTTATCCTGCGCGCAATCTCATCCGCCGGGCGCGAGTTTACGGAACGGACTACTTCCACATGTTTCGGCAGCATCCCCGTGTGATGAAGGAATGGGCAATGCCCGTCCCACTCACGGCTATGGATGAACAAAACGCCGCTCGCATCCTCGCCTATGTCGAATCCAATCGCAAAGATGTCGAACAAGCTATGGAAGCGTTGGAAAAGTGGGATGACATTGATTTTGCGTCAGTTCTGGAACGCAACCGGGACACTGCAAAGATGGTGCTTACGCTTTTCCGTCAGGCGGTGCCTGCCATCCACTGGTTCTACCTATATGAAACGATGTTTCAGACGATGGTGGTTGAGCTGAACCTAGCTCATATGACTCCCCGCGCCCCCGGCTCCTTTGCGGCGGGTGCGGCGGTGGCCTCGCGGTAGCGTTGGTTGAAAGACGAAACGGAGAGTTAGACGATGTTCGCCATTATCGGGATTTTGATTGTTTTCGGCGCCGTGCTCGGCGGTTTTCTGATGGAGCACGGGCATGTCAAGCTATTGCTCCAGCCTGCCGAGCTGCTCATCATCGGTGGGGCAGCGGTCGGTACCGTGCTCGTCGCAAATCCTTTTCACATCCTAAAGAAGATCGCGGGCGGCCTCGGTGCGGTGTTGGGTGGTTCAAAGTTCAACCAGCAAAAATATATCGAGTCACTGAAAATGATGTATGACCTGTTAAACAAAGCGCGGAAGGACGGCATTGTCGCACTCGAGGCAGATATAGAGGAACCGGAGAAGAGCCCGGTCTTTTCAAAGAATCCGTCATTCTTAAAAGATCATCACGTGCGCGATTTTGTCTGTGACACACTTCGCATGTCAGTCAGTGGTGGCGTGGAGCCTTTTGATCTGGATCAAATGATGGAATTGGACATGGAAGTTCATCACCACGCGGCGAGCCAGCCGGTTGCGGCGCTCAGCAGCATGGCGGACTCCTTGCCGGGTTTGGGCATCGTGGCCGCGGTTTTGGGCGTCGTGATCACCATGGGAGCGCTCGGCGGCCCACCGGAGGAAATCGGTCAAAAGGTCGCAGCCGCCCTCGTCGGGACTTTCCTTGGGATTTTGCTGTGTTATGGCATGGTCGGTCCACTGGCCGCAAACATGGCCAAGCTCGCAGACGACGAACACGCCTACTACCACGTTCTCCGGGTCCTCATCACGTCGTTTATCAAAGGGGCCCCGCCCATTATGGCGGTTGAAGTGGCTCGTCGGGCAATACCGGGCCATGTTCGCCCTTCGTTTAAGGATGTCGAAAAGATCTGCCGGTCCAGTGCAGCAGCCGCCGCGGCGGCCGGAAAGTGACGAATGCCGGATCTAGGCTCAAAATCGCCGATTATTATTATCAAGAAGAAGTCCGGCCATGGCGGGCATCATGGCGGCGCCTGGAAGGTGGCCTATGCAGATTTCGTCACGGCCATGATGGCGCTGTTTATCGTCCTCTGGCTGATGAATAGTAGTAAGCAGTTGCAAGTTGCGGTCGGTGGGTATTTCAAAGACCCTACCGGCAGTTCCAAGAAAGTGGGGACAAATCAGGCCGGGTCAGGCGAGAACTTCACGCTGACCAAAGACAACATGCCGAAGCTGAAGGAGGAACTTCAGAAAGTCGTCCGGCAAATGTCCAATTTCGACCGCCTCAAGAATCAGATCGAAATGACCATTACATCCGAGGGGCTCCGCATCGAACTGATGGAGTCTTCGTCAGGAACATTCTTTGAGAGCGGCAGTTCCGCGCTCAATGACGATGGCAAGGAACTCCTAGCAGCTCTCTCTCAGGAGCTCGATCACCTTCCCAACAAAGTGTTCATCGAGGGGCACACTGACGCCAAGCCCTACAGTGAGAACGCGCAGTACGGAAACTGGGAGCTCTCTTCGGACCGAGCGAATTCAGCACGGAGACTCATGCAGGCGAGCGGCTTGCGAGCCGATCAGATCTCCCAGGTTCGTGGTTACGCCGACCAGAAGCTTAGGGTCCCGGCAAATCCAATGGAGCCCTCCAATCGCAGAATCAGCCTCATTGTTCAATACATCACCAAAGACGAAGACGACGATAAGCCAGTCTCGGAATCCGAATCGAAATCTGAGTCTGGTTCTCCCAACTAGTCGAAGGCGCCAATATCCAATAAACGAGTTCGATGATGCAGTTCCGCCGACTGGTTCGCACAGGTGTTTGCCTGATGCTGCTGACCTGTCCGGCACTCGAACGGGACGACTGTATTCAATCCGTACTCTAATTTCCGGATAACTTACAGCGCGCCGCTGTGGAAAAGTCAATGCCCGCAAAATTAGGCCTGAACTTGTAATTCCTGCATTGGTATAGCAATTGCATTAGAGAGGATTCTGCTTGGGGCAGTGAAATTCGCTCTCTCATGGGAGTGCAAATCTGAGGGGAATTGCTACGACATCCTCCATCCGGTGGGTGGTTCCAAGCCGAGTACTAGTAAAAACAATCGGGCCAACCCCGGGGGAGTGTTCGAGTGAATGTCGAAAAGCAACATGGTCGAGCGCCAAACGTGCTGCTTGCAGAAGACGATGTCCCGCTTGCAAACTTTATCCAACGTCGTTTGGAAGCTGAATCCTTTCGAGTCCAACATGCTCAAGACGGAGAGACCGCAGCCCAAACCTTGAAAGAGCATTGCTATCAATTGGTGGTTCTGGATCTCAATCTGCCGAAGATGGACGGCATCGCCGTTCTGAGAGATATCCGTCCGGTCCAGCCCCGGATTCCCATTCTGGTGCTTACCGGCCGGACGCAACTGGAAGATCGGGTGTTGTCCCTTGAAAGCGGCGCGGACGACTGCCTTCTGAAGCCGTTCTCGTTCGTAGAGTTCTTGGCGAGAGTACGCTGTTTGATGCGCCGCAATCAGGCCTTGTCTAGCGGCCGCTTGCAAGTTGGTGATCTGGTGCTGGACGGACGTGAGTTCCGGGTCGAGCGCGGAAACAGAAGCATTGATCTCTCAGGCAAGGAGTTCGCCTTGCTTGAGTACTTGATGCAAAACGCCCATCAGGCCGTAAGCAGAGCCATGATCATGGAGAATGTTTGGAAGATACCGCATGATCCCTCTACGAACTTGGTAGATGTATACGTCAAGTACGTCCGCGATAAAGTGGACACGCCCGAGTTTCCCGCAAAACTGATTCGTACCGTCCGCGGCGTCGGTTACGTGCTGTCGGAAAGTTGAGAGCACACCAATGCCAGGGACCGTCGCAATCGACCAGGACTTTCTGCGCTCCGTCACCCAGGGGCTCCACAAGCTAGCCCAGCCCCTGACGCTCATTAATGGCTACATCGAGCTGAGCATCGATCGCGAGAGCAGTGATGCCTCTCACGAACTCATGGAGAAACTGTTGCAGCAATCGCACAGAGCCTCCAGCATCGCCCAATTTGTTGCTCAACTCGCCCGCTACCAGATTCCATCAGAGGACGTAAAGGACGTTTTGGTGAGCGAAGTATTAAAGGGCGCGATTGGGGATATCTCCAGAATCCTGGACGACGCTCAAGTCACATTGAAGTTCCGCAATTCCGGGACTGAACGGCCCGTGAGAATTTCTCCGCTCCGGCTCCGAGAGGTCCTTTTCCAACTCATCGACACGATTCGGACGGCCTCGTTCTCCGGGGACGAGATTCGCTTGGATCTGGTTGCTGAGAGTGACCGCTTGACGCTCCTGATCTTCCGTGAATGCGGATTCTCGCGCAAGTCGCCGGATAGTGAATTTGATGATTACTCCCCGAGTAAGCGCGCTCTTGCTCTATCGAGGTCTTTGCTTGTCGGGGCTGGTGGAAGCTTTGCCGGAACCCTCGAACCATTGTTCATTCGTGCCGAGTTTCCCATGAAGTAATGGGGAAGGTATCGACAGATATCTAACATTACATTTTTCCAATGGTTAGTGATAGGAGCAACCATAGTATGGCGACCGCAACTGCAGCAGCCGTTTCGAATTCCCTTGGCGCAGCTTACACCGGCAGTTCTCTCGGAGTGTTGATCGTGAGTCCAGACGAAAGTATACGTAGGAGCTTCGTCTCTCGCGCGCGGTCGGAGCGTTGGCGATTGGTCGAGGCCACCGCTGGTGCCCACGCTCTGGCGGAGCTTGAACTTGGCGACTTTTCGCTAATGTTGCTTGACTCGAAGCTTCCCGACCTGGATGCAGCCGAACTGCAGGAATTTGTACGTGCTCAGTTTCCTCGTTTGCAGGTCGTGATGTTGAATCAGCAAACTATGGTGCCGCATCAATCGGTAACCACGTCCGATACGTTGCTTTCTGGTACCCCGAGCCATCTCTGGTCTGGGAAAACGTTGTTGCCAGCTTGCAAAGATGATCTTCAGGGAATGGCAGCCTTACCCGGAATGGTGGGCGCCTCGCGGGTGATGCAGCGCGTCTATCGGATGACGCAATTGGTTGCCCGTCGGGATGCAACGGTTCTGATTTCAGGTCAGAGTGGTACTGGGAAAGATCTGGTGGCGCAGGCCCTGCACATGCTCAGTCCGCGCCACGCGAATCCATTCGTCGTTATCAATTGCGCTGCCATCCCCGAACCGTTGCTGGAAGCCGAGCTGTTTGGTTACACCAAGGGAGCTTTCACGGGTGCGGTGCAGTCTCGCATCGGGCGCATTCACGCCGCTCAGGGTGGAACGCTCTTTCTCGATGAAATCGGCGAATTGCCTCTCGGGCTGCAATCGAAGCTGCTGCGCTTCCTGGAACAAGGGGAAGTGCAACGCCTCGGCAGTTCCGACAGCTTTCGAGTCGATGTTCGCGTGGTTGCAGCTACGAATGTGAACCTCCCGCGGCTCGTTAAAGAGCAGCAATTCCGCGAAGATTTGTTTTACCGCCTTAACGTGTTTCCGATCGAACTGCCACTTCTCAAAGAGAGGCTCGAGGATCTTCAAGCAATTGCCAAAGGGTTTCTGAGCAAATTCGGCTCGCAGCGATATACGCTCAGTTCGGAGGCCCTGTTTCTGCTGATGCAGCACGATTGGCCGGGCAATGTTCGCGAGCTGCGCAATGTCATCGAGCGCGCGACCATTCTCGCTCAGGACGAGTGCGTGATTCTCGCCGAACACATCGTTCTATAGTTACGTCCGTGAGTGTACCTCTTCGATTTGTTAGTTTTTGGCAGGGACCGTGCACACTCATAGGCAGATGTTGCCTAGTTCTCATCCCGCTCCAATGATCGCGCCTGACGCCGGAACCTCCGCCGCCACGCTGGCCGAAGCGTTCGACGCCTTCATCACAACGGCTGCACGCATGGAAACCTCCTACGGTCAGCTTCAGACTGAGGTGGCACGATTGCGCTCCGAGTTGCAGGAACGCAATGCCGCATTGAGCGCGAGTCTGGAAGAGAACAGCCAGATCCGGATGGCGCTTCAGCAAATTCTCGAGGCGTTGCCCTGTGGCGTCATCGTCGTCGACATCAATCGGTCGATTGTTCTCATCAATCCGGAAGCGCAACGCTTGATCGCCGTTCCTGGCAAGCCGATCCTTCAGCTGGCTGATTTACCGAACGGCGTGCAATCCAAGCTGGAATCGGCCATAGCTCACCAGGACGAGCATGAATTGCTTCTCGAGGGTGAACAGCGGTGGCTCTCAGTACGAAAAACGAGACTCAATTTCGCGAGCGATCGGCAGAGAGCGCATTCATCAGAGCGTACCATCCTGATTCTGCGAGACATCACTGCCCGGAAAAAAGCCGAAGAACAACGCGAGCGCTCCCGCGACATGGTCGCCCTGGGAGAGATGGCCGCTGTGCTCGCTCATGAGATTCGCAATCCGCTTAGCAGCCTGGAATTGTGGACCGGGTTGCTGGCGAAGCAGCCTTCACAATGCGAAGAGACCAAATACGTCATCGAGAATCTTCAAGCCGGGGTCCGGTCGATTTCCGCGACTGTGAACAACGTGCTGCAATTTCATAATTCGGGCGTCCTTAATTGGGCGCCCGTACCCCTGGCAACGGTCCTGCAAAATAGCGTCTCATTTATTCGTCCCCTTGCCGATCAGGCAGGTATCCGGTTGACCCTCAATGTTTCTCTCGGGAAAACCGCGATCTTTGGAGATTCGACTGCCCTCCAGCAGGTGATCCTCAACCTTGCGATCAATGCCTTCCGCCACACACCACGGGGAGGGACGTTCGCGATTCATACCCAATTGAAATCGTATGGGCAACACGTCTTGCTGTCCTTTGCAGATACAGGGGAGGGAATTGCGGGGCCAGACATGCCGAACCTCTTTGAGCCTAAGCTGGGCAAGAAGACGAACGGACCTGGTCTCGGTCTGGTGATCTGCCGGCGCATTGTGGAGCAGCATCGAGGAGCGATCCGGGTTGAGAGCGAGCGGGGTAAAGGCACGACCTTTTTTGTGGAGCTTCCAGTTCTATGATTCAACAGGCCAAATCCGTATTGGTGGTGGACGATGAGCCGGGCATTCGCATGGCGTTAAAAGCGAACTTCGAGCGCGCAGGTTGGCGCGTCGAAACTGCTACCGGAGCTGTGGACGCTACAGAGAAGTTCAAACGGTCGCGTTTCCCTTTGGTAGTCACCGACATCCGAATGCCGGATGGAGACGGACTGCATCTCATGCGGACTGTCAAAGCCACGGATGCGTCCACTGCCGTCGTGCTGGTCACGGCGTTCGCGACTGTGTCGCAAGCCGTGCAGGCCATGCAGAACGGAGCTTGTGACTACCTGACCAAGCCGTTCACTTTTGATCAGCTACAGCTGGTGATTGATCGGGTGATGGCCCAGACGCAATCCTCCGCGGTTTTGAGGGGTACGCAGATCGTTGGAACATCGCCGGCGCTGGCCAAGTCGCTGGATCGCGCTCGTGTCGCCGCTCAGGCTGACGCCGACGTGTTGATCGAGGCGGAAAGCGGCACCGGGAAAGAATTACTCGCCCGCTTCATTCACGAAAGCAGTAGCCGCCGTGACAAGCCATTAGTCGCCATCAACTGCGCCGCCGTGCCCGACCAATTACTCGAGAGCGAACTGTTTGGCCATGTGCGTGGTGCATTCACGGGAGCAACTCTCGCCAAGGTGGGCAAATTTGAGCTTGCCGACGGCGGCACGCTGCTTCTCGATGAAATCGGCGAAATGGCTCTCGACCTTCAGCCCAAACTGCTCCGTGTTTTGCAGGAGCGCGAAGTCGAACGGCTGGGAGATACCCGCACAATCCCGGTCGACGTTCGTATCGTCGCTACTACCAATGTTTCGCTGCAAAACATGGTTGAGCAAGGGCGGTTTCGTGCTGACCTCTTCTATCGTCTCAACGTGATCCCATTGACGCTTCCCCCGCTCCGCCAACGCGGACAAGATATCGTTCTGCTTGCGCAGCATTTCGCCCAGAAATTCGCGAAGCAGGCGGGACGTCCGGCCGCGACTCTCGATCCGGAATTCCTGGCGGGCATGGAGCGCTATTCTTGGCCGGGAAACGCTCGCGAACTTTCCAATTTCATGCGGCGCGTCGTCGCGATCAGCAACGGCCATCGCATTGGTCCCGAATACATCGGACCTGAGTTTCTCAACCCCGTTGGCGTCCGAAGCGTTGCTTCTCCAGTTGCGTTCCAGGCCGGCACTTCCATGAGGGAACTGGAACGGCAACTGCTGGAAACAACGCTCCAGCTCACGGGGGGCAATCGCACCCGCGCCGCGGAAATGCTCGGAGTGAGCCTAAGGACGATTCGCAACAAGATCCGCGAGTTCGGGCTCCCTCCCCGGAGGCTTGCCTGATGGTTTCGACGCAGATGATCCAGTTGTTGGAACGTTTTCTCGATGTAACGACCGACCGTCAGAAGCTCGTTACCACCAATATGGCCAACATCGATACACCCGGTTACCGGACCGAGGACATCAATTTTCGCGCCGAGTTGGACCGGGCAGCGGGAGGCGACGAGGGTCCGGCTCTGGGTACGATCGCTCATCGGGTTCCAGGGCTTCTGCAGCGTCCCGATGGCAACGACGTTAGTCTCGATCGGGAGAGCATGTTGTTAGCCGAGACCCAGATGCAATTTCGAATTGGGATCCAGTTCTTGCGCACAGAATTCCACCGCCTATTGCACGCCATTAACGAAGGGAAAGACTCATGAGCATTTTCTCAATGTTGGAAATCAGTGGCTCCGCCATGGCAGCCCAGCGCCAAAGGGCAGAAGTTGTTGCTGCAAATATGGCGAATGCCGACACGACCCGCAGTTCCGATGGCGGGCCTTACCGACGTAAGGAAGTCGTCTTCGCTAGCACGGGCAATTCGCCGTTTCGCCTGTTACTTGCGGGAATCAAGCGGCTCGCTGGACATGCAGAGGTTGCCGTCCGCGTGTCACGCATCGTGAATGATCCGGCGCCGCCGGTCATGCGGTATGAACCAGGTCATCCCGACGCCGATAAAAACGGTTACGTTGCCTATCCCAACATCAATCCGATTGCTGAGATGGTGGATTTGATGGGTGCGGTCCGCTCCTATCAGCTGAATGCCTCGGCTGTGAGTGCGGCCAAGCAGATGATCCAGGGATCGATGGACATCCTCAAGTAGAGAGCGACTGACCCCATGAACCACTTCATCACTAATATCCCTGTATTCCCCAGCGGTCAGTTGCCGGTCTCGCCTGGCGCTTCGGGTCCGGATGCAGCGAATGGCGGTTTCAAAGATACCCTCAAAGACGCCATCAACCAGGTCGAAGATATGCACTCCAGCGCCGAGCAGCAGATGACCGATCTGCTGAAAGGCGATCGCGGTGACGTTCAGAATGTGATGATTGCCGTTGAGAAAGCCGACATCGCTTTTCAACTCATGATGCAAGTGCGGAACAAGATCGTAAATGCATATCAGGAAATCTCTCGCATGCAATTTTAGGCAACGACTTACTTAGGCCATGGACAGCTTCAAACAAATTCTAGCTGAGGCTCGCAACATCATTGCCGCGCTGAAGACCAAGGAAATACTGGTCCTCATGGGAGGTGCCGCCTTCATCATGGGCATCGTGATCATGTTTGTACATCTGATTGCGACTCCAGATTACAAGCCCCTGATGACCGGTATGGAACCGGCCGATGCACAGTCGCTCGCCTCCCGCCTGGCGGCAAAGAATATCCCGTACCAGATCAGCCAGGATGGCAAGACCGTCAGCGTGCCCAGCGATAAGATCAATTCGAGCCGTCTTGAAGTCGCCAGCGAGGGCATGCCACGCAGCGGACGCATGGGGTTTGAGATCTTCGACAAGCTGAATTGGGGGCAGACCGAGTTCGATGAGAAGGTCAATTATCAGAGAGCGCTCGAAGGCGAACTGGAGAAGACCATCGCTACGCTGCGTGATGTCGAGAGCGCACGTGTTCACCTGGTGATGCCAACCGATTCTGTCTTCGTGGACCGCGAACGCGACGCCAAGGCTTCGGTGATCCTGAAGCTGAGGTCGGGGCAGTTGTCCGACGACACTCACCGTGCCATCGCAAGCCTGGTTTCTGGTGCAGTTGATAAGCTAACCCCGCAGAATGTAACTGTCATTGATGCCGATACGAATCAGCCATTGGTGTCTCACCACGGAAACTCCGCAGCCGATGCAGAACTGGAAACTCAGCTTTCTCAAAGGCTCGTTAGCACACTCGAGCCCGTTGTCGGTGCGCAACGGGTCCGAGCCAGTGTCAACGTCGAATACGACCCAAGCACTAGTGAAGAAAACCGAGAAACCTACGATCCCAAGAGCGCTGTCGCCATTGCGATGCAGCGCTCCGAGGAGCAAGTCGGTGCGCGCGGAGCGATCGGGGGCATACCCGGCACCGCCAGCAATGTGCCCGCAGGTGCAGCCGCAAATGACAAAAGCGCAGCAAACCAGAATGGGCTGGCAAAAGCAACGGAAGAAGAGGGTGATGACACCGTGTCCGTTTCTAAAACAGAAAACGGCACCTATGCCGTCGACAAGCTGACCCGGCATACACTTCAGCCGGCAGGCCGCATTCGACGCATATCCGCCGCGCTCCTGGTCGATGATGCTGTCGAGGTTCAACAAGTAAGTGGAAAAAGCAGCGAAAATCGCCGCAAGCGTACTCCCGAAGAGCTGAAACAGATCGAAGCCCTGGCCTCGGCCGCAATCGGCCTTGATAAAGAGCGGGGCGATACGTTGGCTGTGCAGAATCTGTCATTCCAGCAATTGCCAGAACAGGCTCCGCCGCCACCCAGCAAGTTCGAAAAAGTTCGCGTTGTTCTGAATGATTGGTCCTCTCTGACCCGCTACGCGGGTATTGTCCTGCTGTTCCTGGTCGTCTATGTCTTCCTTATTCGGCCGATCAAACGGCAAGCGTTCGAGGCATTCAAGCAGTTGCCGGCTCGTACCGCCGCCATGGCAAAAGCGGGTAACGATGCCCAGCAGTTGGGGGAACTGACCCCGGAGATCCTGTCCCTCACGGACGCTCAACGCAGAATCCTGGGGCTTCAAAAACAGGTTGCCGATCGTGCCAAAAATGAACCAGCGGTAACGGGCCGCGTGCTGCAGGCCTGGCTGCGAGAGGAGTCGCAATGAGCGCGGCGCGTGCAGAAACTTCACTCACCGGAGTACGAAAGGCCGCTATCCTTGTAACCGTGCTTGGAGATGAGGCCGCTGCCGTAATTTTGCGGCAGCTTTCACAAGCGGAGGTTCAGAGAATCACCGCCGAGGTGGCCTCACTCGATATCGTCCCAGCGGACGTCGCGCAGCAAGTGCTCGATGAATACGAGCGCCAGGCAGCCTCACGCCGTTTCCAGATCGACGGTGGGAGCGAATACGCAGCGCGCATGCTTCATAAAGCCTTCGGTGAAGAACAAGCTACCGATCTTGTACAAAAGATTGCGCAGGAGCGCAAGAAGACAGCGGGCAAGTTCGGGTGGCTGAGCAACACCGATCCGCAGCAACTGTCGGCATTTCTGGAGACGGAGAGTCCGCAGACTGGAGCGGTCATCCTGGCGCATCTAGATCCAAAGCACGCATCCTCGGTTCTGGCAAAGTTCCCGGGAGAATTGCGCACCGAAATTGTGAGGCGAATGGCCCGGCTGCGTAACTATTCGCCCGAGGTGGCCGAAACGATTAGCAACGTTCTGAACCAGAAGCTGAAGCCGTCTGGCCCGGCCGAGAAGAAGCCACGCAAAAGTCCGGCATCTGTCTTGCCCGAGCTTTTGAATCACCTAGAGCCGACCACTTCGAAGGAGGTTCTCGACAGTCTGGAAAAAGAGAACGCTGCTCTGGCGAACAATCTTCGGAATCTGATGTTCACGTTTGAAGACTTGGTAGGAGTTCCAGAAACCGCCTTGCGTGAATGGGTGGCCGCCATTGACAAGAAGGTCTTGGCTCTGGCGCTCAAAGGCGCGAGTCAATCAGTCAGAGATCACATCTTCAAGTCCATGTCCTCGCGCGCGGTCGAAATGCTGAAAGAAGACATGGATGTCATCGGCCGCGTGCGCGCAAAAGAAGTTACGGAGGCGCAGCAATCTGCTCTGGCCACCGCCCGGCAGTTGGAAGCGGAAGGAAAAATCGTGCTGAAAGCTGAGGCTGAAGATGAGTTCGTCGCCTAGACCGGCCTTGACACGGGAATCTTCGATCGAAATATTTGAGTACCCGGCCTTCGGGACGCATAAGGGAAACACATCCGCTCCGCCAAATGGTGATGCCAGAGAACATGGGGGAGATGTGGACTTGCCCCGGCTGCTAGCTGAAGCAAAAGCGCAAGGGATGCAGGAGGGACTGCAGCAAGCTCAGCGGAAAGCTGCCGACGAAGGACAGAGGTACGAGCGAATCGCCGAGGCGATCCGCAACTTCCAGGAGCGGTCCTCCGGCTACTACAGCCGCGTCGAAGTGGAACTAGTGCACCTTGCCCTCGCCATTGCCGGCAAGATCCTTCATCGCGAAGCTCAGGTAGACCGCATGCTCATGGCTGGACTGGCCAAGGTGGCGATCCAGAAATTGCAACAGGGCACCAGAGTGATCGTGCGTGTAAATCCACAAGGAGTACAGGATTGGAAAGAATATCTGAAGAGTAATCTTTCCGGCTGGATGAACGTTGAGGTCGAAAGCGACAACA
>Ga0335081_10003897_pt1 | contig 23529 bp, 16 predicted proteins | sample Lox_Sample_35_FD_206713 | JGI IMG/M metagenome (GOLD analysis project Ga0335081, IMG submission 206713) | Soil microbial communities from Loxahatchee National Wildlife Refuge, Florida, United States - Lox_Sample_3.5 | ecosystem: Environmental > Terrestrial > Soil > Wetlands | place: USA...
GCGCTACCGGAAGCCTGTGGTATCAGGTGCACCGGATTCCAGATCAGCCGCGACCCGGCCGGTACGGAAGCCACGGATTTCAGTGACAGTGGTGCGCCTCTCGAAAAAGGGCGAACCGAAAGCTGGAAGGTTCCCAGGGTTGCGCTTCCCGTGCAGCCGAGCGGAATGGCAACGGCTGACGAGGCCGCCAGTGACACTACAATCAGGAGTCGGGTCACTACTTTCTAGGATGCGCGGGGCGCGACGAAAGTCGACCGCACCGCACCTCTTTTCTCTTCGAGCAGGTGCACTCTTTGTTAGGGATACCACTTTGAGAGTGAGGTGCCCATCCTGTTCAGACAGGATACGCGCGCTGCTAAATGCCGGCTAGAAACTGATCGGGGCGGATGATGCCCAATGCCGCCGCCGTCATAATGAGCCCTACGCAGACGATCACGGCCGCAGACGCTACCGGAATCAGCCGGAAGGCCGCGTGGCGTGAGGCCTTCTGGCTGTCAGGCAGCAATTGCTTGGCATAGAGCACGATCAGGCCGATGGCCATCAGCACACCCGCCAGGCCGAGGCTGAATGTCAGCAGGAGACCGAGTCCCAGGCCCACGCGCCCGAGGGCGATTGCGCTGAGCAGGAGGACGAGGGCGGACGGGCAGGGAACCAGTCCGCCGCTGGCGCCGAGCGCAATCAGGCTGCCCATGCTGACATCACCTTCCGGAACGTGACTGTGGACGTGACCGTCGCCGTGGTCGTGCACCAGGGGGTTGTGCTCGTGGTGGTGATGCTCGATATGACCCTGCTCGTGAGCGTGCGCGTAGCCATGGTGGTGGTGATGCTCGTGGGCATGGGCGTGCGCGTGGCTATGCTCATGCACAGGGGTGTGCGCATGAGCACGGGCGTGGTCATGATGGTGGTGCTGATGCGCCAGATGAAGAGCGGTTTGAATCCGCTTATAGAGCAGGATTCCGCCGATCCATACGATCGAAACGCCGGAGAGAACGCCCAGCACGGGCACGATCTTCTCGGGAAGAATGTATCGGGATAAAAAGAGAGTCCCCAGGCCGAGCAGGAAAACCGAGATGGTATGAGTGAAGGTGACCATTCCGCCGAGAAAGATCGCGTGCCGGGCCGAACCGCGCGAGCCGACCAGATAAGCTGCCACGATGGTTTTGCCGTGCCCGGGGGACATCGCGTGTATGGCGCCGAGCACGAAAGCTACGGCCAGCCCCGCGAGGATCATACCCCCGCTGAGTTGGCCCTGGTGCAACAGGTTCGCCAGGTAATTGTTGCCCGCCGCGGTCTGCCCGCCCGTCTGAGCCACCGCAGTGGCCGCCAGAAAAACCGGCAGTAGGAAATACCGTTTCATTACAATGGTCAATTGTACTGCGGATCGAAACCATGCGGAATGTGATCACCACTCTAGACCTCCCCGAGAGCGGCGAGTTCAAAGTTCCGCGCGGCAGCATCGTCACGCCATTGGCGCGCGATCTGGCGGCATCTCGCGGCATACGAATTGTCGAAGTGGCAGATGACCAGCTTCCCGCTGCTCCTGCCGATAAGAGGATCGCGATCGGCTCCGACCACGGCGGTTTCCGTTTGAAGGAAACGCTCAAACCGGTATTGCACAGTCTCGGGCTGGACGTACGCGATGTGGGGGTGCACGATGAGCGGCCGTCCGACTATCCCGATATCGCGCTCGAAGTGGCGGAGTTGGTGGCATCGGGCGCAGTCGCAAGAGGGATCGTCATCGATGGCGCGGGCATTGGCTCATCCATCGCCGCCAACAAGGTACCGGGTGTCCGCGCGGCCCTGTGCTATGATAAAGCGTCCGCTCGAAATAGCCGGGAACACAATGATTCTAATGTGCTTACGCTAGGTGCGCGACTGCTCACGGCAAGCCAGGCGGAAGAGGTTTTGCGCACTTGGATCGGCACTCCCTTCGCCGGCGGAAGGCACCAGGCGCGGATCCAGAAGATCACCGCGATCGAGCAACGGTATTTCCGGAAGGGCACTTCATGACTGCGTCCGAGCTCGACATTCTGGTAGCGCAGATCGGCGAAGAGATCCTGGCCCGCCTGAATCCTGCCGCGCCGGTGCGCGAGAAGGGCGAAGGACTGAACCTGCCGGCGCAGGTTTGCCCGGACTGCACGCAGCGTTGCCCGCAGACATGCGCGCGCAACACCAAAGAGATCCTGGCGGCGGGCGCGGACCGCGTTTCCGCCAGCGAACGGCTCACGAAAATCGATCCATCCATTGCGGCGCTGATCGACCACACCATCTTGAAGCCCGAGGCCACGCGCGCCGACATTGTCAAAGTGTGCCGGGAGGCCCGCCAGTACGGTTTTGCCAGCGTGTGTGTGAACCCGTACTGGGTGCCCGTGGTGAGCGCAGAGCTGGCCGGGTCGCCGGTGAAGGTGTGCTCAGTGGTGGGGTTTCCGCTGGGCGCCACCAGCACGGAAGCCAAGGTGGCAGAGACCGCCGCGGCATTGCGGGCCGGCGCTCAGGAAATCGACATGGTGATCAACGTGGGCGCGCTGCGTTCGGGCGATCACGAAGCGGTGAAGCTGGACATTCAGCAAGTGGTGAAAGTGGCGCACGAGGCCGGCGCGATCGTGAAAGTGATTCTCGAAACGGCCTTGCTCGACGACAACCAGAAGGCCGTGGCGTCGACGCTATCGAAGCTGGCGGGCGCCGATTTTGTGAAGACTTCGACCGGTTTTGGGCCGGCTGGGGCAACCGCGCATGATGTAGCACTGATGCGTAGCGTGGTGGGTCCGGAGATTGGCGTGAAAGCTTCGGGCGGCATTCGAACGCTGTCCGATCTGCAAGCCATGACGGCGGCCGGCGCAACGCGCATTGGAGCGAGCGCCAGCGTGAAGATTGTTGAGGCTACCGCTGCCTGATGCAGGCTACGCGTAAACCCACGATCCGGTTCCGCGAGCGATCCGAGCTGCTCGACTTTTTGCTGGAAGTCGCGGCAGGGACATCGTCCACGCTCGATCTCGATCAGCTCCTCGCTAACGTCGCCGAGATCATCCAAAAAGTGCTGCCGTATGATCTGTTCGCGATTCTGCTGTATAGCGAGAGGCGGCGCGATCTGCGCATTCGCTATGCGGTGGGGCATCGCGCGGAGATCGTGTCCAACCTGTCTGTAGCTCTGGGCGAGGGCATCACCGGCGCGGCCGCTCTGAGCCGCGAGCCGGTGCTGGTAAACGACGTGCGCCGCGATCCGCGTTATCTGAGCAGCGTGGACGTGGTGCGCACCGAGCTCGCCGTGCCGATGACCGCGCGCGGCCATTTGGTGGGAGTGATCGATCTGCAGTCGGTGCGCGTGAACGCCTACACCGAGTATGACCGCGCGTTGCTACGCCTGATCGCGGCGCGCGTCACCAGCGCCATCGATAACGCGCGGCTCTTCCGGCGCGCCGACCGGCAGAACCGCACGCTGAAGACGCTGACCGCCATCTCGCGCGAGTTTTCGTCGATCCTGAATCTGAATGAGCTGCTCGGCAAGATCGCCAGCACCATGCGGATGCTCATCAACTACGATGCCTTCAGCATTTTGCTGGTGGATGCCGAAGCCAAAGCGCTGCGCCACCGCTTCAGTATTCGCTACGACCAACGCGTGAATATCGACAACATTCCGCTGGGCAAGGGAATTACCGGCGCGGCCGCGGAACTGCGCGACGTGGTGCGCGTGCACGATACCACCAAAGATCCCCGCTACATCGCCTCCCATCCCGACATCCGCTCCGAGGTTGCGGTGCCGCTGGTGATGCCCGATCGCCTGGTGGGGGTGATGGATCTGGAGAGCGAACGCATCGGCTACTTCACCGACGATCACGTGCGCACCCTGGCGTTACTCGCTCCGCAGATTGCTTCGAGCGTCGAGAATGCGCGCCTTTATGAAGAACTGGCTGCACGCGAGCGGCACATGGAAGAGGATTTGCGGGCCGCCCGCGAGCTGCAGCGCGTATTGCTGCCGGATCATCTTCCCCAGATCGAAGGGATGGAGGCCGCCGTGCGCTTGCGGCCCGCCCGGCAGGTCAGCGGCGATATCTATGACGTGTTCGAACACAATGATGGCCAGACCGTGATCGCCATGGGCGATGTGAGCGGCAAAGGCGCGGCGGCCGCTCTCTATGGCAGCCTGGTGAGCGGTTTGCTGCGCACGCTGGCTCCGCGCCGCCGCCGTCCAGCCGATCTGTTGATCGCACTGAACGACGCGTTGATCGAGCGCAAAGTGGAAGCGCGCTACGTTACTCTGTGCGTGCTGCTATGGGATCCGGCCACTCGCAGCGTGGTGATGGCCAATGCCGGCGCCCTCCCGCCGATGATCTGCCGGGGCAACGACATCGTCAAAGTCCGCGTGGAAGGTGTTCCGCTGGGCCTGCTCGATTCGCGCGAGTACGAAGAAGTTCCGTTCCAGGCGGAGCCGGACGATGTATTGGTCCTCTATTCGGACGGCATCACCGACCATCTCAGCACCGCGGGTCACGAATACGGCCGAGGGCGGCTGGCTGGGGTCGTGCGGACACATTGTGCGTTGCCGCCCGCCGGGCTGATCTCGGAGATTTTTGCGGACATGGATCGGTTCGCGACCGCGGCGTTCGACGATCAGACGCTGTTTGTGATGCGGGTCAAGTAAGACTCCGGGACGCGAGCTACTTCAGCAAATCCGCCACCTTCGCGACGCCGGCTTTTGCGCAGGCATCATCCATCTCTTGATTGGCTCCGGAGCTCGCCACGCCACCGATGGTTTCATTTCCAATCTGAATGGGCACGCCGCCGCCGAGAGCCAGAATGTCCGCGACATCGCGCTGCGGCAGGAGAGTCGGGTCGTTGGCGGTGCGCTTCTGAAATTCCAGGGTTGTGGTGCGGAACATGCGCGCGGTGTAAGCCTTGCGCCGCGCCATCTCGGCAGTCTGCGCGGTGGCTTGTTCATCGCGCAGGATAACCAGCACCTGGCCCGAGCGATCGACCACTGCGGCCGCGGTGTGGAAGCCTTTCTCCTTGCACGCGGCGAGCGTGGCTTCGGCGATCGTCTTCGCCATGCCAAGAGATAGGTTGCGTTGCGTGACCAACCCCTGCGCACGAACCGCGGAGTTGCAGACGATCAGAGCGGCGACGGTCAATAAAATTTTATGCATGGCATTATCTCCAGTAGCACAGGCCTCCAGGCCTGTGTCTTCATAAACCCCCGGGCCGATAGGTCTTACTGAACCCATTTCGCGCATTCGTCACGGTGAACGTGCCATCCTGTTGCGCGGATAACTTGATCCAATACGCAGTGCCGTTGTGCGCCGGTGGGGGCGGCGCACCCGGCCCAGGTTGTGGCGCGGGTGTCGGCGCGATCGGCATGCTGCTGGGCTGGTCGTCGATCGTATTGGCGATGAACATTCCCGGCGCGGTGTATTCCTGGCCGCTCAGAAGCGAGAAGTGCATCTGCCACAGGTCTTCCAAACCGGGCGACGAGTATACCGTCTTCATCACCTCCGGATCGCCGCCTTTTCGTGTGCCGTCATTCATGATGGCCACGCGAGGATGGAGCGCATGCACCAACACGATGGAATTCGAACTGGCCTGGCCGTGATGCAGGCCTAGCAGGACATCCACCGTGCCAATGCGATTATTGGGGCACATCAGCTCAAACTCTTTGTTCTTGGTCAGGTCGCCCAAATGGATCGTGCGAAATTTTCCGTAGGTGACGTGAACGCCTACCGACTGCGGGTCTTCCGCATTGTTGTCTCCCGGCTTATACTCGGCGCAGTAGGGGTTCGGTTTGCCGGCGCCGGGGAGCGGTGATTTGATGGTCTCGCCGGCGGAAGTTACCACGCGGACATCGAGGCCCGCCACCGGAATCTTGTCGCCCGGCTTCACCACCGTGTGCTTGGCTTTGGCATACAGCTGCGGGTAGGTCTTCGCAAGGAACGTATCCGCCAACTCGCCCGGCTGCACGTTGGGGCCATGGTCGATGAATTCGCGAATCGGGATCTGCGAGGCCAGCTCGGCCAAGCCCCCAAAATGATCGCCATGCCAATGCGTGATGATCACATGATCGATCTGCTGGAGGCCAGCATCTTTCGCTGCGAGCATGATGCGGCCCGCGTCGCGAGGAGCGGCTGCGCCCGCATTGCCGGTATCGATGAGCAGCGATTCACCGGAGGGCGCGACAAACAGCGTGGCATTGCCGCCTTCGACATCGACCACGTAAACATCCAGCGTTTTGGAAGTCCGCGTCTGGGCCGGCGAAAGAACGGGCACGGCCAGAGCAGTAGTGAACATCCAGCACAGAATCCTAATGGCACGCATGATAGTCTCCTCGATCGGTCAGGGTCTTGGGCCGTAGTGTGGCTCGGGACGGCCTACTTCGTACGCGCCCAGATCGGGCGCACGGCCGGTGAAATCGTCGTTGATATTGGGCAGCCGCACACCGGAATCCACGGCCACCGAACCCGGGCGCAATTGGAAATCGAAATCGATGGGCTTGTAGAGCTTCCGCGGATCGGCCGGGTCGGGCGGCGTCACTTTCTGAAACACATCGTAATCTACCAGAAGACTATGCCGGTCCTGCCCTGTCACTTCGCTGAACTCCTTCAGCGTTTTGAAGTTTCGCGTCTCCCGCGATCCAGCCTCTGCTTTGGCGCGCTCCTGCGGCGACATACCCGGCTGGGCACGGTAATCAGCACGGATCGAAAACGGAGGCGATGCCCAACCAAAAGAGAACTCGGCGCCTTCATTCCGCCGAAAGCCGTTGTAATCAGAGCTGGAGTAATTGGTGTAAGTCTCCACGGAAAATGTCTCTGCCGTTTCACTGCGCCCTAAAATCAAGTTATTCCGGAACTGCACGTTTGACACAGCGCCTAACATCGGCTTCACGGGAGCAATTAGTGTGTTGTGATACATCACGATGCCCGATGACGTGGCCGTCAGCTTAACCGCTCCGCCCTCGGGGGCATGATAGACGATATTGCGGATGAAATAAACGGGTCCACCAAAGACAGGCTGCACGCTCAGGGCGCGATGGCCGTGGTTAAAGCAGCGATTACGCATCACGCGGATGTTATACGCTCCGCCGTCGGATTCGATACAGTTATCTTCCACATTCGTAACATCGTTGTTATAGAAGTCAATCGAAACCGGCAGCCGGTCGCGGATCGGGTTAGGCGTTCCGTCCGGGTTGCCATAAGTAGCCACGTCGATGCCATCGTGGAAGTTAGCCACGTAGTTATACGCCACTACGTTGCCCGGACCATAAACCTTAACCGCATATTCCGATACGAGCTTCGGCGGACCATTTTCCTGATACTTCTGCCAGGTTCGTCCGGTAAATCCCATCAGCCTGTTGGGATCGAATCGGCCGAGGAAGACGTTGTCGGCAATGTAAAAGTCGCGCGAGCCCGACCAATCGGAATAAAATCCGCGCCCCACGTTTTCGATCCGGCATCTCTTGAGCGTGATTCCGCGCGCGCCTGCGATATTCTTCAGGCCCGCCAAAAACGCCAGGTCGGTGTTGCGGATGGTCAGCCCCTCGAAGTAGTTGTAATTGGCAGCCATTACATTAAAGAGGTTGAAATTGCCGCCGCCATCGAAGATCACCTCGCCATCGCCGGCGGCCTTGATCACGATGGGCCTTTCCGCAGTGCCGCTCTGTGTCAGATAGAAGGTGCCATCCGAGGGAGCGGTCCCATTGAACCCTCCACCGCCATAACGAAAGCGATCATCCTGATACAAGCCGGCGTGAACCAGGATCGTGTCGCCCGGCTGCACACGCGGCGGGAAGGTGTTGAAGTTATCCGAGTGACTGGCTCCCGTGAAATACGCGGAGAGCAAGCCCGTAAATGCCGGTTCCTGTTTCGAGCCTTTGTAATCGGCGGGATAAACGTGATAGACCTTGCCTCCGGTTGCGGGCCGAGGCTCGCTGCGCGTGCGAACGGTCACGATGTTTTCGGCCTTGCCGTCCACGCCATCCGGATCCGAGAGAACGAAGCGGCACTCATACTCGGTTGCCGGCTCCAAATCGAAAATACTTCCCGCCAACATGTTCGGAGTAGTGTACAGCAGACCGTTTTCCGTAATGTGTTCATTGCCGACACGCAGCAACAGCAGGCCTTCCTTCCACGCCGCGTCGCCCTTCTTGCGGTAGGAAACCGCGACCGACGCATTGCGGTTGTCATCGCCGTCGATTTGCCATTCGAAGCCCAGCGAGATCAGCGTGGGGGGCTCGGCGAAGAAATCTTTGGAAACGGTCTTGTCGGCGCCATGCGCGGCGAGCGTCAAAAGCAGCCCACAGGGAAGGATTAGTTTCCGCATAAGTCGATGCCCTCGGTTACGTGCGTCCTTAGATTCTACTACCCCTTCAATTGACTTCGGCGACTTCGGCGCGATATAGTACCGCAACAGATCAGCGGCGGGGAACAGAACCAGGAATGCAGGTAACTATGCGAACAGGTCCCCTATTTCTTCTAGCGTGCGTGGCAGCGATGCCTCTGGCATCACAACAGACCACGGCTGACATGATCCTCTCTAACGGCAAGATCATTACCGTCGACGATCGCTTTACGATTGCGCAGGCCGTCGCGATCAAAGGCGACCGCTTCATAGCCGTTGGCACGAATCAGGAGATTGCGCCGTTAGCGGCGCCGAATGCCCGAAGAATCGATCTCCGCGGCCGCGCCGTCATTCCGGGCCTGATCGACAACCATCTGCATTTGCTGCGAGCGGCCACGACTTGGCAGAAGGAACTTCGCTTCGACGGCGTCGACTCGCGCAAGCAGGCAGTGCAAATGCTTCGCGCACGGGCCAAGTCTGTTGGGCCCGGCCAGTGGGTCTATAACATCGGCGGTTGGGCGTATCAACAGTTCGCCGACGATCCGAAGCCGTTCACGCGCGCAGAACTGGACGAGATTGCGCCCGAGAATCCCGTCGCGCTGCAGGAATCCTATTACCAGGTCTTTCTGAATAGCCGCGGCCTGAAAGCTTTGGGCATAGAAGACAATGCGCCCGACCCGGCGGAATTTCTAAAGGGATCTATTCAACGTGACGCTTCCGGCAAGGCGCTCGGCATCGTTAAAGGCGATATTGCCGGCACGCGCGCCGTGGCGAACAAGCTCCCGAGGGTGGCGCCCGATCAGCTCGAGGCCAGCAGTGTAGCCCTCGTCGAAGACATGAACCGTGCGGGCCTCACGGCCGCCGGAGTGCCCGGATGCAACGCCGATGTTCTCGAGATTTTCCAGCGTTGGAAGGCAGCGGGGCGTCTGAACATCCGCGTCTTCTGCATTGATGGAGCGGCGGCCGGCACGCCGCAGCAAGTGGATCGCTCGATCCAGCAGATCGCCCAAATGAAGCTGTTCCAGGGCGACAGCTACATCGACAGCATTTTCTTCGGCGAGAGCGTCTACGGGCCGCTTCATGACCCGATGTTCGCGCTCAAGTCTTCACCCCAGCCCGACCAGCTAGATGCGTGGCGGCGCATCGCGATGGCGATTGCCAAAGCCGGGATGCCTCTCCACGTGCACGCGGAATTGCACGATACCATCGACGCGTTTCTCGATCAGATCGAGGCCATCAACAAGGAACATCCAGTCAAGAATCTGCGCTGGGCACTGGCGCACGTCAACCAGATCAACGCTTCCCAACTCGAGCGCATGAAGAACTTGGGGATGTCCGCCGTAGTGAATCCGTGGGCTGTCATCAATGGGGGCATCATGCACGAAGGCTTCGGTGACGGCGCCTACGACATGCCGCCCCTGCGGACGATCCAGAACAGCGGCATCGAGTGGGGGCTGGGCACCGACGGCACGGCAGCCAATCAGACCCTACCCTTCACCACGCTGTACTTCGCGGTGACCGGCAAAATGGCCGGCGGTACGAAGGTGCTTCGCCAGACCATCAGCCGTGAGGACGCGCTCATCGCACACACGCGCAACAACGCCTACCTGGTGTTTCAAGAGGGCAATCTGGGGTCGATCCAGCCCGGCAAACAGGCGGATCTTCTGGTGCTCGACCGCGACTACCTCACTGTGCCCGCAGACCAAATCAAGGACATCAAGCCCGTTATGACCATGATCGCCGGCCGGATCGTGTACGACGCTCACACCTCGGTGGCACAGGCCTCCCGGCCCGTGAGTGTTCAGCGATAACTGATCGCCAAGGCCAGCAAAAGCACAAGCAACAAACCGAGAACAACTGTACCCAGTTGCTTGCGGTCCATTCGATACATGGTAGACATGGCGTCGAAGCCTTAGCGCTTTACCGCATACTTCTGATCCAGTGCCAGATTCAGCTTGAGCACGTTGACCCGCGGCTCCCCGAGAAGACCCAGGGCCGGCGACTCGGTGAACTGCGCGATCATCTCGTTCGCCTGATCTGCCGTGATGCCGCGCGCCTTGGCCACGCGGGCGCCTTGTACTTGTGCGTTCGCCACGCTGATGTCCGGATCAAGACCCGAGGCCGATCCCGTCACGGCATCCGCTGGAATCGGCGCCTTCGCCTTGAATACCAAGGCCGCTTTGTCGTCGTTAAACGCCTTGATCAGTTTCACGTCATCCAGATTGCCTTTGGCGTCTTTGAACTGATCGAGCGGGATCGACGATTCGTATGGAATTTCGTTGTCCAGGCAATAGTGCACCATACGGAGGCTGATACCGTCGAAGTCAACCACTTCGTTTTTCTTGTCGTCCATCTTGGTCGTGCCTCGGACGAGTTTGGCGCTCGTGGGTCCCAGGTTCGAACCGGAACTGGAGGTCGGGTCGTAGCCGTTACCCGCCGCCGATGGCCGCGGTTGAAAATACTCGGGCTTGCTAAAGTTCTGGCCGATGATTTCGGACCCGATCACTTTATTGCCCGACGTGATCAAGCTGCCGTTTGCCTGGTGCGGAAACACCAGCTGGCAAATTCCCGTGATGGCCAGCGGGTAAACTACGCCCAGCACCAGCGTCAAGAAGATGTTGATTCGCAATCCTGGCAAAATCTCTTTCCACATATAAACTCCCTTACGCAAGGTGCAACAGCACCAGCAGTTGATCAATGGCCCAAATACCGGGGAACGGGACGATAATCCCGCCGATGCCGTAGACCAGCAGGTTTCGGCGCAGCAGGCTGGCCGCATCGAGTGGCCGGTATTTGACGCCGCGCAGAGCTAGCGGGACCAGCGCAATGATGATCAGCGCGTTGAAAATCACGGCCGAGAGGACCGCGCTTTGCGGCGTGTGCAGCCCCATGATGTTGAGTTTGGCAAGCACGGGATAGGTCGCCATGAACATCGCGGGGATGATGGCGAAATACTTGGCCACATCGTTGGCGATTGAAAAGGTAGTCAGCGCCCCGCGTGTGATCAGCAACTGTTTACCGATTGCCACCACTTCAATCAGCTTGGTGGGATTGCTATCCAGGTCCACCATGTTGCCGGCCTCCTTGGCAGCCACGGTGCCCGTGTTCATCGCCAGCCCCACATCGGCCTGAGCCAGTGCCGGAGCGTCGTTGGTTCCATCGCCGGTCATGGCCACCAGCCGGCCGGCGCCCTGCTCCTTCTTGATGTATTCGAGCTTGTCTTTGGGAGTGGCCTGCGCCAGGAAATCGTCGACGCCGGCTTCGCCCGCGATGGCGGCCGCGGTTAACGGATTGTCGCCCGTGATCATCACACTGCGAATGCCCATGCGCCGCAATTGCGCGATGCGCTCTTTCATGCCGCCCTTGACAATGTCTTTCAGGTGGATGATGCCGAGCAACCGGTCGCTGTCGCATACCGCCAGAGGCGTGCCGCCATTGCGCGCAATGCGATCGCTCATCTCCTGGAAATATGCGGGCACTTCACCGCCGCGCTCGATCACGAATTTGCAAATTGCCTCGGTGGCGCCCTTGCGCAGTTTGCGGCCTTCGAAGTCCACACCGCTCATGCGCGTGTACGCCGAGAACGGGATGAACGTGGCTTCGTTTTCGGGGATGTGACGTCCGCGGAGGCCGTACTTCTCTTTCGCCAAAACCACTACCGAGCGGCCCTCGGGCGTTTCATCCGCCAGGCTGGACAACTGAGCGGCGTCCGCCAGTTCCTCGGGGGAAACGCCGTTGATCGTGAGGAACTCCACAGCCTGCCGGTTGCCCAACGTGATGGTGCCCGTTTTGTCGAGCAGGAGCGAATTCACGTCGCCGGCCGCTTCCACTGCCTTGCCGCTCATCGCCAGCACGTTGTGCTGCATGACGCGGTCCATGCCGGCAATTCCAATCGCCGAAAGCAGGCCGCCAATCGTGGTCGGGATGAGGCAGACCAGCAGCGAAACGAGTACTGCTACGGTCGGGACCGAACCGGCTCCCGCTTGCGCCACACTGAACACGGCATAGGGCTGCAGCGTAACCACTGCGAGCAAGAAAATCAACGTGAGGCCCGCGATCAAAATATTAAGCGCGATCTCGTTGGGAGTCTTTTGCCGCTGGGCTCCCTCGACAAGCGCGATCATGCGATCGAGGAAAGTCTCGCCCGGATTCGACGTAATCTTGATCTTGATCTGATCCGACAGCACCTTGGTGCCACCGGTGACGGCGCTGCGGTCGCCGCCGGATTCGCGAATCACGGGCGCACTCTCTCCGGTGATCACGGACTCATCCACCGTGGCGATTCCATCGATCACTTCGCCGTCGCCGGGGATCAGGTCGCCCGCATCGCAACAGACCACATCCCCGGATCGCAACGCGGAACCGGGAACCTGTTCGGTCTTACCGGATGAATTCAAGCGCTTCGCGATCACATCGGTTTTTGTCTTGCGCAGGCTGTCGGCCTGGGCCTTGCCGCGCGCTTCCGCCATGGCTTCAGCGAAGTTGGCGAACAGAACCGTAAACCAGAGCCAGATCGCGATCTGGAGCGAGAAGCCGATGCCGCCTGCCCCGGTAATGATGTCGCGGACCAGGAATATGGTCGTCAGCGCAGCGCCTACCTCGACCACGAACATCACCGGATTCTTCAGCAGTGAGATCGGGTTGAGCTTCACGAACGAAGCCCGCGTTGCGCGTCCCACAATTTCCGGATCAAAGAGTGGCCGCGCCCGAGTCAGCTTCTTAGGCAGAAGTGAAGTCAGGTCGTCCTTCGGAACGTTTTGTGTCGGTTGCGGTGGCATGCTTACCGTAGACATAGATTAACTCCAAAGCGGCAGGATTGTAGCGAACAGTTTGCCGCTGTGCATCAGGTAGTGCTCCACGATCGGCCCCAACGAGACCGCCGGGAAATAGGTAAGCACGGCAATGATGATCACCGTACCAATGAGTAGCCCTACAAATAGCGGGCCGTGCGTGGGGAACGTGCCGCTCGTCACCGGGACTTTCTTCTTGGCAGCGAGGCTGCCGGCCGCCGCAAGAATCGGAATCAGGAACAGGAAGCGCCCGATCAACTGCGCCAATCCGAGCGTTAAGTTGTACCACGGCGTATTGACGTTGATGCCGGCGAATGCGCTGCCATTGTTGCCAGTGCTGCTGGTGTAGGCGTAAATGATCTCGCTCAAACCGTGCGGTCCGTCATTGTTCATGTTGGCGATAGTCGGACCTGGAGGATTCCAGTAACCTTTCGCTGGAAACTGGAGTTGAGTGCTGAAAGCGGTGAAAATCAGAATGCTAGCCGAAGTTACGATGATGGCCAGCATCGCCATCTTGACCTCTTTCTGTTCGAGTTTCTTGCCGAGATATTCTGGCGTTCGCCCCACCATCAGACCGGCAATGAAAACGGCAATGATGGCGTAGATCAGGATGCCATATAAGCCGGCACCCACTCCGCCAAAGATCACGATGTCTGTCATCATGTTGAGCAGGGGTACCAGACCGGCGATGGGTACAAAACTGTCATGCCACGCATTGATGGCGCCGCAACTGGTATCGGTGGTGATCGTGGCCCACAAAGTGGAGTTCACCACCCCATTGCGGACTTCCTTGCCCTCCATGTTGCCGCCCGTTTGACCGGGAGTCGCGGCAGTCTGAATCCCCAGTTTGGCCAGGATAGGATTTCCGGCCTGCTCAAATCCGTAACAGACAAAAACTCCGGCTAGAGCCATGATGAGGAACGCCGCGAAGATAGCCCAACCCTGGCGTGTATCCCCCACCATTCGTCCAAAGGTGTACGTCAAAGCCGAGGGGATCACCAGGATCAAGAACATCTCGAAAAGATTGGTAACGGGCGTTGGATTCTCAAAAGGATGAGCGGAATTGGCATTAAAGAAGCCGCCGCCATTGGTGCCCAATTCCTTGATGACTTCCTGCGAAGCCACTGGGCCTTGCGCGATCGTCTGTTTGGCGCCCTCAACAGTGGTCACGTCCGTGTACGGCTTCAGATTTTGAATCACCCCTTGCGAACACAAGAACAGAGCGCCAATGATCGAAATCGGCAATAACACAAACACCGTTGAGCGAGTCATGTCGACCCAGAAGTTGCCGATCGTCCGGAACTCATGCCGCGCGAAACCGCGGACCACGGCAATCGCAACGGCCATACCGGCAGCTGAAGATACGAAATTCTGAACGGCCAGGGCCGCCATTTGCACAAAGTAACTGAGGGTCGATTCTCCGCTATAGGCTTGCCAGTTCGTGTTAGTCACGAAACTGGTGGAAGTATTGAATGCCAGGTCGGGACTCACGTTGCCGGCGCCGAAGTGCTGCGGATTGAATGGCAGCACGCCTTGCAGGCGCTGCAACAGGTACACTAGCAGAAATCCAAAAATACTGAAGGCAAGGAGCGAAGCCGTGTATTGCGTCCAACGCTGTTCCGCCTCGGGGCGGATACCGCTCACCTTGTAAGTGAGTGCTTCCAGCCAGCCGAATGCCGGGTGCAAGAACGTGCGCCGGCCCTCGTAGACCTGCGCCATATATGCGCCTAGCGGCTTAGTGAACACCGCCACTAAGCCGAAAAACACAAGGATCTGCAGAACACCTAAGCTTGTCATAACTTTTTCTCAGAACCTCTCGGGCCGAAGCAAAGCGTAAACCAGGTAGATGAACAGACCGACAGAGGCTATGCCGGCAATAATGTAATCCATGGGATTTTTCTCCTAGAGCTTGTCGCAGGCTTTGGTGAAGCCCCAGCAGACAACCAGAAACACGCAAGCTATCGCAACGTAAAATACGTCGAGCATGTGAGATTACTCCGTTTCCGTGAAAATCACTTCGTGGCCGGCACGACGCAGTTTCCGGGCCAGGCTCATCTCCCCGGTCGGCCACCATCGTTTGCGTCCGCCGACAACAACGACGGAGTGCGGCCGCAGTTCCGTATTCAGCGCATCTTGCGGATCCCGGCACAAACAGATGTGTATGTCGGTATCGAGCGGAACTTGGCTCGCGAGGTTCCGGAGACGCCGCTCCGTAAAAGCCGGCTCTACCGGCGAGGTAGTAATCGGCCGCGGATACGGAACGATCTGCGGGTATACCAGCGTAACCTTCGCTTGGAGGCTGCCTGCTAGCACCGCCGCCTCTCGCATCGCGGCGAGTGTGGCCTCGTCAGAGGTGTACACGACCGTGATCTTCAGCGTAGCATCTTCCGTCTCAACCGGGCGACGGAACGCGTGTGCATTTTTGAACTTCATAGAAGTGTCGTTTACAGTCAACTAGAGGTTAGGCTGTAAAGCCTAAAGAAGTCATAGAGAAAACATGAAGAAGTTATGAAGATTCACAGTATCGCGCTACGGCAACTCTTCGAAAACTACTTCGTGTCCGGCGTGGCGCAACGCTCTCGCCAACCGACTTTCCGAGGTGGGCCACCACCGCTTTGGACCGGCCAGCACAACCACCGAATGTGGTGGCAGGGCGCCTTTCAGCATGTCGCGCCGGTCGCGGCAGAGATACAGACGGACATTCGTCTCCACCGTCGACTGTTCGGCGATCAGGCGGAATCGGCGTTCGTTGAAATCCAACAGAATCGGTGGGCTTGTCAACGGTAAGGGATACGGGACGATCTGGGGGACTAATAGAATGATGCGCGCACGCAGCTTGGACGCTAGCTCTGCGGCCTTTCTCAACGCCGCCAGAGTCGCTTCCACTGATGTGAAAACCACCGAAATGTTGAGCCTGGCCCTGCCGTTCTTGGCTGGCGGCGCTTCCGGTTGCCCCGCGGCCGGGTTGAGCGGTTTTTCCAGGATCAGCGACATGGTGCGCTCCCAATTTCAGGCTAGGCGGCGAAGCCTGAAAAAGTCATAGAGAAGACATAAAGAATTCATAAAGACGAGGGCCGAACGCAGCGGGCAATCTTCTGCTGCCGTGGGTATAATCACCACATCGCACGCTAAGGAGATGTCAATGAAGAATCACTTCGCGAAAACGACCGCTGGTTGCCTGCTCGCCATACTGCCGCTCGCAATGGTGGCTGGCGCGGCCACCCTGGAAGGGCAGAAGGTGAAAAAGTTCCTGACCAAACCGTTGGTGATCGAGGATGAAGGCAGCTTCTTCATCGGCGGCGTTCCAAAAGTCACCAGCTACGCCACCGTGCCGGCGGCCAATCAATCCCCGGCCCCGAACCAGATCACGATTGGCCAGATGTATGTCGAGTTCCAGATACCGGCCAACAAGAAACGCAATACGCCGCCGGTCATCATGGTCCACGGGTCTACGCATACGGGAGCTTGTCTGGAGTCGACGCCGGATGGCCGCGAAGGCTGGTATCCGTACTTCGTGCGCAAGGGCATGTCCACGTACGTCGTCGATCAGTCGGGGCGCGGACGCTCCGGTTTTGACGAGTCCGTCATTCACGAGGCCGCGGCACTGATCAAGAACGGCAACGTCGCGGGCGGCGCCGCCTTGCTTCCGGCATTCGGCAGGATCACCGACAACACCGCCTGGACGCAGTGGTTCGGCCACCTGATTCCGCCGGGCTCCACGATTCTCAATGGCAAGCTGATTCAACACGGCGAACCCGGCGATCCGCCGACGGATGACGCCCTCCACACCGACGACTACCGTCCGGCCTACCCGTTCACTGCCGTGGATGCGAATATCGCGGCTCGCGGCGGTGCCATCGGCCCGAAGCCCGAAGGCCCCGAGAACTCGTACGCTCTCGAATACTACAAGCAACTGGTCCCCAATTCGGAGGTGACGCTGCCGGGTTCCACCTGCGCCGCCTGCGAGCCGCACGAAATCGCGCCGGCGAATACCTGGACCCCCATGGCTCTTGCGGACCTGGTCGAGAAGTTGGGCGGCGCCGTCGTAGCTACACACTCGCAATCTGGCATCATGGGGCACCACATGGTGCGCATTCTGAAGGAACGCGGCCACCTCGATTTATTGAAGGGCCTGATTACGATTGAGGGCTCCTGCTCCTTGCCGAACAGCGGCCTCACCGCCGCCGACTTCGACAACATCCCGTACCTGGCGTTGAAAGGGGACTACACCGCAACCAGCGAAGTCTGCCAGACCACGGTGGACCAGATCAACGCACGTCGCGCTGCGGGCAACGGAACCGCCAAGGCGGACTACATCAAGCTGGATGAGTTGGGCAACCCGGTGTTCAAAGGCACCACTCACATGATGATGCTCGGCACGAATAATCTGGAAGTGGCGGACGTCATCTTGAACTGGGCCGACCAGAACATCCCGCCGCGGAAGACGAACGGCAAAGGCAAAAAGTAACTCAGCGTTTGTAGGGCAGACGGTCGCTTTGTACCGTCTGCCCTACTTCCGAATAAACTCCCGGATATACCCGTTCACTTCGTCCGGCTTTTCGTGGATGACCCAGTGCGAGCCGTCCGGTATTCGCTTGATCGTCAGATGCGGCACAAACTGGTCGAGCCCGTCGAGGTTCTCCGTCAGAAGCGCCGTGTCCTTCTCGCCCCAGATCACTAGCGTCGGCACGCTAACCGCTACCTTTGTGGGATCGACTGCAAAATTGCCGGTTGACGGGACCGCGCCCGGAGCTGCCGGCGCCGGCGGCCCCACCTGCGCGGCGCGGTAATAATTCAATCCGCCCGTCAGAGCGCCAGGCTGAGACCAGGCGTCGATGTACGCCTTCTTGTCGTCCTCGGTAAACACGCCGGTCTTGAGGCCCGGTCCCAGCACGATGCCGGTCAGCAGCGCGTAGTTATTCGCCGATAGCGTTGTCTCGGCCTGTGGGCTGCGGAACATCAGCATGTACTGGCTGGCCTGCTGCTGCTTGGGATCCTCACTCAGTAGCCGCGCGAACACTCCCGGATGCGGCGCGTTCACAATGATCAGCTTGTCGAGGCATTCCGGATGCGCGATCGCCAGCGCCCACGCCACCGCGCCACCCCAGTCGTGCGCCACCAGCGTGAATTTCTTGTACCCCAGGTGCGCCGCCAGTGCGCGTACATCCTCGATCAGATATTTCACCTGGTATTGATCGACCTCAGCCGGTTTGGCCGAGAGATTGTACCCGCGCATGTCCGGCGCCACCGACAGATGGTCCGCGCCAAATACCGCCAGCTGATTCTTCCACTCGTACCAGAATTCCGGAAAGCCGTGCAGAAAGATGATCAGCGGACCCTTGCCCGCGCTGATGTAATGCAACTTTACGCCGTTCACTTCCGCGTAGTGATCCGTCAGCTCGGGAGTTTTCTTCGGTTCCGCCATCAGCGTGATCGCCGTTAACGCGAGCAATCCTGCAGTCAACCTACTGTAATTCATTTGGTCAGCGTAGCACGGCATTCGCCGCCTGATAGAGCTGCGACCAAGAAGGAGCTGTTCAACATCGAATCGTAGACAACAAAAAAGGCGGACCAGCCGAAGCCGGCCCGCCTGTCAGGGTGGGGTTGATCAAAGCTCAGAAGCTATACTTCAAGGCAAATTGGAGGTTGCGTGCGCCCAGCGAGGTGTTCACCACCCCGGTCGGTGCGCTCTTCTGGTAGTTCAAGTCCGAGGTGTACTTCGCTGGTGTAAAGTCGCCCGGCAGGTCGTCCGTGGCGTAACCCGCGACGGCGAAGATCGGCGTGTTGAACGCGTTGATCGCATCGAAGCGGAATTCGAGTGCCTGCCGCTCCGTAATGCGGAACTTCTTCGAGAGGCTCATGTCAATCTGCTTCAAGCCCGGCCCCCGTTCGGTGGAAATGCCGCAGGTGCCCAGGCCCGAGGTCGGAATCGACATCGTAGTCGGATCGAACCAGATGTATCCGCCGCCGACGAAGTTCTTATATGCGGTCGCTTTCGAAGGAGCATTGCAATCCGGCCGCGGCTGGAAATACGCGCCGGACGGATCGTACCCGAACTGAATCATCGAAATCGGGAAGCCGCCGTGTGCGGTGACGATGGTGTCATAGCGCCAGTCGCCGATGATCGCGTTCACCCATTTGCTGGTGCTCTTCGCAAAAGCGCGGTCATGACCGAATGGCAGGTCGTAGTTCAAATAGCCATTGAACGTGTTCGTTGCGTCGGCGTCGCACAGCCCGTAGTCGAGGCCTCTTACGTTGTACACGTACGACTGGAACGCAACATCCGCCGTAGTCTGCGAAGCCGCCGAGTTGCCGTAGCGGCCGTAGTAGCCCTGGTTGTCGGTCAAGCACTTCGAGAAGGAGTAGTTGAAACCGAAGGCCAAGCCGTGGGACAGGTGCTCCCGCACCATCAATTGCAGTGCCTGATAGTTCTGCACGCCGGTCGAGGTGTTGAGCCGCTGCTGCCCGGTTCCGTCGTTCTTCAGAGTCGGATTGCCGGCCAGGTAGGGGCCGGGTACGGCAGTTCCGTTGGACAACAGGAAATTCTGTCCCATGTTGTAAATCGCGGCCAGGTGGTCGGTGTGCTGGCCGACATACGCCGCTTGCGCCGTAAGTGAGCTCCCGAATTGCCGTTGCACGCTCAGGTTCCATTGATTGGAAACCGCGGGCCGGTAATTGGGGTCGGTGGCGTGCAGCCGCACGCCCGCAAAGCAGGAAGCCGGCGCCGAAAGCACATTCGCTACCGTGCAGGCGGGTCCGGCAGCGCCGAGTGCCGCAAAGCCTTGATCGAGCGTGATCTGGTTTGCCGGGATGCCGCCATTGGTCCCGACTCCGCCCCATTGGCCTACCAGGTCGTTGTTCCACGGTGCGTTGGTCGGCAGCCGGTTGAACTCGCCGGTGCCTTCCGAAAAGCTGGAGCGCGAGAATGCCGCGCGCACCACGGTCTTGTCGTCGACGCTATAGGCGATGCCGAGACGCGGCAGGAAGTTGGCGATGCCGTTGTATTGGTCGTAGAGCGCGCGGCTGTTGCCGCCCACGCCGGCCAACTCGATTTGGCCGCTATACATCCCGAAGTTGGTCTCGCGGTTGCCAACTTCGTAAATCGGAGTGAACAGCTGCCAGCGCAAGCCCAGATTCAATGTCAACTTCGGGCTGATGCGCCAATCGTCTTGCACGAATGCGCCGATGCCATCATTGCGTTGGCCCACTGTGCCTGCGTAGCCCAAGCCATAACCCATGTAGGCTGGTAGTCCGAGCAGGAAGTCGGCTTCGGAGTTGCCTGTGTACGTTCCGGTAAAGCCGATCTGCCCCGCGGCGCCGTCACTGCTGGTTGCCGGAATATAGTTGTTGCGATAACGAATCAATTGAAATCCGTATTTGAACGTGTGCGTGTTCTTCGTCCAGATCGCTGTATCGGAAAACTGAATCGCCGTCTGGTGGAAAAACTCTTCGCCATCCACCGTTCCGAATGCGAACGGTCCGTTTTGCCTGCCGCCAACCGCAGATCCGGCGAAATAAAGTCCGGGCAAGTACGGAGTCGGCTGCCCTGGTATCAGATTGGCACCAGAATTGGTGCCGAGAGACTGAATGTTGGCCTCCGCCGGATCGTAGGTCATGCCCAAACGGAAGTCGTTCACCAGAGTCGGACTGATGGTGCGCGTGTAACCTAGCACGGCTTGCTGCAACGGAAAGAGGTTGCCGCCGCTGCCGCTGTAGAGCAGTCCCACGGTGTTCACGAGCGGCTGCTCAATGTGTTGTTGAGAGTACCGTGCAAAGAACCGGTCTTTATCGGTCGGCGCCCAGTCGACTTTGATATCGCCTTGATTCCCATGTGTATACGTCGATGTCGCGTTATTCAGGTTGAACAGGGTGCCGTTGCTTCCAGGTGTGCCGCCTAGATTCGGTGTGGGCAGCGCGGATGTAATCTTCAAGGCCGTTGGGCTGATACCGGTGATGCACGGATCCACGCCCATCTTCTGGCCCGCGCCGCAAATCGCCGCCTGGGTCAGATTGGAGGGCATGGGAACGTTCGTTCCCGGATAGTGCAGGGAAAGGCCCAGATCGGTGAGATTGCCTTTGGCATCCGCGGTGGTGAATGTAGTCAGCGGCTGAGGCGTTGCCGGCAGATCGAACCGCGAGCCTTGAAAATCGGCGAAGAAGAAGAGCTTGTCCTTCTTGATTGGTCCGCCGATCGTGCCACCGTATTCGTTCCAGTGCTGCTTCGGCGTGGGCAGGCCGTTGAAGTTGTTCGACCACTCATTGGCGTTGAAGAAGTCGTTGCGCAGATACTCGAACAGATTGCCGTGGAATTGATTGCTGCCCGATTTCAAGGTTGCGTTCACCACGCCCCCCAGGAATTGCCCGAATTCCGCGGAGGGATTATTGGTGATCACGTTGGTTTCCTCAATCGCGTCGATACTCGGCACGTAGGCTACGCCGTTGTCGACGAATTCGTTGTTATCCACGCCATCGAGGATGGAATTGTTCGTCTGTTCGCGGTTTCCGTTGAAGTTGGGGCGCGCCGCGTTGAAAGTCTTCTGGCCCGTATTAAACGAAGCGGGACTGATGGTCAACGCTCCCGGCACCAGTAAGGTGAGCTGGTTGTAGTTGCGCGTTTCCAATGGCAGGTTCGCGATGGCGCTGGCCTGCATGACCGTTCCCACCTGCGTGCTGTCCGTTTGCAGCAGCGGCGGAGCGGAGGTTACTTCGAGAGTCTGCGACACCTGCCCGAGGGTCATCGCGAAATCCAGCCTGGCGGTTTGATTTAACTCGAGCGTGAGCGAGGGGCGGACCGCTGTTTGGAATCCCGTGGATTCCACCTTCACCTCGTAGCTGCCCACGGGCAGCCGTGGCAGATTGTAAGCGCCGTCTATGTTGCTCTCCGTTTTTACGACAGTGCCGCGAGCTAGATCGCGTGCGGTGATCGTGGCTCCTGCGATCGCGGCGCCGGTTGGATCCGTGACTCGACCGGTGACGGCGGCGGTAACTTCCTGCGCCCATGCTGCCGGCGCCAATGCGGCGATTAGCGCTAGCGTCACCAATACGATTAGGGTTTGCATCGTCCGGCTTCGCAACCGGGAATCGCTGGTTCTCATATTCACCTCGATTTTCCTCTAACCTCTTGTTCGTCCGTTTGGGACACCCAAAGTTTTCACTCCAGCGTGATATTGGGCCGGGGCGCCGTCAATGTCCAGTTCCGAACGGTTCGGCGGCTGTTACAAATAGGTTCGTTACCGCATCGAACGCTCGATTTTGCAAGGCTTTGCAGATTTGCTCGGGCGAGTAGCAGGCGCACCGGCCGCACCCCCGCCAGCCGTACTTCCGCCACCGGTTGCTCCAACCGGTCCAGTTCCTGATTCTGTTCGGCGAGCCAGCCGGCCGGTGCCGGCTCTCGCCTTTCGATGTAGTCCAACGCGCGCAGACCGATATTGCCCACCATGGCCAGGTCGTGGGCCAGCGGCAACAATTCGGCGACGAAAACCACCGCTCCCTCACGGTCGCGGCTCAGTACGGAGTCGCCGTTCGTTACCGAGCCGCGACCGTTAGGGAGTGGGGCGTCCGCTAGCACTTTAACGCCCGCTTCGGCCTCAGCCCACTCAGTGAACGTGGCGCGTAGCTCTGCCACGCTGGCATCGGACGCCAGATTCGCGACATCGCGTTCCAACTTTCGTACTAGTTCGCTTTCCGGACGGACCGCATCGACAAATCGATTCAACGGCACCAGGCTGGAATACTGCCGGGCATCCCGCCGGCCCGCGATGCCGAGCGCTTCCGAGGCATCGGCCAGCACACGCAACGGCCGCGATGACCGTCCGCCCGCCAGTCGGTCGAGCATCAGCGCATAGTTCGAGCGATGCTGCAATCCGGTCCATTCGAGCGAACGGCTAACCGCTTCCATCCGCGTGTACATCGAATCAACGTCGGTCACATCGTGCGCCGACCAGAACCGCTCCGCGATGGCCGCCAGTCTCGGCCAGATGCGGGAATCCACGGTCTCCGGACTGACGTATTCCGACCACAGACACGCTTCCCCGCCCAGGACGCGCCCAGTCTGTTCCGAAGTCAGTTTGCCGCCATCCATCGGGTCGTTGGCATAGGGAACACGCGCCGGGTCGAGGTGGTCCAGGTAGTAGCCGTAGGAGAGCACCGACCGGTACCCCTTCGCCACGGCGTCTGCCGACGAGGCCTGCCCGCGCCAGGATTGAATCACTGTGTCCGAGCCTGGTCGAGCGGCCAACACTTCGTCCCAGCCGATCATGATCTTGCCGTGCTTCTTCACCAGCTTTTCCACGCGGCGTGTGAAGTAAGCCTGCAAATCTTGGTTGTCGCTGAGGTTATGCTCGCGCGCGAAAGCTTGAATGGAAGGCGATTGTTTCCACTGGGTTTCTTCGACCTCATCGCCGCCGATGTGAAAATA
>Ga0335081_10003898_pt1 | contig 23529 bp, 22 predicted proteins | sample Lox_Sample_35_FD_206713 | JGI IMG/M metagenome (GOLD analysis project Ga0335081, IMG submission 206713) | Soil microbial communities from Loxahatchee National Wildlife Refuge, Florida, United States - Lox_Sample_3.5 | ecosystem: Environmental > Terrestrial > Soil > Wetlands | place: USA...
GCTGCTCGCGGCGGATGTTCAGCCACACCGCGCCGCGCTGGCTAGGACCGCGATGACGGGCCGGACCGCGGGCGGGGCCCCGCGGGTGGCCGGCGGCGCGGGCGGCGCGGGGTGGATCGTCGTGGCAGATGGCACATCGCCGCCGTGGCGGCCCGGCGTCTTCGACCGGGTGCTCGCCGACGTGCCCTGCTCAGGGCTCGGCGCACTGCGCCGCCGTCCCGAGGCGCGCTGGCGGCGCAGGCCGCGGGACATCGCCGGGCTTCGTGCGCTGCAGCGCCGGTTGCTCGCGGCCGCGCTCGCATCGCTGCGGCCAGGCGGCGTGGCCGCTTACGTCACCTGTTCGCCGCACCTCGACGAGACCCGGCGCGTTGTCGAGGCAGTCGTGGGCGATATGCCCGGCCCGGCCCGTGCAACCGTGCTTGACGCGCCCGCGGTGCTCGCCGGTGTGTGGGCCGACAGCGGCGCAGATCCTGCCGTGCGGCATGCCCCCGACGGGATACGCTGCCCGCCTGGCCAGTTCGGCCTGGCCGGTCCGGCTGGACCCGGTCCCGGCGTACCGGGTGCCTACGCACAGTTCTGGCCGCACAGGCACGACACCGATGCGATCTTTCTGGCCCTGCTACGCCGTGACGCGTGAGCACCCGGCCGCGCAGCCGGATGCGGGCCGTCATTCAACGTTCTCGGCGAGCAACGTGAAGAGCACCGCGGCCGTCAGGATTGCCAGCGGCACCACGGGAGCGATCAGCGGATCGACCCTGCGCACCACGATGGCGAGCGTCGCCCCAGCAAAGAGGGCAACCAGTGCAAGGGCCTGCGAGGTGGCGCGTGCCGGTGGACGGCCGACCGCGGCGAGGCTGCCCATCAGCGCGGTGAGCGTGCCGGTGACATAAGTCGTCGAGACCCCGGATACGGTGAGCCGGGTGGCGGTTGCGCTCTGTACGCCCATCGCGACGGCCGACAGGCAGATGAGAACAAGCAGCCGCCCACCTGCCGGGTGTCCGCCGGTGCCGATCCACACCGCGAAGAAGGCCGCAACGAGCAGCAGTTCAAACCCGAAGGCCATCCGGACGCTGACCGGTATCAAGCGCGCGAAGACGGCCGCTGGGTGGGCTAGCTGATATCCGGCGAGCAACCCGGCACAGAAACCGGCGAATGCGACGCCCGAACGCCAGGTCTCAGCGCCGAGGCTCTGTCCAGCCGCGACGCCGAGCAGCACGATGTTGCCCGTCATGTTGGCGGTGAATACGCGTCCGAGCGAGGTGAAACTCAGCGCGTCGATCGCTCCCGCGACGGCGGTGAGCAGCACGGCAAGCCTGGCGCGCCCGCGGGAGAATCCCATGTCCTGTTCGGTGCTGGCCATCGTCACGTGATCTTCTCAGACCGGCGCGCGAGCGGTTGAGGCGCCTGCGCCCGGATTCCCCCTGTCGGGTCAGCGGCCCGGAGTTCATCACCTCTAGACTCGCAGCCAATGGGAGTTCAAATGTCACCGAGCATCTTGTCCGCGGACTTCGCCCGGCTAGCCGAGGAAGCGCAGGCCGTAGCCGACGTTGCCGACTGGCTGCACGTGGATGTGATGGACAACCATTTCGTGTCAAACCTCACGATCGGGCTGCCGGTGGTGAAGTCCCTGCTCAAGCACACGAACCTGCCCATGGACTGCCATCTCATGATCGAGGACCCGGATCGCTGGGCGCCCGCCTACGCCGAGGCGGGCGCGCGAAATGTGACGATTCACGCGGAGGCGGCACAGTCGCCGATCCGGACGCTGCGGATGATCCGCGCGGCGGGGGCGCGCGCGGGGCTCGCCATCAACCCCTCGACTCCGGTGGAGCCCTACGCGGATCTGCTGCCGATGATGGACATGCTGCTGGTGATGACGGTCGAGCCCGGCTTCGCTGGTCAGCCCTTCCTCGACGTCGTGCTGCCGAAGGTGCGCCGCGCCCGCGAGCTGATGGCGGGGCGCGAGGCATCGGTGTGGCTGCAGGTCGACGGGGGGGTGAGCGGGGAGACGATCGAGCGCTGCGCCGCTGCCGGAGCCGACGTCTTCGTGGCGGGCTCAGCCGTTTACTCCGCCGATGACCCGGCCAGCGCGGTCCAGGCGCTGCGCGCCCGAGCGGAGCACGCCACCGCGCACGCCACCTGGGCGGGATCCCACCGCTCTCACTGGCCCAGCAATCGGCCGGCTGGCGGCTGACAGCACGGCGGGTGACAGCACGGCGGGTGACAGCACAGCGGGAGCACCGCGGAAAGGCCGGATCAGTGTTGAATCTACTCGCGATCATCAGCGATGAACGCGGATCATCGTCGCCCGCGGAGTTACCGCGCCCGGTGCGCCGGCCAGCAGGCGCCCGGTCGGCTCGCGCGTATCACCCGGACCGGGCGCACCGGGTGGAATAGCCCTCATGGCACACTAGTTGGTGAGTCAAAGCGTGCTCCGGGGTCGGTGTAACTCCGAACCGGCGGTGACAGTCCGCGACCCGGCCGATGCCATCGGCCGGCTGATCCGGTGCAATTCCGGTACCGACGGTGAAAGTCCGGATGGGAGGTAGCACGCGCGACGCTTGGCCGCGAGGCTGGCGTCGCGTTCACGCACACGTGCTCCCGGAGCCCGGGTTTAACCAGAACGCTCCGGAGGGTGGCGCAGATGTTCACCGGAATCGTGGAAGAGCTCGGCGAGGTTGTCGCCCTGGAGCGACGTGACGATGCCATGCGGCTCACCGTGCGGGGCCCGAAAGTGGTGGCGGGCGCCGCCCACGGTGACTCGATCGCTGTCGACGGCGTCTGCCTCACCGTGACGGCGACCAGCGATGATGCGTTCACCGCCGACGTGATGGGTGAGACCCTCAGGTGCTCGGGACTCGGCAGCCTCGCTCCGGGCGCACGTGTCAATCTCGAAGGTTCCCTCCGCGTGGGCGACCCGCTCGGCGGCCATCTCATGCAGGGCCACGTCGACGGGACCGGCCGGATCGTCTCCCGGACCCCCGCACCGCACTGGGAGATGGTCCGGATCACGCTCCCTTACGGCTTGGCGCGTTATGTTGCCGAAAAGGGATCTGTCGCGGTTGACGGGGTGAGCCTCACCGTGTCCGGGGTCAGCCACGCGATAGCCTCGCCGACCGCGCCGACAGCGATTCCGGCTGGCCGGCAGCAGGAAGAGCAGCCGCAGGAACAGGAGCGGGACGAGCCGTGGTTTGAGGTCAGCTTGATCCCGGTCACGCTCGGGCTGACCACGCTCGGCGGTAAGCAGCCGGGGGAGACCGTCAATCTGGAGGTCGACGTTGTCGCCAAGTACGTGGAGAAGCTGCTCGACGGGAGCCAGCGATGAGCATCAAAGACAACACCGCCAGCGCCGCCAGCGCCGACGCTGCTGGCACCGTGGGTGACACGCCGCTCGATGACGTCGAGCGGGCGATCGCCGACATCGCGGCCGGCCATCCGGTTGTCGTGGTGGACGACGCGGACAGGGAGAACGAGGGGGACATCATCTTCGCGGCGGGCAAGGCCACGCCTGAGCTGCTCGCCTTTACGATCAGGCACACCAGCGGCGTCATCTGCGTGCCGATGCCGGGCGCGGATCTGGACCGGCTGCAGCTACCGCTGATGACAGACCAGAACAAGGAGCGCATGCGCACCGCGTTCACGGTCAGCGTGGACGCTCGCGACGGCGTCACGACCGGGATTTCCGCCGCCGACCGGGCCAGGACCATCCGGACGCTGGTGGATTCCGCCACCGAACCCTACGAGCTGGTCCGCCCGGGACACATCTTCCCGTTGCGTTATACGGAGGGCGGGGTGCTGCGCCGTCCGGGCCACACCGAGGCCGCCGTGGACCTCGCCAGACTCGCTGGCCTCAACCCGGCCGGGGTGCTCGCCGAGGTCGTCAACGATGACGGCACCATGGCCAGGCTGCCCAGCCTGCGCGGGTTCTGCGACGCCCGCGGCCTGGCGCTCATCTCGATCGCGCAGCTCATCGAGTACCGGCGGCACCGTGAACGGATGGTGAGCAGGATCGTGCAGACGAAGCTGCCGAACTCGCGTGGCCTTTGGCGCGCGTTCGGGTACCTGAACTCGGTGGACGGCACCGAGCAGGTGGCGCTGGTGCTCGGCGATATAGCGGACGGCTCCGACGTCCTGGTTCGCGCGCACTCGGAGTGTCTCACCGGCGATGTTTTCGGGTCGCAGCGCTGCGACTGCGGTGCCCAGCTGGACGCGGCGATGGCGGCGATCGCCGCCGAGGGCCGCGGCATCGTGCTCTACCTTCGCGGTCACGAGGGCCGCGGCATCGGCCTGCTCAGCAAGCTGCAGGCCTACCAGCTGCAGGACGCGGGTGCCGATACGGTCGATGCCAACCTTGAGCTCGGCCTGCCCGCCGACGCACGTGAGTACAGCACGGGCGCCCAGATCCTCGCCGATCTCGGGGTGCGCTCGATCCGGCTGCTCACCAACAATCCGGCGAAGGTGAGCGGCCTGTCCGGATTCGGCATCGACGTGACCGGCCGCGTGCCGCTCCCGGTAATCGTCACCACGCACAACCTGCGTTACCTGATCGCCAAGCGGGACAGGCTCGGCCACCTGATCGACGGCTTGCCGTCGTCGAACGGTGCGGCGGGCTCGGCGCGGTCGGTAAACGGGCTGGCCGCGGGTGCTGCCGCGGCGAGCGAATCAGGTCAGGGCAGCGCAGCGGCGGCGGGCTCCGGTCCGGCGGCTGTGGCACCGGGCAATGGCCGCCGCTGTGGGGTAATGCCGTGAGCGGCACCGGCAAGCCGGAACAACCGCCGCTGGATGCCAGTGGCCTGAGGCTGGCGATCGCCGCGGCCCGCTGGCACGCGGAGATCACCGGCACGCTGGTGGCACGCGCCCTGGCGGCGGCGGCCGCATGTGGCGTGCCCGGCCCGCTGGTGGTACGGGTACCCGGCACCATCGAGCTGCCCGTGGTCTCGGCCGAGCTCGCGCGCCATGCGGACGCCGTGGTCTGCCTGGGCGCGGTGATTCGCGGCGGCACCCCGCATTTCGAGTACGTTTGCGACGCGGTGACCGCGGGCCTCACCAGGGTGGCGCTCGACACCGGGGTTCCTGTGGGTAACGGCGTGCTCACTTGTGACACACTTGAGCAAGCCCGCGACCGTTGCGGGCTGCCGGGCAGCAGCGAGGACAAGGGATGGGAGGCCGTCGTGGCAGCGCTCGATACGGCACTTGTACTGCGTTCGCTGCGGGCCCGCCGCGCCACGAAGCTGCCCGTGCCGCCCGGGAAATCAGTGCCGTCCGGCCCGAAGCCGCCCGGTGCGACCCATGAAGCCAGCGCTGACGGGCGCCGACATCCCTAGGTGTGCCTTTGTCACTTTCGGCAGCCACCCCGTCATCCCTTCATCCCTGGCTGAAAGGCTCTTCGCATGTTGTCCCTCGTCCTTCCCAAGGGCTCGCTCGAGCGAGCGACACTCGACCTGTTCGACGCCGCCGATCTCACTGTTCGTCGCGGCTCCGACCGTGACTACCACGCGTCGATCGATGACCCGCGGATCGACCGGGTGCGGTTCTTGCGCCCGCAGGAGATCCCCTCCTACCTGGACCAGGGCCTGTTCGACCTCGGCATCACCGGGCGTGACTGGATCGCCGAGACCAACGCGGACGTGACCAGCCTGGGTGAACTCCGCTACAGCAAGAACACCGCCAATCCGGTGCGGATCGTGCTTGCGGTGCCGAAGGACGCATCCTGGGACTCGGCGGCCGACATGCCGGAGGGAATCCGGGTCTCGACCGAATACCCGTCGCTCACCAGGCGATTCCTCGACTCGCGCGGGGTAAAGGCGATGGTGGTGCCCTCGTACGGCGCCACCGAGGCCAAGGTGCCCGACATCGTGGACGCGATCGTGGACGTGACGGAGACCGGGTCCTCGTTGCGGGCAAGCGGCCTGCGGATCCTGGAGATCCTGCTCACCAGCTACACCGAACTGGTCGCCAACCCGGCCGCGTTCGAAGAGCCGGAAAAGCGCGCGGCGATGGAGGACATCTCGCTGCTGCTGTCCGGCGCGATCCGGGCCAGGGGCAACGTGCTGCTCAAGCTCAATGTGCCGGCCGGCCGGCTGGAAGCGGTGACCGGAATGCTGCCTTCCATGTCCTCGCCCACGATCACCACACTGGCCAGCGGCGAGATGAACGCGGTGGAGACCGTGGTACCCAAGCGCGGGGTGAACACGCTGATCCCCGCGCTGAAGGCGGCGGGCGCGCGCGACATCCTCGAGATCCCGATCGCAAAGATCGTCGAGTAGGAACAGCTGTTCACCCTGTCAGGGCCGGCTGATCGTCCCGGAGCGGGCGCAGCGGGTACACGGTGACCGCGCCCCGGCTCGTGACGGTCACCGGCGTGCCAGGGGCGAGGTCGTGGCCCCCGTTCGTACGAGCCAGCAGCACGGGCGCGCCGCACGGCTCGTCGGGCCGGATGCTGACCAGGGTGTCGTGACCGTGGTAAATGTTCTCCTCAACCCGGCCCCGCAGACCCGGGCCGCCGTTGCGGCAGCGGACGTCGAGTTGTTCCGGGCGCAGCAGGATGACGGCGGCGCCCGTGGTGACCCGGATGCCGGCGCCGCGGATCGGGTGCCGTCCAAGCGGGCTCGTCGCGTGGTCGCCCTCGATGTCGGTGGGGATGAGGTTGGCGTGGCCGATCATGCGGGCGAGTTCGCAGTCGGCCGGCTCGGTGTACAGCTCGCGAGGCGTCGCGTGCTGTGCGATGGCGCCGTCGCGCAGCACCGCGACGGTGTCGGCGACGTCGAGGGCCTCGTCCTGGTCGTGCGTGACGAGCACGGTCGTGGTTCCTGCCGCCCGCAGGACGCGGAAGACGTCGGTTCGCACGCTGCCGCGCAACGCGGCGTCGAGTGAAGCGAATGGCTCATCGAGCAGGACCAGATCGGGCTTGATGGCAAGTGCGCGGGCCAGTGCGACCCGCCGCTGCTGGCCGCCGGACAGTTCATGCGGACGTCGTTTGACAAGGTCGGCCAGGCCGACGAGCTCGGCGAGCAGGCGGGCCTTGGCGGCGCGGCCGCGCCGCGGCAGTCCGAAGCCGATGTTGGCCTGCACGCTCAGGTGGGGGAACAGCGCGCCGTCCTGCGGGACGTATCCGATGCGCCGTTTCTCTGGTGGCACGAACCGGCGGCCGTCGTCGACGGTGGCATCGCCGAGCCGCACGATCCCTTGGCAGGCGCGTTCGAACCCAGCGATCACCCGCAGCAGCGTCGTCTTACCGCTGCCCGAGGCGCCGAGGATCGCGGTGACCTGGCCCGGTTTGACCTCCAGGGTGAGGCCGCGCAGTACCAGGTGAGATCCATAGCCGTGATGCAGCCTCGACACGGAAAGTTGGGTCATCGGTTACCGGTCCTGTCCGTCGGGATGCGGTCGAAGTAGCGGCCGAGCGCATAGCCAGGGATGACCGCGATGACAACAAGCAACGCGGCATAGGGCGCCGCGGCGCCGTATGAGGTGTTGGACTCCTGCGCCCAGAAGGCGGTCGCCAGGGTATGCGCGCCGGTGGGGATGAGGATCAGGGTCGTCGTCAGCTCGATCACGGCCGACAGGAAGACGAGGCAGAACGCGGCGGCGAGGCCGGGAGCGATCAGCGGCAGCGTGACCCGGAGCAGCACGGCTGGCGGGCGGCGGCCGAGCGAGCGGGCCACCTCCTCCAGCTGGGGCGGTGCGTGGGCGAGGGCTGCGCGCACCGCGATCAGCGCCAGCGGGAAGAACAAGACGGCGTAACCGGCCATGAGCAGTTCCGGGCTCTGGTAGATCGCGACGGCATAGTGAACGGCGAAGAACACGAAGCTCAGTGCGATGACCGGTCCGGGCAGGCCCTGTACCAGGTAGGTGGCTCGCTCCAGGAGGACGGCACCGCGGCTGCGGTGCCGCACCGCAAGCAAGGCCACCGGCAGCGCCGCCACGGTCGCCACGGCCGCCGCGGGCAGGCTGTAGGTTAGCGTGTTCGCTGCCGCGGCAACGATGGAGGCCGCTGGCAGCGAAGAACGCTGTCGCTGCATCATCCAGTAGCCGATGATTGTCACGGGCACAGCCACGGCAGCACCCGCGAGGAGGGCGAACCCACCCGTGACGGGAATTGCCGCGCGGCCGAGGCGGTAGCGCCGCGGCGGCCGGGTTCCGTGCGGGCCGCGGCGCCCCGTTCGTTTCACCGCGTTCATGATCGCATCACCCGCGAGCACCGCGATGCCGAGCATCACGAGCACCAATGACAGGGCGCACGCGGCGGCGGAGTCGAAGGCGACGCTGAACTCCGTGATGATCTCCGTCGTGAATGTCTGGAAGCCAACGATCTCAAACGCGCCGTACTCGGCGAGCAGCGCGAGCGCGACGACGAGACAGCCGCCGAGCAGCGCCGTGCGGATCTGCGGCAGCGTGACGCGCAGGAAGACCTTGATGTGGCTGTGGCCGAGGCCGCGCGCTACCTCTTCGAGCGTGCAGTCGGCCCGCCGCAGGCTGGCCGCCACCGGCAGGTATACCAGGGGGTAGATGCTGAGCGTCATGACAAGTACCGCTCCGGCGAGGCCATGGATCGCCGGCGCCACGGAGTTCCATGAGTAGCCGACCACGAAGTCGGGCATGGCCAGCGGCAGTACGATCAGCGTGGCCCACACGCGGCGCCCCGGCAGGTTCGTGCGTTCCACGACCCAGGCGCACGCGACTCCGATCATCGCGCACGCCACGGTGACGGCGGCGGTCAGTTCGACGGTGTTGACGAGCAGCGTGCCGGTCAGGTGGCGCAGCAGCAGGTCGGTCAGCTGCCCGCGGCCGATATGGGCCGCCTCGCTGATCAGGAACACCACGGGCAACAGCAGTGCTCCAGCCACGAGCAGGCTGACACCGGCCACCACACGTGGAGCACGGTGGCCGCCGGCGCGCTGCCGGATGTGCGGGATGGTGGGGCTGGCCACGGCGGATGGCGGGCAGCTCACAGTAGCTGCGCCTGCTGCAGGAGGCTGAGCGCCAGATGCCCATCGCCCAGCGCCGCGACCCCGATGGAATCCGGCCTCAGCTGGCCGAACGGGATGAGAGGCTGACTGGTGTGCACGCCCGAGCCGAGCGGGTACTCGAAGCTGTCACCCTTCGCGATGATCTGCTGCCCCTGCTCGCTGACAAGGAACGCGACGAACCGCTGCGCCGCGGACCGATGCCTGCTTGAGGCAAGGACCGCCGCGCCGGAGACGTCAAGGACGTAGCCTGGATCGCCGGCCGCGAAAGCCGCGATCGCCGAGTGCATGCTCGCCGCGCCGATCTCGTACCTGAGCCGGTACCAGTAGTAATGGTTGATGATCCCTATCTGTGCCCGGCCCGAGTTCACGTCGGCGGCGATGGTCTCGTTGTCCGGGTACACGTGATTCCCCGCGTTGGCCTTGATCGCGCGCAGCCACCGCAGCGCGGCCTGCTGACCGTAGGCGCCGGCAATCGACGTGACCACCGGCTGGAAATCCGTTTCGCCGGGTGCGATCGCGAGCTTGCCGCTCCATTGCGGCCCGGCAAGCTGCATCACGGAGGTCGGGAGCTTGCTTTTCGGGAGATCGCGCGTGTTGTACACGAGGACGCTCACCCGTGCCGACACCCCTGCCCAGTCACCGCGCGGCGAGTCGAACCTGGCGGGGACGTCAGCCAGCGTCGATGCGGGCAGCGCGGCCAGCAGATGCTTGTCCTGCAGCACCTCGAGTGCGGGTGAGTTCTCGGTGAACACGACGTCCGCGGGCGATGCCTGACCCTCCTGCTCGATCTGCTGGGCGAGCACGTCCTCATCGTCAGACCGGATCTTGACCTTGATGCCGGTCAGCCGGGTGAAAGCGGCCACCAGCGCATCGGTGGTCTCCTCGTGCTGGCCGTTGTAGAGCGTGATCGTCTGGGTCGATCCGGCGGTGGCGGGCCCGGTGCTCCCGCAACCGGCGAGCGCGCCGACCGCCATGACCATCCCCATCGCTACCGTTAAGAGCCGTCCAGCCATCAACGTCCTCCATCCGCCGATTAGGCTTCCAGCCAGGTACGAGGTGGACTGTCTGCCGCGCTTCAGCTCGTCTCCTCCGTCCTGCAGCTCATCGCGATCGCCGTCAAGACTATTAGGTTAGCCTCACCTAATAAGAATGAGGTAGACCTCAGCGTCAATCACGTTGCGTGATCTGTCAACAGCGGGGAGGCATAGTCTTCGGTGTCACGTTCAACTGCGGGCGGGCAACGCAATCGACTCGCCGCCGCTGCCATGCACCGCTGGCTGGAGGATGATCTGACGTGAGCTCGACCTCGGGGCTGAGCTACCCCGGCCGGGCAGAGATCCATCACACCTATCGTGACGTAACCGGGGGCTGGCTGCGGCCTACCGTGTTCGGCGCCATGGACGGCCTGGTCTCGAATTTCGCGCTCATCACGGGCGTCGCGGCAGCCTCATCGGGGCCTCCGGAAGCTGGCTTCTGGTCACGGCACGTCCGCGCTCGCCAGCGTGTCGTCGATGCCGCGCAACCCGGTCAGCTCCCTGATGCGGTGCTCGGCAGCCTGCGCGTTCTCGGACTGGCCGGCCCGGCCGCGGAACCTGTCCAGGGCGACCTCGCCACGGTGGTACGCGTCGATCGCGGCCTGCGCGGACGACGGATCCACCGGCCCGTAGTACAGGCCGTGCGGGAGAATCACGAGGTTAGCGGCGTGGCGATCCCCGCCGACGTGCGTGGTCTCCCAGACCGCCGCGCCGTGACGGCTGGCCAGCATGGCCGCGAGGGGCCTGCCGAGCCGTGCGCAGCAGACATTACGGCGGCCGTGCGTGCACACGAGCAGCAGCGGTCCGGGCACCGGATCGCTGAACTCGGCGGGCTGGCCGAGCGCGAGGCCGGCGAGGTCGAGCCGGGCGAGGTCACCAGGTTGCGCGACGGTGTGGCGCGCCAGCCATGGCCGCGGCCCGGCGCTCCAGCTCATGTAGATGCCAATCGGGGCTCGCCACACAGAAGCTGCGGCAGCGGAGCGGCGGCGGCCCGGCTGCCTGATCAACTGAATACGGATGCCGAGTGCGGCGGCTGCCGCGACGGCCGCCCGCAGCGGACGCGGGAATGCCGCGTCCGCGGGACGACGGGGCCACGGGCCCGGATGCTCGATGAGCAGCCACGCCCGCGAGTCGACCGGCGCGGACGCGATGAACGGTTCCGTGCCCTCATGCCAGCCCGCGCCGTGATCGCAGCATGCGGCAGAAGCGACCCGGCAGGTATCTGTCCTCTCCGTCACTTCGCCCCCCGAAGTCTTAACTAAAAGTTAGTAATTGACTACCGGTTGTGATACTAGTAGGCGACGTCCGGGTGGCACGACATGGGTCAGGAGTCATGCGCCTTCACCTCGTGGCCGGCAAGCCGACCGATTCGGTCAGCCACGGCATCCTTCCCGCCGCAGCCCGTCTCGGCGTTGACGTCATCGTCCTGACCGACCAACCGGAGGCGCACCAGAAGCCGGACGGTTATCCGCCGGCCGACGTGGTCCGGTGCGACGTCCATGATGTGCGCGCCCTCATCGCCGCTGCCGCCAAGCTGCCCGCACCGGACGGGGTGTACTCCAACTCCGACCACCTGCAGGCGCAGACCGCGCTGGCCGCTGCCTATTTCGGCCTTCCCGGCAAGGACTGGCGATCCGCGCTGCGAGCGAAGAACAAGGCCCTGATGCGCCGGTGCCTCGCCGCGGCTGGCCACGAGCCGGTCACCGCCATCGAGCTTCCGCCGGGCGCTGACGTCCCTGACGGGCTGCCATATCCCCTCGTGGTCAAGCCACGCGACGGCGTCGCCAGTGAGGACGTGGTTCTCGTCCGCGACAAGGCCGAGTTGACCAGCCGGTGTGCCGAGATCTGTGCCCGCAGGCCGGGCCAGGCCATGCTTGCCGAGCAGTACCTGCATGGCGAGCTGCACACGCTCGAGACGCTGGGCGACGGCGTAACGACCTGGGCGCTTGGCGGATTTCGCACCAGGCTCTCGTCGCCGCCTTTCTTCATCGAAGAGCGGCTCACCTGGGATGACGGCCTTCCCCGGGGTGTGCGGCGCCGAGTCGAGGACGCGCTGGCGGCGCTCGGTACGGGATTCGGGGCCTGCCACACCGAGTTCGCCTGGCCTGCCAGGGGTGCGCCGCGCATCATCGAGGTAAACGACCGGCTGATCGGCGACCACTGTGACTTCCTGCTGGCCGATCTGTTCCAGATGCCGCTTTTCGAGCAGGTCCTGCGGATCCACCTGGGAGAGCCGCTCGCGGCAAGGCCTCCGCGGGCACGCGGCCACGCGATCGCTGACTATGTGGTGGCGGACAACAGTGGCGTGCTGACTGCGGCGCCACCCCCGGCCGAGATCGCCGGAGACGACGGGACCCGGCTCATCTACCAGCCGGTGCGAACCGTGGGCGACCCCGTCGAGGTAACCCGCACCAACCGTGACTATCTGGGCGTGATTCGCGTGATCGGGCCAGCCCGCGGCTCCGTCGAGAGCGCCGTCCAGACCTTCCGGGCCCGCAACACATGGCAGATCACATCATGACCCGCCAAGCGGTCGCCGCCGACGGGGCGGGGCACTCCCGCGGTAGGCGCAGGTCACAGCCGAGCCAGACGGACGTCGAACACGAACTGTCCGTCCGGGTGCTTGACACCTTGCTGCGCGAGGACTACGCGAATCTGTGCCGCCACGTCCGGGACCGGACCGCGGGCCACTGTCTCGAGCCTCCCTGCGGGCCTGGCCTGCATGTGCCGCTCGAGCCGGGCGGCTTCCTCGCCGACCTGAGGGTCGCGAGCGACGCTGGTCCGCTCGCGCTTCGTGACGTGCTTGCCCTGCTCGCGGCTGTCTGCGACCCGCGCGACCGCGACGGCGTGGCGGCGTTCGCCCGTGAATGCAACGAGGCCCTGGCGGCGATGCGACTGGCCCAGCGGCACCGGCCGCACGTCCTCGGCCGGCTAGCCGCGGTCCGGCGCGCCAGCGGGCCCGCCACCCGCGGCCCGCGCGGCCTGGTCTGGTACGACGCTCTTGCCGCGGGCGCCGGACATCCCGTCTATCCGGCCGCGCAGTGCCGCCTCGGTTTCTCCGCCGACGACTACCTGCACTATGCGCCCGAGCATTTCCCGCAATTCGAGCTTGCCTGGGTCGCGTTGCCTGCTGCCGCCGTCCGGCGCGTCGGTGCCGAGCCTGCCACCTGGTGGCCCGGGCCGGCGCGGGTCGGGCTGCCAGCGCGGCTCGCTGCCACGCACGAGCTGATGCCGGTTCATCCGGTGAGCGTCACGGCCGCGCTCCGCGCCGCGCTCAGTGACCGTGGCCTGCTGGCTGGAGCCCACCTGGCGCCGGACCCATATCTACGGGTAATCCCCACGCTTTCGACGCGCACCGTGTCCGTCTGCGATGATCCTGCGAGCCACCTCAAGCTGCCGCTGCCGACAAGCACCCTCGGCCTGCGCAACCGCCGGGTGATCACACCGGGCAGCCTCGCCGACGGCAAGCTCGTGCAGGGCATTCTGGCGGCCGCGGCACGGAGCGATCCGCTACTTGACGCCCTGCTCGTCACCGACGAGGGGACGTACGGCCACGCCGGCCACGAGTCCCTTGGCTACCTGCTGCGCCGCTACCCGCCCGGGCTCGAAGACTGTGACGTCGTCTCGGTCGGGGCTCTCCTCGCCCCGGTGCCGGGCGAGGCTCTTGCGATCCCGCAAGCATCAGGCGCGGCGATCGGACCGCTCGCGTCATCGGCCGGGGCCGACCGCGGGCACGTGGCGCCGCTGGTCATCGAGGACCTGGCCGGCCGGTGGTTCGGCGGTGATACCGGCAGCCTGCTCGATGCCTATTTCCGCGCGCTGTTCGACACTCACGTGCGGCTTTTTGCCCGGTATGGCATCGCGCTGGAGGCACACCAGCAAAACACGGCGCTCGTCGTCGACGGATCCGGGATACGGCTGCTGATCAAAGACTTCGACGGCGCGCTGATCCAGCTGCCGAGGATGGCGGACGCGCTCGGCCCCGGCGCCCCGGCGCCCGCAGCGTTCGCGGACTCCCGCATGCTCACCGGATCCGACCACGCGCTTGCGGATGTCTTCATCACGATCGTGGTGCACCTATGTGCCGGCGCCATCGCGTTCGGTCTGGCTGAGCACGGCGCCGCGCACCTGGCAGACGTGCTCGGCCTCATCCGGCGGCGGCTGGAATCAGCGCTGGACCGGCATGCGGGGCCGGGTCCTGCCGCGCTGCTGCGCGCCCGCCTGTTCGACGCGCAGCGGCTGCCGGGCAAGTCAATGGTGATCGCAGGAACCCTTGTCGGCAAGGATCGCCTCGGGGCCAGCGACGTCAACAAGTTCTATGGCACTAGTGGCCCCAACTACCTGCGGAGCAGCCGATGATGCCCAGGCTTGGCGTGGCGGATGACGTTCTCCTCGCGGCGCCGTTGGCCAGGCCGTCGGACGCGGATGCGCTCACCAGCGAGGCACTCGTCAACTGCCTGGTCCGCGAGGTGTCGATGCCCGAACGACAGGTCTGGCCGCACGGCCCTTACCTGCTTGTCAGGCTGGCCAGGGCCGGGCGGCTGCTGCGGGTGCGGCAACTCCGCCAGTCCGCCGGGGTCAGTCCGCGCGTGACCGGCGACGTCGCGGAGCTTCGCGATGGATCGTGGCAGCCGATCGGCTGGTACGGCCTGGCCGCGGTCATCGCCGAGGAACTCTCCCTCTTCGCCGGCCACCAGAACGACGAGTTCGTGGCCCAGGTGATGGCCAGTCATGCGGCGATCACCGCGGTGGCCGAGTGCTCCAGCGGGCAGGTCCTGCCGACCGTGCGCGGTGAGGTGCCCGGGATGGGCGAAGGTGATCTTCTTATTCAGCGTTACGTCGCCAGTGAGCAGGCCCTGATCGCGGGACACCGTTTCCATCCGGCGCCCAAGGCGCGCCAGGGACGGCCGGATGAGTGGCTGCGCTACGCGCCGGAGGCGGGTGCGGGTTTCCCGCTGCGCTTCCTGGCGGTCCGTGCCGACGTGGTCGCGGAGGAGGGCGAGGTGACCGCGCTGGCCCGCCTCGGCCCAGCCCCGCCCGACGGTTTCCGCCTGCTGCCGGCCCACCCTTGGCAGCTCAGCATGCTGGAAGGCCATCACCAGTTCAGGTCCGCGATGGCAGGCGGCCTGCTTCGCGACCTCGGCCCCGGGTCGCACCATGTGGTGCCCACCTCGTCGGTGCGCACGGTGTACGATCCCGCCGCCGACCTTTTCTGCAAATTCAGCCTGGACGTGCGCATTACCAATTGCGTGCGCAAGAACGCCTGGTACGAGCTGACCGGAGCGGTCACGCTGACCAGGCTGCTCGGGCCCGTGTTCACCGACATCGCCGCGCTGTTCCCGGGCACGGTCCTGCTCGGCGAGCCCGGGTACCGCACCGCGTCGCTGGCGGACCGTCGCTGCCTCGAGGGCCTTGCGGTGATCGTGCGAGACGGGCTGCGCGGTCACCTGCGGCCCGACGTGACGCCCCTGCTCGCCGCGGCGCTGACAGAACCGCACGCGACGCTGTTCGACGGCCGCGATGCCGGCTGGCTGGCGGCCTGGTGGGAGGCCTACCTGCAGCAGGTAGCGCTACCGGCCCTGCATGCCTACCTGGCCCACGGAGTAGTACTGGAACCGCATCTGCAGAACGTGCTCATCGGGATCGATGACGCTGGGCAGCCCGTGCAGGCGATCTTTCGTGACCTGGAAGGCGTCAAACTGCTCGTGGAACGCCACCGGGCAGCCCTCGACCCGCTTCCCGGGCGGGTCGCCGAGGTCCTCGCCGCTGACCGTGAGCGGGGCTGGAACAGGGTCGTCTACTGCCTGATCGTCAACCATCTCGGCGAGCTCGCGGCCGCTATCGCCGACCGGCACGTGGGGCTGGAAGCCGGGCTGTGGCGATGCGCCCGCTCGGTCCTCGACCGCTACGCGCGAGGCCATGGTTGCCCGGCGCCGTTGCGCGCACTGCTTGCGGGCGTGCCGCTTCCGGCCAAGGCGAACCTGCGGACACGCTGGGCCCGCGCCGCCGACCGTTACGCGACGTACGTGCACGTCCCGAATCCGCTCGGCGCTGCCCCGCCGGTACCGGCGCCACGGTGCCATGGGTGAGCCTCGCGCCGCGGGCGCGCCCGGGCCCCGCCCCCCGCTCCAGGTGCGTGACCTCGCCGAACAGCTAGGGCGGGCGGGGGAGCTGCCCGCCTACGTGTACGACCTCGATCAGCTCGCCGGTCATACCCGGCGGATCGCGGCGGCGCTGCCCTCAGGCGTCGAGCTGTACTACGCGGCCAAGGCCAATCCCGATCCGCAGCTGCTGCGCGCCTTGACCGCGCACACGGATGGACTCGAAGTCTCCTCCGGCGGCGAACTCGGGCACGTCGCCCAGCACGTTCCCGGCTGCGCGGTGGCGTTCGGTGGTCCGGGCAAGGCCGCGGCGGAGCTGGCAGCCGCGGTGCGGCTCGGTGTGAAGGTGCACGTCGAAAGCCCGCATGAGCTCAACCTGCTCGGCGCGGTCGCGGACGCCGCCGCTCGTGACGTCGAGGTGTTGCTGCGGGTTAACCTGCCTGATGCGGCGCATGCCGGTGGCACAGCGGCGGCCGGCGGCCCGGTGGCGGGCGCGCCAATGCCGGCCCGGGCTCTCTTGATGGGAGGCCGCCCGACGCCGTTCGGAATGGACCCGGGCACCCTCGACTACTGCGGCATGCTGCTGCCCGGCCTTCGGCGACTGCGACTGCGCGGACTGCACGCCCATCTGGCCAGCGGGCTGGATGCGGCCGCCCTCCAACGCGTCGCCGTCAACGTGATCACGTTCGCACGCGAGTGGTTTAGCCGCCGCCGTCTGCCGCTCGCCGAGATCAACGTCGGCGGCGGCATGTGCGTCGACTATCGGCGGCCGGATGCTCATTTCGACTGGACATCCTACGGGCGAGGGCTCGGCGGGCTGGTGCGGCCTGGCGAGACGATACGCATCGAGCCAGGCCGTGCCGTGACGGCGTACTGCGGTTGGTACGTCACCGAGGTGATGGACGTGAAACGCAGCCACGGCCAGGCATTCGCTGTGGTCGCGGGCGGAACTCATCACCTGCGGACGCCAGCCGCCAAGGGACACGACCAGCCGTTTGCGGTCCTTCCGGTGGAGTGGTGGCCGCACGGCTGGCCGCGCGAGCGTGTCGCCGATGAGCCGGTGACGCTGGTCGGGCAGCTCTGCACGCCCAAAGACGTCCTCGCTCGCGGCGTGCGGGTAGCGCGCCTGCGCGCCGGGGACATAGTACTTTTCGCCATGGCCGGCGCCTATGCGTGGAACATCTCGCACCACGATTTCCTGATGCATCCGCCGCCGCGTGCGCACTACCTGCGTGGCGCCGACGGGGCGCGCACGCTTCACTGCCCTGATGTGGCCGCGCCGGCTAGCTGAGGTGCGGCCGCGCCGCCCCGGGGGATGCGCGGGTAGATGATGCTCTCATGAGCGGATCGCAGCCGCTGCTGGTGCGCTGGCGGCCCGTGCGGGGCAGGATCGTGCCGCACGCGCTTGCCGTGCTCAGCTTCGCCGCCGTCGTCCTGGCCGCGCTTGTGATGCCAACCTTCCAGCTGGCGGACCGGGTCGCACTGATCATCCTGGCCGGCGCCGTCGCGGCGGCGCTCTACCTCTTCGGGCGGTGCGAGCTGCGCGCGGGACCTACCGGGCTCATCGTTGTCAACGTGCTGCGCACCACCCAGCTCGACTGGGCGGAGGTGCTCGACGCGCGGCTGGAACCGGGTGAGCCGTGGCCGACCCTCGATCTGGCGGACGGGACCACGATCGCCGCAATGGGAATCCAGTCCACGGACGGGGAACGCGCACGGCGCGCCGTGACCGAGCTGCGCGCCCTCATCGCCCAGCGCGGTGAGACGAGCGAACCCGGGCTCGGCCGTTAGGGCGTGTCCCGTGGATCTTGACCATGGTGCCGGCGGACGTAACCTGAGGTCGTGCGTGACATCATGCCTGAAATCAGTTCATGGTGGCAGGCCGGGGAGACGTTTGCCCTCGCCACCGTGGTGGCGACGTTCCGGAGCGCGCCGCGCGACCCCGGCGCCGCCCTCGCCGTGTCGGCGGGTGGCGAGGTGGCAGGCAGCGTGTCAGGCGGGTGCGTGGAAGGCGCGGTGTACGAGCTGGCCGGTGAGGTCCGCGCGAGTGGCCGTCCCGTGCTACAGACCTACGGCGTGAGCGACGACGACGCCTTTGCGGTCGGGCTCACCTGCGGAGGCATAATCGAGATCTTCGTCGAGCCGGTGAGCAGGTCCAGCTTTCCCGAGCTCGGCGACATCGCCGCGGCGGCGGGGCGCGGTGACCCCGTCGCGGTCGTGACGGTCGTGGGGGGCCCGGGCAGCATCGGCGCCCGCCGGGTCATCTGGCCGGGCGACGCGTCCGGCAGCCTCGGCGCGGCCCGGCTGGACGACGCCGTGGACGACGACACCCGCGGCATGCTCGCCCAAGGGCTGACCGGCTTGCGCCACTATGGCGCGCGGGGCGAGCGGCGGGCCGACGAGCTCAGCGTTTTCGTGCACTCGTTCGCCCCGCCGCCGCGGATGCTGGTGTTCGGGGCGATCGACTTCGCCGCCGCGGTGGCAACCATCGGCAAATACCTGGGTTATCACGTGACGGTGTGCGACGCGCGCCCGGTCTTCGCCACTGCTGCCCGGTTCCCCGAGGCCGACGAGGTCGTTGTGGACTGGCCGCACCGCTTCCTGCGGCGAACCGACGTGGACGAGCGGGCGGTGATCTGCGTCCTCACCCACGACCCCAAGTTCGACGTGCCCGTGCTCGAGGTGGCGCTGCGGACGCCGGCCGCTTACGTCGGGGCGATGGGCAGCCGCCGCACCCACGAGGACCGGCTCGGGCGGCTGCGCACGGCTGGACTGACCGAGGCGGAGCTGGCGAGGCTGCGCTCGCCGATAGGACTCGATCTCGGGGCGAGGACGCCGGAGGAAACCGCGGTGTCGGTCGCGGCCGAGCTGATCCAGCTGCGGTGGGGAGGGTCCGGCCTGGCGCTGACGTCGACCGGCGGCCGCATTCACCATGACCGGCTCGGGGATCGGCAGCCTGTGCCGTGACAGCGCCGGAGCTGCCAGCGCAAGTCGCCGGCGTCCTGCTGGCCGCGGGAGCGGGGACCAGGTTCGGCAAGCCCAAGGCGCTCGCCGAGTTCGACGGTGCGCCGCTTGCCGACCGGGGTGCACGGTTGCTGCGCGACGGCGGTGCCGCGCCCGTGATCGTCGTGACCGGTGCGGTCACGGTCAAGATGGCGGAGGATCTGGCCGACGTGATCGTCGCGCACAACCCGGCCTGGCGCGGCGGGATGGGCACGTCGCTGGCCGTGGGCCTTGGCGCCGTTCCGTCCGCTGCCGGTGCCGCGGTGGTCGCGCTGGTCGACCAGCCGCTGGTGGGGCCGCGGGCGATACGGCGGCTGATCGCCGCGTACCGCGAAGGGGCGGGCCTTGCCGTAGCGGCATACCTTGGCGTGGCTCGCAACCCCGTGCTGCTCGCCCGCGGCCACTGGGCCGGGGTCATCGAGCTCGCGGCCGGCGACACCGGGGCACGCCCGTTCCTGCGGGCTCACCCTGAGCTTGTCACCCTGGTGGAGTGCGGCGACACCGGCGACGCCGCGGATGCGGACACCCCGGAGGACCTGGCGGCGCTTGCCCTGTCCACCCGGCACGTCAGCGTTGCACGTGCAAAAGCCCCCATGAATGGGTCACACCCTGGCCAGGATCAAGGGTGATCAGGTCCTCCCCGGTCACAAAGCTGTTGGGTGGGCAGGTCATGGGCTCGATCGCGATCGCCTGGCACCGGCCGGAGAAGGTGCCAGCGGTGAAGACCTGCAGCCACCCGTATCCCTCGCCGGCCCACAGCGCGAGTTCGCCGTGTCCCGTGCCCACGCGTGCCCACGCCTTCCCGCCCGGGTCACGTTCGAGGCCGGTGAAGGCATGGTCGATGTGCGTGCCGCCGAGCGGCCGGGCCCGGCGGAAGTCGAACGCCGTGCCGGTGACGGCGCTGGCCGCACCTGACGGGATGCCGCGTTCGTCGGTTTGCAGCCACCGCGCCGCGGGGACCGTCAGCACGTAGTCGTCGTTCAGGGCACCTCCGGTCAGGTACGGGTGTGCCCCGGTTCCGTAGGGGGCGGGGCGGCTGCCAGCGTTACGGGCGCTGACCGTGACCTCCAGGCCGCCCGCCCCAACCCGGTATTGGCAGCCGAGCTCGAGGCAGAACGGGTAACCGGGCCGTCCGTGCAGCACATGGGTCAGCAGCACCCGGTCGGGCTCGTGCCGCACCGGAGCCCAGGTTGCCCAGCGGGCGAGTCCGTGGATCGCGTTACCAAGCCGCGGCTCAGAAAGGTCGAGCTGATAACTGGAGCCCGCGAAGGTATAACGGCCGTGGCCGATGCGGTTCGGCCACGGCGCGAGGAGCTGGCCCGCGGCGCCCGGTGGAAGCTCGTCCGGCGGGTATGCGGCGATGAGCGGCTGGCCCGCGTGGGTGAGCGCACGCAGGCCAGCCCCGAGTTCGGTGACCGTCGCCCGGTAGTCGCCTGCGGAGATCTCGTACTGCGCGCCAGTGATCGGCATCATCCCTCCCGTATATCAGTGCCCGCCTCCGCTGGCAGCGGCGGGTCGCAACGATCGCGGTGCGAAGCGACCCAGTGGCTCAGCGGGCGACGCAAGCGCGGCAAATGCATCAGAAAATCCACGCCCCGGTCATGGTTGTGCCAGCGAACAATGGTGCTGGCCGAGCGAGGCTCCGGGCGAGTGAGCAAGAATAGCCGGATGGTGGATGCGCACGCCGTTCCAACCGTGCCGCTGTCCGGCGGCGGGGCCATGCCGATCGTGGGCTTCGGTACCTGGCGGCTGCGTGTCCGCCCCGCCTGTGAGGCGGTTCGCTTCGCCCTCCAAGTCGGATACCGTCACATCGACACCGCCACCATGTACGGCAACGAGGCGGAGATCGGCCGGGCGCTACGCGACAGCGGCGTGGAACGGCGCGACGTCTTCGTCACCACGAAACTGCCCGCGGGCAACGCGGGCCGCGAACGCGAGACGCTCGCCTCGAGCCTTCGCGCGCTTGGCGTCGGCTACGTCGACCTTTGGCTGGTGCACTGGCCACCGCAGCGCCGCGCGCGGCCGCAGACCTGGCGCGAGTTCCTGGCGGCACAAGAGCAGGGCCTCGCGCGCGCCGTGGGCGTAAGTAACTACAGCATCGGCCAGATCGACGAACTCACCGACGCCACCGGTCAGGCGCCCGCCGTGAATCAGATCCCGTGGAGCCCGCGCCGGTATGACCCCCGACTGCTCGCCGCGCACCGCGAGCGCGGCGTGGCCGTTGAGGGATACAGCCCGCTCAAAGGCACCGAGCTAGGCGATCCGGTACTTGCCGAGATCGCTGCCAAGCACGCGGTGACACCCGCTCAGGTCGTGCTCCGCTGGCATATCGAGCACGGGATCGCCGTCATACCGAAATCCGCCGACCGGGCGCACATCGCCTCGAATTTCGACCTATTCGGCTTCTCGCTCGATCCAGGCGAGGTCACCCGCATCGAAGACGAGGCGCACCGCTAGACCGCCCGCATTGAGGGCAATGCGCACCGCGGCCCGTCACATCGGGCGCCCCGGTAGATAGTCTTGGGCCGCAGATCGCGTCGCGCGAAAGGGTGACAGAAAGTGGCTCGGGATGAGGCGGCAATCGGCTGCGTGGGCGTCCTCATCATCGGTACCCGCGGGTCCGCCGGCCCGGGGGAGGTGCTTGTCAAGATCCGCGGCGGATCGGAAGCGTACCTGGCATGGTCGGACAAGCCACTCAAGCAGGGCGTTACCGTGCTGGTCATCGACTCACGCGGCGCACGGGCCGTCGACGTGATCGAGTGGGCCAGCCCACTGGATGACACTGGCGATAGGTCAAATAGGAGATGAGCGATGTTCGGTTACCGCGTGCCCGCGCCCGATGAAGCGATGCTCATCGCCGGCGGTAGACACGTCGGCAGCGACGCACCATTTAGGGTCGTGACGGGCCACGGCGCGTTTGTATTCCCAGCCTTCCGCAGGGCCAGCTTCCTGTCGCTGGCCATGTGTGAGGCCGAGGTCGCGGAAACCTGCGTCACCAGGCAGGGCATTTCGGTCAATGTCCGTTCGGTCATCGCGTTCAAGGTCGGCAACGACGAGGAGAGCATCGTCAACGCGGGACAGCGGTTCCTGTCCGATCAGGATCAGATGTCGGTGCTGACCGGACGGATCTTTGCCGGCCACCTGCGCTCGATCATCGGCTCGATGACCGTCGAGGAGATCGTCACCGAGCGGCAGAAGCTCGCGACCGAGGTGCTCGATGGATCCAAGTCGGAGATGGCCAAGATCGGCCTGATCGTCGACTCGCTGCAGATCCAGTCCATCGACGACATGGGGACCGGCTACATCGACTCGATGGCCGCTCCCCACGTCGCCGCCATCCAGCGGCAGGCCAAAGTCGCGCAGGCGCAGGCCAACCAGGCGGCGGCCGAGGCCGAGCAGGAGTCCCAGCGCAGGCAGGCCGAGTACGCGAGAAAGACGGCCGTCGTGCAGGCACAGTACAAGGCCGAGGTGGACAAGGCGCAGGCCGAGGCGGCGCAGGCGGGCCCGCTCGCACTGGCGGACGCACAGCGCGCGGTCATCGCAGCCCAGACCGAACTGGCACAGCGCCAGGCCGAACTGCGCCAGCAGCAACTGGTGGCCGAGGTCGTGAAGCCCGCCGAGGCGGACGCGGAGCGGGTGCGCGTCATCGCCCGGGCCGAGGCGGAGCGGATGAAGGTCCAGGCCGAGGCCGCCGCATCCTACGACCGCGTCGCGCTCGACCGGATGCTCATCGACCAGTTGCCCCAGATCGTCAAGGAGGCGGCGGGCGGCCTGGCCGGCGCCAACCTCAGCGTGCTGAACGGCGCCGACGGCCTCGGTGAGATGGCCGCCGGCCTCGTCGCCCAGGGCGTGACGATCCTCGACCTGGTCAAGAAGAACCTCGCCGCAGCACCGGGGCAGGGTGAGAGCGGCCTCGCCCGCCTGCCTGCCGCGCCGCAGGAAAGGCACTCCGCGCCGTAGCGGGGCTCGTGCCTGTTCTCGCAGCCACGGCCGCCGCCGCCGCTGTCGCCTGGGTGTACCTGCTCGTGGGTCATGGCGGTTACTGGCGCACGGATCAGCGACTCCCGCACCGCGATGGCGGCAGCCGCGACCACGCGGTGTGCTGGCCCGCTGTCGTCGCGGTCGTCCCGGCACGCGACGAGGCCGAGATCCTCCCGCTCACCCTGCCGACCCTGCTCGCGCAGGACTACCCCGGCGCGTTCGACGTAGTCGTCGTCGACGATCGCAGCAGCGACGGCACCGCCGACGTGGCGGCCGCGCTCGCCAACCGGGCCGGACGGTCGCTGCGCGTCGTCACGGGAGAACCCGTTCCGGACGGCTGGGCGGGCAAGGTGTGGGCCATGGAGCAGGGGATCCGGGCGGCGGGCAACCGTGAGTACCTGCTGTTCACCGACGCCGACATCGCCTACAAGCAGGGGACAC
>Ga0335081_10003899_pt1 | contig 23528 bp, 18 predicted proteins | sample Lox_Sample_35_FD_206713 | JGI IMG/M metagenome (GOLD analysis project Ga0335081, IMG submission 206713) | Soil microbial communities from Loxahatchee National Wildlife Refuge, Florida, United States - Lox_Sample_3.5 | ecosystem: Environmental > Terrestrial > Soil > Wetlands | place: USA...
GCGCGTTCTCGGCGGCGTAGCCCGCCTCGGCCTGCGCGCGCGAGGGGTGCACCTGGATCGACAGGGCCTTCTCCGCCGACAGCACCTTGAGCAGGAACGGCAGCCGGCCGCCGAACCTCGCCGCGCATTCGGCGCCCAGCTCTCGCTCGGGGTCACCAGCGATCACCGCGTCCAGAGTGACTGGAGGGGCTGGAGGGCTGGGTGGGGCTGGGGTGGCCAGAGGGCGGTGGAGGGCGGACGGAGCCGAGGGGTGCGCGCCCATCCACAGCTCGGCTTCGGGGCCCGGTGCGGGGACCGGCCGTCCCTGCAGTCCCGCGATCGCGGTGCGGGTTCCCCACGGATAGGGCCTGATCACCGGACGGAGAAGATCCATCCGGGCATGGTAGCCGACCGGCTAATCGGGGCCCGACGTGTCGGCGGGGTGCTCGACCATGGCGACGACGCGGCTGGCCATGAAGCGCGCGGTCCGCACCGCGGTCCCGGTCCTGGTCACCTCGCTGACCTCGATGATGCCGCGGCGGTTGGCGATCTCCACGCGGCGGCCCGCCCGGCTCGCCGTCACCTCGTAGGTGCGCGTCCCCTCACCGGAGTCGATCACGATCTCGACGCGATCCCCCTTCATCGGCGGCCTCCCGGGCGGAGCGTAGACCGGCGGGCCGGGCGAGGGACCCGGCCCGTTCGGTACTAATAAGACGGAAGTGACGGGTCGACCTGGCTGATCCAGGCTAGGACCCCGCCGCCGACGTGCACCGCGTCGGAGAAACCGGCGTTCTTGACGACCGCCAGCGCCTCGGCCGAACGGACGCCGCTCTTGCAGTGCAGCACGATCCGCTTGTCCTGCGGCAGCTTCTCCAGCGCGGCCCCGGACAGGAACTCGCCCTTGGGGATCAGCGTCGCGCCGGGGATGGAGACGATCTCGTACTCGTTCGGCTCGCGGACGTCGACGAGGAAGATGTTGTCGCCCGCGTCGATCATGGCCGCGAGGTCCTTGGCGCTGATCGTGGAGCCCATGGCGGCCTCGGCGGCCTCCTCCGAGATCGCTCCGCAGAACGCGTCGTAGTCGATCAGCTCGGTGATCGTCGGGTTCTTGCCGCAGACCGCGCACTCCGGGTCCTTGCGCACCTTGACCGTGCGGTAGGTCATCTCGAGCGCGTCGTAGATCATCAGCCGGCCGGCCAGCGGCTCGCCGATCCCGGTGAGCAGCTTGATCGCCTCGTTGACCTGGATCGACCCGATCGAGGCGCAGAGCACGCCGAGCACGCCGCCCTCGGCGCAGGACGGGACCATGCCGGGCGGCGGCGGCTCGGGGTACAGGCAGCGGTAGCACGGGCCGTACTCGGCCCAGAACACGCTGGCCTGCCCGTCGAACCGGTAGATCGAGCCCCATACGTACGGCTTGCCGAGCAGCACGCACGCGTCGTTGACCATGTACCTGGTGGCGAAGTTATCCGTGCCGTCCACGATCAGGTCGTACTGGGCGAAGATCTCCATGACGTTGTCGTTGTCCAGCCGGACGTCGTGCACGACCACGTTGACCAGCGGGTTGATCTCGAGAATGCTGTCCCGCGCCGACTCGGCCTTGGGCCGGCCCACGTCGGACTGGCCGTGGATGATCTGGCGCTGCAGGTTCGACTCGTCCACCACGTCGAAGTCGACGATGCCCAGCGTGCCGACACCGGCCGCGGCCAGGTACAGCAGCGCCGGGGACCCGAGGCCGCCGGCCCCTACGACCAGGACCTTGGCGTTCTTGAGCCGCTTCTGCCCGGTCATCCCGACATCGGGGATGATCAGGTGGCGCGAGTAGCGCCTGACCTCATCGACCGTCAGCTCGGCGGCTGGCTCGACCAGCGGCGGCAACGACACTGTCTGCTCCAAGGATCGTTTTCTTAGGACCGAACGGGCTGGGTATTCCCTTCCCCCGCCCGTTCCTGCGTCAACCGGCGGAAGCCATCCGGAATTCCCAGCAGGATGCCGATCTCGGCCGCCACCAGGCCGGGACGCTCCATCTGCGCGACGTGGCCGGTGCGCGGCAGCACGACGATCCTGGCGTCAGCGAAGACATGCGCGGCCCGGCCCGCCGCCCGGGGGTCGACCAGCCGGTCGTGCTGGCCGTAGATGACCAGGCTCGGCGCGGTGATCCTGGCCACGTCCCGCCAGGGCGAATGGCGGCCCTTGCGGAGGAACTCCGCGCTGAGCGCCCGGGCGCTGCCCATCAGGGCGGCGACGGCATACTCGAGCGAGTCCCGGCGGCCCAGTTCGGCCACTTCGGCGGCGAACCGGGCCTGCGGGTAGAGGCCGGGGTTGCTGTAGCAGGTGGCGATGACCGCGGCCACCCGGCGTTCCGGCGGCAGGGCGGCCTGGTACTGCCTGATCAGCCTGGGGCCGAGCCGCGGCAGCCCGACGACGGGGAAGCGCACCAGGTCCAGCCGGGGACGCAGGTCGGGCAGGGCCGGGGAGATGAGCGTGAGGGTTCTGATGAGGTCCGGCCGGGTGGCGGCGACCTTGACCGCCACGGCGCCGCCGAGGGAATTGCCGATCAGGTGCACCGGGCCGCGCTGCCGTTTCCCGATCAGCGCGATCACGGTCTGGGCCAGGGCGGCGATCGAGTAGCGGCCGTCCGGGCGGGGCGGCGAGTCGCCGAACCCGGGCAGGTCCATCGCCTCGCAGGCGAGCCGGGAACGGAGCAGGTCCATCAGGTCGGTCCAGTTGCGGCTCGAGCCCTCCAGGCCGTGCACGAACAGCGCGGGTTCGGCGCCGGAATCCGGGACCGGGGCGCTGCGCACGAAGACCTCGTGGTCACCGGTGCTGACCAGGCGGCCGGGCCAGTGCGGGATGGGGTCGGTCACGCGCTGGCCTTGCGGCGGCTCTTGGGCTTGGCGCTGTCCTTGGTGTCCTTGGTGTCCTCGTCGGACTTGCCGCGGCCGCCGCCGCCTTTGGCCGCAGCCACGCTGGCCCGCAGGATCTCGGTCAGGTCGGCGGGCTGCTTCTTGGCCTCGGGCAGGTCCGCGCCATCCGGCCGGACGATGTCGTTGCCCTCGATCTTGGCCTGGACGACGGCCTCGAGCGCCTCGCGGTACGCGTCCGTGTACTGATCGGGCTCGAAGTCCTCGGTCATCGTGTCGATGAGCGAGGCGGCCATCTTCAGCTCCTGCGACCGGACCTCGATGTCCTCGTCCAGGAAGGCGAACTCCGGCTTGCGCACCTCGTCGGGCCACAGCAGGGTCTCCAGCGTGATGATCCCCTCCCTGACCCGCAGCGCGGCCAGCGCCTCGCGCTGGCGCAGCGCCACCTTGGCCACGGCGACCTTGCCCGACGCCTCCAGGGCGTCGCGGAACAGCACGTAGGCCCGCGCACCCGCCTGCTCGGGCTCGGTGTAGTAGCTCTTGTTCGAGTAGATGGGCTCGACCTGGGCGGCCGGGGCGAAGTGCAGCACCTCGATCCGGTGCGCGGTCACCAGCGGCAGGTCGGCCAGGTCCTCGTCGGTCAGCACCACCATGTCGCCGGTGGGCAGCTCGTAGCCCTTGGCGATGTCGGAGTACGGGACTTCCTCCCCGTCGAGCGTGCACACCCGGCGGAACTGGATCCTGGCCCCGTCCTTGCGGTGCACCTGGCGGAAGGTGATGTCACGCTGCTCCGTCGCGGCGTAGAGCTTCACAGGGATCACGACCAGGCCGAAAGAGATCGCACCGGCCCATATGCTGCGCATGGTTGTCACCTACCCCGGTTGGCATCGCGCTGATCATCCGTGTTATGCCTAATCCCGAAATCGAGCATACATTCGACCGGTCATAGGGCTAGCATGGGCGGATTTCGCCTAACTCTCCCAGCGAGCTTAGCCGCGGCTGCGATGATGAGGGATGCCTGGGCCGGGCCGGTCCCGTTCCTGGCGCGACTCGAAGTTCGAGGGGGACGGAGAGAAATGGCTGCATTCGATGTGGTCGTGCTCGGCGGCGGCACCGCCGGCGTGCACGTCGCCACCGAGGTCGCCGGCGGGGGCAAGACGGTGGCGCTCGTCGAGGCGGGGCTGATCGGCGGCGAGTCCGCGTACCTCGCCTGCCTGCCGTCGAACTCGCTGCTGCTGTCCGCCGGACGCGGCGAGCCCTGGGAAGACGCGGTGGCCCGGCGGGCCGAGGTGACCGGCGGCCTGGACGACTCGGCCGCCGCTCAGCGGCTGAGCCGCGCGGGCGTGCAGGTGATCCGCGGCACCGGCCGGATCACCGCCCCGGGCACGGTCGAGGTCACCCGCGCCCAGGACGCCCCCGTCCCCGCCGCCGCTGGCGCCACTGCCCGCCGGGCCCGCGGCCCCCCGCCCCTCACCAACGCGCCCGTGTCAATCGCCCCCGGCGGCGCGCGGGCCGCGCCGCCGATCGAGGGCCTGTCCGACATCCCGGCCTGGACCACCGCGCAGAGCCTGAGCTCGCCCGACCTACCCCGCCGGCTCATCGTGCTCGGCGGCGGTCCCGCCGGATGCGAGCTGACGCAGATGTACGCCTCGTTCGGCTCCCAGGTGACGCTGGTGGAGGCGGAACCGCGGCTGCTCCCGGGCGAGCCGGCCTTCGCCGGCGAGATTCTGGCGGTGGCGCTGCGCCGGGCCGGGGCGGACATCAGGCTCGGCTCCCGGGCCACCAAGGCGGAACGCACCGCCGACGGGCTCACGCTGGCGCTGGAGGACGGCACCAGGATCGACGCGGCCCGGCTGCTGCTGGCGTCGGGCCGGCGCCCGCGGCTCGGCGGGCTCGGCCTGGACGTCCTCGGGCTCGAGGTCACGCCGGGGATGGCGCTGCCCACCACCACCCGGTGCGAGGTGGCCGGGACCGGCGGCCAAGGGGTCCGGGTCTGGGCCGCCGGGGACGTCACCGGGACCACGCACACCCACGCCAGCCGCTACCAGGCCGACGTGGTCGCGGCGAACATCCTCGGCCGGCACCGCGAGGCCGACTACAGCGCGATCCCGCGGTGCGTGTTCACGACGCCCTCGGTGTTCGCGGTCGGCGCCATCCCCGGCGGGGCGGGTGTGACTACCGGCGCGGGCGACGGCGATGACCCGGGCGCGGATCACGGCCCGGGCAACGGGGGCAGGACGCGGCGGATGCTCCGGATCGCGAGGCCCCCGTCGGCGGAGGCCGCGGCGGAGGCCGCGGCGGAGGCCGCGGCGGCGGAGGGGACGGCGGAGGCGTCGCCCGTGGCCCAGGGCGGCTCGGGGCCCCGGCTCGTCACGGCCCGGGCCAGGCTGGGCGACACGGCCCGCGGGTACCTGGGGCAGGACGATCTCGGTCGCCTCGAGCTCTACGCGGACGCCGGGACGGGAGTGCTGGCCGGCGCGGTCGCGGTGGGGCCGGACGCGGCCAGCTGGATGAGCGAGGTTACGCTCGCCATCAGGGCCAGGATTCCCGTCGCGGTCCTCGCCGACGTGGTGCATGCCTTCCCCACCTACGGGGAAGCCTTGCAGACAGCGCTCCGGGAACTGGCGGGAACCGGGGACAGCCCGGCACGTGCCGACCAGCAGGAAAAGAGGACCGGAACGTTGAGCGAGTTGGACATCGAGACGCCCGAGGACGACGCCATCGAGCAGCGCCAGGAAGTGATCGCGGACGAGGCGGTGGCCAGCCCGCGGCGTGAGGTCCCGTTCGACGTGAACGAGGCGGACGCCGCGGAACAGGAGCGCGCCGTCGGCTTCGACGATGACGACTACCGCTGACCGCGGCTTAGGATGGGGGCGGACGCGGAACAATGACCGCGCGCGACCATCCCGGAGACGGAATTTTGACTGCAACGTCCGATACCAGGCCACGCAGCAGCAGGCTGCCGCGGCATGAACGGCGACGGCAGCTACTGGACGCGGCGCTTGAGGTGTTCGTATCCCAGGGGTACCACGCCGCCGCGATGGATGACATCGCCGAACGCGCGGGCGTCAGCAAGCCCGTGCTCTACCAGCATTTCCCCGGCAAGCTCGAGCTCTACCTGGCCCTGCTCGACGAGAGCGTGGGCACGCTGGTGGAGACCGTGGGCGCCGCGCTGCGGTCCAACGCGGATCCCAAGCAGCGGGTCGCCGCCACCTTCGGCGCCTACTTCGAGTACGTGGGCGGTAAGGGCCAGGCCTACCGGCTGGTGTTCGAGTCGGACCTGAGCAACGAGCCCGCCGTGCGCGAGCGGCTCGAGGAGGTCCAGCACCAGTGCGCCGAGATGGTGAGCCGGGCGGTCAGGGAGGACGCCGGGATCTCCGAGGACGAGGCGCACCTGCTCAGCGTCGGCCTGGTCGGCATGGCCCAGGTCACCGCCAGGTACTGGCTCAGCACCCGGGATCACATCCCGCGCGAGGCCGCCGAGCAGATGGTGGCCAGGCTGGCCTGGCGCGGCATCAGCGGCTGGCCCCGCAGCGAGCACTGAGGGGGAGGCCCCATGGAAGTGAAGATCGGAATTCAGTCGGTGCCACGCGAACTCGTGGTCGAGACCGACACCCCGGCGGATGAAATCGAGAGCCAGCTGGCCAGCGCGCTGTCCGGCGACGACCATTCCCTTTTCGCGCTCGCCATGAGCAAGGGCGGCAAGATCCTGGTGCCCGCGGGCAAGATCGCCTACGTCGAATTCGGCGCACCCGAGGCGCGCCGCGTCGGCTTCGGCAACATCGTCTGACCCGGTCCTGACGGGACCCGCCAGGTAGACGGAACCGACTCCTGGTACACTAGGTAACGACTGGTCAATGGAATGACATAACCAACGGTCGTGTTATTCAATCGGCTGCTGTTTACGCGTTGCTCTTACGGCTGGACCTTCATGTCCGGCTTCCCTGGGGGGATCCCGCGTGAACGGCAGTGTCCCGAACGACGGTAACGGGCTCCCTGGCCACCACCGCGTCAGACAGGTATCGCGGTGCGGGGCCATGAGGTTGCAGCTCGTCGCGTCGCGCCGGGACACTGCGGGCAGCCAGCAGACACGACGGCTCGATCCCGGAAACGCTGGGCAGGGCCACGATGAAGGATGGAACCCCTGACAACTCAAACTTTTAGCGGGGACGAGTCGCAGGAACCGGCTACGTTGACCGGGTCCGTGACGGCTCTTCCGGGCCGGGACGAGACCCATGCGGTCCCGTTCCGTGACTTCGATATCGGCGAGGCGATCTGCTCCGGCCTGGAGGCCGCGGGCATCTTCACCACCTTTCCCATTCAGGCGCTCACCCTGCCGCTCGCGCTGGCCGGGCAGGACATCATCGGGCAGGCGCGGACCGGCACCGGGAAGACCCTGGCGTTCGGCGTCCCGCTGCTCCAGCTGATCGAGGAGCACGGGCAGAGCCGCCTGCCGCAGGCCCTCGTGGTCGTGCCCACCAGGGAACTGGCGGTCCAGGTCGCCGACGACCTGCGCACCGCAGCGGTGAACCTGCGGGTGCGTGTGCTGACCGTCTACGGCGGCCGGGCGTACGAGCCGCAGATCGACGCGCTGGCGGCCGGGGTGGACATCGTCGTCGGTACTCCGGGCCGGCTCCTCGACCTGGCCGAGCGCCGCCACCTGGACCTGAGCGCGGTCCGCGCGCTGGTGCTCGACGAGGCGGACAAGATGCTCGACCTCGGTTTCCTGCCCGACGTGGAGCGGATCATCCGGCGCATCCCGGAGCAGCGGCAGACCATGCTGTTCTCCGCGACCATGCCGGGCGACGTCGTCACGCTCGCCCGCCGCCACATGCGGCGCCCGGTGAACATCCGGGCCGAGGGCCACGACGAGCCCGCGCCTGCTCCCCTCACCCGGCAGCACGTGTTCCGGGCCCACCAAATGGACAAGATCGAGGTACTGGCACGGGTCCTGCAGGCCAGGAACCGCGGCCTGACCATGGTGTTCTGCCAGACCAAGCGGGCCGCCGACCAGGTCGCGACCGCGCTGGCCAGCCGGGGTTTCGCGGTGGCCACCGTGCACGGTGACCTGGGCCAAGGCCAGCGGGAGCGCGCGCTGCGCGCGTTCCGCAGCGGCAAGGTGGACGTGCTCACCGCCACCGAGGTCGCCGCCCGCGGGCTCGACGTGGACGACGTCACCCACGTGGTGAACTACGAGTGCCCGGACGACGAGAAGACCTACGTGCACCGGATCGGCCGCACCGGCCGGGCGGGCCGGGCCGGTGTCGCCGTCACGTTCGTCGACTGGCGGGACATGCACCGCTGGAAACTGATCAACGACGCGCTGGGCCTGGGCATGGCCGAGCCTGTGGAGACCTACTCCACCTCGGAGCACCTCTACACCGAACTGGACATCCCGCGCGAGGCCGCCGGGACGCTCCCCCGCGCGATGCGGGAGCGGGCCGGGCTTGAGGCCGAGGCTATCGAGGACATCGGCGAGACCGGCCGGATCCGCACGCCCCGGCGCGGGTCCGCGGGCCGGGGCTCCGGCGGCTCCGGCGGCTCTGGTGGCCGCGGTGGCCGCGGTGGCCGCGGTGGCCGGAGCCGGAAGAGCACCGGCGACGGGACGGCCCAGGCAGGCGGCACGGCCGGGCGGCGGCGACGCCGGACACGGGCGGGCCGCGAGGTCGGCGCGGCGGAATCCGCCGCCCAGCCCCGCGGCAAGGCCCAGGCTGCTCCGGAGCAGTCCCCCGGGCAGGATTCCGGGCAGGATTCCGGGACCCCGCGGCTGCGCCGTCGGCGGCGGACGTCCGCCCGGAGCGAAAATCAGACCGAGGAAACCCGTCGCAAGGCCTCCTGACCAAGGGATCCGGATTTCCGCTGAGCTGACGCAGAGGTTCTGTTCAACGTCGCGAGGTAAGGTTCGCCAGTGTGAGCACTCCCACCTCCCTCGAGCTGCCTGACAGGGTTCGGCGTACCGCCATCCGCACCGCCCGCGGGGTGTTCGCGGCCCTGGAGGCGGCGCCCGCGTCCGGGGTGTGCGAGCGGGACGCCGCCCTGCTCGTCCCCGGCTACACCGGCAGCAAGGAAGATTTCCTAGCCATCTTGGACCTGCTGGCCGACGACAGCCGGCACGTGGTCGCCATCGACATGCGCGGCCAGTTCGATACGGCGGGCGCCGACGAGCCGGAAGGCTATGCCGCGGCCGCCCTCGGCGCGGACATCCTCGCGATCATGCATGCGACCGGCGCGAGACACCTGGTCGGGCACTCCTACGGCGGGCTGATCGGGCGCGAGGCCGTGCTGGCCGCGGCCGGCGCTGAGTTCGCCTCGTTCACGCTGATGAGCTCCGGTCCCGGCGCGCTGACCGGCGCCCGGGCGCGGGACCTGCGCGCGATGCTCGCCTCCCTCGGCATCGGGGACGGGGGCCGACCTGACCCGGCGACGCTCCGGGCCGGAATCGCCGAGCTCTGGCGTTCCCGCCTGGAGCCGCAGGCCGTCGCGGTCGGCGTCCCCGCCGATATCGTCGCGTTCCTGGGTCGCCGGATGCGGGGCAACGACCCGGACGGGCTGGTCCTGATGGCCGCGCACATGCTGGCCGCGCCGGACCGGACGGCGGAGCTGGCTCGCCTGGACCGGCTGCCGATGCTGGTCATCTACGGCGAGAACGACAACTCCTGGTCCCCGGCCGCGCAGGAGAACATGGCCCGCAGGCTCGGCGCTCGGCGGCTGTGCATCCCGGCGGCCGTGCACTCCCCCGCCGTCGAGGCGCCCGCCACCACGGCCAGCGCGCTGACCCAGTTCTGGGACGCGGCCGAGGCCGCGCAGACGTATCCCGCGTATCCCGCCACCGTCGTCGGCACCGCCTGACCGGCCAGCAACCGGCGAGGTACTGCTCCCCTGGGCGCTCCGCTACCGGGTGGCGCCGTGGTGCGTACCACGGCGCTTAGGTCGCCTGGCCCTGGTTCCCTGGGCCCGGTGAGGCAATCCGGACCCGTAAGGCAGTCTCCAGCGCGCTATCCCGAAGCCAGTCAATGAACGTGGCGTTCTACTGGATAGAGCGATCTTTGATAAATCCCACAAGCGTCTGGCCAGTTCAACGCGTCGTCTCGTGATCGAGGCCACCTACTGGCTCTGGCCGCGCAAGATCGCGGAGGAACGGTTACCTATAGCGACCGAAACTGTCCGTAATCATGGATTCGCTCCCCGGGCGAGGGCGGCGGCCGGGGTTCAGATGGGGTAGCGGGTGGGTTCGGTGGTGTAGGTCCGCCCGGCTGGGGTGGTCCACCGGAAGGCGCCATCGGGGAGCTGCTCGACCGTCCACTTCGGGTGCTGCTTGAGCCGGTGGTCGTGGCGGCACTTGGGGCCGGTGTTGCAGAGACAGGTCCGCCCGCCTGCTTCATACGGGGTGTTGTGCTCCAGGTCGCACTGGGCAGCAGGCCGACGGCAGACGGGGCTGGTGCAGGTAGCGTGCCGGACCTGGGCCAGGTGCCGGAGCCTGGCCCCGGGGTCGTGGCGGCCGGTTTGGTAGCGGTGATCACAGGGGTCGGTGGTGACCGGGTCGATCGTGATTATCAGGTCCGGTCCGGGGCCGGGGGTGCGCAGCCGCCAGGTGCGGGGGTCGGCCGTGGCCTCGAACGCGAACCCCGGCCCGTCCCGCGGGCCGGGCCCGGCGCGTTTGCGGTGGCTCCGGGGTTCGGGCCGGGCGCAGCCGTGGGCGACGGCGTGGCCCTGGCCATCGGTGATGGTCAGGCACCAGGTGGTCGTCGGGTTCTGCGCGGCGGCGGCGGCTAGGTCGCGGGTCAGCCAGGGGTCGACGGGGCCGAGGCCGGACAGCTCGCCGGGCCGGCCCGCGAGACGGGTCAAGGTGGCCAGAGGGGCGGTCAGGGTGACCCGGCTGGCGAACCCGGCGGGCGCAGCACCGCGGGTGCTGTCGTGGTCCTGGCGGGGGCGGGAGTCCCGGCCCAGCAGCAGGTCCAGCAGGGCGCGGGCGCGCAGCTCGTCCGTGCCGCCGTCCAGCCCGGCGGCCTTCAGCTCCCGGGCCCGGGCGGTGATCCGCTCATCGGCCGCCAGCACCTGGTCCGGGGGCAGTTCCCGGCCCGCCAGCGCGGCATTGCCGGAATCCTCGGCCCACCGCTCCACCCGGGCGAACCTCGCCGCGGTCTCGCGCCGCTTCCGCGCCTTCTCGGGGGCGGCCTCCATGACCGCGCGGGCGATCGCGGCGCGCAGCCCGCCGGGGGTCAGCGAGGCGGCCCGGTCCAGCACCTCCTGCTCGGCCGCGGCGGCCTCGGCGGGGTCGAGCAGGCCGGTCGCGGCGGCGATGATCCGGGCCTTGCCCAGGTTCACCGTGCCGTCGCGCAGCGCCGCCCGCGTGCCGGGCAGGTGGGTATCCAGGTGCCCGGCGGTGCCCATCAGCTCGCCGGCGCGGAAACGGGACTCCCCCAGCGCGCAGGCCACCTGATCTTCAGTGAACTCCGCGTCCTCCGGGGCGGGGTTCCGCCGGGACAGCTCGGCGACCGCGGCGAGCTTGCGGGCCGCGGCGTGGGCCTCGACCCGGTCCCACGCGCACATCAGGCCGACCAACTCGGCCTCGCAGATCCCGGCGAACTCGTCGCCGTCCGCGGCGGCGTCGGCGGCCACGGCCAGCTGCGCGCAGCCGGGCAGCAGGTCCAAGGCCATCCCCGGGCCGAACGCGGCCGCCGGGCTGGACGACTCGCCGGGGAACACCCGCGCCGAGCCGGGCTGGCCTGGCCCTCGCCGGCCCGTGCCGGCCGCCTTGACCGCGAGCAGCTCATCGGCGGCCGCGTCGCGGATCCCGGCCAGCTCCTGCCCGGTGAGCGGCTCGTGGTCCCCGTATTCGCCTGCCTCTTCCAGCGGGGGCTCGTCGTGCTCGCGGGCCCGGTCCAGCCAGCAGTCCCGTTCCGGGTCGCGGTCCAGCCAGGCCAGGTCGTCTGGCCCGGGGTCCGCGGAGGCCGGTGACGCGGGCATGGACCACCACCCGTTCGGAAGAATGATTGTTCTTCGAACATGATAGCGTATATCGTTCATAATCACCAGTTTACTCACTGATTAGATGTGAGATTCGAATAAAGAGATGAGCGGGAATGAGATGATTCAGGAGCGAGCTGAGGTAGAGCGGTCGCACGGGGAGGAGCAGCGCCCCCGAGGGGTCCCCGGGCGGCCGGAGGGGCGATACGGCTTCATGCGACGCGCCTGACGGCGCGCGCCGCGATCCCGCACGCTGGATCTGCGCCTGCCGCATTGTCAGCAAGGCGATACCGCAAACGGCAACACCGTGAATTCACCCCCCGGGCATACGCTGATGGAGCGCTCCGCTAGCAAGGCCCGTACCGGCGCGGCAGAACGGAACGGCGCGGGGGCCGGATGCGGCGCGGGGGCGGGATGCGGCGCGGGGGGGTGACCGGGGCTAGTCGGCGGGGAGGCCGTCCCAGGGGCGGCGGGGAGGGGCGGCCTCGGTGCCTTCGGGGCAGTGCCGCCGGTAGTCGCACCAGGCACAGGACGGGCCGGGCCGGGGCGGGAAGATTTCGTCGTAGCCGTCGGCGGGCAGGCCATCGCGCATCCGCTCGTCGGCGGCGGCGCACTCTTCGGCGATGGCCTCGGCCCGGCGCAGGTGCCGGGCCAGCGTTTCGGCGGTGTGTGACCAGGCCAGGACCTCCCCGGTGGGCAGGTGGTGCAGCTCCACCCGGTGGCAGTCCCGCCGCAGCACCCGCCCGGCGGCCAGCGCGTACAAGGCCAGGGCCATCGAGCTGCGCGCGTCGTCCGTGGTCAGCAGGTGCCGTCCGGTCTTGTAATCGACCACGACGAGCTCGGGCCTGGCGTCGAGGCGGTCGATCCGGCCGGAGACGGCGATGATATCCGTGCGGGTCGCGACGGTCCGTTCCACGCCGAGCGGCTCATCGGCCGGGTCCAGCCCGGCAACGTAGCCCTCCACCATGGCGATGGCGCGCTCGCGCTGGCGCACCGACTGGGTCTCGTCCGCGAAGCCCTCGTTGATCCAGCCGCGGTCCACCAGGTTCCCCGCGGCCGCGGCCGTGCGCTGGACCAGCGGCAGGCGCCACCAGCCGGCCAGGGCGTTGTGCACGCTGGCGCCGACGCTGTTGTGCGCCCACGGCGGGCCCTTGGGCGGCGACGGGCGGTCCAGGTAGCTCATCCGGTACCGGCGCGGGCAGTCCAGCCAGCTAGACAGCCGGGTCGGCGTGCAGGTGTAGAGCCGCCGCGGCATTCCCTCGAAGCCCAGCTGCTCCATCGGGGTCTCCCGGTCTTAGCCGCCGAGGACCGGGCCGGAACCCTGGCCCGCGACCCAGGCGTCGAACTTCTTCTCCGCCGTCGCGATCGTGGTCTGGCGGCCGTGCCCGGGCAGGACACGGGTGTCCGCGGGCAGGGTGAGCAGGTACCCCCCGATCGCGGTGAGCTGCCCGGCGAAGTCCGGGTACTCGCCGTCGTGCGGGGCCGGCCCCTCGGCCAGCAGGACGTGCCCGGTGAACACCGCGCCGAGGCCCTCGCAGTACAGGCACACCGAACCCGCGGTATGACCGGGCGCGTGGATGACATCGAGCCGGACGTCGGCGACCTCGAAGACACCGCCGTCTTCCATCTCGATATCGGCGTCCTCATCGGGATGGGTCTCCCGCCACAGCGAGCGGTCCCTCGGGTGCAGGGCCACCGGCGCCTCGTCCCGTTCGGCCACCTCGAACGCGGCGGCGACGTGGGCGGCGTGACCGTGGGTGCAGATGACCGCGAGCACCTCCCGGTCGCCGACCGCGTCGAGCAGGCCCGCGGCGTCGGCGCCCGGATCGATGACGATGACCTCCTCGTCGTCGCCCACGATCCAGGTGCTGACCTCGCCGGCCGCCGACGAGAACAGATCGATCCGCGTGGTCATCCGGGCGCTTCCTTTCCACATCTGCCTGAGCCGCCGACCTTTCTTACCACAGCCACCCTAGATGCGCTGCGGGCGAAGGAGATAATCCGCGTTCGCGACCGGCTGGACCGGGCATGACGTAGCTTCTAATCATGGAGGGGTCACTGGGGCAGGTATTCCTCAGCCGCACATCTGAACTGCACAAGTTCCCGTCTGGCCGGTCGTTCGTGACCGCGGCCGAATCGGCGGTGAAACGCGCAGGTGGCGTGATCACGGATATGGCTTATTTCGCCGCGCGCGACGATAAGCCATCGGAGTATTGCCGGAACATGGTGCGTGCCTGCGATATCTATGTCGGGTTGATCGGGCTGCGCTATGGCTCGCCGGTGCGGGATCTGCCGGAGGCTTCGTATACCGAGCTGGAGTTCGACACCGCGACCGAGGCCGGGAAAACGCGGTTGATATTCCTGCTCGATGAGAACGAGGCGCTGCCGATACCGCCGACCTGGCTGCGTGACGATGACCCGGATCTCGTGGCCAGGCAGCAAGCCTTCAGGAAACGGCTCCGCGGCGCGGGTGTTATCACCCGCACGTTCGCCAGCCCTCAGCAGCTTGAGACCGAGCTGCTGCACGCACTGCAGGAAGCCCGCGGACCGGACGCCCCGGAAACCGAGACTGGAACATGGGAACTGCGCGGGCACCGGCCGGATCACTTTTTCACCGGGCGGGACAACGAACTGGCGGCACTGCATCAGGCGTTCCGGGCGGGCGGCGCCACGTCCGCGGTCCAGGCCGTGACCGGCCTGGGCGGGCTGGGTAAGACCCGGCTGGCGGTCGAGTACGCCTTCCGCTACGCCACCGCTTACGACCTGGTGTGGTGGATACGCGCGGAAGACCCGGCCACGATGCGGGGAGACTACGTCGAGCTCGCCAAGGCCCTGGCGCTGCCGTCGGGAAAGGACGACCAGGCCATCGCCGCGCTCCGCCGGGAACTGCAGCGACGCCGCGACTGGCTGCTGGTCTTCGACAACGCCGAGGACCCGGGCGAGCTCTTCTCGCTCGTGCCCGAGCGCCACCGGGGCCACGTGCTGATCACCTCTCGCCGGCGGGAATGGCCGCACGCCGAGACCCGGCATCTCGAGGTCCTGTCCGCCGAGGCCGCGGTCGGGTATCTCCAGCGGCGCGGCCAAGTGGCCGATGCTGACCTGGCGCGGGACCTCGCGGACGCCCTCGGCTGCCTGCCCTTGGCGCTCGCGCAGGCGGCCAGCGTGATCGCTACCGGCATGCGCGCCGCCGATTACCTTGACCTGCTGCGCAAGCAGTCACCCGAACTGTTCGAAGAGGGCCATCCAGCGGATCACGAAGCGACCATCGGTTCCACCTGGCGGGTATCCGTCGACCGGCTGGCGCAGCGCTCGCCGGCCGCGGTGGCCTTGTTTCGCCTGGCCGCGTTCCTGGGCGCCGACGCTATCCCGCTGGACCGCCTTAGTCCCGTACCGCTCATGCCCGCCGAACTCGCGGAGACCCTGGCCAGCCCGTTCCTGCTCAGTAGGGCGACCGCGGCCCTCGGCGAGTACTCGCTGGCCGAAACCGCCGATGGCCTGCTGTCGATTCACCGGATCGTACAGGCCGTTACCCGTTCTGAGCTCGGCGAGGACGAGCCGCGCTGGGCCGGCCTCGCCCTCGCCACGATCGCGGCGGCCTATCCCGGCCAGGTCCGCGAGCCGGAGACCTGGGAGGTCTGCGAGAGCCTGCTGACCCATGCCCTCGCCTGCGCGGAGCACGCCCGGCGCCTGCGTCTCGACGTCACGGTCACCGTGCCGCTGATCGACCGGGTCGCCAGGTACCTGCTCGCGCGGGGCCGTCTCGACTCGGCCGCGGCGGCGATGGACCAGGCCATCCCCCTGGCGGAGCAGCTCGGCCGGGAGGATCTGATCTATCTGTCCTGCCGCAATACCTACGGTCAGCTGCTGCTGGCCCGCGGCGACTTCACGGCCGCCCGATCCGCCTGCGAAGAGGTCTACCAGGCCAGGACGCGGATCCTGGGCGCTGATGATCCAGAGACGCTTCGGGCCAGCCGGGATCTCGTCGAAGCGGTCCACCGTCAAGGCAACTGGACTGAGGCCGCTGAGCTGCAGGTTCGGTTGACCGAATCGTTTACCCGCGTCCTGGGCCCGGACGATCTGGAGACCGTCACCGCTCTGGCCCACCAGGCGGCCGTCCTGGAAAGCATCGGGCACTATGCGCAGGCGCTCGCCCTGCAGGAACAGGTGCTGGAAGCCCGCACCCGGATGCTGGGCCAGGACCACCTCGATACCCTGACCGCAAAAGCCAGCCTCGCCGGAGCACTGCGGAACCGCGGAGAGCTGCGCCAGGCCCGGGCCATGGAAGAAGAGGTACTGGAAGCGTTCGGCCGGATGCTGGGCCAGGACCACCCTTACACCCTGGCTGCGAAATCCAATCTCGCGGGAATTTTGCGCGACCTGGGAGAACTGCACCAGGCCCGCGCCATGGAAGAAGAAATACTGGAAGCCAGCAGCCGGGTGCTAGGTCAGGATCACCCCGACACCCTGACTACGAGAGCCAACCTCGCCACGACCCTGTATCACCTGGGCGAGCTGCGCCAGGCCCGCGCCATGGAAGAACAGATCCTGGAAGCCAGCAGCCGGGTACTGGGCCAGGACCACCCCCACACCCTGAATGCGCAGAACCGCCTCGCGGCGGCGCTGGCGGGCCTGGGAGAGTTCCACCAGGCCCGGGCCATGCAAGAACAGGTACTGGAAACACGCAGCCGGATGCTGGGCCAAGACCACCCCGCCACCCTGAGCGACACGGGCAACCTCGCAGGGACCCTACGGAGACTGGGAGAGCTGGACGAGGCCCGGGCCATGCAAGAACAGGTACTGGAAGCGTTCGGCCGGGTGCTGGGCCAGGACCACCCCGACACCCTGACTACGAAAGCCAACCTCGCAGAAACGCTACTCGCGCTCAACGAACTGGACGAGGCCCGGACCCTGCAAGAACAGATCCTGGAAGCTCGCCGCCGGGTACTAGGCGAGGAGCACGCAGCCACCCTCGGTGCGATGATCAGCCTCGCGCTCACGGTGCATGCGCAGGGAAACAAGAAGGACGCCATCGCGCTCTTGCACACAGTGCTCGAGATCAGCCTGCGCGTCCTTGGCCAGCGGCACACGGTCACCACGAATGCCGCCTGGCAAGTGGCGCAAACCTTCCAGGCGCACGGCGGGATCGGGCAGCGGGCTTTTATCCTGAGAAACCTTTCCTGGCTCGGTGACGCGCCAGCCGGGCAGCTCACGGCGGAGCAGAAGAAGATCAAGAACGAGCTCAAGGGCGTCGTGCACACCAAGAACACGGCGAAGAAGAAGAACGCGGCGGGCCGGAAGAAGCGGAAGTGACGCCGTGCGGGACGTCAGGCCACCCTAAGCCGGGCTCCCGGGGGCACGGGAGAGCAGGTCCTGGCAGGCCTGGCCGGAGGTGGTCTCGCAGCCAAGGCGATAACCCGTCAGGCTGCCGTGATCGTCGCTGCCGCCCGTGGCCACCAGGTCGAGATCGTGAGCCAAGGCGATGAGCCGGGCCCGTTCGGCCTCCGGCTGGTCGGGGTGGAACACCTCAAGGCCGGCCAAGCCTACGGCGGCCAGCCTGGTGATCTGCTCGTCCGTTACCCGGGTATCCCGGCCCGCCCTCGGGTGGGCCAGCACCGTCACGCCGCCCGCCGCCCGGACCAGGCCGATGGCGCGGACCGGGTCGAGCGCGTACCGCCCGACGTAGGCGCGGCCGCCGTCGGCGATCCAGTCGCGGGTGAACGCCTCGCGCGGCGCGGCGATGGCACCGCTGTCCGCCATCGCCCGGGCGATGTGCGGCCGGCCGACCACGGCCTGCCCCGCGATGGCCGCGACCTGCTCCCAGCTGACGTCCACGCCGAGGCCGGCGAGCTTGTCCACCATGGCCCGGGCGCGCAGCACGCGGTCGTCGCGGATGCGGGTGAGCTCGGCGGACAGTTCGGGCTGATCCGCGTCGAAGAGGTAGGCCAGCATGTGCAGGGAGCGACCATCGAGCCGGCCGGACAGCTCCATGCCGGGCAGCAGGATGACGGGGCCGGCCGCGGCGTTCGCCTCGGCATGGCCGGCCACCGTGTCGTGGTCGGTCAGCGCCACCATGTCGAGGCCGGCCCGGGCGGCGCGGCGCATCACCTCGGCGGGCGGGTCGGTACCGTCCGAGGCACTGCTGTGCACGTGCAGGTCGGCGCGCATCAAAGGGCCCGCATCACGGGGCGGCATCACCGGGCGGCATCACGGCCGCATCACCGGGCGAGCAGGCGCGGCGAGGCGGCCCCGAAGGGCAGGTCCAGGTCCTGGCCGGGATCGCGCAGGTCACGCAGGGCGAGCGGCTCCACGAGCAGGGTGCCCGCAGTGTCCGGCCACAGCACGACCCACAGCCACCGGCCCTGCACCTCGCCGGCGAACACGGCACGGTCCGGCGAATCCACCTGCCAGAGCGGGAAGTCATGCTTGCCGAACGAGGCGGTGGCGATCGGCGAGGCGGAGCCGAAGCCCGCGCCCGGGTCCACGCTGTCCAGGCCCGCCAGCGACGCGCCGAGGCCGATCCCGGGTTCCTCGGCCACGACCACCATGTCGGCCGGGCCGCCAAGCGGGTTCGGGCCGGTCAGGGCGACCGCGCAGGCGCGCACGCCGGTGCGCTCGTCACCGGCTCCGGCGAAGCCGGCTACCAGCCAGCCGAGCGGAAGCGGCCAGGGCAGCCAGACCGGCACGCCAGCGGTTCCCGTGCGGTACATGTGCAGCAATCCGTCGAGGCCGTCTCGCGACGGGCTGAACGCGGGGAGCAGCGGCTGGACCTCGCCGTGCCAGTCGCAGCGCCAGGCGCTGGACCACGCGGTCGGTTCCCTGAGAGGCCGGCCGCAGCGGGGGCAGACGGCAGGAGCGTGCCGGTGACTGTCTTGGCCCACTCGGGCTTCCTATCTGCGGCGGACGGTGCTCTCCGGGAGCGGTCTTACCCGGTTCAGCGCCGGAACATGCCGACGCCGGCCCTCCCCCGCGGGAGAGCCGGCGTCGCCGGGTACTACAGGACTCTCAGGTGCCCGAGGTGTTCTCCTAGCGGAGCACGCCCCAGTCAGCGCCCCAGAGCTGGTTGTCCTGAACGGAGCCGATCGGGCTGCCCCAACCGTGCGAGAAGCCGGTCAGGTTCTGGACCAGGACCTGCGGCCGCGGCGTGTCGGTCGGGAAACCGTTCTTCGGGTAGGTCATCACGAACGGGTGCGAGAAGTTCGTGTCCGAGCCGTTGATCAGCGGCACATAGTCGTGCCTGATCGTGGCGGGCGAGTCGTTCGTGTCCACGATCCAGACCGTCTTGCTCGAGACGCCACACGGCTGGAGGCTGACCTTCTCGTTCTGGACAGCGGTCCTCGCCACACCCACGCACAGGCCGCTGTTCACGCCGTACGGCGCGTACTCGATCTCGAACGCCGGGTCGTCCACACCCTTGGTGCAGCTGTGCGGGCCGAAGATGCCGTCGGCGCAGCCGTAGTGCAGCGCCACGGCCGACGAAACCAGGCCGGCCTCGAAGAACTCGGAGGTCAGGCCCTGGAAGCCGGCGGTGAAGTCCTCCGCCGGATCACTGTTGCTGGTGCGGAACAGGATGATCGGCTGGCCGACCCTCGCGCCCTGGCGCCACACGTCCAGCACGAAGTTCGGGCTGCGGTGCGTGCCGAACTGCCGGCTGAAGATGTCGATGCAGCGGTGGCCACACGACGGGGTGGCCGCGCCCGCCGACTGCGCCGCCACCGAGCCGACGCCGCCGACCAGGGTCAGCGTCGCCGCGGCGGCGAGGACCTTGCTCTTGATGGACATGAATCGTTCCTCCCTGGAACCACAGCCGTACCCTGCGTACGACTGTCGAGCCACCACCGCGCCCCGGGCAGGCCAACCGGGCCGATAGGCCCGGTCACCCTCGCGCCGGGGTCGCGCTGGCTAGAAACGGAACGTTAACTGATGCTCACGCTCCGTGTCTACTTAGGAGGACGCACTGAGTGTCATCTCGGTTGTCAACGTTCCGTAATCGAACGTGGACAACCCGTCGTACCGCTCCGGGGCCAGGGGCTATCGCCCCTGACCCCGGAGACGCCAGTGGCGCCGACCCCTGTCGGGGCCGACGCCACTTTTAGCTCAGGTGCTGAACTCAGCGACTCCTAGCGGAGGACACCGAAGTCAGCGCCCCACAGCTGGGTGTTGGGCACGGTGCCGACGACCGGGCCGAAACCGTTCGAGAAACCGGTCAGGTTGGCGACGCGCAGCTGCGGCCGCGGCTTGTCGGTCGGGTAGCCGTTGCTCGGGTAGGTCAGCACGAACGGGTGCGAGAAGTTCGTGTCAGACCCGTTGATCGCCGGGAAGTAGCCCGTGAAGAAGGCCGGGAAGGACTTGTCGAACGTGTCCAGGACCCAGACCGTCTTGGACGAGACGCCACACGGCTGGAGGGTAACACCCTCGTTCTGGATGGCGGTGGTGGCGACACCCACGCACAGGCCGCTGTCCACGCCGAAGGGCGAGTACTCGAGCTCGAACGCGGGCTCGTCCTTGGAGCCGAGGCTCTGGCCGCCGTAGTGCAGGGCCACCTGCGGGGACACCAGTCCGGCCGCGTAGAAGTCCGAGACCAGACCCTGGAAGGAGACGGTGAAGTCCTGGGCCGGGTCGGCGTTGCTGGTGCGGAACAGGATGATCGGCTGGCCGACCTTCGCGCCCTGGCGGAACACGTCCATGACGAAGTTCGGGCTGTGGTGCGTGCCGAACTGACGGCTGAAGACGTCGATGCAGCGGTGGCCACACGACGGCGTAGCCGCGCTAGCCGAGAGCGCGCCAACCGTTGCGACACCGCCGACCAGGGCGAGCGTCGCCGCACCGGCGAGCATCTTGCTCTTGAAGGACATGGGTTGATCCCTTCTGGAACCACAGCCGTACCCTGCGCACGGCTGTTGTTGCTGGTCACCACCGTCGAGCCGGAATCGCTCCGGCTCACCCGGCCTGCAACCGGGACGAGGTGACCCTGGTCAGGGCGGGAACGGCCGACCTGACCGGTAGTGCTGTTCTGTAAGGGGAAGACCCGGGCGAACCCGGAAGCTCATCAGGTAAAGCAGGCGCTCCTTCTTATCCAGGTTCGGAGCTCCTGTCCCTTTACCTGATAAGAAGACGCGGCATCGGGGGGTTTGGTTGACGCGGATTAAGGAAATAATCCGACGTGACCAAATCGAGATATTAAGATCATCGGAAACCCCTATGCCGGTTGTGCTCCCGTTACCGTGCTGGGTACCGTACCACCGCTTGTCCCGGTTAGGGGTGAGAAGGGATACTTGCCGGCGTGTCGGCCTCCGTGATCCCGTGCGTGGGCGCGATCGTGACCGACGGCCAGGGCCGGCTGCTCATGATCAAGCGCGGGCACGACCCGGGCGCCGGGCTCTGGTCCATCCCTGGCGGCCGGATCGAGGCTGGTGAGACCGACGCCGAGGCCCTGGTCAGGGAGATGATCGAGGAGACGGGCCTGACCGTCGAGGTGGGCAGGCTCATCGGCCGGGTGCGGCGGCCCGGGCTCAGCGGGGCGGTCATCGACATCAGGGACTACGCCGCCACGGTCACCGGCGGAACGCTGCGCCCGGGCGACGACGCCGCCGACGCCCGCTGGGTGGCACCCGCGGAACTGGAGTCGCTGGACATTACCGAGGGCCTGATCGATGCGCTTACCGGCTGGGGAGTTCTCGGTGACTGACAATAGCCCGCGTTAATTCAGACCATTACGGAGCCCCTGTCGGCTCGTGCCTTCCGTGTCCTTTTATTCGGGTTATGCGCTCGACGCGAAGATTAGACGCCGCCGGTCTCATTTACGTACTTTCGGACCCGATGCCCGCGTCGTGGCCGGGGTCGTCCTGGCCGAGGCCCGCCGCGCGGCCTGTAGCCGACGCTGGCCATGAAGTCGGCGGGCCCGAACACCAGGGCCTCCAGTCGCGGCGTATCCATGCCCGTCCGTGTTCGATGTCGTAACAGACTCTTGACCGCGCGTTTGCCTTTTGGTCAGATTTAGTGCGTATCTGTGTCATCAGGTTATGCCAGCTTGTGCTCCTGGGCGCGCCCAGCGCGCACCGACGCCGCGGCCCGGGAATCCCAGGAGCCCCCGGGGGATCGCCGGCCCCGATCAGCCAGCAGACTCAGGAGGGCGAGATGGGCGAAGGCCCAGCCACAGTCCGTGCCAGAAACAGGAAATCGCGGCGTTACGCCGCTGCTGCCGCCGCCACCGTCCTGGGTGCCGGCCTCGCCGTCGGCGCCACGATGACCGGCGCGAACGCGGCGCCGCACGCCGGAGCCGGCGCGGTGGGCGGCGGGTTCTCCGGGACGCGAACCGCGACGCCGATCAAGCACGTAGTGGTGATCTTCCAGGAAAACATTTCGTTCGATCACTATTTCGGCACCTACCCGCACGCCGCCAACACGGGCGGTCAGCCCTTCACGCCAGTGAAGGGGACACCGAAGGTCAACGGGCTGCAGAGCCCGGCCCCAGGCGGCGGCACCCTGCTCACGAACAACCCCAACGGCGCCAACCCGCGCCGCTACGACCCCACGAACGTCAACGACCTGCTCACCTGCGACCAAGACCACAATTACACGGACGAGCAGCTGGCCTTCAACGGCGGGAAGATGAACAAGTTCATCTCGACCGTCGGCACCGGCAGCGGCACGAGCCCGACCGGTCAGACCTGCCAGGCTCGGGACGTGATGAACTACTACGACGGCAACACCGTCACCGGGCTGTGGAACTATGCCCAGCACTTCGCGATGAGCGACAACTCCTGGGGGCCGACGTTCGGCCCGTCCAGCCCGGGCGCGATCAACCTCGCCTCCGGTGACACCGGCGGGGTCGACCCGGCCAAGGAGATCCGCGGCGTCACCAAGGACAAGCCCAACGCCGACGTCGTCACCGGTGGCGACGGCACCGACACGCTGACCAGCGACGCGCAGCCGTACTACGACGACTGCTCGAGCCGCGACTCGGTCGCGCTCACCGGCCAGAACATCGGCGACCTGCTCAACGCCCGCGAACTGTCCTGGGGCTGGTTCGAGGGCGGCTTCACCCCCTCGACGCCCTACTCCGGCCCGGGCAGCCCGGGCGGCTCCTACGACCCGCTCAACGTCACCGGCCGCGCGGTGTGCGCCACCCAGCACAACGTCGGCGCCGCCCTGGGTGGCACCGGAGTGAGCGGCCCCAACGCGTGGGGCGTCAAGGCCGACTACATACCGCACCACGAGCCCTTCGAGTACTACGCCTCGACGGCCAACCCGCACCACCTGGCCCCAGCATCGCTCCAGGCGGTCGGGCACGACACCCAGACGTATACCAACGGCAAGCCCAACTTCGACACCGCCAACCACCAGTACGACATGAGCACCTTCGACAAGATCGTGTCCGGCATCGCGGCGGGCCAGCTCAGCCCGAACCTGCTCCCGGCGGTCAGCTTCCTCAAGGCGCCCGGCTACCAGGACGGCCACGCTGACTACTCCGACCCGATCGACGAGCAGCAGTTCATCGTCAACGAGATCAACGCGCTGGAGAAGACCCCGGACTGGTCGAGCACGGCGGTCGTCATCGCCTATGACGACTCCGACGGCTGGTACGACCACGCCTTCAGCGGCATCACCAACCCCTCCCAGAGTGCCGCCGACGCGCTGACCGGGACCGGGGCTTGCGGAAGCGGGCCGTCGCTGGGCGGCCAGGAGGGCCGGTGCGGCTTCGGCCCGCGGCTGCCGCTG
>Ga0335081_10003900_pt1 | contig 23526 bp, 24 predicted proteins | sample Lox_Sample_35_FD_206713 | JGI IMG/M metagenome (GOLD analysis project Ga0335081, IMG submission 206713) | Soil microbial communities from Loxahatchee National Wildlife Refuge, Florida, United States - Lox_Sample_3.5 | ecosystem: Environmental > Terrestrial > Soil > Wetlands | place: USA...
ATCTGAAGCACCTCTCCGAAGCATTGGGAAATGATGAGCTGATTCTCGAGATCGGGGATCCCAATTCTGCAATTCTCGTCAGGCCAGTTCATTCAGAATCGGGCACAGTAGGACTCATCATGCCGATTAGGCTTAACAACACGAAAGGATAGCCTCATGTCGAACGAACAAGACACACTCATCAACCGGTACGTCCACGAGCCCGCATTTTCTCTCGTTGGGAGGAGGCTCGACCGGCCTCAGACAGCCGCAGAAGCGCTGATCCAGGCAGGGTTGGATTTTACCGTGGTGAAACGACCGATCAAAGCTGTTCTTGGCTCGGGAAAGATGATCGACGTCCCCGGTGCGTTTGCGACTGTTACATCAACCGGCCGTCCGATTGGAATTGTAGGGAGCCGATATGAGATCGTACAACCGGCGCAACACTTTGGGTTCTTCGATCCCATCGTATCTCGCAAAGCCGCGGTGTACGTTTCTGCCGGACTCGCACACGGAGGAACCAAGCTGTGGTTGCTATGTAAACTTCCCGGGACAATTCGGGTAGGGCGAGAAGATCTTGTGAACAAATACATTCTCCTTGCAGGGTCATTCGACGGATCTTTGGCGATTACCGCAAAGATATGCCCGATCCGGTTTTCATGTCAGAATCAGCTCAGCTTTGCCCTTCGTTCCGGGGGCGACCAGGTGAAAGTCAAACATACGATGAATGTGAAGGATCGCCTTTCGGAAGCATCTCGGCTCCTGGGCATCACCGACAAAACGTTTGATCAGTTGTCCGTAATCTACAACCGGCTCGCGCTCCGGAAGATTTCCGAAAAGGAGCTGCTGGCGTACGTCAGCAGGCTCATTCCCGACAATCCGCAGGCTGAATCCAATGAACGGACGAGATCCATCCGGCAGACGATATGCGATTTGACGGTATCAGGAGTTGGCTCGAATCTCAATCGGATGACCGCGTGGAGCGCTTTACAGGGGACAACGGAGTGGGTGGATCACTGTCTCAGTTCACATAACCCCGAAAAGCGATTTAACACGGTGGTCTTCGGGGGTGGCGAGGTGCTCAAGAAGAAGGCATTCGCGTTGACGAATGAACTCTTCCTGAACTAGGCCGCTTTTCCTTCAAACACAAGCCGGCCGTTCCTATGGGGATGCCGGCTTTTTCATCTCAACGGAGAACAACATGACGAAGAAGACGTGGCTACTCATTTTGGCGACAACCGGCGCTGTGATCGAGGTGATCCGACATGCTCTTTCGGGCCGAAAGGGATGAATATGGACCGCCCAGACTTCATCGAAGAGTTACTCCTGCAAGCTGAGCAAGCCGATCAGGAGAAGAAGATTTCCATGGACCGGTTACGTGCAGATCAAATCCTTTCGGCGATCGGGAAGCTCGAGGAGGGAATGGCTGACGTGAACGACCTTTGCGACAAGGAGATCAAACTTATCGAAGAGTATCGTGCGAACGAGCTCTCCCGATTGGACAAGAAGCGTGGTTGGCTTGTGTTCCAGCTTGAATCTTGGGCGAGATCGACTGGTGAGAAGACAATTCGACTGATACATGGCATCTGCAAGCTTCGCAAAGGACGCGACAAAGCCGTTGTGGTTGCCCTTGATGCATTCCTGAAGGTTGGCCCGAAGTTGAAGCTGGTCCGCACTATCCCTGAGCAAATCACGCCCGATATTCAGGCGATCATCAACCACATCAAATCCACGGGAGAAATTCCAGCTGGGGTGCAATTCATTCCAGGGGATACGCGTTTTTCATACACGACAAACGGAGGAAATGGAGATGACACAGAACAACGGGAACAACAGGCCGAAGGTTGAACTGGCGCTGAATTCCGAAGCAAAGCTGACGCTTATTAAGGACAAGTGCTACGAGGGAACGAACGCTTACGGCGCTTACTACCTTTATAGCGTTGAGCATGAGGGCGAGCAGAAGTCGTTCTTTGCTACGGCCGAAGTTCACCAGGCAATCCTCGAGAGCGGAATTCGTGCTGGCGATCAGTTCCTCATTCGGAAGAAGGCAGTCCAGGATGGAAGGAAGGTCATGGCGAAGGTTGAGTTCTCGGTCCTCTCGAAACAGGCATCTCCGCCTGACAATGGGAACGGCGGATCCGATCATTTCAAGGAGCTCATGAAAGCGTGCCTCGCCGAAGCGGTCGAGATCACCAAGGAGGTAAATACGATTCCCTGGCAGAATGAGGACGTGAGATCCGTGGCTCTTACGATGTTTATTCAGAGAGCGCGATTGAACTAACCGATTCCTGTGCCATTCAATCGGTGATTAGAGGAGCCCGATTGCGGGTTCCTCCTTTTTTACATTGTTGCGCATAAAGCCCCATATCGTTAGTTTCTGGCGTAAGTTGCTCGACACTGATCTGAAGTTTGCTGAGGAATACCTCGGCCCTAGAGAGCGCACGTAGTACGATTTGGATAACCAACCTTAACTTACCTTTCATACGATCTGCCTCCTCGATCGGTGTGTTAAGACCTAAAACACGCTATGCCAATTACTAGGCGAAATCATTATCTGCCGCAATGGTATCAGAAGAGGTTTCTTCTTTCACCCAATGATAGGATCTGCCGACTCGATCTGTCTCCCGACAAAATCACACTGCCTGACGGTGGGGAAAAGACGCTGAATACTTTCAGATGGTTGACCCCTGCGCAATGTTATTTTGAAAGGGATTTGTATACAACCACATTTCTTGGATTCGATTCTGACCTGGTTGAAAGATACCTGTTCGGTACCATTGATCAGAATGGGGCTAAGGCAATTGCGGCTCTTATCAAGATTGACCTGGTGGCCCTCCATGATCTTTTCAACGATCTCTTTTTCTTCTTAGATGCTCTGAAGTTAAGAACGCCAAAAGGTTTAGAATGGATTCGGTCAAAATACTTGGGGCTTACACAGCATCAGCTCATGCACGAAATGGAACAACTTCGGCGGATGCACTGTACCATGTGGGTTGAGGCCGTTCGAGAAATTGTTTCAGCTGAAGAATCAGAAGTCAAATTCATAATTACCGATCATCCAGTTACAATATATAACCCACAATGTCCTCCAAGTTCGAAATTCTGCAACTATCCGAATGACCCTCCTATTTCGCTAAAGGGGTCACAGACAATTTTCCCTCTGGATCTTAATCACTGCCTAATTTTGACCAATCTCGAATATGCAGAAAACCCGTTGACGAGAGATCTCCTTGTCAACAGAACAAACGCAAGGTCTTTCGGGAACACCATTTCTCGTATTGATGCGATGATTCGATCTCGCAAGCTGAGTGAGGATCAGGTGGTTTCGATAAACTACATTATGAAAGCCAGAGCTCGTCGATATATATCGGCTGCAAGGAGAGAGTGGCTGAATCCTGAGAGCAGTACTCAAGTTGGGTGGAAAGAGCTAGGCAACATTCTCCTCCCACCAAAAGATGAGCTCCACCATTTTGGGGGAGAAGTATTTATTGGCTATGAGAACGGAACAGTTCATTATCAGGACGCTTTCGGACGTACTACTAAAGAATGGCCATTTTTGAAGAAGCCCGAACCAAAAGGGAAGGTAGGTGCCAACGAACCCTGCATTTGTGGCAGTGGCAAAAAGTACAAACAATGTTGCAGGGGGAAAGATCCAGCCGATATTCCCTTGACGAACGAACGCAGTATCAGAGAGAGAAACCTAATGTTCATTAGAATAGTTGGTAACATACTCGGACTAAACCAGGGAAAGGATTGGGATGATGTAAGAAAGACCTTGAGTGACGAGCAGGTGAAAGCCATTTTCGAGTGTGTGGAGGCACTCTGGCCAAAGGACACGAATATTGTTGCCTTATTGCCCCGATTCGATGACCGAGTGTTACGCGGCCTATATTGTGGATTAATTGATCCTAGAACAATTCTGCAAAGTGTTGCAGGTCCTTCTGCGTATTTTGATGAGATGCTAGTAATGAGCCCATTTGTGAATCCAACTTACATGAAGCCGGAATACAGTCCCATCCATTCACCTGGGAAGTTCAAACAGCAGACCCTCAAGAATGTTCTCCTTCTCTTCATGCTTGAGCCATTTATTCGAATGGGATCCGTGAATCTCATACCAGATCCTTGTTCTTTGAACCTCGGCTTACAAAAGCAGATTTGGGATATGGCTGAAACACGACTCAAGGGTTTCAAACCTGAGAGTGAGGATGTGAAGAATGCCGAAAAGTTGATGCGAGAGGACTTTAACAGAACCGTGCTTGGGCTTCCAGATGACAATCTGAGAAAGATCATCAAAGCGGCGGTTCCAGGCATTGATGAGGAGGATATTGAAGAAACTTTGCTATACATGAGGCAAAAACAGCTCGAGGATCCTTTGGCTCTGCTGCAAACCTCGTTCTCTAGAGAAGGCGAAGGTCAGTTCATGATTACACAGATTTCTCCAAACTTTGAATTGGGCTTCTTTTTGGCACAGCTCACAGGCTCACTTATCTTTACGGATAACCCACACCGATGGAAGGAAGTCACGCGCGCAGAAGTACAACCGGACAATGATACTAGAAGAGCGGATTGGGATAGATTATCCAAAATAATGGAGGCACTTCCCTTGGTTTACGAGAATGACGTGGAAGTGAATCTCTTGGCGAGAAAGAGAGAAGGAATCGTAGCAATGAGAAGAGCGCTACGAAGGATTTGCGTAGGTGCCCAGAGGATGACTGATCCGTCGACCACATCTACACTAGTATCAGCGCTCTCTGAGGATTTTACAGGAGCTCATAAGAAAGCTCTGAAAGAATGGGAAACAATCAAGAGGAAGTGGACCACTTCTGAGCAAACGTTCGGAAAGGTGCACTACGCTATACCGCCCAATGGGTTTGCTGCCAATACAGTTCAGAGGCTCTTGCTTTCATATGGCAACGTTAATTATCTCACAAGCGTACCAATGGCTATGTACCTTGAGATTTCCACATGAGATCAATCAACAACACTGAGCCAATTAAGATTGTAGCAACGTGTCAACGCAAGAATGAAATACACTGAGCACTATTATCGCTACTTCTCATTCTCATTTGGACTTACATGCGTATGCCGAGTGTCCAGGGTTTCAAAGGAGTAGCGCGAGATCATTTGGTTCGGCACATATCACATGCCTCGCGATAGTTTCATACTCCCCACCCGATTGATTGTCGGACTCATTTCTTGCGACTTACATAAAACGAGGGAACTTGTTTGTCAAACAACCAGGCTTCACGATTTGGCGCCTAAATAGAGGGCGCCTAATTGGACATTGGTTACCTAGGTCGAATCGCTTTCTTTTCCCGATTCCCTTTGTGCGCACCCACGCCAAATTCGACCTGAGTAGCATGTGCAGTATCCTGAACCACCTCAGGCCGATCTCCTCCAATGTAAATCCCCCGTGATCTCCCCATCTCAACATTCACCACGCTCGGGGGATTATGAGTACCAATTGAGCTAGAAAACAGAAGCAGAGGGCCTGAAAGTACAATCAGGAAGAGAGTAACAAAGGCGGCCTTGAAGAACCAGTGCGAGATTCTTAAAAAGGTCGCCTTCACATCGTTGATTTGAGAAGACCTCTCGATGATGAAGAGCTGAGACACGACATAATCAGCCGAGGGTTGGGTGATTCCCAAATACCCGGCGAAATCATGTCTTGGATAGGGGTACCTCAGAGATACCACGTGCCGAGCATGTAATCCGGCAGCGATGAGATTCACGGCTGAAACCGACAGCAAAACCAGAATAACAAGCTTGGGGATCAATTCCTTCACACCCAACGACACCAGGGATAAGCTCGCGATGATCAATGTCACAGCAAGCCCAGTCTGCGATACCATTGAGTTTGCTTTTGCATCGATGACTGTTCTGCGATCTTCCTCGGCAGAGATCCCTTTCTCAAGAATACCAAGGATTGCGTCCTTTTGTTCCTTTTTCGACTTCGCGATGTTGTTCGATTCTGCATCGTATTGTCTTTTCAGTTTCTCGAAGGAAACCGGATCCTTGATATGGTCGTCAATTGTACCGGGAGCAAGGCAACGATACAAGAGCCTGAAGTATTCCCACCAATGATCAAAGACTTCCATTGCCGCGGCTCACAAGTAGGTTTATCAAGGCATCTGACATAGGAGCGCCCGTTGCGAGTTCAAGCCATGCCCACTGCCCGTTGGGATTCGCCTCGAGGAAAACCCAAGTTCCGTCATTCCTGCACGCAAAATCAAAGGCGCCAAATGACATCTGAAATCTGTCCATGAATAACGCAACAGCTTCGGCAATTTTTCTTGGTGTCTCAATGATTGAGTACCGAAGGTCTTCGGGCCGGCTTTTCCTCCAATCCATTGCGTAAGACCCAGCAACTCGTGGAGAAATTGAGTGAGCAAAGCAGCAACCACCGAAAGCAGTTAGACGAACGTCTAGTCGTTTCTCAACTCGTTCTTGAATGATGAACGGTGACGATTGGCTCGAATCGAACTGAGATTCGTCGAACCCGTTTCCAAGTTCGTTAGTGAAAATCGCCATTTCATCTGAATCACCATAGCCGCCATGGCTGATAGGCTTCACTACTACCTTACATTTATGAAGCCGATAGAAGCTCTTGATATCTTCAATGTCATTGGAGAAGAGAGTGTCTGGTGTCTCAAAACCAACTTCGGCCGCTCCCTTCAATTGCAGCGCCTTCGTTTCCACCCTTCGAAGAACATCGGGCTGGGTGATCCAGAAATGACGCGCGAGCAATCGCCAGAGGGTTTGCATAAACTCTACGCTTTCGCGAGCGGCGAATTCTTTGTCCTTCGGATCAAGATTTGCACTCTCAAGATTAGGTAGCGCGGGCCTCCTATACCAGACGCTAGCGACACCATTATCATCCAACTCCCATTTCTCGCACTTGAGCGTGACCTTATCCTTCCCTTCTTGTACCCTCACACTAGCCTTTGTTCTGAGTGGATAATCTTCCGTATTGAACCTTACGAACGCTACATTCCGCTCACGCAGTCGTTTGATAACGACATCAGCAGTGTAGTCCGATCGGTTCGTTATTATGAGTATCTTGCCGTTCAATTGAAGCTCCAAAGGTCAAACGTCTCTGTCGGATCTTTCTTCGGCCGTCTTCGTGCACGTCTGGGTAGCAAGGAAAACCAAATGATCATCGTGCACATCACGATCCGCGCGTTCGTTGGATACTTCTGTAAGCGTCTGGGTCCCGACAAATATCTGATGATTAGGCTCTCCCGGGAAATGCTGACCGAGATTCCTGTCTGAATCGATGCCTTCAGATTTGACGAACGTCTTAGTCATCGTTGAAAGATGCTCGACAACCACATCCGAGTGTATATCGGTGCCACGCTTGTCCTTGAAGACGTTCAACTCAAGATTCTCGTCATAGTAAGTGCTGAGATCATTGTCCCTTCTTTGATTTCTTTTTACGGCAAAATTCACGAGAAAAGGTCTGTCATCCATGAAGTTGTCCTAACTTGGTTCATTTGTACTTGATTCACAGTGCGCGCTCGTTGTTGAAAGCAAAGGATGAAAAATGTCCTCTCGGCAGATGCGCAAATGTAATCAGAGAACCCTCGACAATCAAGCTTAAGGGTCAGGCCGGAGCCAGTAGTACTCTCTTGCGCAACTTGTCAACTCGTCGAGGAGCGGAAACCCTTTTAACGGAATTGCACTGTATCCTCCGTCAATTAACTGACGGATGCCCTGACTTCCGTTCGGCCCTGAACCCACTGCGTGGCCGTTCAGGATCAATGCGATTGTGCGAATTGCGAGTGAATTCTAAGGTCTATTCGAAGAGACGCTCGTTGCGAAGCACTATCACTCGCCATGGAGATTGGTTTGCCGAGCACCCGCGGCCATTGTCCCGAACCAAAGCCGGGAATTCTTTTCGAAACACATAGGCCTCAAGGTTTCCGCATTGTTGGATGGCGTAAATTCTTGTCATGAATTTGGTCGTGTCCGGCCCTTGGCTCAAGGTGACTAATGATGCGAGCAGGTCTGCCCATCGAGGAGCTGAGCACAGCCTCTATCTCTGTCGCCGCGTTATGTGCATCCTCCAGAAGTGTGTTTTCCGGAAAGAGAATGTGATATTCAATCCAAATGATATTGCCGCTTTCACGATACCGAAGTTCATGATGCTGCAACCCACGTTTCGCCATCTCCGCATCCAGTATGGTCCGGATACTATTCTCGACATCCGGATTCCCCTCATCCATCAATCCCCCAATTGCCTGGCGAATCAGTTTTCCTCCCGCCCAGAATATGTTCAGTGCAACGACAATTGCGACGATCGGGTCGAATGGTAGCCAGCCCGTCCACAGGACGAGCACGAGTCCGAACACCACACCGAAACTCGTCCATGAATCAGTGAGCACGTGTTTGCCGTTCGCCGTAAGAATCAACGATCTGCTCTTCTTTCCCTGCCACACTAGGTACCCGCCGAGGGCAAGGTTGACAATGAAAGCAGCAAACACGATGTAGGTGCCCGTGTCGAGATTCGATATCTCGATTCCTCGGATCAGTTTATTGATCGATTCGAAAACGATAAACGCCGCTGCGAGAACAATCAGGAACCCTTCAACCCCGGCGGAGAAGAAACTGATCTTATCGTGGCCGTAGGGATGGCTATCATCCGGCGGCCGGTACATGAGCCATATGCTGAACGCGGCAAAGCCCACGGCCAGTATATGCACCACTGACTCAGCTGCATCAGACAGTATTGCAGCGGAGTTTGTTATCGCATACGCATACCACTTGCCAAAGAGCATTATGATGCCCACGACAAGCGATATCCGTATCGCTGTCACCTGTGTCCTTCGCGAGATGTCAGGAAAGTGAGGGTTGTCCATGGGCGATTTGCGGTACAGTCAGTTTTTCGGTTACAATTCCACGTGCACCCGGAAACCCATCACATGCACCGGACCTCTATCCCTGTTATATGCCGGATTCACAACAAACTGGTAGTCCGCAGATAATGCGAGAAACGTCGTTGCATGCCATCCGTAAAAAAGTTCCGTAATGGTCTCCAATCCATAGTTGAGTTTTCCATCGCCGATCAGGAACCCATAGCCTCCACGGGATAAGTATTCCTCATGATCGGCAGAGAGGCCGTTCAGCACAATAGCAGCTCCAAAAGAATCCTGCGGCCGCGCAGCAAATGGACCATCGATAAGAACGCCCGCGCTCAGCGATCGGTCGATCTCCGTGAATGCCCAGGTTTCATTTTTGCCGTCGTTCCATCCCGCACGCATAAATAGCCCGGCAGATTTCGTCAATGGCTGCTCCAGATTGAGCGTAAGTCCTGATTTTGACCGTCCGTACGCCCTTGTTCTGGTGATATCAAGATGGTACATAGTGTCATCGATCGCCTCACGGTAGTTTCCCATGTGTGCAAGCGTGTGAAATCCCTCCAGTCTCAGGGTCCCCGGCAACGCCGCGAGAGTGTATGGAATTTCCAATTCGATGGTCTCCGAATGGGCTTCGTTGATATGCGGGTCCATCGGCATACCGTTGGCCTCTCGCGGCACCATAACTGAACTGACACGAATCGACCACTCCGGTCGGATGTATTCGAGAGCGAGCCCCCAGGTATAACCGCGCGTATCGGCGGGGAAATCCCATGCTCCGGCACTCATGAGAGCCCAGTTCATGAACTGTGTGCGCGCGTCGTGGCTGTACCGGTTGTCATCGAAGATGTCGACGATGCTAAATTTCCCCGCGGTGATCGTTAGTCGATGTGCTGGTAGAGCTCCTGACACCTGATTCAGGCCATCTTCTATTGCCGTGGTGTCGCCTGCTCCTCCAAGGTTGAAACTTTGCCGTACGAACAACCTGGCAATTTCGACAACAGGCGCCGGATCTCCGATCCGATACGTCTCGCCGTTCGGGAACCCGGCGACGCCCAATGTGCTGCTTATCCCACTACCTCCCCCCAATTCGGGGTTCACATACATTTCAGCTCCCTCCCATAGCCGGGCTCCAAGAAAGAGGGTTGCCGTCACAGAGTATCGTAGACTGTCCCGGGGAGAAAGGCTGTTGGTTCCCTCATAAGGTGAACGAAACGGGAGTGCTTTCTGGCCGATCGTTGTCTGCTGAAAATGTATCGACCAGCCACTCTCCGGATTGGTCGCCGTCATATTGTCCTGCGCCAACACTGCGGGTGCGATAAAAGTAAGAAAGAGCAAGCGAATGGTCATTGATCATTCCAGAGTGGTTATCAATCCTTGAGCTTTGTCAGGCCAGCGGGGACACCTGAGGCACCGTCCTTTCGTGTGCCACTTTCGGTCAATTGAATCATATCCAGGCATCGTATTTTCGAATGAACCAGCCTTTGACAATTTGGGTGCAAACGATGTAGCAGAAGAGTGTCAGAACGAGCCATCCGAAATATGACCCGGGAAGGGCAACCAATCCTATCACTGGGCCGAGGGAGGAAAAGGGGATAATCATTCCGACCGCCATTATTGCGATTGTCGTGACAATTACCGGGAGTGAGGCCCAACTGTTTAGAAATGGCACTTTGCGCGTACGGATAAGATGAACAATGAGCGTTTGCGAGAGCAATCCCTCGATGAACCAGCCCGACTGGAAGAGAGATTGCTGCGCGACGTTGCTCGCTCTAAAAACGAACCACATCACAGCAAACGTGGAATAATCGAAAATAGAACTGATGGGACCAATATGAAGCACGAACTTCGTAATACTGGCTGCGTTCCATTTCTGCGGTCGTTGGACGAACTCTCCGTCGACATTGTCGAACGGGATTACGGTTTGAGAAAGATCATACAGGAGGTTTTGTATCAGAAGGTGGATCGGAAGCATCGGTAGGAAGGGTAGAAACACGCTTGTGCCCAGGACGCTCAGAACGTTGCCAAAATTGGAGCTCGCCGCCATCTTAATGTACTTTGTGATGTTTCCGAACATTCGTCGTCCCGTGATCACTCCTTCCTCTATGACCATCAGATCTTTCTCAAGCAGAACAATGTCGGCAGACTCCTTTGCAATGTCGACAGCGCCATTAACGGAAATGCCGACATCTGCATCGCGAAGGGCAGCCGAATCGTTGATGCCGTCTCCAAGGAAGCCCACGGTGTGTGATCCACTTTGAAGGGCGCGGACAACACGAGCCTTTTGCAACGGGGTCATCTTCACGAAGACATCCGTTTTCTCCACAAGACCGGGAAGATGCTCATCGTTCGTGGCGTCAATCTCAGAGCCCTGCAGGGCAGTATGGACCTCAATATCCACCCAATTGCAGACGCTTCTGGCCACCGCCTCGTTGTCACCCGTGAGTATCTTTACGTTAACTCCATCCTGTCGAAGAGCCTTGATCGCAGCAGCTGCGGATTGCTTGGGGGGGTCAAGGAATGCAATATATCCTGCGAGTATCATATCGCGTTCATCAACTACAGAGCGCGGTTTGTGTATATCGCTCGCCAGCTCCCGGTAGGCAACCGCGATAACCCGAAGCCCCTCGCGGTTGAGCTTGTCGCACAGTGAAAGGGCACGGTCCTTCTCCAAAGCTTCAATAGAGACTATCGCTCCATTCATTCTTGCATGCGTCGCTACCGCGAGGATTTCCTCCACTGCTCCCTTTGAGATAAGGAGGTCCCGCCCGGTGAAGGCTTCGTGAACAGCGACAGACATGCGTCGGCGGCCGAAATCAAATGGAATTTCGTCAGTTTTGAAGAACCTGAGCGCGATATCTTTGGTTGTTTCAAGGCCAGCATGATCAAGGACGGCTTCATCAAGTAGGTTCTTGAGACCGCTCTGATAGTAACTGTTCAGGTAGGCGTATTCCAGGACCTGGTCGTCTTCGTTCCCCTCGAGATCGAGAGCTCGCGCCAGGACGACACGGTCTTGCGTAAGAGTGCCGGTCTTGTCCGTACAGAGAACGTCGATCCCTCCCAGGTTCTGGATCGAGCTCAGGCGTTTAACGATTACCTTTTTCCGAGAGAGCCGCACTGCCCCGAGGGCGAGGCTCGCGGTTACAATCATCGGAAGCATCTCGGGAGTCAAACCAACGCCGACTGAAAGCGCGAACAGCGTGGCGCTCATCCAGTTTCCCTTGGCAAACCCATTCAAAAGGAGAACGAGTGGCATCATGACTAGCGAAAACCGTATCAGAATACCGCTAACGCTGTTTACGCCGCGGTCAAAGGCAGTCTTGGCTCTCTCTCCTCCTAATGTGCGTGCAAGCGTGTCAAAATATGTATCCTCTCCGGTAGTGAGCACCACTGCGATGGCAGTTCCGCTGATCACATTTGTACCCATGAAAGCAATGTTGGGGAGGTCAAGCGGGGTGGCAAGCCCTTTCCCCTCTGAGGCCATTCTCTTCCAGTAGGCTGCTCGCACAGTATCGAATTTTTCGACGGGGAGTGATTCGCCCGTCAACGCCGATTGATTAACAAAGAGATCCCTTGCAGATATGAGCCGGACGTCGGCTGGGATCATGTCGCCCGCTGACAAATGGATAATATCCCCCGGTACGAGTTCACCGAGGGGGATTTCGTACTGCTCATTCTTAGCATCGGCCACTGCAGGATCAAAACTCGCCACCACCCCATGATGAGTTTCTGTGCGTCTGCGGATCACTGTGGCTGTAGTCTGGACAAGTGACTTGAGCTTTTCGGAGGCCTTGGCTGATCGATATTCCAACACGAAGCGCATCAAAACGCTAATTGTCACCATCACCGAAAGCACAAGGACGGCTTTGAGATCAAAGAGGAAAAAACTTACTACGGCCAAAGCACACAGGAGTATGATGAACGGATTCCGGAAATTCCCCAGCAGCATCCGAAGCCATCCATGCGGTCTTTCCCGGGAGATCACATTTGGACCATAATGAGCCAGAAGCTCTCTTGCCTGTGAGGTCGACAGGCCCCTCTCGCTTGTTTTCAGTAGCCGTAGGGCCTCGGCCAAATCCATGGCCGCCCACTCCAGGAGCCGGACAGCAATGTGCCTCTCTCGTCCGACATGCTCTGGAAGAGGCAAGACTGTTCCGGAAGCCATGAATCTCCAATAGCTGGTCCCGGTGAGTGCAGAAAGACTGGTATTGAACTTCATGCTAAACGTATCTGTAAAATGTCACCTATGGTGTCTCTCCATGAACAGCAAAAAGGTCTTTGTGCCGTACAACCCCGATAATTGTTCGATCCTTTTTGACAATCGGAAGGGCAACAAAGCCGTATTGTTCAAATTCGTCCTTGGCGGTCGCCAGCGAGTCCTCAGGGGAGAGAGTGACAAGCTGACGGACCATGATCTCTCCCAGGACTTGGTTAGGCTCCGCTTGTATCAATTCACGTATGTCGACCACACCGATGAGCGTCCCACTCTCGGCAATCACGTAAACGTACATGACGACATCGTACCTGTGGCCCTTTTCTCGAAATCGCGCAATCGCTTCGTTGACGGTTGCCGTTTCGGCGAGCGCAAGGTATTTCGTTGTAGCAAGCGATTGCAGGTTTATTTCGTGCTGATTGAGCAATTCGTTTACCTTCAATACCGTGTCAGCGGGAAGGTATTGTTTCAACCCCTCGGCCTCTGACCAAGGAAGAATCTGGAGCAGATCGGCCACCTGAGCCGGTGCCATTGTGTTGAGAATCTCTGCGATGCGTTCCCTGCGTACATTGGCGACCAGCTGTCTCTGTACCCTTGGCTCCGTTTCCTCAAGTGTGTCGGCCGCAGTTTCGGTGTCGAGCGTGTCAAACACTCCGATTCGTTCTGTTCCCGAGAGCTCCTCGAGAATATCAGCGAGGTCCGTGGGATGGATTCCCGCTATCCTGTCTTTCTGAATCTTCAGCCTGACGTCTCCTTTGAAGCGATCAATGTCAGTGGGGAGACTCTGAACATATTTCCACGGCAGGAGTTGCTCCCGGGCGGATTCCCTGTAAATCAGGTGCGCGAGCCATCCCAAATAAAGTCGCCTCAGCATCCCTGCATGGCTGACATCTACATGGACGACGTACATCTTGCCATTGGTGTGAAGAAGGTGAACATCGTAAACAACCTCAACTTCGTACTCCTCGGTATCGATAATGCGCTTATCGAGGATCATCTCCTTGATAAGCACGCCGGTGTCTTCTCCACGAATCTCAGTCAGTTCGCTTTCGTTCTGAAATTCGATCAGAATTGACTTATTGGCAAGGGACTTTACGAGGGTAAACGGGACCTTGAGTGGTGGCCGCCCAAATGAGCGCGCGACGATCAGGTTGTTGATTTCCGGATACGTCCCGTCAAACCGCGCCTCGAGATCGGAGAGTCTTCCGATGAGTCCCATCCCTTCGTTGACGACGCGTTTTCCGAGGAGTTCAGTGATAAAATAGAATGCCGCAAGTTCCTGTGAATTGTGGAGCTCGTTCATGGTTTCCCCGTCAATGGACCAGTGATGCAAATTTAATGACAAGAAGCAGAATGAGCACGACAAGGTAGATCCTCAAGGCCATAAGTGACCAGCGCAGGGCCTTGGTCATTTGTGAATGAGGAGTCCTGTAGCGGCGGGTGATATCAGTAAACTGCCATGCCGCCCTGCGCAGAAATCCTCCCTCAGGCTGTGAACGAACATCATTGGGGTGGTCAGACATGCTTTCTCCTGATAGCGTGGCACCTATTTGAAGAGATCTGGGAATAATGCGCTGAGGGAATAACACGTTGACAGAACGATGATTAAGACTACAATAGAAATGCTCATGATGTTCTGGCGTCTTGTATTACGATATTCTCCCATGAGGTCCCGGTCGTTCAAAAGGAGAATAAGAAAGACAAGTGCTGCTGGAAGTAGTGTCGTCGCGATTACCTGCACGAAAAGGGTTATGAGGACCAGCGGAGCACCAGGGATTAATACGACTGTTCCGGCAAGCAGGAGATCGAAAAAGTAATATGAGTAGAACCACGGTGCCTGCTTGATGTTGTTATTGAGAGAGTGCGCCCAGCCGAACACTTCTCCAAACGCCCATGAGCTTGCAAGCGATATGCACACCGCGCCTAGGAGTCCAGCATCGAAGAGTCCGATAGCCACGAACGTCCCCACATACTTATTCATCGGCATGAGCCTTATAGCCGCATCGGCTGCGCTTTCGATCGGCACACCGAAAAGCAATTTGCCCGTGACGATCAAAATGAAGGCGGCAACTACCACAGTTGCTACCGCGCCCAGGAAAGTGTCGACCTTTCCGAATTGGATGTCCTTCTTGCGCATCCCTTTGTCAACGACCGTGCTCTGCTGGAAAAAGAGCATCCAGGGGGCGATGGTGGTCCCGATATTTGCCATCATAAGGAAGAAGAAATCCCCCGTGAATCCTCCGGGCGGAAGAGAGGGAATAACCCCCTTATGAAAGATATCCGAGATCGAAGGCTGAATCAGGAAGGCGGCGGGAATGTAAATCAAGTTTATGACGCAAAAGAACAGCGCTATCTTCTCCCACGTCCAGTATCGGCCCTGGAGGACCATCGTTCCCATGATCACCCAGCAAATGACAACCGTGACGGCGGGCGGAATCCCAAAAATGCTCATCGCAGCGGTCATGCCGATAAACTCGGTAATCATGGTCAGCCAGTCCGTGATCACCAGGTCGATGAGAGAAAACCAGCCCCAGAAAGCTCCGAAGCTATAGAAGATTGCCTCGGCGTGCCCCCGCTTCGTGATAGCCCCGAGACGAACAGTCATCTCCTGGACGTAATATGCAACCCAACCAAGGAATACCATGAACCATATCAGGCTGTACCCGTATGTAGCCCCTGTTACGGCGTACGTCGTGATCCCTCCTGCGTCATTGTCGGCAATCATGACAATGACCCCCGGTCCCATCACCGCGAAGAGGACCCCAAACCACTTCATCATCCGTCGATATCTGTAGAAGATGCCCGGGACGAGTCCCATCGTCTTCCGTCGGTTCTCCTGCTGAAGAGTCGCCGTTTCTGGCATCATAGTCTCTGGGAAGTGTGACCCTGAAAGCTTTGCCGCCTATTCTTGCCAGAAATGATACGACAGGGAACGTTAACGGGCCGCGAAACGAACGTTAATAAATGTTTATGTTTTCGGCCGAGGGAGGGCGTTCGGGGCGGGGTATCTGCAGTTGAGAGCGCCGGGCTCAATCAAAGGCCCGTTCTCTACAGCGAGCCGGACTCCGAGGGAGCTGTTATTGAGGAATCCTTTTGATGGTCTTCGGAATTGAATAGCAGCTGGACGACATGATATTGCTCTTTTGATCGGAAATGAAGTTCCATATTCCCGTGGAGCGCAACCAGCGCCGCAACCATTCTTTTTCCGAATCCTAGGTTTACCTCCTCGATTTCTGAGTGGTCCGTCTTATTGGCGATCAAGAGCCTTACCTGATCGGGTGATTGTCTGAGTTTGACTTTGATCGTTCCACGTCCATGTTTGGTTGCATTTGCAAAGAGATTATGCAGTATTTGCCTTACATGATTAGGATCAGCATCAACGAACGTTGGGTGCGAAATCACCACGACGTCGCGCGAATCCTCCTGGGCGAGTAAGCGGAAGTCTCCGGCGACTTCTTGAAGCATGGGTTCCAAATCAAACCTCCGACGTGCAAGCTGGACTTGTCCCTGTTCAGCTCGGGCTATCAGGAGAGCCTGTTCAACGTGAAGAGTCAACCGAAGAAGCTCCGCTTGAATCTCCTCTGCAAGTTGCGGTTCAATCCTCTCGGCGGCATGTTCCAGTTTGAGCCGCATGACAGTTAGCGGCGTCCGGATCTCATGCGCAACCTGAGCAGAGAATTGTTGAAGATTCAGGAACGCAACATTCATCCGGGAGAGTAGTGCATTTATGTGATCAACCAGAGCTTGAATTTGGGGGTCATCAGTGTCCACCCATATCTTTTTCCCAAGATTCGGGGTAGCGACCAATTCAAGCTGTCGCTGAATTTCGACAAGAGGTCTGATAGAGCGACGAGAGAGAACAAGCGCGACAATGGCAATGGCGATAAGCGATGTTAAGGCGTAAACGGCTTGCAGTCTATAAGACACCCATGTTCCAACAGAATGGAGAGTGACGTTGTCCTGATGCGAAGAACCAGAAGGGAATGGGGGTGCCGATTGAGGTGAGATTGTATCACTTGTTCTGTCTGGCCATTCGAGAAGATGCCCAGCCAGGACAAATCCCCCTGAAACGGCGAGAACAGTCAAGCCAAACCATATTGTAAGCCTGAGCCACTGCCTGTTCATGGATTCTCTCGACGGAGAACAAACCCGACCCCGCGTAAAGTGTGGAGCAACGGAGGGAAGCCCGGGAGGTCGATTTTCTTCCTCAGGTGATTCACGTAGACGTTTACCAAATTCGTCTCTGAATCGAAATACCTGTCCCAGACCCTGTCAATAATCACCGCCTTGCTGACAGGTTTCGGAGATGAGGTTATCAGAAGTTCCAGGAGGGAGAACTCACGATTCGTAAGCTCAATCTGGATCCCTCCTCGTGATACGGTGCGCGCGAGTAGGTCCATTTCTAGGTCCTCCACTTTGAGCCGGCTTGCAAGCTGCGGTCTCTGCCTTCTCAAAAGAGCGCGTACCCGCGCGAGAAGCTCCACAATGGAGAATGGTTTCACCAGATAATCGTCGGCTCCGGCATCCAGCCCCATTGCACGGTCTTGCACTTCGTTACGGGCAGTGAGGAACAGTATGGGGACAACGTTGCCGGTTCTTCGGAGTTGGCGAACCACGCTGATGCCGTCGCGTTCAGGGAGCATGATGTCGAGAACCAGCAGGTCGAATGCATAGTTCTCTGAGAGCCAGACGGCCTCCTGCCCGTCTTGCGCCCAATCGACAGCATACCCTTCAGCTGTAAGTGCGTCTCTTACATGCCGGCCGACCTTTGGATCATCTTCTGCGAAGAGTATGCGCATCTCTGGATAGCCTGTTTCCACTGCAAGAGAAATCTCAACCGAATAATTGTAAGGTAGAGAGGACTGGATCACGATTCAAGTCCCCGTATCAGTTCATCAGATCGACCGGTTAGTGTGGGTTCAGAAGGGGCTCCCCTCCCCTTTCAGCACATTCACCCTCGGCGCCAGGCTTTTCACGAACTCATCATGCCCAGCCTCGAGATCGTTCATGTCCTTCAACCCGGCCACATCTTGATCGCCTCCCAGCGGCCCCACGTCGTCCAAGGTCGAAGCATTGAACTGCTCCAACATCCGTTCTCTCTTCTTAGCGTCAGTAAGCCGAGCCAGAATATCCTCATCCATTGCTTACCTCCGGCTGTTCCTCCCTCTCCCCTTCTATTGCTTGCTGCGGTGCGTCCAGTACGATGAAACTCCAATCCGGAGGGCCGTCATAGGGCTTCCAGCGCTTCCGGCTTTGCCGGTCTCGCTCTTTCATCTTCTTCAGGATTCTTCCTGCTTTCTCAGTCGTACTCTTTACCATCTATTTTTAGCCTCTCCTCGTTCAAATTGCCCAGTGTTTCCAATGGGATTCCTCATTTTTTAGCCCTACTTTTAGCAGACAAGGCGACACAATTTTGATGCTTTCATTTTTTCCGTCAATGCGGGCGCATCCAAAATATAAAAGACGATCCGCTTCGCGGAGAGCCTTCGTCTTCGCTTCATGCAGGCTTTTGGGCTTTTTCTCTTTTTTATTTTCCGCGCTCATCCCAGGTGGGGTGGTGGGGGTCGGGTGGGGTAGGTTCATAGAAGTAGTTTGGAGCGTCTTGCCGTCCTCCCTTCCTCTCAGTCCCTACCCCTGATCCTCTCTGGTAGTTATATAGATAATCACCCCACCTGACTCCACCTTACTTAATACGCATCAGATTCAACACCTTTTCCCTCCGCCACCCCACCTCCGACCACACCTTTGACTCCACCTAAGGTGGGGTAGCTCAATAAGGGGCGGTCGATTGCCACGGAGTAATAGGCAATGCCGCCGACCTTCTTCGAGGGAAATTCTGCTTTCCTAAGGGCATAGCCGAAATCACGTGCGCTCGAGGTCTTCAATGGATAATTGTACGCGGAGGACATCCTCTGGGCTACATCGGTCGCAGTTTTCCAGTCCGTTGCTGAACCCGCGATGCAGTATTTCGCCACGAGTTCATCTTCCGTGGTCTGGATCGAATAGTCCTTGTTTCGCTTGTTTACAGTCGCAGTTTCATCACGATCAAACCAGTACCGGAAACGAGCCTTCAACAGGAAGTATGCCTGGGCGTGAACCTTGTCCATATCGATTCCGTGGCTTGCATTGATCGTGTCCACTTCGAAGACCAGGAACCTGCGGGAGCCAGTTTCGTCGGCCAGGAATGAATCCTTGTTGATGGATCCCACGAACGATGCTCTGCGGATCAGCTGATCGGCAAAATGCGCGTACGGCCGACGGATCCGGTTCTCACCCATCGTCATAATCGATTTCAGGGAACCGAGCTCATGCTTGTTGAGAGTCTCCAGTTCGTCCAGATTGATCAGGAAGCATTCTGAAAGGTGGATCATCGTGTCCTTATTGGTCGGATCGATCGTCCCCACATGGAGATATCCCGACAACCGGTCAGGCACTAATCGGTTGAGCCACGTGCTTTTATAATACCCTTGTGGTCCTACGAGGGTCAAGCAGGTTTGGTTGTTGATATTCGGATCTGTCGCGCACCCTGCAGCTGCGACCAACCATTTCCTTAGATATTCGTGCCAGGTCGCTCTCTCCTGAGGCCGTTTTAGCTGGACGGTATCCGCAAGCTGTGCGACGTAATCGGTGGACTGATCCCACGGCTGTAGGCTTTCGTAGTACTCCCTGAATGGGTCGAATGGCTTTGCATACTCAGATTTGAGAAGCCGCGCCAATGCATCGGCACCAATCGGGATATGGCTGAGATTCAGCTTGCGGCAGATGCTGTTCAGATCGTAGTCCTGGAGTACCTTATATTCCGTTGCGGTTTTCTCCTTGAACTCCGTTCTTCCGGTCACCACGTTGAACCGGAAATCAAAGAACTGGTTCAGAAGGGTTTCCGCCTCGGCAACAATCGTGGCACCATACCCTTGCTCAGCGAGGTCTTTCGCCGCATCAGCAAAACTGCCTCCATACGCCAAGTGACCGAGCAGTGCAAACTTCGAGTACCACTTCTCCGGCTCCAGTGGGGCGCAGTTGGAACTGAACACATAGAACATGTTGTCGTGCTTATTGAACGTTGCACTCGTCCCTTCTTTTTTGCCCGGCCTTCTCCAGTGCTGGACCTTATCCTTCGTTGTGAAAACGAGCTTCCAACCGACATCTTTGAGTACTGGTGTGATATCTCCGCGTTCGTTAAAGTCGTCGCCAGGTCGAACGATGGACTTCAGCCGTTTCTTCGGATATCCAGTCTTCTTTTCTTGATCTTCCGTGTATTGATTAAGCGCGCGTGCGCACGTGAGCAGAATCTTTCTCTCCTCTTCTGTGATTTCCGGTACGTGTAGGAAGGAGCCTGAAACGATGTTATATCCGGGCGTCGGATAACAAGCAAAGTACCCACCCTCCCCTCTGGTTTCAATGAGGGTCCGTGACTTCGGAGGGTCGATCGTGATTTTCTCTATCCCGTCATCTGTCTTCCCTTCGGCCTTGAGCTCAAGTTTTCGGGTGTTAACGTAGCCGTCCTTTTCATTTTGAGTTGTCGGACGCCTTGCGAGCTTCAGATTGCCTTCGACACTCGTGCAGCGATAAACAAAATGATGTCCGCCATTGACGCTGGTTTCGTGTACGAGTCGCGAGAGTAGGCCCGGGGCTTGTGCCTCGACGAGGGCGTCAAAACGTTCCAGGAGCGATACCGGCTCGAGATTGTATTTCTCGTCTATATCGAGGCACTCGGTGTCACCCGAGACTTTTCCGCATATAATACCAACGCCGTGAGCTCCGGAGTCATACCACTGTCCGATGGTATCGTCCGATGCCCGACTGCTCTTGTATTCGGTCCAGCTGGTGATCGTCGGAGACTTGTCGTGCTTTACTGGTATGACTGAGAGGCCTGCTGCCGCATAGGCGATAGCCGCGTCTTCAGCGGTTTGATAGGAACAATCTGTGGTGGGATGAGTATCGGCACCGTCTATTTCATCGGGTTGTCCTGATGCTGTGGGTATTTTCTGGTTTTCCATGGTAATCCATATTCGAATAGAGAAGGTTCTTCAAATTCTTGAGAGAATTGTTCAGACGCAGCCCTGAAACGAGGCCGCGGTCTGCGTAATATTCACGAATGATCTCAAGGAGATCATCTTTTTCAATAAGCCTGAAGGTGGTCTTCCCGTTTACTCGGTCAAATGAGTCCAGGCGGTTGCCCCGTGCTACGAGGTATGCTGTCAAATACAGATCCGATGTTACGTACATATTCTTATCTCCTTATGAGGGCCAGTTGTATGGCCCAATCGTGTAGTGCATAGGTCTGAGCTGCTCTTAAAACAGGCTCAGCTGCAGCTCTGTGTCCGGCAGTTCTTTCCATTCACGTCCATCCAATTCCCGACCCAGCGGTCGAGGATCAACTGCAGCATACTGCATAAAGTTGAACAACACCCCACCCGAGACGCACTGGTCTCTAATCTCTCTGGCCCAACTCACGTCCATCCTTCGGAAGCCTATGCCAGACTCTCCACCGACAAGAACCAGGTCGATGTTCTTCAAGTCAATCGTCCCCACAGGTCCAAGAAGTGGCTCGAACATGATGAACCTGTGGCTGACCGGAACTTTCCGCAAATCATCAATCCTGAAAGTGTACTTCGCACTCTCGACGGTGACCCCCATCCAGATATTCTCCGTCCAATTCAAATGGGGAGCACATTCAAGCATGCGGGGGCTCCGTTTCGTCAACGCGAAAAACCTGTGCCGTGCACATTCATTCATTGTGCGGAAGAGCTCCTTCAGGAAGCTAAACGGGACATCGTCATGGAAGAGGTCGCCCATATTGTTCACAAAGAAAGTCCCTGGACTCTTTCTCTTCCTCGGGAGTTCGAGCAAATCCTCGTGGCAGGTAACCCGGCCACCATTTCTATATTTCTCACTCTTCATTAATGGAATCAATCTGTCCAATGCGTAGCAGTGTGCGCATCCATCGGAGTATTTTGTACAACCGGTGATCGGGTTCCATTTCTTTCCTAATTGATGTAGGCCCTTACCCATTACTGATGTGTTGGTTTTCGTAAATCGCAATTCCATTCTTGCGCTCGCACTTTGCAGGCACAGTCCATCGAACGAAGAAGTCGTTCGCACTTCATGAGGGAATTACCAACGTGTTACGGCTGGAGAAAGAGGGAAGAACAACGCGGGAAGGCGTCGATCAGGTGTCCGAATCATTATCCATATATCATGGCCGGCCAGATGGCTGGCGGCACTACTATTGTACGAAATTTTCTGGACAAATTCAAGTTTATTCATTATCATTTACACTGACAATCATTTGAAGCAGGATATGCCCCAAATCATCGAAAAAGACGACATTCTAGGCATTCAGAGGCTTCTCCAGCGCCTTGCTGCAGCCGAAGGAGTATCGATTTATGAACTTGCAGAGCGGAGCGGTCTTCACCCTACCACTCTCTACGCCATTCTCAAGAAGCGGCCCAGCGCCACGAGGAGGCCAGTCAGACGCGAGACGATCAGATCCCTGGCGGGTGGGAACGGCTACATAGTCACGTTCGACGCGGTGAGGAAAAGGATAATCCTCGAACGAACGCCGGAATCGGGTCCGAGAGATGGTGTGGAGGAACTCCTTGAGGGGCTCAGAAGAGTGCTTGGCAAATCCACCAAGAAGCACTTCACACCCGACGAGAAACAGAAGATATTAGACATTGTGAGGGTGTTGCTATCATAAGGACTACGGATTGCCTTCGGTCACATACAATAGGCCCAATGCTTCGTACGATTGCTCGTTGCTGAGGATTTGTGCTACTCACAAGCCGTCGGGAGATGCTCTGTCACATAGGACGGAGCATACAATGCAAGGTCGACCTACAAATCATAACCGCGAGGGAACCGAGCATGACTCAACAGGAAATACATGATATACTCGCCCTGGTTTCATCCCCTCAGGACAGGGAGAAGATATTTGATTATGCAAAAGTAGCATTGGATCCTCTACGAACTCACCACAAGACCAGTCTTGTCACTGTTTTCAAAGGGCAGGAGTTTGGAGCAAGTTTAGTGTGGTACGGGCCCGAGAGTAGTCTGGAGAAGAATCTACTTCGTCTCTTGGATGGTGGAACGCTCAAACGCTCAAGTCGACTGCTGGGAATCAAATATTACGATGGCAGCAGATGGGACATTTGCTTCAGGAAAAGGCGCGGCGGAGGAGACTACATTTCAGCATCCCCAGCTAAGCCCATGCCAAGGAGTGGACCGCCCCCGGCTTTCACTTTTTTAAAATAACCATTTCGACAGGGCACGCCTCCCCCGACTGTCGAGGGATCGATTGCATGCTTGTTGGTTGCAATCGTAAGAATCCTTATTATGATCTGTCGTGCGGGGTCGCCCAATATCCGACGAGAGTCTACCATGAGCCTCTTCATTCCGAAGCGCCTCCTGATCAAACCCCAGTCGAAGCATTCCAAGATTACTCAAGACATCATTACCAGGACTCAACAACTCGATCAT
>Ga0335081_10003901_pt1 | contig 23525 bp, 21 predicted proteins | sample Lox_Sample_35_FD_206713 | JGI IMG/M metagenome (GOLD analysis project Ga0335081, IMG submission 206713) | Soil microbial communities from Loxahatchee National Wildlife Refuge, Florida, United States - Lox_Sample_3.5 | ecosystem: Environmental > Terrestrial > Soil > Wetlands | place: USA...
AGCGATTGTTTAGAGCAGTTATTTTTACTGCACCGATCATAAGCTTCCAAAAAAGAAGCCATGACAGGGTCCATATTTTCACCCAAAAAGTGACTACTCCCCATGATTCTCGCATCTTTACCTCCCCTAGCTCAACTCTAAGGGGATTGTGCGCTCGTTATGAATTTATAGCGGGCGGATTACATTACCAGTATATGAAACTTACATGAATAATTCATTAACGATCGGCGACGAAAAAACTCCTTCTGCTAGCACCTGAGCCGTGATTTTGGGTGCCCAGGACCAGCATCCCTGCCAACTCTCCGAGGAGGCTGGCGTCGGAACAACTTTTAGGCGTTCAACCATCGATACTTTAGGGGTCTCAGCTATTTCCCGCATCCCCTGTTCGGGGGACGGCATCGCACTATAAAAACGTGCACCAGCATCGGAGGCGATCCGATGGGAGCAGTCGAACAGCCCGCGGGCTCCTGTTTCAGACGCCGCTTCGCGCGCATTGCGAGTACAATATCTATGATTCCCGTTGTTAGTACGACGAGTCCCAAAACGACAGGGCCGATATAGAACAAAATCGTATTTATCATCGAATGAGCCCTTTAGGTGACAGCCCCACGTCCCGCGCCCCGTAGCGCCGCTGAAAAACGTGCGACAGCTCGCCCTATGCGGATGATTTTTCGAACATGGCGAGGATGTTCACTTCTAGGAGGGACGACGGGCAGCCTTGAGGGCACAATGTTCACTTATTGTTCTTGATCTAAATGCAGCAATTGGTTAAGCTTGTGAAAAGTGGAGACGGGGGTTTGCCATGGTCGTTAGGGTCGCGACGGTTGCGTTCGAAGGCATCGAGGCGCGACCGGTGGACGTGCAGGTGCAAATCGCCAATGGCAATGTTGTCTTCACGGTCGTCGGCCTCGGCGACAAGGCCGTCGCGGAATCACGCGAGAGGGTGCGCGCCGCGCTCAACGCGTCCGGACTTGCCATGCCCGCCAAACGGATCACCGTCAATCTCGCACCTGCCGATCTTCCAAAAGAAGGCAGCCACTATGATCTGCCGATCGCGCTTGGCATTATGGCCGCGATCGGCGCCATCCCGCCGGATGCTCTTTCGAATTACACTGTTCTTGGCGAACTCGCCCTTGATGGAACAATTACGGCGGTCGCTGGCGTGCTGCCCGCGGCGATCGCCGCGAACATGCGGGGCCAAGGGCTGATCTGCCCGCAAGCAAGCGGGGCCGAGGCGGCTTGGGCGAGCGAGGACATCGAAGTCTTGGCGCCGCTGTCGCTGATCCAGCTTACCAATCATTTCAAGGGTACCCAAGTCATGGCAAGACCGCGGCCCGCGATGCGCGGGCCGGCGGGAGCGCAGCCCGATCTGCGCGACATCAAAGGACAGGAGAGCGCCAAGCGGGCGCTCGAAATCGCCGCCGCCGGCGGCCACAATCTTTTGCTGAACGGGCCCCCCGGTGCCGGCAAGTCGATGCTCGCTGCCCGTTTGCCCTCGATTTTGCCGCCGCTTACCCCGCGCGAACTGCTTGAAGTTTCGTTGGTCCATTCCATCGCCGGCGATCTTGCCGGCGGCGCGCTCACCGATCGAAGGCCTTTCCGGGCACCGCATCATTCGGCCTCGATGGCGGCGCTGGTCGGGGGCGGCACCCGGGCCCGGCCAGGCGAAATCTCGCTCGCTCATCATGGGGTCTTGTTTCTCGATGAATTGCCGGAGTTCCAGCCGCAGGTCCTCGACAGTCTGCGCCAGCCGCTCGAAACCGGCGAAGTCGCGATCGCGCGTGCCAATCACCGCATCGTCTATCCGGCAAGGTTTCAGCTCGTCGCGGCCATGAACCCTTGCCGGTGCGGCCACGCGAGCGAGCCTGGCTTTAGCTGTAACCGGCAGCCCATTGCCCGTTGCACCGCCCAGTATCAAGCACGGCTCTCAGGCCCCCTGCTCGACCGCATCGACCTTCACGTTGATGTCCCCGCCGTCGCCGCCGCCGACCTGATGCTGCCACCCCCTCTCGAGGGGTCAAAAGAAGTCGCTGAACGGGTCGACGCCGCGCGGCACATTCAGATTGCGCGCTATGCCGGGCTGGGCCTTCCCGGGATTGCATCCAATGCCGCCGCCCCCGCCAATGTCATCGAGGCGGTCGCGCAACCGGATGCCGGAGGTCTCTCGCTGATCAGGGATGCCTCGGAACGGCTGCATCTTTCCGCAAGGGGGTTCCATCGGATCTTGAAGCTCGCGCGCACGATCGCCGATCTTGACGGCGCCGCCGAGGTCGGGCGGACGCATCTTGCCGAAGCGCTCACCTATCGCAACGATACAACACGGCAGCTTCGCGCAGCATAGCCCCGCTTATTGCACTCTAAATCTTGGCGCAGTCTGCTCCTTGGTGCCGCCGGTGCCCGCGCCAAGGCTGTTGAGATCATTAATCCCGCCGACGCCAGAGCCGATTCCGGTGCCGTTGATGCCGCCAGTGTCAAGACCAAGCTCGATCTGGTCTCTCATTCCGCCGCTCCCGGCTCCAAGGCCGCGCCCGACACCGTTGACACCGCCCGTCGAGCTTCCCCAACTCGTAGTGTCAGCGAGCCCACCGGCTCCGGCCCGCGTCGTCCCGTTGACACCGCCGGTGGTGTTGCCGATGCCCTGACCTATGCCGCTTGTGCCAGCCCCGACATGGCCCGTTCCAACAACCAGCGGCGTATGTTGGCCTATCGCGCCTGCCCCGAAACCGATGCCGGTGCCGGCGACGCCCCCGCCCCGGTTCACGACGGGCGCAGGAACGGCATTGCGACCGGGAGCGGCAGCAAGCCCAAGCGCTGCTTGGGCATGAGCAAGAACGGTTGAGCCGCCAACGAACAGCGCCATCATCCCCAAAATCACTCCGAGCCGCATGTGTTTCTCCATAATCTCGGATGGCATTGCAGATTCAAAGCTGCTGACTCAAGAGGGTGTTCAATAAAATCATCATATCATCGCAAGGCTTTCCCGCAAAGCTGCGCTCCCCGGGCGGGAAAATGGGCCTTGCGGCCATTTCAGTCCGCCTATAAGCCTGCGACACGACGCCCGCCGATGATGGCTATCTACCTGCTTGCAGACGAGTTTTGGCAAGGCGGACCCTTGGTCTCGCGTTTCTCCGCCGGGTGTTCGGCCAAACGAATTTGAATTCGTGGGCAAGACGATCTGGGCGATCCGCGTCCATGAGAGCGAAACAACGATGCGATCCTTGGAGGATTTTGCTTCCCGCAAGCTGGAGGAACTCGATCGTGCCTCCTTACGGCGCACGCTTGCCGAGAGCCTGCGGGCGAATGGGCCGTGGGTCGAGCGCGACGGCCGCCGCTTGCTTTCCTTCTCCTGTAATGACTATCTGAACCTTTCCCACCATCCGGCGCTCAAAGCCGCCGCGACGGCCGCGATCCGGCGCTATGGCGTCGGCGCCGGTGCGTCGCGGCTTGTGACTGGCAACCATCCTTTATTTCGCGAACTCGAAACGAGACTCGCGCGGTTCAAAGGTGCCGAAGCCGCCTGTGTATTCGGTTCCGGCTATCTTGCGAATAGCGGGATCATCCCGGTGCTGGCGGGGGCACAAGATCTGATCCTGATCGACGAACTCGCACATGCCTGCCTCTGGGCGGGAGCCAGATTGTCACCCGCGCAAACCCTTATTTTCCGTCACAACGACGTTGATCATGTGGACCAATTGCTGACAAAAAACCGCACGAGCTTTCGCCACGCCTTGCTCGTCACCGATGGCGTGTTTTCCATGGATGGCGATCTTGCTCCGCTCGCTGATCTCATCCAATTGTGCGCCAATTACGATGTTTGGCTTATGACCGATGACGCGCATGGCCTTGGGGTCATTGGCGGCGGTCATGGCTCGGCTTTTTCCTTTGGCAGCGAGGCAATGGTGCCTTTGCAAATGGGTACCTTGTCGAAGGCGATTGGCGCCTATGGCGGATATTTGTGTGCGTCGCGGCCGGTGATCGATTTAATGAAAACGCGAGCGCGCACCCTCATTTATTCAACCGCTCTTCCGCCCGCGATGGCGGCGGCGGCGATCGCCGCCTTGACGATCATTGAAGGTGAGCCATGGCTTACCAAGCAACCTCTCGGCAAGGCACGCGCATTCACCTCGCGTCTTGGCCTTCCAGAGCCGCAAAGCCCGATCGTCCCGCTCATCATGGGTGAGCCGGAAGCAGCCATTCAAGCCTCGAAGAAGCTAGCGGAGAAAGGCTTTCTCGTGACCCCGATCCGCCCGCCGACCGTCCCCCCCGGCACGGCGCGGCTCCGCTTCGCCTTCACCGCTATGCATCCGGACGAGGAGATCGTCCGCCTCGCCGAGGCCGTCCGGCCTCTCATCCCCCTCCAATCACCCTCTCAGGACAACGGCTGAATGTCCGCCGTCTTCATAACGGGCACCGGGACAGATATCGGCAAGACGTTTGTCGCGACAGGCCTCATCCGGCGCTTGCGAGAGCTAGGGCGGCCAGTCAACGCTTTGAAGCCGGTGGTGAGCGGATTCGATCCGCGGGCGCCCTTATGCAGCGATCCAGCCGTTCTTCTCAAGGCGCTTGGCCGTGACCTCCATCCGGAGAGTTTCGATGCCATCTCGCCATGGCGCTTTCATGCCGCACTTTCGCCGGACATGGCGGCGCAAGCCGAGGGCAGAGCGATCAACTTCGAAGAGGTCGCCGAGTTCTGCCGCGCAGCAATCGACAGGAACACCGGCACTCTTTTGATCGAAGGAATCGGTGGCATCATGGTCCCGCTCGACCAGCGCCACACCGTGCTCGACTTGATGCTAGCGCTCCGCCTGCCGGTGATTCTCGTCGCTGGCAGCTATCTCGGCACGCTAAGCCACCTGCTTTGCGCGCAGGATGTGGTCTTGACCCACGGACTCGATCTTCGCGCGATCGTCATCAGCGAGACTGAAAATGCCTCGGTGCCTTTCGATGCAACTCTGGCAACCCTCGCCAATTTTACGAATGCCAGATTGCTTGGCTTGCGGCGTCAAGTCGCAGCGGCCACCAATGACGCGGTCTTCCGTCAACTCGCGCAGCTGATTGGGTGAATACCCCTGCCCGACTATGAATCTACTGGCCACCGGCTGTCTGAGCCGGGCGCGGCGGCATCTTTACGCCAAGCTTTTTTCGGGCAGTCTCTTCGTTTTGTTTGATTGCGCGCTCAAGTTCATCCTGAAGATCCTTGAGCTCCGCCTTCGTTCTGGGCTTCGGCCGCTCAGGATCCGTTCCGGTGACCGGCTGGTAAGCGAGACTCTCCGGCGGTGGACGGGTCTCGCGGACGAAATCCTTGGCCTCCGGAACATCGGCCCAGAGCCGTGTGCTCATCAAAGTATCGAGGGGCGAGCCGTATGTCTTTGCCTGTTGCGCATAAGCAAAAGGACTCAATCCGAGGCAGATGCACGCCAGCGCCGCGACCCTCAAAAGCCGCGCGAAAAGCCATTGGACGAGGTTGAGTTTCATTTCGGCGTGCGAGCGTCCGGGTTTTGTTTGGTTGCCTCTCGACATAATCCAAGCCTATTGTGTCGGAACCGCGACGAACCATTTTCCGAATGAATTTTATGACCCCGGACGTGGCTTTCGGGTATGGTGAGAAAGCTCGGCTATTCATAGGTGGAGTGTTATGTCAACCGCCGCTTCTCACCCGCTTGATGCGCCCGAAAGCACGGAAAATTCAATGAGCGCGACAGAGACGCCGGGGGTAGAGGCGGAGCACAAACATGAAGACGTGCCGCCAAAGGCGGCGCCCAAGAGACGTGCTAACCTTCCCATGCCGCCCAAAAAAGCCGCGGCAAAACGCGCCAAGCCAGCCTTCGCAACCGCGAGTCCTAGCGGCACGCCGCGGGCATCGCGCAGGGCCAAGAGTCGCTCCGCAGCCGCGGATGTTCCGCAAGCAGCGCTGAATGGATCAAGTCAAGGCAAGAGCGCGACAGGACCCGATTTCGAACGCTTGTCCTATAATTTGGCGCGTCTCGTGGAACAGGGCGGCAGGGCGCTCGCAGCCTATTTCAAGCCTTCGGAGAGCGGCGGCAAAACCGATGTGTCCCTCGAGCTCACCGATGCCATTCGTTCGATTAGCCGCATTGTCGAACATTGGCTGAGCGATCCAGCCCGGACCCTCGCGGCGCAGTCCTCTCTGATGGTGAAATTTCTTGGCCTTTGGGCTCATAGTTTGCGGCGGATGTCGGGCGAGCAGGAAAGCCCGTTCGTGCCTTATGAGCCTTCGGACAAGAGATTCGCGGCTCCCGAATGGCGGGAAAGTCCCTTTTTCGATTTCCTCCGGCAGGCCCATGCCATCGTCACGACTTGGGCCGAGGATCTCGTCAAGCGTTCGGACGACGTCGATGCCCATACCCGCGACAAGGCGCGGTTCTATCTGCGGCAGATCACCAGCGCTCTCTCACCATCGAACTTTCTCGCCACCAATCCCGAACTCATCAAGGAAACTTGGGCGACGAGCGGCGACAATCTTGCCCGCGGCGCCGCGCTTTTGGCGCAGGACATGGAAGCCGGGAAGGGCACGCTTAAAATCAGCCAGTGCGATAGCTCTAAATTCGAGCTTGGCGTCAACATCGCAACAACCCCTGGAAAGGTCATTTTTCGCAATGACCTCATGGAGCTCATTCAATATGCACCTGCGACGGAGACGGTCCTCAAAAGGCCTTTGCTGATTGTCCCGCCCTGGATCAATAAATTTTATATACTCGATCTCAACCCCGAAAAGAGCTTCATCCGCTTCGCGGTCGAGCAAGGCCTCACGGTCTTTGTCATCTCATGGGTTAATCCCGACTCGCGCCATCGCAACAAGGGATTTGAGGCCTATATGAGGGAAGGCATTTTTGCCGCGCTTGACGCAATCGAAAAAGCGACCGGTGAAACCAAGGTCAGCGCCATCGGCTACTGCATCGGCGGCACCCTACTCGCCATGACGCTCGCTTATATGGCGCAAACCGGCGATCGGCGGATTGCGAGCGTCTCCTTTTTCACGACGCAAACTGATTTCAGCCAGCCGGGCGACCTTCGCGTTTTCGTCGACGAAGAGCGCCTGCAGGGCCTTGAACAGAAAATGGCGGCGACCGGCTATCTCGAAGCATCGGGAATGGCATCGGCCTTCAACATGCTTCGCCCGGAGGATCTCATCTGGTCCTTTGTCGTCAATAATTACATGAAGGGCAAACCGCCGCTTGCGTTCGATCTCCTCGCCTGGAACTCGGATTCGACGAGGATGACCGCGGCCAACCATCTTGCTTATTTGCGTCACTGCTATCTTGAAAATAGGCTCGCGAAAGGCAAAGCGAAGCTGGGCGGAAAGACCCTCGATCTTTCGAAAGTCACCCTTCCCGTTTATCATTTAGCGACTCGCGAAGATCACATCGCCCCCGCAAGATCTGTCTTCATCGGCGCCAAACTTCTTGGCGGCAACGTCCGTTTCGTGCTCGCGGGCTCAGGCCATATCGCGGGCGTCGTCAATCCGGCCAGCAAGCCGAAATATCAATATTGGTGCGGCAAGGCTCCGGCTGGAGAGTTCGGGGACTGGCTGGAAAGCGCGACCGAGCACAAGGGAAGCTGGTGGGTCGACTGGATCAAATGGATCAAACGCCAATCACGGAAGCAAGTGCCGGCGCGGGTGCCAGGCGAAGGAAGCCTGCCGCCAATCTGCGATGCCCCTGGTGAATATGTGCGAGTCCGCTATTGATGGAAGCCTTATCGCTCGGGGCCTCAGTCAATCCCCTTCCAAAACGTTCCCGACCGAGTGCATGAGCTACGGCAAACAAGCCAGCGCGAGCTGGTTCTGTTATTTGACGCAAGCCGATGGATCGCGCTCGTAAACATGAATATAGGCAACATCCAGAAATGAGGGATTTGGCGTCTTGTCGATCGGCCAGCCACTCCCCAAAGCCAGATTGACCAGGACCAGGAACGGATGCTGGTGCTCCTTGGGGGTCGGCATCTGCCATATCTGATTGCGATCGTAATAGAAGGTCATGAAGTCCTTCTCAACTTCGACGCCGAAGGTGTGAAAGTCAGCGTCCAGCGCGCCGCTCGGAATCTTCTCGACGTGGCCATCTCCACTGTGGGTGTGGCGGATGCCGTCCCAGACTATATACCCCGAGTGGAAAGTGTCTGGAAACTGCCCATAGTATTCAATCGAGTCGACCTCGACGCTCACACCTGGCGGCGACCCCTTGGGCCGGCTCTCGGAAAGCCAAAACGCAGGCCACGTGCCCGGCCCCTTGGGAATTTTCATTCGCGCTTCGAAGTAGCCATACATCTGTGTGAAACCAGTGCCCCAGGGATCCGCGGACGCCAAGAGTCCCGATTGCCACTTGCCGTTTTCTCCCTTGCGAGCCTCGATCCGTAAAATGCCATCTTTCAGGGTGAACGGAAAATCCGGCTGCGGATTGGCGAATGCCGCATCTCCGAAATCTCCTGCCCAAGGCGTGTGCGCGATCCAGCGATTGTCGTCCATTTTCCAGGAGGAGACTTTCAGCTCGTGGAAATCCTCAGTGAAAGTCGGCTTCAGGCCACAAAGATCAAGAGTCGCCGCGATGGCGCCTTGCGGAAATCCCACCATCAACATCGTGAAAAGCTGTGCGGCGATCGCCCTTATAAGCCAGGTCACGGACGCTCCCTTCGTCTGTACAGATCCAGCCCGCGGCGGCGGGTCCTGGGCGGGAGAGGAACCTGCGTTCCCCTTATTAACAAGCACAGCGAGCTACTCAAGCCGGCTTGTCGGCTCCGCGAGGCGTAGGCCAGCAAACCAGCCTTGCAGGACGTCCAGACCCCGACGCACTGGCAATTTGACCTTAGCTCGCAGCGCCGGTTCCGTCAGCAGAATGGCAGCCGCTGTAAGCATGACCACAAGAACGGCAGCGATGAGCGCGAGCGCCGGAGAATGCGTCCCCCAGTAGACGCGCTGCATGACCAACAAGCCCAGAGGAGAATGAATCAAATAAAGCGGATAAGTCAAAAGCCCCAATTGCCTGACGGCTGGCATCGCGGAACGGAACCGGGTGGTGATCACGGCATTCCATCGAACCGACAGGATCATTGCCAGGACCGCGGCGATCCAAACGATCAAGGGAAACCAGGTTTCCATGCCGCCGACAAAGACGATCCCCCCTCCGGGAGCGTTGATGCGAAAACCAGGAAAAGAAATTTGGGCGCAGGCGCCGAGAAAGCAGATGACAAGAACGGAAAGCCGGAAGGAAGTCATGCCAATAAAAAGGACTAAATAAAGAAAAACGCCGAAAACAAATTCGGAGCCGTTGTGAAGGAGAAGAAGTTTCGCAGGCCAAGATTCCAGAACCGCACCAAAACGTGGGAAGTGCAAGACGAGCGCAGGAGTGGCGACGGCAAGAACCGACACTGCGATGCCTCCAAACCCGAGGATTTTGTCGATCTCGCCAAATTTGTCTTTGCAAAGTATTACAAAGATGAGGGTGTAAAAAACGATTTCGACGGCAAGGGTCCAATATGATCCATCAACCCACGGACCGATCGGGGTGAGGATGAGAGAGCGGAGATAGGTCGGGAGAAGCCAACGCCATCCGTAAGTCGAGGCAACCAACAAGACGATGACGGAAATTGTCGACGCGATCCATACCGATGGCATTAGGCGGAAAAATCGGCTCTCGGCGAACCGGCGCGGCGAATTGCCATTCGCCGAATAGGCAATCACGAGACCTGAAATTACAAAAAAAATATCGACGCCAACCCACCCAGCGTCTGTGATCGGCGAGAAGGCGGGATAGGATGGCATCCCGCCGCCTATAGCATCGATCACCCATTGGTTTCTGGCGCTTGCGGTGAAGTGATCGAAAACAACAAACATCGCTGCTGTCAATCTTATCAGGTCTAAGCCCGCGAGATGCGTGCTTCCGCTGGTCTTCATAGGATCCTCGTCGCGCAGGAGTCTGGAGCGGGCGAAGGGAATCGAACCCTCGTATGCAGCTTGGGAAGCTGCCGTTCTACCATTGAACTACGCCCGCCTGAGCTCGCACCTTTTCATTCGGCCGCGATCTAGATCACGACACCAGCCCGTCCGAACTCGTTCTCCCGAATATTGTTCGTGCGCTGAGGCCAATGCAAAACCCAAACGAATTATATATCAAATTTTAACGCATACCGGAGGCGTTAAAATCGCGCCGGATTTTAATGGAGCGATAGGTTTTTGCAAAGAGCATCAGCAAGTAAAGAAATAGCGACCTCAGCGGTTCGAGGGATCAAACCAGGAACTGATCGGCCGCTGACTCAACTCTATTGAGGTGTTGCGGGCACTTATGCGAGCGATCCGGGGGTCGCCCGCCTATTGCCCGGTTTGCGACGAACCCTCAGCGGTTTGCGACGAACCCTCGGCGGTTTGCGATGGAGCACCGACGGGTCTCGCCGCGTCTACCGGGCCGACAGCGAAAGAGAGAAGTTCGGAAAATCCATCCCGCGGCGGCTCCGGCGCTTGGGACTGGGCAGTCTCTGGAACCGGCGCCGGGGAAGATGCTGTCCGTAAAAGCCCCTGCATCTTCTTGCGCTTGGCAAAATAGTAATAGCCGCCGCGGTAAAGAAGTGTGGCACGGTCCTCATCGCCCTCCGCGAGCCGGTACGCATTGGCAAGATAGGGGATGGCGTAAGTCAAATTGACCTGCGGGTCGAGGAGGCCGCGTGCGGGACCCTCGTAGCCCATGCTGCGCGCCGTCGCATATTTGATCTGCATGAGGCCGAAGCAATGGTTATGGACGAGGCCCGGATTATAGCGGCTCTCCCGCAGAACAGTACGATGGACCAATGATTCCGGAACACCGTGGGCCTTGGCCTGCCGGGAAATTATTTCATCATATGCCGTTGGCCTCTCCTTCGGGTCAGCAAAAGCAGACGGAACCATGAAAAGCGCGGCGGCGGCGGTCAGTGGAATGCGCAGCATAGGCAAAGCCTCCCTCTGCCCGAACTGACGGGAGAATGAGGCTGCAGAAAGGCATGTCGCACCTTAGACGACGATTACAGGAACCCTGTGATACAAAAGCAACATTGTCGGAATGTGCCCGCCGATCAGACTTGGCGCTCGATTAGCAGGTTCTTGATTTCCGCGATTGCTTTCGCCGGGTTGAGGCCTTTAGGGCAAGCCTTGGCGCAATTCATGATGGTGTGACAGCGATAGAGGCGGAAAGGATCCTCGACATTATCCAGGCGTTCGCCTGCCGCCTCATCGCGCGAATCGATGAGCCAGCGATAGGCCTGCAACAACACCGCCGGGCCCAAATAGCGCTCGCCATTCCACCAATAGCTCGGACAAGACGTCGAACAACAGGCGCAAAGGATACACTCGTAGAGGCCATCGAGCTTGGTGCGGTCTTCGGGCGATTGGAGCCATTCCTTTTCCGGCGATGGAGTCGTCGTTTGCAGCCATGGCTCGATCGAGGCGTGCTGGGCATAAAAGCCCGTGAGGTCCGGAACCAGATCCTTGACCACCGGCAAATGTGGCAGCGGATAAATTTTGACCGCACCCTTGACGTCATCCATGTATTTCGTACAGGCGAGCGTGTTGGTGCCGTCGATATTCATCGCGCAGGAGCCGCAGATGCCTTCCCGGCAAGAGCGCCGGAAGGTGAGCCCAGGATCGATTTTGGATTTTATCCAGATTAGCGCATCAAGGACCATGGGGCCGCAATCGCTGCGATCGACAAAATAAGTGTCGACGCGCGGGTTTTGGCCATCGTCAGGGTTCCAGCGATAAATGCGGAATTCCGTCTGACGCTTGGAATCGCCGTGCTTCGGCCAGGTCTTTCCAGTGCCGACGCGCGAATTGGCGGGAAGTGAGAATTCGGCCATTGGGTTCTCTTAGCTTTTGGTCAATAAACGCGTGCCTTCGGCTCGATGTAGTGCATCTCGTTGCTCATCGTAAAGCTATGCACAGGACGATAATCGATCAACACCGCGCGGGCTTCGGCGTCGATTGAAGCCAACGTATGTTTCATCCAGTTTACGTCGTCGCGTGCGGGATAATCCTCCCGCGCATGAGCGCCACGCGATTCGGTGCGGCACACCGCGCCATCCATGGTGACGACGGCCTGGATGATGAGATTATCGAATTCCAAGGTCTCGACGAGATCCGAATTCCAAATTAGCGAACGGTCGGTGACGGAGATCTGATCGCGCGCGCCCCAGACCTCATGGATCATCCGCGAGCCTTCCTCCAAGGTCGGCCCGGTGCGATAGACCGAACAATGGCTCTGCATTACCTTCTGCATCCGAAGACGCAGTTCGGCGGTTGGGATATCGCCCTTGGCATGACGGAAACGATCGAGGCGGGAAAGCGCCTGATCGGCTGAGTCCGACGGAAGCTTCGCCTGGTTGGCGCCGGCCGTCACGAGTTCGGCCGCGCGCAATCCGGCGGCCCGGCCGAAGACGACGAGATCGATCAGCGAATTCGAACCTAGCCGGTTGGCGCCATGCACGGAAACGCAGGCTGCTTCGCCGATGGCCATGAGGCCTGGCACGATGCAATCCGGGTCGCCGGCTTTCTTAATGACGACTTCACCGTGGAAATTCGTTGGGATCCCGCCCATGTTGTAGTGGGCGGTCGGCAGGACGGGGATCGGCTCCCTCGTCACGTCAACGCCAGCAAAAATTCTCGCGCTCTCGGAGATTCCCGGCAAACGTTCATGCAGGATTTTCGGATCGAGATGCTCGAGATGCAAATAAATATGGTCTTTGTGCTTGCCGACACCGCGGCCCTCGCGGATTTCGACGGTCATCGCGCGCGAGACCATATCGCGCGGAGCAAGGTCCTTCACCGAGGGCGCGTAGCGCTCCATGAAGCGCTCCCCTTCGGAATTGGTCAGATAGCCGCCCTCGCCGCGTGAACCTTCGGTGATGAGGCAGCCGGCCCCATAAATTCCAGTCGGGTGAAATTGGACGAATTCCATGTCCTGCAAAGGGAGACCGGCCCGAAGCACCATGGCGTTGCCATCACCCGTGCAAGTATGCGCCGAAGTCGCCGAAAAATAAGCGCGCCCATAGCCTCCTGTCGCTAGGATCACGAGTTGCGAGCGGAAGCGATGGATGGTCCCGTCGTCGAGCTTGAGGCAGACGACGCCGCGGCAGCGGCCATCCTCCATGATGAGGTCAATGGCAAAAAATTCAATGAAGAATTCGGTCTCATGGCGCAGCGCTTGGCCATAAAGCGTATGCAGCATAGCGTGGCCGGTGCGATCGGCCGCCGCACAGGTGCGCTGCGCTGGCGGCCCTTTGCCAAAATCGGTGGTCATACCGCCGAACGGGCGCTGATAGATGCGGCCATCCTCTGTCCGTGAGAATGGCACGCCCCAATGCTCGAGTTCGTAGACCGCGTCCGGCGCATTGCGGCAGAGATATTCGATGGCATCCTGATCGCCGAGCCAATCCGATCCCTTAACGGTGTCGTACATGTGCCATTGCCAATTGTCCGGCCCCATATTGCCGAGCGAAGCCGCAACGCCACCCTGCGCCGCGACGGTATGCGAGCGGGTCGGAAAGACCTTGGTGACACAGGCCGTCCGCAGCCCCGCCTGCGAGCAGCCGACCGTCGCCCGCAGCCCGGCGCCCCCGGCGCCGACAACAACAACATCGAAGGTATGATCGGTGATCGGATAGGCGGCCCCATTGCGGGCCGGAGCAGGATCGCCGTTGGATATTGTGCTGGAGGTCATGCCATCGTCTTTCGCATTATCTTTGCCAGTCTAAAGCGGGCTCGCGCGTCGTCTGGCCTCGTCCCCGCGGTCCTGACCCCACCGGCCGCATCTCAGGTGAAGCTCAGTTTCAAGGCTGCGTAAATACAAGCCAAGCCGATGCAAACCGAGAAAAACAGATTGGCGATGAGCGACCACTCCTTCAAATGCGCATCATGCACGTAATCGTCGATTATCGATTGCATTCCAAGCTTCATATGAAAGACACCAAACAAAATGAAGAGAAGCATGATCATCGCCGGAACGGGACGGCCAAGCTCGGCGCGCACCGCCGCATAATCCTTGCTGGAAAGCGACAAAACGATCGCAACAAATGCGAATGACAAGGGAATGAGTGCAATCGAGGTCACGCGCATGTTCCGAGCATCCGAAGTGCCTGACTTTGCGGAACCAAGAAAGCGCGCTTTGCTCATTGCGGTGCGAATCGATGCGGGACCCTTCGCCATATCGTCTTTCCCTCAAGCCCTTCCGCCAAAGCTCGCTTGGCAACGCGGCCGACCACGCCGGCGGAATGTCCGCGCGGCCCCATCAAGCAATTCATGAAATAAGATAGGCAAAGCCCCAGGCGCTCGCGGTGAGCACGATGCCGCCGATCAATGTTGCTTGCGCCAGCCATTCGCGCTGAGGATACGCAAAGCCGTGACCTGAGTCCCAAATGGCGTGACGTATCCCGCCCAGAAGATGATGAAACAGGGCCCAGGTGAACCCGATCAAGATGATTTTTCCCGGGATTGAATTTGCAAAAGAAACGGCTGTCGCATAGGCGTCAGCGCCGGCCGATGCGGCGATCAAGAGCCAGGCAAGCAGCAGCGTACCAAAATAAAGCACAATTCCCGTGATCCGATGCGCGATCGACATCGCCATGGTCAGCATCGGGCGGTAGATCTGCAAATGTGGAGAGAGCGGCCGGCGTCTCTCCAGGTCGCTCCCGCCAGACCCCACATGGCTCATGGATGTTACCCCACTCATGAAAATTAGGTGTCAAATCCACTAATGCAATTGGCTCCTCTGGGCAAACGCGAAGATTGGAAAAAATTCAAAATGGCTTCCGGGAAGAACCCCGTAACTTTATGCCGCAGGGCACAAATCCGCGGGCAAGGCTCGCGAAGGAAGAATGCGGCAAAAGCGTTTGCCAGCGAATGGACCTGCCAAACTTGGGGAGGATGGCAGTCGCTTATGCTATAGAGAAGACCTACTGCTATAGAGAAGACCTATGCTGCGGGGCGCGGCAGGTTTGACGGATTTTCGCCTAGCCTGCATTTCCCTTGGCTTGCAAATGTCATGGCCGAACGCCAAAAGCAATTCCTGACTGCGTCGTGGGTAATCGGTGAGCAACATGATCGTGCGAGGCCGCGAATTTGATAGGTTTGCGCTTGTTACCGGTTCGCTCGTAGCGGCCTGCTGGCTTTTGCTTGCAATCACGCTATCGCCGCCGGCCGCCTTTGCGGCGACCGGCCGGGTCACCATCATCTCCGGAGGGATTCCGCGAACCGCGATTCTCGTCCAGCATCGGCGCCTCAAGCAGGGCCGGCGGCCAACGGTCATCGTCTTGCGCGGGGGGAGACCCAAGGGCCCGCGCCTTCGGCGGACCTTTGGCTTCGAGGAACTGGCCCGCTCATCGGGCGCGGTTTTCGTTTATCCCGAGCCCCTCTCTGGCCACTGGTCGGGGGCGCCAGGCCCAGAAGCCAACCGCGATTCAGTCTTTATCCATGACCTCATCGCGAAATTCGTGGCGGAAGGAATTACCAATCCTGGCAAGGTTTTCCTGGTTGGCACGACGACGGGCGGAATGATGGCTTTGCGATTGGCTTGCGACCCAAAGAATAGCTTCGCGGGAGTGGCCGTCCTTGGCGCGAGCTTGCCGTCCGATCTTGCGGGCTCTTGCAGGCCCTCGCATCCGCTTCCTCTCTTGATGATCGCCGGCACCGAGGATCCGGTGGTTCCCTATCACGGCGGCCAGGCCAATTTGCCCCACGGCAAAGTAGAGCTTGCGTCGGTCGAGGCGACGCTCAGCCTCTTCGGCAAGGCGGCGGACTGCGCCGGCGGCACGACCAGCACGACCTTTCCCGATAGGGGACCCCACGAGGGCACCCGTGCCTTTCTAGATAAGCTGAACAATTGCAAGGTGCCGGTCGAATTGGTCCGCATCGAAGGCGGCGGTCACATGCTGCCAGGGATTTCGGGCCAAATAGGGCCAGTCCCTGAGCAAGGCGCCAGCGGTGACCTCAACAGTGCAAAACTGGTTTGGGACTTTTTCCGTCCCCTTGGCAGCTGACTCTAGATCCCGCGCCAGGATCGAAACGGTTTGCGCACTCGCCCCCCGCGAGATGAATTCCTCACGCACGACTTCATCAAATCCCGCGCTATTTCTAAGGCCCGGGTCTTGGCCTCAACTCGTCATTTGAATGAAATCGCGCACGACGGGATAGACTTCATTGTTCCAGCGCCGGCCGCTGAACACGCCATAATGGCCGACGCCTGTCTGCACACGGTGCAGCTTCATGTGCTGGCGCAGCCCGGAACAAAGGTCCTGTGCTGCGAGGGTTTGGCCAAGACCGCAGATGTCATCCCGCTCCCCTTCAACCGTGAGTAGCGCGGTGCGCCGGATCGCCCGAGGATCGACCAAGCGACCCCGCACCTTGAGCTTGCCGCGCGGCAGAAGGTGGTCTTGAAAAACTGATTTCACTGTTTCGAGATAGAATTCTGCCGGTAAATCCATGACCGCAAAATATTCCTCGTAAAATTCGCGGAGGGTTTGAAGCTTCGTCAGGTCGTCGGCCGCGCGGGCCTCAGCCATGTCGTCGAAGGACCGTAGATGGCGCTCTAGATTCATGCTCAGGAACGCCATGAGCTGCAAGAATCCAGGGTAGACCCGGCGGAGGGCACCATCGTAGCGAAGCGGCACCTCGGAGATGAGAGTCTGTTCGAACCACTCGATCGGCCGTTTGAGGGCGAGTTCATTGACCTTGGTTGGACTGATGCGCGCGTCGATGGGGCCCGCCATCAAGGTCATGCTACGAGGCTGTGCCTCATCGTGATCTTCTGCCATGAGCGCGGCGGCGGCAAGGACGGGAACGCAGGGTTGGCAAACCGCCACGACGTGAGATCCCGGACCCATGACTTGCAAAAACTTGATGACGTGGTGGGCGAAATCGCCGAAGTCGAACCGCCCCTCGCCGAGCGGCACATCGCGGGCATTGTGCCAATCGGTGATATAGACGTCATGGTCGGGCAACATCGTTTTGACGGTCGCGCGCAGCAAAGTGGCAAAATGGCCCGACATGGGCGCAACCAGCAGCACCCGCGGTCGCGAGTCGTCGGTGGCCTTTCTGAAGTGTAGCAGCGTGCCGAACGGAGTCGAATAGGCTGCTTCTTCCGTCACCGGGCAAACACAATTGTCTACGATGACGGACTCTATCCCGAAAGGAAGCCGCGCATGCGTCACCGCAAGGTCGGCGAAGGTTTCAAGGAGACCGGCGAATTTGCGGATCGACCACTCCGGCCGGAGCAGACGCAGCATCCTGCCCGATGTCGCGGCCACCGGCCTGATCAGATCAAGAAAGGTCGCTTGTGTACTATACGCTTGATAAATCAACTCGATTCCACCAGAATTGAAAGGAGGATATCAAAGGCTGATCGCCGGGAAGCTTGCCGGACGAGCACGGCTGAAGTTAAGCTACAATAGTTTGTCTTAGCTCTCAAGCAAACGAGAACACTTCTTCGAAAGGGCGATCATATTGGCTGATGCCACACTCACAATCAGCAGCAAGAATTATTCCTCTTGGTCGCTCCGCGGATGGTTGCTCACCAAATTTTCGGGGCTGTCTTTCTCGGAAAATGCCGTCTCATCAGCTGAACCCTCGGTGCGTGACGAACTCCTGTTGTTGTCGTCCTCTTTCCTCGTACCATGCCTCGTTCATGAGGGGATCAGCATATGGGACACGCTGGCCATCGGCGAGTATCTCAACGAGATCAAACCCGAGGCCCATTTGCTGCCTACGGAACGCTTCAAGCGGACACGCTGCCGTTCGATTTGTGGGGAGATGCATTCAGGCTTTGGCGCCCTGCGTTCCGCGTTGCCGATGAATTTGCAGGGTGACTTCCCGAACTTCAAGGTGTGGAAGCGCGCTCAGGATGATATTGATCGCATCACGACGATCTGGCGGGAGTGTCTCGACCTTTTCGGCGGCCCCTTTCTCTTGGGTGAACGTTCGATGGCCGACGCGATGTACGCACCTGTAGTGACCCGATTTCTCACATATCATGTCAAATTGGATTCCGTCGGTGACTCGTACTGCAAGGAAATCATGGCGATGCCGGAAATGATCGAATGGATCGAGGCCGCCAAGCTGGAACCCCGCGAGATAGAAGAACTCGAGGTCGAATTCTGATCTTTCTCTTGGAGAGTGGCTTAGGCCGATAAATCAGACGCGGTCTGACCGAAAATCTGCCCATCACTTCTTCGGCGCCTCGTCCTTCTCCTCCTCCCGCGCGGCATGATATTTGCGACGGATTTCGGCGAGATCGACCGACGGGCTTGGAAAGGACATGCCAAGATCGTCCATTGTCTCAGCGACGATCTGGGACACCGCCAAATTGCGAAACCATTTGTGGTTTGATGGAATCACATACCAAGGCGCATGCGGCGTGCTGGTCGTGCTCAGCGCGTCTTCGTAAGCCGCGACGTAATCATTCCAGAGCTCGCGCTCGGAATAGTCGGACTCGCTGATCTTCCAATTGTGCGCGGGATCGTCGAGCCGCTTCTCGAAGCGCGCGAGCTGCTCTTCCTTACTGATATGCAGAAAGAACTTCAGAATTGTGGTTCCACTCTCGAAGAGAGAAGTCTCGAACCCTCGGATCAACTCATAACGCTTCGTCCAGGTCTTTTTGTCGATCAGCTTGTGGACGCGCGTGACCAGCACGTCCTCGTAGTGGGAGCGGTTAAAAATGGACACCCATCCCTTCGGCGGCGCATGCGGATGCACCCGCCACAGGAAGTCGTGCTCGAGCTCCAACGGTGTCGGCTGCTTGAAGCCAATCACGGAAGCGCCCTGTGGATTGAAGGCAGCAAACACGTGATCAACGGTTCCATCCTTGCCGCCGGCGTCCAGCGCCTGCAGGACGATCAAAATCGCATGATGCTTCTCCGCATAGAGAAGAGCCTGCATTTGGCCAAGCTTCCGATGGTAGCGCTCCAGCTCATCGGCGGCCGCTTGGTGTGACTCATGGTGCCCCTTGAAGGCGGGATCGACTTGACTGAGCCGGAACTTCTGGTCTGGCTCGACGAGAAATTGCTTGCGATAGTCCATTTGTGCCCTCGCGCTAGATCACCGCGCCGCCGGAAGTATTCGAGCAGGATCTTAAGTTCCTGTGGTAAAGGGCCGGGATATCAGAGCCGTAGTAGCTTGACCTGGGCGATCCCCACACAGTGGTGAATCCAAACCGAGGATCGCGGGCATGACGCCAGCACCCCATTGGAATAGACGCGGATACCGCAGAGACAACCCGCTTTAGGAGAAAGCCGGGTCAGAAGATCGATCCTAAAGGGCGAACAGCTGCCCCCTGAGCCTAAGCGCCTCGCAGCCGAACTTGCTCTCAGGGATAGGGGCGAAGCCAAGTCCCCGGATAAGGCTCGATAACGGGAGGAGGGCCCCCGAGATAGCCGTCTGACGGCACGACGGCGACGGGTCCCGGATACGGGCCATCAATGATCGGATCATATGGCCGGAGCGATCCATCCGGCATCACGCGGCTGTTGGTGAAAGGCACGAAGCCACCCATTCCATCCGGGACAGATGGCGCGGGCGCGCCGCCTAAGCAAAAGAGGAATAAACATTCAAACATACCCTCAGAACTCACCACGGCGCAGATGGTTCCAGTCCCACCTCGGGCTGTGCGCATTGGCGATTACAAACTCACCCCGAGCTTCGTGCGAGGTCTATGATCGCTTCGGCGATTTCGAAGAAATCCTTCCGCGCATGGAGAACGGCGAAGATGGATTCGCGATACCCGTGCGGCGAGACCGAACCCGGACCTCTCCTAAACGCTTCGCTACGAGTTTGAAGCCGTGGCGCGCGCAACGGCCGACTGACATGCTGATTCTACCAAAGGCCCAACGGTCGCAGGCTGTCGAAAAAACTCTGGAAAAAATCATTCACCTCGTTGTTCCGCCCAAACAGGACATCGAGCACAAGGGCTCCAGCAACGAAAACGATCAACAGACTTGGATGCTTCGAGAGCATGGGCGGCAACGCTAAAGCTAAAGCTAAAGCTAAAGCTAAAGCTAAAGCTAAAGAGCTAACTTGGTGCCAGTCACTCTTCTAACGGCTCCTCCTATAGATTATCAATAGGACAATGATTGCGATTACTATCCCTAGGCCGATCATGGCACGGTCCTCCCGCCGTTGCTATTTGGCAAGCCGCCATAAACACAGTGAGCAAAGCTGTTGCTGAAAGCGATCTGTCAAAGCTCAAAGCTCGCCGTAACCGTTTCATGAGCGACGTTCGGAATAAGAGTTGTCGTCACTTGCTCGCAAGACCTCACGGAATGGCTCAAGGACAGGAATTTGAAATGAGAGAACAGAAGCGCTCCATGCGGCCTCATGAAAAAGTGTTATTGGCTCTATATGCCTTTCTCATTGGTATTATCACCATGCGCGCCATCCGCGTTCGCTACTCGGAATGGCTCAAGCAAAGGAAATCGAAATGAGCTGGTCCTGCTGCTTGAGCCAGGACACGGAGAAATTCGCGGCGCCGCTCCACAGCAACCGCCCGTCGATTTGATAGCTCTTGAGGTGAATCGGCGCGACCAGCCTCGCGTATTGAGGGGCTGTTTTAGGTCTCTCTCAAATCCGTCCAGGGAGCATCAAGTCAATTTTGCCAAAGCATTGAGGATGGAGTCGCCGTATGGCAAACCCTTAATAAATGCCTCCGTCTGCTCGGGTGCCTGGCCCCACACGATTAAGAACACCGCTAGAATCAAAATCAGCAGAGCAATCAAACCTGATGTGAGACCGGCGAGAACCGCAATCGCCAGCGTGATTCCGAGCTTAGTTCTATTGTTGTTTAACGCCACTGTCGTCCCTCCCAGTTTGTGAAAGACTAGCATAGCAGCTGAAATCGGACAGTGCCTTAAAGCGGTATCCCCTTTAACAGCATGGCCCCGGAGATGAGCGGCCGATCGGAGCGCCAGCTTGTTAACCTCAGCGCTACCCAGGAAATTAATCCTCGAATGTGTTGATATAGGTTTTCGCCGTAAGTCTCTGATTTTGATGGTGGGCGCACACGGGCTCGAACCGTGGACCCGCTGATTAAGAGTCAGCTGCTCTACCAACTGAGCTATACGCCCATCCTTTGCGACTTGCCCTCTGGCGCCTCGGCGACAAGGAAAGCCAATCCGGCTTTAGCAAACCCTCCCTGCCCTGTCCAGCAGCCGCTCCGCATCCCCGACAACCTGACAAGACGTCGGAATATCAAGCGTCCCGGCGAAGCGATTCGGCGAAGCCGCGTTTGCGCAACAGCGCATCGGGCGCCGCCGCGCGGCCGCGAAAGGCCTTGTAGGCGTCCTCGGGGTCACGGCTATGCCCCGCGGCGTAGACATAATCGTGCAGTTTTTGCGCGATCGTAGGGTCGAAAACATCGCCGCTCTCCTCGAAGGCCTGAAAGCCATCAGCATCCAAGATCTCCGACCACAAATAGCTGTAATAGCCCGCCGAATAGGCATCCCCCGAAAAGACATGCTGAAAATGCGGCGTGCGATGCCGCATGATAATCGAGGAAGGCATGCCTAGTTTTTTGAGCTGCTTTGCTTCAAAGTCGACAATATCGAGCGGCTCTGATTCGGGCTCAAGATGCAGGGCAAGGTCGACGAAGGCCGAGGCGATGAATTCGACCGTCGCGAAACCCTGGTCGAACTGGCGTGCCGAAAGCAGCCTTTGCAGGAGGGCCTCGGGCATTGGCTCACCCGTTTCAGAATGGAGCGCGAAGCGGCGCAAGACCTCCGGCTGCTCCAGCCAATGCTCATAAAGCTGCGAGGGGAATTCGACGAAATCGCGGGAGACATTGGTGCCGGACAGGAGCGGATAGGTCACATCCGACAACATGCCATGCAACGCATGGCCAAACTCATGAAAGAGCGTGCGCGCGTCGTCGAAACTCAGAAGACAGGGTTCTCCCTCCGGCGCCTTGGCGAAGTTCAAGACATTGACGACGATCGGCCGCACCTCTCCATCAAGCTTGTGCTGCTCGCGGAAAGAACTCATCCAGGCACCGCTGCGTTTTGAGGGCCGCGCGAAATAATCGCCGATGAATAGCGCAACCTCTTGCCCATTGGATCTCGTGACGGTCCAGCCGCGCACGTCGCGATGATAAAGCGGCACATCCTTGCGTTCCGTGAACGAGAGGCCGAAAAGCCGATTGGCGGTGAAAAAAACGGCTTCGATCATTTTGTCGAGCTGAAGATAGGGCTTGATCTCCGACTCATCGAGATCGAATTCCTGTTTGCGGCGCTTCTCAGCGTAATAGCGCCAATCCCAGGGCGCGATCTTGAAGTTGCCCCCCTCCCCAGCGGCGATCTTCTGCAGGGCCTCCTCCTCGCGCAAAGCCTGCCCGAGCGCGGGCGACCACACCGAATGCAAAAGGCCAACCGCTGCCTCGGGGGTTTTCGCCATCGTGTCGGCGAGGCGAAAATGCGCGAAGCTTTCGTGGCCGAGGAGCCGGGCGCGCTCCGCCCGCAACTGGACCATTTCCGAGGCAATGGCGCGATTGTCGGTCAGGCCGCCGGTTTCACCCCGCCGCGCCCAGGCAGTAAACGCCTTCTCCCGCAAATCGCGGCGCGCCGAAAATTGCAAAAATGGCTCGATGCTCGAGCGCGACAAGCTGATGCCGTGCTTGCCGGGAAGCTCCCTGTCTGCCGCTGTCCGCGCCGCAGCCGAGACGAGTGAAGCCGGAAGCCCCGCGAGATCCTCCTTTCCATCGAGAACCAGGAGATAGGCCTTCTCATCGGCAAGAACGTTTTGGCCGAATTTGGTGCCAAGTGTTGCTAGGCGCTCACTGATCTCGGCGAGCCTCGCCTTGCTAGCCTCCGGGAGGCCGCCGCCGTTTCGGACAAAGGCGGTATGATAGCGATCAAGAACCCGCAGCCGCTCAGGGTCAAGGCCAAGTTCGCCGCGTTGTGCATGGAGCGCGGCGATGCGCCGGAATAGCTTGTCGTTGAGATAAATTTCGCTTCTGTGGCGGGCGAGCCGCGGCGCCATCTCCCGTTCGACCGCCTCAAGGGCGTCGTTAGTGTCAGCGGAAGTGAGATTGAAGAAAACGGCAGCAACGCGCGTAAGATCGGAGCCGCTCCGCTCCAGCGCGTCAATCGTATTTGCGAAGGACGGCGGACTCAAATCATCCGCGATTGCTGCGACCTCGGCCTGGGCGCGAGCAAGAGCGGCATCGAAGGCTTCTTCGAAATGGCCGGGGCTGATGCGATTGAATGGCGGCGCTTCAAAAGCCCCCGTCCATGGTGCGAGCAGCGGATTTCCCGCGAGCACATTCTCCTGGTCCATGGCAGTTTGATCCAATCGTGAAATGTTTCGTCTTTCAAAAATGCGCCGGTATCATTCGACGATGATCTTCGGCGCGGTACGGGCACGCCCTTTCTCAAGGCTTGCTTTCACCTGTGCGGCAATGGCCCGGTAGATCTTGGCATATTCACTTTCAGGATTTGTCGCAGCAACCGGACGGCCCGCATCAGACTGTTCGCGAATGGCAATATCGAGAGGCACTTCGCCGAGGAAAGGCACGCCG
>Ga0335081_10003903_pt1 | contig 23522 bp, 24 predicted proteins | sample Lox_Sample_35_FD_206713 | JGI IMG/M metagenome (GOLD analysis project Ga0335081, IMG submission 206713) | Soil microbial communities from Loxahatchee National Wildlife Refuge, Florida, United States - Lox_Sample_3.5 | ecosystem: Environmental > Terrestrial > Soil > Wetlands | place: USA...
CACCGAGCTCCTGAAACTCTGGACCTGGCCGGCGCGGTGGTGACCTTCGAGCTCTCACACGGTACGGGCCAACCTGGACTGGCTGGTGAAGGCCAAGAACGCCCACTACATCGCGATCGTGAAGCGCGACCAGCCGCTACTGCACGCCCTGGTCAGCGCCCTGCCCTGGCGGCAGGTACCCGGCGGCGCCGCGACCATACAACCCCGGCTAAATCCCTCCGCCTCCACGGCCTCGATTAGGACAGAAACGGACAATCAGGGACACGCCAGGGCTGTGCAAGTCGCCGTTCGTATGGAGGGGCGGCGTGATGCGACCGTCTGGGGTATGCGCACCGCCCACAGGTGACCAACGAGGAGGACGTCATGCGCAGGACACGCGTTCGTCGCGGCGCCTCGCCCCGCCGGAGTCGTTCGATTCGGACCCGCAGGCACGCAAGGGTCCGCCATCAGTCAGCACGCCGAGGTCGCTACGACCGCCGCGCCCCAGCGCCCAGATGGAGCTTCGGCAAGTCCTTGATGGCGGCCATGGTGGCTGCAGCCGTCGTCCTCGCGGCGGCAAGCTACCTGATGGTTCACCATGGCATCCGTGCATTGCTGGTCGCTGTCGACGGACCGGCTGGTGAAACGGGCGCTGTAGCCGCTCAGTTCGTCTATACCGCTCGCACGGCGAACGATGCGACCGTCAGCCTTCCGGACGTGGTAAAGGATGACTTGCGCCGGCTCGGGCTAGCTCACCACTCCATTACGCTCACCCGGGTCGGTTTTGATGGCAACGTCTCCACGTCTTCCATCGATATGACCCCCTATACAGGTAGCTCGAGTACCGGTCCTGTGCTTAAGGTGACCGGCCGCGCCGTTCCAGTTATCGACGCGAAAATCTCAGGTATCGAGAAGACCGTTAACTATGTGGCCACCACCACCGGCGGCGGCCGCGCTCTCTATTCCGGCCTCACCAGGATTGACTTCACGGCCGCCCCGGTGACGATCATCAGCTCCGGCCTCGATCTCGCCGACCCCGACGACTTCCGATCCCTGAAATGGTCCGTCCCCCCGGCAGCAGTGACGGCGCAAGTGAAGAAGGCCGGTGCCATGCCGGCTCTGCACGGTCCGGTCACTTTCGCCGTCGTGCCGACGGCTGGCTCCCAGCCCCAGCTCACCCAGGCCCAGAAGAACTATCGCAAGGCCGTCTGGAGATCGCTGCTGACCACCGCTGGTGCCACCTCAGTCACGTTCATCGACGCCAGCACCACCACCGTCAGTTCGAAAGCCCCGAGCGCACCCACCGTCCCGGTCCCCGGCCTGCCAGCCACACCGATTCCGCAGATTTCCCAGGCGAAGAACCGCGCGACATGCACCGTTCCGGCGACTTTCTTTATCTTCAACACAGCCAAGCTGATCGACGCCGCGAAGACCGAGCAGGACTTGACCCCATGTGTAAGCGCTGCCCTTGCGGCCCATGCCAGCTTCGCGCTAGACGGGTGGACCTCTTACGAAGGGCGCCTGAACGCCAGCGGCAAGCCCGCGGTACATAACCCCTGGAACCGCCAGCTCAGCACAGCGAGGGTTCAGGCCATCGCGAACCTCCTGGTTGGTGGCCTTGGAGTTCCCCGTTCCGCCATCACGCGCCTGACCGGGCACGGCAACGTCAACCAGCCCGACCCCGACCCGCGAAGCCCCGCCAACCGGGTCGTGGTCATCACCTACACCGTCCAGTGATCGGCCGACCGAGAGAGGCGAACGTCATGTCCGTAACGAATGTGACAGTCGGCTACATCGGGCCGGACGAGCCCAGTCACCACTGGGAGCCGGCCCTGACTTCGAAAGAGGCTCACAAGCTCGGGATCACCAAGAAGGAATACGAGTCGGCCGTTCTCATCGCCCGCACGGCCGCCGAGGAGCACCAGAGCCTCGGCACTCCCCGCAATGCCTGGGAACCCAGGCCCGTCCAGAACGACCACTTGGCTGTCCCCTTTATCACGGACGGTGAACGAGAGCTCGCCAGCCGGCTCGAGAAGGAGGCCGACCCTGTTCTCGACGAGGCCCAAGGACTCATCGAGGCTGTCCGGGCGAACCTCGACGAAATCAGCGAGGACACCCAGCCGATTACCGCCCCGGAGACCGGCTTCAACTACTCCGCGGCTCAGGCCGTGGAAGTTGTTAGCGAGCACGACAGGAAGATCAAGCGAGACGAGGCGGCTGGCCAGCGGCACCATCGCCGGGCCAGCGAGTTGCTTCAGCGGCTTGCGATCTCGGCCCCGTGGGTTGAGGCGACGGGGTTCCTCACCTTCGTCACCTTTTACCTCAACGTCAACCTCTTGCAACCGTGGCAGGACTGGCTCGCCTGGTCCTTTGCCGCGACAGTCGTCACCGTCATCATTCTCGGTCAGACCTGGCTAGTGCGCCACGCCGCCCAGAGCCACAACCACGCCCGGGAAGCTCACGCAGATGGCCACCGCGGCGAGGCAGAACAAGGGTGCAGACAGCGAAACTGGTATATCGCCCTGACCGCCGTGACCGCCGCCGCCATCACCAGCGGGATGATATGGCGGGGCCTCGGCGCTCTGGGCGATGCCAGCGTCGGCACGACCGCGGTGATGGTCTTCCTCGCGGCCGTCACCGGTCTGCTCCTGCCGACCCTCGCCTATCTAGGCACAGCATTCGACGGCTCCACAGTCTCCCGCGAGCGCGACAGTCTCGCAGCTGACCTGGATGATGACCTCGACGACTACCTCGAAACCATCAGCAGCAGCCGCCGCGATCTTGCCACCGTCGCCAATACTGGCGATACGCTGCAGAACAAGACCTTCCCGGATATCTGCTGCTCCACCCAGGAGATAGTCGACGCTTTCTACGACGTGCACGGCACCGTGCGCCTCCTCATCGGCGGACTGTCGGCCGATCCCCCGGTCAAGACGGCCAAGGCGATCGTCCAGGACGCACAGGGCAACATCCGCGGATCTATCGGGACCAGCATCCCGGGCGTCGGCACGGTCAATCTCGACCCGCTATTCGACCGCTGGCATCGCCTGACCGACCTCAGAAGCCAGCAGATCGGCCTTCTCCGCCGAATCGACGCTCTCCCGTCGCACCCGTGGGGTAAGTCGCGAACCGGCTGACACGGCCCAGACCTGTTTCCCGATCAACTACGGGCTCCCGCACCCAGCTATGCCGATGCCAGCGCCGCAGGCAGAGTGGCCTCTCCGGCAGCACGCGCGGTGGTCCGGGAAGTACCGCCTTCGGCTATACCCAGAACTTTGCCAGACCTGCCCTTACTGCCCGCTGGCCGCGGCGAGGGCCAGGTGCCCGTCGGTGGTCTCGGCGGGCGGGGTGAGGTTGAGCACCCAGTCGCCGAAGCGGCGGATGGCGGTGGTGATGTAGGGGCTGATGGTAGCCAGGTCATCGGGGTCAATGTGCCAGCCCTCGGCGGCCAGGGCGTTGGCGGCCTGGGTCAGGTCCAAGGTGGTGGAGTAGATGGCGCAGTTGGCGAGCAGCTCGTTGAACTTGACGATCTTCTCGTGGTGGTCGGGGTCGTTGTCGCCGAGCACGCCGCCGCCGAACATCAGCCACCTGGCGAACCCGTGGAAGGCCTCGACCCGGTTGGTGACCGCGGTGATGCCCTCGCGTAGCTCGGGCTCGGACAGGTAGCGGAGCAGCACGATCGTGCGGACCGCACACCAGGCGGCGGGCCGGCTGGACCAGGCGATCCCGCTGTACCAGCGGACCCTGGCCGACGCCGAGCGGGTGCTGGGCGCCGACCACCCGGACACGCTCACCTCGCGGAACAACCTCGCGGGCGCCTATGAGTCTGCGGGCCGGCTGGACCAGGCGATCCCGCTGTACGAGCGGACCCTGGCCGACCGTGAGCGGGTGCTGGGCGCCGACCACCCGCAGACGCTCACCTCGCGGAACAACCTCGAACGGGCGCGAATCGAGGGGTAATCCGACTGATCATCTGAGCCACAAGAGCATCCGTTCGGCTTGTCGGCGGCGCGTTCACCCAACGTATCTGCTGGACCTGGCCGTAGCAGGGGTGTCCGTTAGGGGACCGCCCACCGGACACCTCGGCAGCCACCTACGGGAACGCTGCCGGGGCAGCTCACGGTGTCTCAGTTAGGGTGTACGGTGAATGTGTAACGGACAGGTACCTTAAACGGACGGAGGCGGCAGGTGGCGAACATCGGCTACGCCAGGTGCTCCACCCTGGCCCAGGACCTCACCGCCCAGCGCCAGGCGCTGGCCACGCTCGGCGTCCCCGCCGACCGGGTTTACCTGGACAAGGGGCTCACCGGCACCAGCCGCGCCCGGCCCGGCCTCGGCCAGGCCCTGGCCGCCGTCCGCGAGGGCGACACGCTGACCGTCACCAAGCTGGACCGGCTCGCCCGCTCCGTGCCCGACGCGCTGGACATCCTCGGCCAGCTGTCCGCCCGCGGCGTCCGGTTCGCGCTCGGCGGCTCGGTCTACGACTGGAACGACCCGTTCGCCCGGATGTTCCTGCAGATCCTCGCGGTCATCGCCGAGTTCGAGGCCAACCTGATCCGCCAGCGCACCCGCGAGGGCATGAATATCGCCCGCCAGAACGGCAAACTCCGCGGCAAGCAGCCCGTCCTCAAGCCCGCCCAGGACCGGGAGATCCGCCGCATGCACGACAGCGGCGACTACAACGTCGCCGGGATCGCCGCCCTGTTCAGCATCAGCAGGCCGACCGTCTATCGGTCCCTGGAGCGGACTGCCGCGCTTCCGCCACTCCCCGTCGACACCCGGCCTGAGCCCGATATCGTCAAGTACGACCAGCTCCTGACCCGCGCGCAAGGAACCGAGACCAGGGAGCCCTGACAATGCACGAAGACACCATCGCCAGGCCCGAGCGCAGCGCCGAGGGCAGCCGAACTCGGCCCGGCAATCTCCCCCGGGACGAGTGACCGCCAGTCCCAGCCTGCGGCCCGTTACCTAGCCGTGATCCTAATCGTTGTTTTTGCGCCGGATGGTGCCGAGAGCCCTAATAGCGGGGTATCACCCGGTCAATGGCCCGGGAGACGCCGACCCAGGAGCAGAGGACCATGTCTGGAAGTTAAACCCGTGTATGTGCGGTCCGAGCTGTTGTGATGATGACTCGCCGCAGGCCTGGGTTGTCGGCGGTGGAGGTGGCCTTGCCCGCGCCGACCGTGCGGAGCAGGCGCGGGTTGATGCCCTGGCGGGCGAGGTAGTTGCAGACCGTGATTGCCCGCTTCATAGAGAGAGCAAGGTCGAATGCGGTAGTTCCGGTGCCGTCGGTACTGCCCGTGCACGTAATGATCTGGCCGGGCGCGCGGGTCTGGATGTCGGCCGCTATCCGGACGAGAGCGGCCTCGGCGACTGGTGTGAGGTCGGCACTGCCGACAGCGAAGTCACGGAGTGAATCGGAGAGCGTGTAGCTCGCACCTCCCTTGTCTGGAACGACCTGCGCGCCAGGGATTTCGGGGAGGGGGATCTGGGGTACCGGTACCAGAAAGACGGGCGGGACGTGTGCGGGCGCGGGCCCGCTGAGCGGCGCTGGGTCCATCCGCACCGAGGTGGCCCCGCCGGCCTTGGCGATGGCTGACCAGATGGCTGCCACGTTGTTCTGCTGGCTGATGCTGAGCGGGGGCTGGGGCAGTGCGGTGTCGCCGCCGCCGACCAGTACCACGGTCATGCCAGCCAGGGACGGAAGGTCGCGCTTATGGGCCAGGAAGGAGGCGATGTCGGTCGGCGCGGCGCCGAGCATGCCTACCTGGCGGAAGTTCACCGGCCCGGTTTCCTGCAGGCCGGAGTCCTCCAGGTAGATGGTTCCCCCGTAGGGGCATGCCGCGCGGATCGCATGTCCCGCCACGTTGAGGGCGTCGAGCACGTCCGCGTGCGGGTACGCCGCCCGGGTGCGCTCAACAGCACTCGTGAGGGAACTGAGGTAGTGCTGCTGGGCGGACTGCAGGGCGAGGGGGTTGGCTCCTGGATCGCTGAAGGCTCCCGCCAGGGTCAGGCGCGGGTGGCCGTCCAGGTTGACCAGTCCGATTGCCGATCCCTCACGAACGGCGGTGCTGGCGGCGGACTGCATGCTGCCGGTTAGCACCGGAGCCGGGCTGTTCTGGCGACCGGACACGACGAAGACAACTGGACCATTCTTTGTGCATATCTGTGGCATGGATGCCGACTGCGGGCCAGGGCTACTACTAGCCGTCGGGTCCAAGCCGCCGCACCCGGCGGCGAAGATGGCCGTGATAGCGATCGTTGCGCTTGTGATCAGCCGGGACATCATACGGCGCACGGCAGCGTCCTAATGCGGGGGTAGTCGCTCGATAGGGTTATGCCGGACGGCGGGACCTGGCCTAGCAGCGTAAGGCCGTACCGGTCTCCGCGTCCGTATTGGGTGGTGTCGGTGGCGATCTGGTAGTGCATGAGCAGGCCGCGGCGCGTCGAGTGGCCGAGACCGAGGGCATGGCCTAGTTGGTGCCGGAGGATGGCTAGCGCCTGTCCGCCGGTGGCGTCGGGTTCGGTGAGGTCGGCGTTTACGATGGCGAAGCCGCTCACGTAACAGGAGCCGTCGGCGCATGACGTTGCGCCGCCGAGGCCAGCTTTGCCGGCGCAGCGGGCAAAGCTGGCGGCTAGTCGGTGGGCCGGCAGGTATCCGACGTGGATTTCCCGGGCTGGTACGGCCGCCGGGTCGGCATTTGCGGGCAAGGGTTCGCCGGTAACCAGATCGAGCTGGGTGAGGGCGCGCAACTCAGCGACCACTTTGGCGAGAGCGGTGCGCTCGTCTCGGCTATTTGTTCCGGCAATCCTTACCGTGATGCTCGAGCCGGTCTGCCAGCGGACCGGCTGGCGCCCGACGCGTTGCGTGAAGGTGTAGTCAATGCCGTACTGCAGCGGTGGTGGTGCTGGCTGCCACTGGCTTGGCAAGCCCGGGTCGGGCGGGATCGGGGTGCTGGCAAGGTGAAGCACAGGCAGTGGGTAGGTGCCAAGAAGGCTCGGCTGCCGCCCTGGCGAGACTGGCCGCCGGTGGCGGGAGTTCGTGTGCATCATCACCTCCTGTGGCGCGGTCAGTTCCAAGTCCAGCAGCGTGGGCAAGCGGAGCAGACGGTGCTAAGCAGGCACTGCTGGCACAGCCACCCGTTTGCGGATCGGCTGCGAGTGGGCCGGTGTCCCCTGTTCATGCGACGCCGGATTCGACTTCGGCACGGTCATGCCCGGCCTGCGGGCTCTCTGGTGGTGGCGGTATGGGCATCTGCGGAGTGGGCCCGGTATCGGTCAGGCTGGTCTTGGCCGGATCCTGCAGCATGCTCGCCATCAGGATCCGTGCGTAGTTGGCGGCCTCAGCCCCCAGTGCCTTACGTTCGGTGATCGCGGTAAGACGCCGGTGGTCTTCGCGGTCCAGCTCGCCATCATGGTGATCGACTGCTGAGCGCGCCCGGTCCAGGGTGGCCTCGGCTCTGGCTACCTGCTGTATCTGTCGGCGGTATTGCTGAGCGAGCCGGACGAAGGCGAAGTACTCGGGGTTGTACAGCCGTTCGGCCTCGAACACCGTACACGCGCCGCTGATGAGGTAGATGGCTGCAAAGAACAGCGCTACGAGAGGTGTGGGATGGGCGCTTGCCGTCGAGCTGCCGAACGTGTCGCTCGCCGTGCTGGCACCGGTGCCGAGCCACCGGATGAGGAACATGGCCAGGCCGAGTCCTATCCAGACAACTGTGGTCGAGACCACGGCAAGTTTTGAGCCGCCGTAGGCGCCCTGCCGGTGGGTGGCAAGGGCGATGCCGAGGCTAGCGGCGGCGATCAGGGCCATGGAGGTGGCTCCAGCGGCCATCAGCCAGGCCAGTGTTTGCGATACCTGAGGCAGCGCCAGCTCGAGCGTGTTCTTGAATGCGACGGTGTCGGTGAGTGCACCGGCTAGGACGAGCAGGCCGGCGACGACGAACCCGGCACGGCCGCGGCCGGCGAGCAGGTGGGGTGCGGCCCAGCTCGGCCGCTTGGCCGGGATGGTTTCTGCTCTGGGAGTCTCGTGCGTCATTATGGTGGTTCTCCGCTGATGTCAGACCTGCTCGGCGTAGGGAAGTCCGGGCTCTACTTGCTCGCCTGCGAGGCGGGCCCTGCAGGCGAGGTAGGCGTCGCGGATGCGGTCGAGTTCCTCACTCTCGTGCCGGGCGGTGAAGGTACTGTGGGCCAGCCACTGCGCTGCTTGACTGCGGTGCACGTTGATCACTGCGCAGTGTTCGGTGTAATCGGTCTCAATAGTGGCGATCCACGCGGCGACCCAGGATTCGATCAGCCTGTCTAGGGCGGCCCCGGAGCCTTCGTCGATCGCTCCTGCGAGCGATTCGGTAATTTGCTGGACCCGTTGCAGGACTGCGTTTCGTTCCGGGGCGGGCGGCATGCTGAACGGCATGGGCCGCCAGCGGTCGGCTTCGGGGGTGTGCATGTACCGTCTGGCGCGGCCATCCTTTCTTTGGGCCGGAATCTTGTCATGCCAGGTGAGGCTGGCAGTGCGTCGGCGAAGGTGCAGGAGTCGCATCTGGCTTCCTTCTGTTAGTAGTCACGACCCCGCCGCCAGCCGGAGCCGAGGTGGATGAGTACCCGACGTTGGCTATCCAATCGGCGGCCCGGCATCCGTATCGTGGTGCGGGAGCCAGTCGGGCAGGGTAGGAAGGGCCAGGTCGAGGAACGGAATCAGGCCGGCGCCATCGCGATGCTTGCGAACCAGGTGGTGCAGGTAGGTTCCGCACCGCCGCAGCGTGTGCTCGTGCAGCTGCCGGACCCGGCTCTCGAGGATCCGCTCACGCGCCATGATCGTCTCGGTGAGCCGGGCTTCCTCGACACGCAGCACGCGCACTGTCTCGACGGCCTGCTGTTCCTCCGCCAGCACCATCGCACGTGCTGCGTTATGCTCCCGCAGCCGCCGAGCGCGTATCAGCGCCTCATCGGCGTGCATCTCAACGGCGTTCCGGCTGTCCAGCACTACATCGTGCGGCATCTCCGGAATGGTGTCGAGGCGCTTGCGGATGTCGGCGACCTTCTCGTCGCCGCTCTCGACCTCCTGGCGGAGCGCTGCCCGCCGCCGGTAGACCGGGTCAAGATCGGTCAGCATACGACGACGCTCACGCTCGGCGCTATCAAGGAAATGGCGGCTACGGATCTCCAGATACGGAGTCATTCCAACATGCGGATCGAGGATTTCCGCCGAGTCAGATTGGATGGTCGGGACAGCTGTGATAGCCGGGATAGCGGCCTTCCCATCGCCTCTGCCTGCCCAAAGATCGGCGAGCCGCGCTGCCGCTCCGTAGCGGATTGGCTTATACGGCTTGGTGTCCCAAGCAGTGGACGAGCGTCGTGCCATAGCTGGTCTCCAGTTGGGGGCCTTTATATTAGGGACCGCGGAGCGGCGCCTGGCCGCGGCCGTTCCTCTGAGGGGAGCATCATCAGTCCATGTCCGGCTGCTGGCATGGCCTGCGGCAGCGGCGGGCAACCGGCGGGCGTACGATTCCGGAGCTGACTCGTGCTTTTTCATGATTGGCAGCGGGCCGCTGCCAACGGGTATCAGGTGATTCTCGTCGGCCGCAGAGCTAGATGACCGATCCGCGGTCGGGCAAGGTCGAGAAACGGAATCAAGAAAGGCTGGCGAGATCTCTCGAACGGCAGGCTCGCCGATAATCTGGGCTAGACCTGAGAGAAGGTCGAGCCTGCCGTAGATGGCGTCGAGCAGGCGTTTGTTGTCAACAGCAGTTAGCGCCGCGTCCAGCTCAGGGTCACTTTGGTCCTGGTTCTCGGCGTAGCGCGGCGTGCGCATGTCTTCGCTATCCATTTAGATCCCCCCCTCTGATTCCAGCACAGGACCATCACGGCCTGATGTGATACCTCGCGGGGGTAGCCCTAGCAGCTCCCTGAGCCTCGCGCGGGCTCTACTCAGGTTCTGGCGGACGGCGGCCTCCTTCATTTGCAGCAATTCGGCGATCTCGCGAATCTCGAATTGGTCGTAGTACAGGGCAAATACTTCAAGCTGGGTAGGAGGCAGCTGACGAAGTGCGGCAAGCACGGCCTGCTCTTCCTCGCGAAATTCGATGCGTTCCGAGGCGGAAAAGAGGCCAGGTCCGTCAAAATGTGGTTCTAGAGGCAACTCATCATCTACCGCCATGCGGAGAAATATGCGAAACGCTACCTTCCGCAGCCACGCTGAGGGGTTACGTACGGTTTCCCATTTATCCAGCAGCTCTGCAAAAGCACGCTGCGCGGCTTCCGCTGCATCGTGCGCACTAGCGCCACATTTCATAAGATAAAGAATCAAATGGGGCATTTCTGTCACGTAACAGATCCCGTACTCCACGGGTGCAGCGCCGACGGGAGCGCATCTCCTGGGACTGACTTCTTCTTGCGACCCAGGGGAACAATCGGGCGCAGGCGCGTTGCTGTCATCCACTCTGACGTCCCAACTTGACGGCATCGACCCCAGCGGCGGCAGTGGATGACATGAGCTGCACCTTCACCGGCCTTTCGTAGGATCCTGTCTTGCCTCCCCCGCGGCAGCTGGCATTAAGTAGTGTCGAGCGCACGGTCATCTGTGACATCGCGGCCACCCGCCGGTGGTACGGGCGCACCGAGGCAGGGATCTCTGGTGTCGACAGGCTCTCTGGAGCCACGGGTGCTCTACCTACTGGCTTGACCCTGCAGGCCCGCGTCACTGCCCACCTTCCGTGTCTCCTGTTTCAGCCGCATCCGGCCGTGCAGCACGTTCACTCCAACTAGTGGGGGGCGAGTGACGCATCTGAAGATATTCCCGTAAGGCCAGACGTTAACGCTCGGGTTCTACGTCGCCGCCATCATCGCGCGGTGCATATAGTTGGCCATGCGTTCGGTCGGCGGGCTGGACGCCGTTCTGCTCCACCGCCAGATGCAATGCGTCGGCAAGGATCAGGTTCCGGTAGCTTGCCGCACTCGCCGGCTCCCCAGCGGACTTCTCCACCAGGACCCGGTACATTTCCAGCCGGATCTTCTCCAGTTCCGCTTTTGATCGCGCTTGCTCCGCCCAGACTGCGATCTCCAGCCGGGCGCGCCGGTAATCCAGGACCAGGCCGGAACTCACAAGCAAGACTGTTGCCGCAGCCAGCGCCGCCGACATGATCCATATCCCGGTCGGCGCGGTATGCGCCGACGCTATACGGGTCAGAGCGGTCACGGTGATCCCAAGGCTGCCTGTTCCGGTCACTCCCGCGATTCCCGTAGCGACCTTGCGCACCGTCGTCGATGGCACCAGAATCTCCTCCCGGCATGGAGCGCTGCTGAGAGTTCTCCCGCCCGTCGGCTGACACTTACTGGTGCCGGGGGCGGCTGATGCTGTGACACGACACCGCAGGAGAGCGCGATGATCTGTTAAGCCGAGCGTCCATAAACCGCTGGATTACGACACTCGCCCATACTGCGGATGCATCCGGCGCGTCCGGTGTGCTCCGGCCTCGCGCTGCCCGTCGTCCTTGTCGGTCAGTCCATGGTGGTCCTCGACGCCTCCATCGTGAACGTCGAGGATCGTGTCTCGCGAAGTCAGCCGCGGTCGGTGAACACAAGTGGGCCAATACTCGCTCGCGAGCCAGGTGCGGATAAGAGAATGCGGGGGTGATACCGCCTGTGCGTCGAGATCTGCCGACCTACCGGGAGTTGATCTACCCGACCTTGCGCGCTGTGGCCTCGCTCGGCGGGTCCGCCCAGGGAGCCGAGATCACCGATGCCCTAATCGAGTTGCTTAAGGCCACCCCCGAGCAGCTGGCCGTCACCTACGATGGCCGACCCAAGTCTGTGCTAATCGATCGGATGGATTGGGCTCGGTCGTACGCGAAACTCGGCGGGGCGCTCGACAGCCCCCGCCGCGGCCTTTTCATCCTTAGCAACCTCGGCAAACACGTCCTCTCGCTCCCCGAAGAGGAAGGACGAGCCCAGGTGGCGCAGCTCGACCGCGATATCCGCGCCGCACGGCGTCGCCGAGGATCAGACGAAGGCGAGACAGATCTCGGCGTCGGCGCAGCCGATGTCGAGGCCGGGGAGGACGGTACCTGGAGAGAGACACTGCTCGCACGGTTGCACCGTCTCAGCCCGGCCGGGTTCGAGGAGTTCACCCTGTACCTGCTGCGCACGTTCGGAATTGAGCTCGCCCAGATGGGTGGCGTGGGCGACGAGGGGGATCGACGGGATCGGCCTAGCGCCGATCAGCGCCGTCCTGTCGTCGCGAGTGGCAGTGCAAGCGAAGCGCTACGACCCTACCGCGACGGTCGGCCGCGAGATTGTCGCCTTGTTCCAGCGCGACGCGGCGGCGGCCGGTGCGGAGCGCGCCGTACTGGTCACCCTCGCTCGATTCTCTCCCGCCGCCCGCAAAGCCGCTACAGTCACGACACCGACCGTCGACCTCATCGACGGCGACAAGCTCTGCGACCTCGTGCGCGACCAGCAAATCGGCCTCCGGATCGTCACCCAGGTCGACGAGGGCTGGTTCGATCGCTTTGACGCGTAGCCGCTACCCCCTCAACTCTTGGCCATCCCGAACCTGAAGAGGTGAGTCCTCCATAACGGAATGACAATGACTGTTATCATTCCGTCTCGTGGCAGGCGAGCTCGAGGTCATCCCGGGCACGATCACGGCAGGCGCCGGCGACCCGGTCCGGCGGCTGGTCGCCGCGTGGCTCCTCGGCTACGAGAGCGCGGCGACCCGGCGGAACTACGCGCTCGACATGACCGCCTGGCTGGGCTTCTGCGCCGGCCACGGTGTCGACCCGCTGACCGCCCGCCGGGCCCACCTCGACGCCTGGGCCCGCACTTTGCGGGTCGGCGGCGCCGCGCAGCGGACTCTCGCCCGGCGGCTCGCGGCGGTGTCCAGCTGGTACCGGTACCTGGTCACCGAAAGCCTCCGGCCTCATTCGCCGGCTGAGCACGTCCGGCGGCCGAAGATCAGTGACCGCGGTGAGACCCCCGGCCTCACCCGCGACGAGGTGCGCCGCCTCCTGGCTGCGGCCCGCGAGCATGGCAGCAAACGCAGCCTTCCCCTGCTGCTGCTGCTCGCCCACACGGGCTGCGGATCAACGAGGCACTCGGCCGCGACATAGAGCACCTGGCCCACGACCGCGGGCACCGGATCCTGCGGCTCGAGCGCAAAGGCGGCCGCGGCGACCGCACAGTGCTCACCGCCCCCGTGGCCCGCACCCTCGATGACTACCTGGACGGCCGTACCACCGGGCCACTGTTCACCACCCGGACCGGCAACCGGATGGGCCAGCCCGAAGTCTGGAAAATGATCCGCCGCCTCGCCACCCGCGCCGCCCTCGACGGGGCCGGTGAAACCCGGCCGCACTCCCTGCGGGTCGCGTTCATTACCGGCGCCCGCGAAGCCGCCGTCCCCCCTCGAAGACGTCCAGGACGCCGGGCACGCCGATCCCCGCACCACCCGCCGCTACGACCGCGGCCGCCACGCCTCATACGCCGTCACGTCATCGCTCGCCGAACAGGAGCCGTGACAAAACTGAGCCAAACGGGGCCCGCTCGATACTGAATCCTTGGATGCGCCGCCGTGAATTGCTCGCTACGCGGCGGGAACTCGGCTGCCCGTAGAGGTACGCCGAAGACCTGAGCTGCAGCCATCGAGCCGCAAGGCGTGCTCGATAAAGCTTTCCAGGACACACACCGCCGCGGCTTTGGCGCCGAGCAGTGCACCTCCCGTACCTGCAGGCAGCGGCCGGACGGTTATGTACTCGGGCTGGCCGCTGGCCGCGAACGCCCCGGTGGCTTCTTTCCGCATCCCGGCCTGGTAAGCCGCCCCGGCAGTATCGTGCCCAGGTTTGGCCAGGGCTGCCGGGAGATACACGATCACCATGTTGGGGTTAACGGTGTTACTTACATGCGCCAGGGCACGGCCCAGGGCGGATCCGCTGCGGCTGAGCACGCCACGGATGCGGTCGAAGTCGGGGTCGCGCGCGTCCGTGCTGCATACCTCCTCAAAGGAGGCAGCGCCGAGCTCATCCCGGATACGGCGAGGGGTCGCGAGAGTGTCGACGTGCCCAAAATGACCGCACGAGCAGGGCGCGTCGAAGCCAGCTGTCGCCTCGGGGTTGCCGGCGGCGGCCGGTCCGTGATCACCGCGGACATTTTGCGGCGCCGGTTCTTTGCCGGGGGGGAAACCCACGGCAAGATGGCCGACCTCCATGGCCTTGCCGTTGCCTCCCCGGCGAAGCCGGGCATCCATGACCAGTCCACCGCCGACACCTTCATCGAAGACACCGACTACAACCAGGTCTGACTCGGTGTAGTGCTCTTCATTAACCGCCAGCACAGCCAGCGCATTGACGTCGTTTTCGACCACCACTGGCACGGACCGGAATTCCGGCTCCTCGTCGAGCATCTGACCTACCAGCGCAGCCAGGTCGGCGGCCGGCCGGCCAGCGTCGTCCAGAAGGGGCATGACTTTACCGTCCTGGACGGGGGCGCCCACCTCTATGCCCACGCCGAACATCTGCAGCGGCCCGAGGCCATGGTTGGCTCTGTCCTTGTCGCAGTCGTGCTTCAGGGCGGTCACCTGGTCACGCACAAGCTGGGCGACATGCCTCCATCTGTCCCCACCGGCATCGGGAACCATCGCGGCCTGGGTGCTGAGCACCCAGGAGCCGTCAAGCCCGACCAATGCCGTGGTCACCTGGCGGGGCTGGCCCGCGAGATGCTCCACCTTGACTCCCGCGATCGCGAACCCGCGGCCAAGGCGCAGCGGTGACAGTGTCCGGCCATCCCGGCCGCGCAGCACCTTCTCGCCATCTTCGAGCAGGCCTTTATCACGCAGCGCCTTCACCGCCTTACTGACGGTGCCCTGCGGAATCGCGCGCTGGTCGACCGGGCGCCGGGCAGCCGGGTTGCCGGCGGAGATCTCCACGCGTGAGGTTTCTGCAGGAGCCCGCAGTGAGGTCCTGGCTAGGACCTCACCGAGCACTTCCTGGCCAACCGCCGACTCCTCAACCAGCTCGTCCAGCCACTTTTGAAACTGCTCGTGCACCACCACGCACCCTCTGCCATCGCTCATTTTGGCTTGTCAAGTGACATGTTACTACTAAGGAAAGTTCTAAGAGAAGCTGGCATTCAAAAGAACTTAAGAATTCTTTACTAACTAGACTTGCTTTAAGAATCCTACGTGCATAGAGTACGTGGAGTTCGCCGAGAACGGCGGACCGCCGGAAGACCGGCGACAGATCGCGAGGCCATCCCGCAGCCTTCAGTAGAAAACTGGGAGTAGAGATGACTGAGCACACGCAGCAGCTCCGAGACGCCTTTACCTCTTCGGAGTCCCGCACCGAACGCACGATCGCCGTCGTCGACATCAACGGATCGACTGCGATGAAAGAGTCGCAGCCGCAGGCCGCCTGGCTGCCCACCATCGGCTGGTGGTACGACACCGTCACCGCCGTCGCCCTCAAGGCGGTGCCCGATGTGGTGATCAAGTACATCGGGGACGGAATCATGCTGGTCTTCGATATCGACCGCGCCACCGACGCGGTTAACGCAGCGATCAAGATCCAGGAAGCGATCAAGGAAGCCAGCCGGGGAACCGGCGGCTCGATGGGCATGGTCAAGGTGACATGCTCAGTCGGGATAAGCTCCGGCGAAGTCATCGGCTTCACGACCCCCGCTGGCGGGCTGGACTTCGTAGGGGCCCAGGTTGACAAGGCTTTCCGGCTTTGCTCCGCAGCGAATGCCAACGCAATCTTCGTTGACACCCAGACCCTGGGTGCGGCTAACACAATCCGCTTGGAATCCGTCGTCGGCCGCGCCCTCGTATGGAATTCCGATCAGTACCTCGGCGAGTCACAGCGGGTCACCCTTAAGGGATTCGCGCAGCCGGTCGCCTACCACGAATTCAAGTGGGACCACCAGCTCTACGGGGTGGCATCCGCGGAGGTCACGGCCAGCACTGACCGGCTGCGCCCGGTCCCCACAGCCCGCACTCAGGCAGCAGCCACCGCAGCCACGAACACCCCCCGCACCGGGGGGAACGAGCGTCACCGCGGCCAGGTCACATGCTGGCGCCCGGACCGAGGCTTCGGTTTCGTCCGTGACACTCTCACCGGCGAGGACTTCTGGTTCTGCCCCAAGCGTTTTGTCTTCGAGGACAGCGCGGACAACGTAGCGGTCGGCGCCGACGTCGCGTTCGTCGCGGTAGGTGCCGCCGAAGGCGGCAAGAGCCGTCAGGCCGGCGCCATACTCGTCGTAGGCGAGCAGGCCGATGGCCCCCTCGTGAGCCTGCGCCCGGACAAGTCCTGCGGGTGGATCCGGGTGGACGACGAGCAGGGCAACCGTCACCTTGTATATGTCCCGCAGCGGGAGCTGGCCGGACGCAGGGTGGGTGACATCCTCGGCTTCACCGCCGCGGCGAACACCAAGGGAGCCTACGCCGAACAGGTCGAACCCATCGTTGATGACCAGGCAGCTTAGGTCATCTCACCTAATACAAAGGGCCCCGGCGTTGCCGGGGCCCTTTGCCGTTGCTTTGGGGCAATAGCCACACCTTATAGCGCCCGCCCGGGCCCGCCCCGGAGGCTGCGGGCAAAAGCCACACTATTTCCGTGCCGGATGCGGCCGGGGATGCCGCCCCGATCGGCCCGCGATTCCGGGGGCGTACCCGTACTGTTCTGGCATGCAATCCTCCGGGCAGCACGAGGACGACGCCATGACCTTCCTCAGCCAGGCGTTTACCACTGACGGGCAGACTCCAGAGAAACTGGCAGCCGCCCAGGTCGAGGCAACCCTGGCGGTCGCCGCGGCCCTCACCGAGCTCGCCGCGGCCATCGCTGCCGGCAATTAGTTAGCCCGGGCTTCGCCTTTCGTGACGGCGGCCGCGCCCGCGGCCGGGTCGCCCATGCGGTCACGTAACCCCCGGCCGGGGCCAGCTCCCGCGGCCCATCTCACCGTGATATCTCCCGGGGGATTGGCACGCTGGGCGTGGGGTTTTGCTGACCCGTTCGCGGGCGCGGGAGGCATCGAGTATGCCGGCCAGCCACGCGAGCAGTTCAGCGATGCCAGTGTCGCGCTCGATGATGTACGGCTGGCCGTCCACGACCGAGCCCGGGCCCGCGAGGTAGCCGCCGGTCCGGTAGCCCGGCCCGCGGATGTCGATACCGGGCCACCGCGCGATGGCGCTAGCGACCGGCACGCCGGCGGGCGCGCGGAAGTACAGATGCAGGCCGCCGTGCGCGGTCCGGACGGTCAGCGTGGCCGGCCAGGGCGCCCGGGCCTGCGCGCACAGCGCGGCGAACGTCTCGTATCCGTCCGGGCCGCCGTCGTGCCGGTCCAGGTCGACGCCCACGACGCCGGAGGCCCGGCAGCCGACGCCGACGTTGTCGCCGGGCTGCCAGCCTGCCGCGAGCGTGGCCCGGTCGGCCGTGCACCGGCTATGCCAGCCTGGGGCGGCCCGCTTGCTGCCCGGCGGCAGGGCGAACACGGCCAGGCCGAACGCGGTCACCGCGAGCGGATCCGGAGGCATGCGGGTCACCCCACCGCTACTGGGCAGTCACAGCCGTACGGGCTGTCCTGCTCACCGCCGTACTCCGGGCACGCCGAGGGTGAGGGATCGTCGTCGAATCCCCATTCGCGGTGGCGCCAACCGGTGCAGCTGGTGGCGCAGCCACAGCCGGGCGAGCACTCGGGGCAGATCATGCCGACCGTCCAGCCGCATACCTCGCAGAGCAGCTCGTTGGCCGGATCTTCGAGGAACGCGACGGCTTCGGCGTAGCCGTGGCCGTTGTCCTGCATGCACTCGCTGATGCTGATGTACCCGGGTTTGAACGGGGCGTCGAGCGCGGCGGCCGCCGCGGTGTAGCCCAGGCCGGTCGCGGCCATGTGAGCGCGGACAGCGCGGGTGCGGGCCCTGGAGTCCTTCGGCATGTCGTCTCATTCCCGGCGAGGCCGGCCCACGCCCCGCCCTCACCTGACGCGGAACATGCCAGCAAGAAAGAGGCGAACGGGCGCGGAGTCGGTGACGTCTTCTCCTCGGGCGCCCGGCCCCGGCGTGGGCGGGGCCGGGCTCGGATCGGCTGGCGCTGCAGCCGGTCCGAACCTACAACGGGGCACCGACAAAAGCCGCGATTTCAGCGGCCCGGCGGCCCGGGGGTGTACGTCAATAATGTGGGTGGTTTCAGATCAGGGCTGGTCAGAGCCAAGCTCTGAGGTGCGGAGCAACACTCAGATCCTCTGGACGTGGATAAGCTGCCCATGTCGATGCTGGTCAGAAGGCTTCAGCCAACTCTGGTTACCATGTGGTGGGCAACGTGGCCGGTGGACCCGGCGTCGTCTGCATGTAGACGGGCGGTGCCTGGGGGCGGATGTCGGATCTGAGTGGTAACTCTTTGTCCGTGTCGAAGCGCCGTGCGGAGCCGATTCAGCTTGCCCCGTGGGCGAGCGCGATCGTCGGCAACATCGACTGGACGAGCTTGGGTGACGACCCGATCCGCGACATGCAGATCTTCGCCGGAGCGACTAGCCAGGAGGCACTGCAGCAGCAATTCCGGGCCGAGGTTGAGACCGAAGTCGCAGCCATGCTGGACGCAATCCAGGAGTGCGACGCGTTCGATGTCATCGAGCTCATGCGGCTGAGAGAGCTCCCCGTCGTCCCGGTCGCCGCGCTCGTGGACGGCCACGACGGCAATGGTGCCGCAATCGACCTTGTCTCACTCGTCTGCCTGTCACGCCCGGGCAGGATGCCGGGCGGCAAGGACCGGCATTCGACGGAGCCACATCACGCGATCAGCGATCTTCACGCTAGTGCCATGCGATTGCTGCGGCTCGGGACCTTCATGCACGCCGCGTCCTCCGCGCTCGCCGCCGATGATCCGCTGGCGCGCCTCGGGTCGGAGTACCAGTCGTATCTCGTGGGCGTCCGTAAGCTCCAGTACGACTCAGTGCAAGCAAAGCACGACAGCGCGCTCTTTGACCGGCCCGAGATTGGCGCGCTCCTGCAGGAGCATCTCGGATTCACGTTCGGCGACTTCACGACCGTCCGGTCCGCCATCCAGGAACGGTACAGCCGCATCCTCACGGGCCTTCGAGACGAGACCGGCGACATCGTCATGCGATGCCAGGCTGAGGGCCGCGACCCCACGGTGCAGGAGATCCAGGCCTTCCGCACATCGATGTCCGCCTTCATGGTCCTCCCCGGCGCACGCGCATCGTTCACCGTGTCCGACATCGCTGACGAGTCGGCATTGGAACCTGCCCGAGTCGAAGCCGTGCTCGACGCTTTCAGCATCGGATTCGATAACGCGCGGGATGCGGTCGCAACAGTCGCCTCCTTCCTTCGCGGCGTCAATCCGCTTACGAGGACGTGCCTCGCTCGGGACGCGGCCGGCAACTACCTCATGACCGGCGGCCAGATCGGAACGGACTCCTTCCGCATAATCGCGGAGACAGCCCTGAAGGCCGACGGCAAAGCGTGGGAACGCTACAAGGACACGCGTACCCATGTCTCCGAGGAAGCGGCCCTTGCCGCTGTGTCCCAGGCCCTCAGGACGCCGACAGCGCACTCGAATCTCGAGTACTACGCCCCCAAACGGGGGCGGAGCGCTACCGCCTTGGACGCAGCATGTTCCGCCCCGCAGGCCGTTGGTGACCAGACTGAGTGCGATGGCCTGTTCATCATCGAGGACGTCGCAATCTGCGTTGAGGTGAAGGGGCGGACGATCGCCGACCCGGCACGGCGCGGTGACCGGGCACGCCTGGCTACGGAGATCAAGGCGATCTTCGGCGAAGGAGCCCGCCAAGCAAGACGCCTTGAGCAGCTCATCGGGGAGAACCATGGGCTATGGCTCGGTGACGGCTCCTGGCTCGGCCTCGCTGGAATCCGCGAAGTACGGTCAATCGTCGTTGGCCTTGACTTCTTCGGTCCGCTCGCGGTCGCGCTGGGCGATCTGAAGCAGGCCGGCATGCTGGGAGAAGGCAGCCTGCCCTGGATCGCCTCGCTTCACGACCTTGAGGTCATCAGCAAGGTCATCGAGCGTCCAGCCGAATTCCTGCTCTGGCTCCGGCGCAGAGCAGACTCCGGTGTCACCACGTACTATCGGGGAGCCGATGAGCTCGACCTCTTCATGCTGTTCCTGGATGGCGGTCTCTACGTCGAGCCAAATCCCGAGGAGGTCCGGCTTCAGCATCCTGCCGCTGGCCCTCCCCGCTCTCACGCCCAGAAGAAGCACCCGCGGGACGCGCGCACGACCATCGTCGGCACCCACACGGATCCACTGGATGCCTGGATGTACTGGATCGAGGGCACGAGCCCCTACGAGATCGGCAAGCCAGCCTTCAACGTGCACCCTGCTGCTCAGGAGATCGTCGACTTCCTTGCAGACGGGCGAAAGCCAGGCTGGTTCCGATTCGGCGCCGACCTGCTGGGCCTGGCGGGGACGGCACAGAAGAGGCTGGCTGACTTTCTCCGGGAACTGGTGGACAAGAACAGGGCAGATGGCCGGTGGCACAGCATGGCCCACGGCTACGCGGGCATATGGGGCTATCCGATGCTCTTCGCCGGCACCAAGCCGCGTAGCCATACCCACGGCGAAGCTGCGGGGAAACTCCGGGCGTACATGGCCGCCAAGAAGCAGCAGATGCGGTCCGACCGGAGCCTCGGACTGCTGCTGGACGAACGCAGGCAGATCGTCCACGTGATCTACATGAACAACCTGCCTACGGACGACCCCGATCTTGACGCGCTCGGCACAGCGATCGGCCTGAGGTCAATCGAGGAATCACGTCGGCCAATCCCCCCTTCTGCGCGGCGCGCGACCCATCGGCTCCGTGGCCACCGGAAGCACGTGCGCCGACGTTGAACCCAGGTGACGCCTTGGGAGTGCACGACATTGGCAGCTTGTCCACGCCCAGACGATCTGAGTGTTGCTCTGCATCTCAGAGCTTGGCTCGGAGGATCGCGCGGCCAGGGTCACTTGCCGCGTGCGATGTCGTACTGGAGTTGGAGTTCGCGGTCGACATCGGTGGCGAGTTGAATGACGAGCGATTCCACTGGCTCGAAGGCGTCTTCCAGGTCCGCGAAGGCCGTGAAGGCCGCGAGGTCGTCAGCCTGCGAGGCGAGTGCTTCACCTTGCGTCCGCCAGAGGCCGATCTGGGCGGGGCGGACGGGGATGGCGGCGGACTTCACCTCATCTGATGACATGGCGCGCGGGAGGTTCCTCGGGTCGAGCTGCGCGAGGCTCATGACCGCTTCCCAGTCCCAGCCTTCATCCCGGCCGGGCCAGTAGAAGAAGGATGCTGCTTCGTTGGCCGCCTGCTTGACTGCGTCCAGCCGGCCGCAGATGTGCTGAGAGAGCACTTCGCCCATCCCGGACGGCAGACTGATGCCTGCCTCGGCGAGCAGTCGCGATGCGATCCGGGCTTGAAGCCCCTGGCCTTTGTCCGCCTGGCCTTTGTCCAGCATCAGGGGCAGCCAGCTCTCGCCGTCTTCCAGGTACTTCAAGAGCCCTGCGGGTGGTCGCGGCGGCAGGTGGATGAACCCGCCGGTTCCGTGCATGGGAAAGTCCTGCATGAGCGAGCAGACCAGGTAGACGTAGATCTTGATGGCGCTCTGTAGCGTGCCCAGGCGGAGCTGGTCGCGGTGGTAGGCCTCGTTCCGGTACTTGTGGAGCTTCTTCAGCACGCGGGCGTGCGGTCCCGCGAGCGCCCCGAGGCCCAGCAGGTAGTCGCACTTGGCTCCGAAGTCCCGGTCGATCTTCTTGCACTGGCCGGGCGGGACGATTCTCCCTCGCATCTCCGCGAGCCATTCCATCTCCCTGCCAGTCGCGGCTTGCAGTTCCTCGGCCTGGCGCACCAGTTGCCGGTCTCGTTCGGCCCACTGAAGGTGTGACTGGCATTCGCGATGCAGCAGGAGCTCGGCCGCGCTGTCGAGCAGCAGCAGGCCGAGCCGAAGGCGCGGGTCGTCGCTCATGGTGGCGAGGCGCACGGCTTCCTCAATGTGAACGACGAGGCGTTCCAGGCTCTCCACGAGGGGTAAGGATGCCGTGCTGCGGAGTTCCTGGCATCCGGTTATGTTCAGGCCGGTGTGCGCCGGCTTTGGCAGGTAAGAAGTCGCCCCCGGTGTCGTCGCCGAGCAGGTGCCGGAAGCGGGCGAGGTCGTGCTCGAGTGTTTCGACTCCGTAAGGGTGACCGTCCATGAGCCGGGCGAGGGAGCCGCTGAGCCGGTCATGGTCGCTGGAGCCGCTACGCCGCCACTCGCAGGCCGTCTGGCACGGCCCCGGGCCGACAACCCCAGGAGAGCAGCCAGTGACCAGCCACCTCAGCGTGGCCCGGTACTGCGTGTGCGTGGTTCTGGTCTCGGGCCGGCCTGGCCCTCCCCCGCCTTGATCGGCGTCACAGTGCCCCCTGATCCCCTGATCCCCGGTGTTGATGCTTTGCCGCATAAAAGCTGCGGGAGTCGCGCTCGCCGCGGCGGTGCTGCGGCGCTGGCCGCCGCCCGGGAACCACGCTGCCGCATAAAGTGGTCCCCTTTACGCGGCAGGTCCTCCTGGGGGCCGGCGCCGGTTTCCCGTGACGTTGCGGCCTGGCCGGCGCCTGGGATCTGCCGCGGCGGGCGGCGTGCCGCATCACGGGCTGCCGGGCGGCTGCCGGGCTAGTGATGGTGGGTGATCCACCAGAAGGCCAGCCCGACGAGGCCGGAGCCGGCGGCGGTGGCGGCGCCGCGGACGGCGGCGAAGATGACGGCGCTGCGCAGGCGGCGGATGGTACGGGAGCTTTTCACCGGTGTCCTTCCCATGGATAGGCCCTGGCCTTGTGCCCGGGTGCACTGCCTATTGAGGCCCTGGCAGCCCGGGAAGGCGATAGATTCCGGACCGGGATGGAACGTCACGGTTACGTGCCAGTTCGGGGCCGCTTCCGGGTTTATACGGGCCGGATCCGGACGGCGCCGGCAGGAGGGGGCCTGTGAAGGAGTCGCCGTTTCGCCCCGGGGGCGGGCCGAACCCGGCGTCGGTGGTGCTGGCCGAGCTCGCGCGGCTATGGGGCCAGGCCGGGCACCGGATGGCGGGAAGCGGTAAGCGGCCGACGCAACAGCGGCTGGCCAGGGAGTCTGGGGTGCCGCTGGCGACGGTGAATTCGTGGGCGACCGGTAGGTCACTGCCGCGGGACCTGGGCCCGCTGGCCGCGGTCGGCGCTGTGCTGGCCCGGTGGGCAGGTGAGAAGCCGCCGGACGTGCGGGAGTGGGAGAGGCTGCTGCGGACCGATCAGTCCGCCCGCGATGGCCCCGGTGGGGGCAGCGGGATGGGTGTCCCGGCCGGGTGGCCGATCGCTGAGCTGACTGATCCGTTCGTGCTGGAGGTGCACCGCCCGGTTGTCGTGGACCCGGCCGGGGCGGATTTGCCGGTGCTGCCGCCGTATGTCCGGCGCGACCACGACGCAGACCTTGCCGAGGCAGCCGGGCGGGCGGCGGGCGGGCGAAGCGCGATGGCGGTGCTGGTCGGCGGGTCGTCGACCGGCAAGACCCGCGCCTGCTGGGAGGCGCTGCAGCTGCTGCGGGA
>Ga0335081_10003904_pt1 | contig 23520 bp, 14 predicted proteins | sample Lox_Sample_35_FD_206713 | JGI IMG/M metagenome (GOLD analysis project Ga0335081, IMG submission 206713) | Soil microbial communities from Loxahatchee National Wildlife Refuge, Florida, United States - Lox_Sample_3.5 | ecosystem: Environmental > Terrestrial > Soil > Wetlands | place: USA...
AGGCGGATCCCCGCGCCGCCCCGCAGAGTCGGCACGCGGCACACCGCCTCGGTGCCGTCCGCGAGTTCGTACACGCGGAAGGTCGTGCCGGCGGTGAAATCGTAGTCGGGGCGGTCCTCCACCGCGCCGACCGGCAGGATCGTCCCCGGCCGCACAAACAGCGGCAGGCTGAGAAAGCCGTGCTGCGCCCGGCGCCAGCAGCCGCCCGTCTCGACCTCCCCGGTGAGCAGATGCGTCCACCGCCCCTCGGGCAGGTAGTAGTTCACGGTCCCCTCCGCGGTGAACACCGGCGCCACCAGCAGCGAGTCACCCAGCATGTACTGCCGGTCGAGCGTGTCGGCGGCGGGTTCGTCCGGAAACTCAAGCACCATGGCGCGCATCAGCGGGAGCCCCTCCTCGTGGGCGGTCACCGCCTGTCCGTACAGGTAGGGCATGAGCCGGCACTTGAGCCGGGTGAAAAGCCGCAGCACGTCGCAGGCCTCCTCGTCGTAGTTCCACGGGACGCGGTAGGACGACGAGCCGTGAAGCCGGCTGTGCGAGGACAGGAGGCCGAAGGCCACCCAGCGCTTGTACACCGCCGCCGGCGCCTGACCCTCAAAGCCGCCGATGTCGTGGCTCCAGAAGCCGAACCCGCAGAGCCCGAGCGACAGCCCGCCCCGCAGCGATTCCGCCATCGACTCGAACGTCGACCAGCAGTCGCCGCCCCAGTGCACCGGGAAACGCTGGCCGGAGGCGTAGGCCGAGCGGGCGAACACCACCGCCTCGCCCCGGCCCCGGGCCCGCTCCAGCAGCCGGAAGACGCACGCGTTGTACAGCACCGGATAGAAATTGTGCATGCCCGCCGGGTCCGAGCCGTCGTGATAGACGGCGTCCTCCACCGGGATGCGCTCGCCGAAGTCGGTCTTGAAACAATCCACGCCCATCGCCAACAGCCGCCGCAGGTGGCCGGCAAACCACCGGGCCGCCGCGGGATTGGTGAAATCGACGATCGCCATGCCCGGCTGCCACAGGTCGGTCTGCCACACGTCGCCGTTGGTCCGGCGGACGAAGTAGCCGCGCGCCCGGCCCTCGGCGAACAGCCGCGAGCGCTGGCTGACGTACGGGTTGATCCACACGCAGATCCGGACGCCGAGCCGGTGCAGGCGCTTCAGCATGCCGGCCGGATCGCGGAAGACGCGCGGATCCCACTCGAAGTCGCACCAGTTGAACGCGCGCATCCAGAAGCAGTCGAAGTGAAACACGTGCAGCGGGAGCCGGCGCGCCCGCATGCCCTCGATGAAACGGGTGCAGGTTTTCTCGTCGTAGTCGGTCGTGAACGACGTGCTCAGCCACAGGCCGAACGACCAGGCCGGGGGGAGCGCCGGCCGCCCCGTCAGCCGGGTGAGCCGGCGGAGCACCTCCTTCGGTGTCGGGCCGTGGATGACAAAATAGTCGAGCCGTTCGCCCGGCACGCTGAACTGCACGCGCGAGACCCGCTCCGACGCCACCTCGAACGACACCGGGCCGGTGGTGTCCACGAGCACGCCGTAGCCGCGGTTCGTGAGGTAGAAGGGCACGGACTTGTACGCCTGCTCGCTGCCCGTGCCGCCGTCCCGGTTCTCATTCTCCACCACCTGGCCGTTCTTCACGAACGCGGTGAAGCGCTCGCCCAGCCCGTAGACGCACTCGCCCACGCCGAGGTGGAGGCGCTCGTGCACGAACGCGGTCCCGTCGGCATGCTGCACGTACCCGATCCCGCGCCCGGCGGTCCGCGTCAGCAGCCGGCCCCCGGCCTTGAACGCGAGCTCCCATCCGTCCTTGCTCACGTGCACAGCCAGCCGCCCCGCGTGCAGCACGGCTTCCTGACGGCCGTTCTCGATCGTGACCCTTGGCGGCGGCGGCGGCTGCAGCGGAATCCCCGGCTTCCGGTCGGTTCCGCCGCTGAAATGCTCGATGCTGACATGGATCACGTCCTCCGCGGGCGCGGTCAGCCGGATGGTCAGCAGGGGCCCGCCCAGCGTGTCGCCGCGGTGGCGCACCGGGCGCGTCGTCGCGTGGACCGTCAACGTGTCGCCGTCGGCGGTCACCTCATGCACCTGCATGGGGTAGTGAGCCGAAATTCCCGGCTGCATCAGCCATTCACCGTCGCTGAACTTCATGGGAAGCTGGCCATCAAACAGGTTTATCGCTAAATCTCAAAATAAAACTGCACGGCCCCCCCGGAATCGCCGGTCGGGGTCCCGGAATATCCGGTTCCCGGCCCGCCGGACGCCGACGGCGGCATCCGCCTGACGCCGCGCGGCGGGAGTCATCGCCCGGTCGGCGCTGGTCAGAGGCGCTGCGTGTTTCGTCCCGCCGCCACGAGTGAAAATCCACGTTCGGGACCGCTGCGGTCGCGCAGTCCGGCCGGACCGGGGCACGTCTGTTTTCCGTCGGTGCTCCGCTCCGGAATCCGGCCTCCCGGCCTGCCGCGCTTCGCGTCCCGTTGGGCCGGCGCCGAGTGCGGCCGCCCTAGTTTAGGGCTAAATCACCGGCCCAGCCGGGCTCAGCTGCCGTCCTTGAAATTGAACGTCTGCACCGCCTTCACCAGCGCCGCCCGGCCCCGGGACGTGGGCGGCGTGAATTTCCACTGGCTCAACGCGGCGATGGCCAGGCTGCCGAGCTCAAGGTTTTCGCCCGGCGCCAGACTGGGCAGGCGCACCGCGCCGGTCTCGTCGATGTAGAACTCGACGTTGACCGATCCGCGCACACCCTGCTCCGCCAGCGCGCGGGGATAGGCCGGCGCCACCGTGCGGAGCGGCGCGGGCACCCGGTCCAGCTCCGCCGGCACGCAGGCGCGGAACCGGTACCGGCCGTCGAGCAGCCGCATCGTCTGGATTTCGGCCAGTTCGGCGAGGTTCACCGACGACACCACCACGCCCTGCGCGGTGAACTGGAACGTGAGCTCGGCGATTGCGCCCATGGGCTCGCCGCGCAGCCGCGCGGGTTCGAACTTCCACTCCTTGATCGCGTCCACCGCCGCGGTGGCGAACTCCGGCCGGGAGTAGCCGGTCACCAGCCACTCGGTGAGCGCACCCTTGCGGTCGACGCTGATGACGACGCGCGCCTCTCCCTGCGTCACGGCCAGCTGCATCAGGCGCGGCGGGAATACCGGGTCGCTGGACTCCACGACCTTCAACGACTGCCAGTCCGGCCGGTCGACGGCGGCCGGCGCGGGGGCGCTGCCTGCCAGCAGCAACCCGATTCCAAGAGCGAGCATAGGGGATGTTCTCATGGTCAAATGCGGTTGCCCGGCACAACACCGGCCGGCGCCGCATCCCTTCAGCGCGCGCCTCACCCGCCGTCGCGGCTCCTCGCTCAGGAGCCCAGCAACTCGGCCTCGATGCGCTCGAGCGACTTCTGCTTCGTCTCGGGCAGCGACCGCAGCAGGTAGGCCAGGCCGGCGAGACAGATCGCCGCGTAGATGCCGAAGGTGCCGGCCGCCCCCAGCCGCCGGTTCAGCAGCGGGAAGGTGTAGGTGAGGACGAAGCACGCGAGCCAGAGCGCGGTCACGCCCACCGCCATCGCCGCGCCGCGGATGCGGTTGGGGAAGATCTCCGCGATCACCACCCAGGTCACCGGCGCGAGCGACATGGCGTAGCAGCCGATCGCCGCCAGCACGAGGAGCAGGAGCGGCAGCCCGTGCACGCCGGCGTGGTAGCAGAGCGCAAGCGCGGTGTAGATCACGGCCAGCCCGGCCGCCCCGCCCACCAGCAGCGGCCGGCGCCCAAACCGGTCGACGGTGCCCAGCGCCACGAAGGTGAAGAGCAGGTTCACCGAGCCGGTCCAGGCGATGTTCTGGAGCACGCTCGACAGGTCGTAGCCCGCGGCGCGGAAGATCTCCTCGGCGTAGTTGAAGATGACGTTGATGCCGCACCACTGCTGGAACACCGCCAGGGTCACGCCCAGGACCAGGACCCGCCGCAGCCGCGGATCCAGCAGATCCTGGAAGCGCACGTGCCGGATCTCCTCCGCCGCCAGCGTGGCCTGGATCGCGCGCACCTCCGCCGCCGCATGTGCCTCGCCGCCGATCCGCGCCAGCACGGCCGCGGCCCGCTCCCGGCGCCCGTTCTTCACCAGCCAGCGCGGGCTCTCCGGCACCACGAACATGCCGGCGAAGAACAGCAGCGCGGGCGCGGCCGTCAGGGCGAACATCCAGCGCCAGCCCGTCTGCCCGTACCAGGAGTGGCGGATGAATTCGTCGCCGGCCCCGGCCGGCAGCCCCCGCACCAGGAACCAGTTGATGAACTGCGCGAGCAGGATGCCGACCACGATCGTGAGCTGGTTGACCGACACCAGCTTCCCGCGCCACGCCGCCGGGGCGACCTCCGCGATGTACAGCGGCGATAGGGCCGATGCCAGGCCGATGGCCACGCCGCCCAGCATCCGCCAGGCCACGAACACGCGGAAGGTCGCGGCGGAACCGTTGCCGAGCGAGGTCACCGCGAAGAGCAGCGCGGCCAGGATCAGCAGGCGCTTGCGTCCGAACCGGTCGCTGAGCGCGCCCGCGACCACCGCTCCCGCCAGGCAGCCGAGCAGCGCGCAGCTGTTCGCCCAGCCGGAAAGGGCCGGATCGTTGAGGTGAAAGTAGCGCTCGAAAAACGGCTTCGCCCCGCCGATCACCACCCAGTCGTAGCCGAAGAGCAGCCCGCCCAGCGCGGCCACCGTGCAGATCAGCCAGATGTAGCCGCGGTTGAATTGGGCCGGCGGCGGGACGGACTCGGCGGCGGGGACTGCGCTCATGCGGCGTTCAGGGATGGTGCTCCGGCAGCCGGCCGCGGGTGAAGCGGTCGAACACCGCCAGCACCGGCAGCGCGTCGCCGGCGTCGTCGAACATGCCCCGGCGGATGAGCGGGCCGGAGACGGCCGGCTCCCACCAGAACACACCCGCGCCGCGCCCGTGGGGCGTGGCCAGCACCAGCCGGTTCACCTCGTCGAGGAAGTCGCGCTGCCCCGCCGGCGTCTCCGGAAACGGCCCCGGGTGGTTGCGGTACTCGGACGGCTTCCAGTTGTAGGCCACCTCCACGAGGATGATGTCCTTGCCGTAGGTGTCGGCCATGAAGGCGAGGTTGTCGCGCAGGTCGAGCAGCGAACCCTGCCACCAGGGGTAATAGGACTGCCCGATCACGTCGTAGGGGATTCCGTAGGCGTTGAAGCGGTCGAAGAACGCCTGGGTCTTCGCCCGGCTTCCGCCCTGGTCGATGTGGATCATGATCCGCGGCCGCGCCGCCGGCGCGCTGCCCGCCTCGACGCCCCGGACGCCCGCCCGCACCAGCTCGGCGAACTGGTCCCAATGGTCGGGCAGCCGCCCGTCGGGCCAGAGCATGCCGTTGGTGATCTCATTGCCGATCTGCACCATGTCCGGCAGCACGCCGGCCTCGCGGAAGCGGGCGATCGTGTCGCGCGTGTATGCGAAAACCGCCGCCACCAGCTCGGCGTGCGACATTCCCTCCCACGCCTTGGGGATGAACTGCTTTCCCGGGTCGGCCCACGTGTCGGAGTAGTGAAAATCCAGCAGGAACTTGTAGCCGAGCGCCCGGGCCGCGCGGGCCTCCGCCAGCGTGTAGTCGAGGTTGTTCGGCAACTGGGTCGGCGTGTGGAACAGCCGCAGGCGGATCCAGTTGTACCCGTGGTCGCGGAAGATCTGCAGCCCCGGCTTTTCCTCGCCGCCGTCCTTGAACCGGACTCCGCGCGCCTCCGCCTGGCGCAGGAACGACAGGTCCGCGCCGATGGCATAGGCATCCGGCGCCGACGGCGGTGCGGCGGCACCCGGCCCAGTGGCGCAGCCGGCAAGCAGCAGGAACGCGGCGAAACCGGGAATGACGGCGGCGCCGACGGCCGCCGGGCTCGATCGCGAAAATCTCCTCAGGCGCATGGACAACCAGTGCACGGATTGGCCCGGTGGGTCGAATTTTTCCTCACCGGTCCGCCGCGAGATCGGCGGCCAGGGCATGACTGGGGTCGCGGCGCAGGATTCGCGCGAGGAGGCGTTGCGCGGCGGTCCGCTGCCCCAGTCCGAGGCGGGCCTGGGCTTCGAGCACCAGCGCCGTTGTGATCCTCCGCGCCGGCAGATCGTCGTCGAAGAGCAGCATCGTCGGCAGCGACGTGGCGAAGTAGTCGATCCGTGCCGGTGTCCGGGCCAGCCGGCGGGCGTGGCCGAGCAGGCCCCGCAACAGGCGGCGCGCCCGTGCCGTCCGTCCCAGCCGTCGCCACGCGAGCGCCGAGAAATAGGTCTGCTCGGAGAACGTGCGCACGCTCATCTCCTGAAAGTCGCCCCGGAACGTCGCGGCGGCGGTCCAGTGGACGCGCGCCGACCGCAGGTCGCCGGCGGCGGCGCCGGCCTCGCCCAGCCAGAAATGGACGTCGCTCTGGTTGGCGAGCAGATGGCGCGCCTCGCCCAGGTTTTCCGGCGCGGCCAGCGCCGCCTCGAACCATTTCCTCGCGCCGGCGGCGTCACCGCGCCGCAGCGCGGCCCGGCCGAGGAGCAGATGCGCGCGGGTGTGCTGCCCCAGGGCCTGCCCTTCCCCGCCCTCCCAGGGCTGGAAACGGCGGCGGGCGAGGATCTCCCGGGCCCGCGCCGGCCGGCCGGTCTGGTTGTAGAGGGCGCACAGCTCGACCGACAGATCGTCGCGCGTCTCCACGAGCGGGCGGTGCCGCTCCAGTTCCCGCCGCCGGCGCGCCGGGGCCACGCCCAGACGCTTCCAGAGCTGGTCGCGTTCGAACAGCAGCCGCGCGTCCGCCGGATCGGCGCGAAACGCCCGCTCGTAAGCCGTCCGCGCCCGGGCCGGCCGTCGCTGGATGTTGAAATAACCGATGCCCAGATTGCGCCACGCGACCGCATTGGCCGGCTCCAGGCGCACGGCGCGCTCCCAGCAGGCGATCGCCTCCTGGTGACGGCGGCGCGCATAAAGCAGGTTGCCGAGATAGAACGGTGCGCGAGCGTCCCGCGGGTCGGCGGCGATCGCGGTCTCGAGGACCGCGATCTCCTCCAGGCGCGCGGGAAAACAATAATCCGGTGGCGCCTTGGCCGCGGCCGCCCGCGCGCGCCGCGCGGCGCCGGCCTTCCCTTGCCGCTCCAGCAGCCAGCCGCAATAATAGCCCACCAGCGGCGCGGTGCCGCTGGGCGGCTCCGGTTTCGCCCCGTCCAGAATGTCCAGCGCCTCGGCGACCAGTCCCGCCCGGGCGCAGTCCAGCGCCAGATCCAGGCGCACTTGGGTGTCGCACGTCAGCGCGGCGCCCCGCAGGTGCCGCGCCCACCAGTCGAGCGGATCGAGTGCCAGCGTCGCCGCCAGCCGCGCGTCCGCCTCGGCGCCGCGCCCGAGGCGCCGCAGCACGATGCCCTGCAGATCCCGCGCGCGCAGATTCCCGGCGTTCACCGCCAGCGCCCGTTCCAGGTGATCCAGCGCCGCCGTCCAGTCGCCGCGGCCGCAGTCGATCTCGGCCAGGGCGTGGTAACCGGCCGCCTGCCAGGCCTGGTTCCATGTCGCCTTGGCGAAGGCCTCACCAGCCTCGGCGTCGCGGCCCTGGTGGCGCAGGCAGCGGCCGAGCTGATAGAACGTCTCGCCCTCGGCGGGATTCGGATTCCGCGCCGTCAGGCGCGCGATGCTGGCGCGCAGGTGCCGCTCCGCGTCCGCCCACTCGCCGCGGCGCAGGTGCCAGCGGCCCAGCGCCAGATTGCAGCGCGCGTCGCCCGGATCGCGGCGCAGCGCCTCGCGCCAGTAGGCCTCCGGCGCACGGGTCGCGTGGCGGTATTGCTCGAGATGCAGGCCCGTCAGGTAGAGCTCATCGGCGTCCGCCGTCGCCTCGGGCGCGGGCGGCTCCCCGGCCGGCGGCGGCACCGGGCCGTGTGGCGGCGGTCGCGGCTGGTACCGGATCAACTCCCGGCCCCCGGCCGCAAGCACGCGCAGCGTCAGGTCGGCGGCCCGCCCGCCGCGCGGCATCCGCGCCCCGGCCACCAGCGGGCGGTCCGGCGTCAGGTCGCGCGTCCAGCGCGCCACCGGCCGGCCGCGGATTTCGAGGCGGACCACGGCGCGCCGCTGGGGCGCGGTGACCGCCACGCCCACCCGCGCGGTGCCAGCCGCCAGGCGCAGGCTCACCGCGGCATCCAGAGTGGCGTGCTGCGCCGGTCCGATCGCGCGGATCGGATACCAATACTGGCTCCAGTGCTTGGTCTCGCCCGGCTGGAGAAAGGAGAAATCCGGCTGGTTGTCGGTGTACACGCCCGCCATCAGCTCGATGTACGGCCAGTGCACGCCGCGCGCGTCGGCATCGGTGAGATTCCGGTCCCAGGCGTAGCCGAACGCGTGGTTGCCCCACGTCCACTGCTTCTTGCCGGGCGCGATGCGGTGGTCGGCGACGTGGATGATTCCGGCCTGCGCGGCGTGGTCGTAGCCGCCGAAGAAATCCTCCCGGCTGCCCATGCACATATAAGAGGTGGGAACGGGGATGTTGGCGTACCAGGAAAGATCGTCGGCGCGGTAGGACGGGAGTTTTGGGTTTTGAGTTTTGAGTTCTGGGTCGCAGTGCGGCGGAACGAACTGCCGGGGCTTTTCGCCGGCGGGCACGCCGGCGCGCCCCCGGGCGGCGTAATCCACGCCGTAGTAGCGGCCCGCGCAGCGCGGATAGGCGCTCATCGCACGCTTGGCGTGGTCGGCGACGTAGTAGACGTCGGGCGGGAAGAACGACTGGTATTGCTCGTGCACCCGCGTGGCCGCGTTGGCCCACCAGAGGAAGGTCTGCACGTCGGCCGTGCGGTTGTAGGCGCGCACCTTCAGCTCCAGGTACGCGCGGCCGGGATGCAGGCAGGCGCCGTGCATGCCCTTCAGGCGCGCCAGCGGATCGTGTTCGGACAGCCAGACCGTGGCCGCGCCGCCGGGGTGGCGCTCGACCGCGACGTCGACCGGCATGAAGGTTGAGGGCCGGTGGTGCTGGGGCCAGTTGAACTCGATCCCGCCGCTGATCCACGGCCCCGCCAGGCCGACCAGCGCCGGTTTGATCACCGCCTGGTAATAGAGCAGGTCGTAGCCGTTGGTCTTGTCAGTGATCCGGTGGATGCGCCCGCCCAGCTCCGGCAGGATCATCACGCGCAGGAATTCGTTTTCCAGCCACACCGCGTCCCACCGCCGCGGCACCGGTTTTTCCGCGATCCGGTCCGTGAACGGCAGCGGGTAGACGCTCCCGCTCGAGCCCTGGTAGACCCGTTTTTCCAGGAACATCGGATTCCGGTCCGGAGCGCACGGTTCGTAGGTCGGCAGGACGACGGCGGCGCGGCGCACGGAGACGGGGGCGGGCATGGGCGGCGGGATCCGCCTACCCTAGGCGCAAAGCGCCGCTTTCTGCAACGGGCGAAGCGCCGGTCCGCCCCAAACGCGCTCGACGCCCGCCCGGAAAAGTCGCTTCATGTCCGCCGAAACGTCTTAATGTCTGCCGACCCGTCCCTGTAGCTCAACAGGATAGAGCAGCGGTTTCCTAAACCGCCGATCCCGGTTCAAGTCCGGGCGGGGATACCAGCGGGTCGGTCGCCGCCTCGTCACGCCGGCACGCGGCGCAGGATCTCCAAGCAGGCCCGGCCGTTGTGGTAGGGACACTTCCACGGGCCGATCTTGTAGCCGTCGCGAAACTCCGGATAGGGCGGCTTCGGCCGGCCCGCGCGATCCACCCCCGGCCGCCACTCGCCCAGATCGCGGTCGATGATCCGGTCCTCGATGAACCGCCAGCTGCGCAGCGCCGCCGCCTGAAACCGCGCCTCGCCGGTCCGCGCGTGGGCGTTGAGGAACCCGACCACTGCCTCCGCCTGCGGCCACCATTTTTTGTCCGCGTCGGTCACCCGTCCGTCCCAGCCCTCGTGGAACACGCCGCCGTCCGCATCCATGCCGTGGGCCAGGACCGCGTCGGCCAGCGCCCGCGCCACCGCCTGCACCCGCCCCGCGAGGGCGGGATCACCCAGCAGGTCGGCCGCCTCGCCCAGCAGCCAGCTCGCCTCGATGTCGTGACCGAACGACACGACGCCGTCGGCCGACTGCCAGTCGGCGGCGAAGAACAGCCGGCAGTGCGGGGCGGGATGCGCGGCGTAGACGCGGTCGAGAAACAGCGTCACCAACTCGGTCAGGCGCGCGCGCAGCCGGGCCTCGGGCCAAACCCGCAGCAGCGCGGTGTACGCCTCGAGCACGTGCAGCAGCGTGTTCATCGACTTCGGCGTGTTGGGCTCGACCTCGCTCAGGCGCAGGTCGGCCAGCGGCTCCCAGCGGCCGGTGCACGCCTCGAAATAGCCGCCGTGCCGCGGGTCGTGCAGGTGGCGCTCCAGCAGTGCGAAGAGCTCCTGTGCCCGCGCCAGGGCCCCCGCCTCGCCGGTGGCCGCGTGCCACTCCGCCAGGCCGTAGATCGCGAAGGCCTGGGCGTAACCCTGTTTCTTGTCCGAGACCACCCGGCCGGCCGCGTCGAGGCTCCAGTACACCCCGCCCCGGGACGCGTCCCGGAACGGTCCGAGCAGCTGGGCCCGCGCCTGCTCCGCCGCCCGGCGCCAGGCGGGATCAGGCCCGAGCTGTCGCAGCGCCGCCGCGAAAGTCCAGAGCACCCGCGCGCAGATCACGACGTGGCGCGGCACGTCGTCCACCCGTTCGCCGCGGCAGGTGACCATGCCGGTGAGCCGCCCGTCGGCCTCGAAGCCGTGCCGCGCCCAATAGGGCAGGATGTCGCCGGTGAGCTCGGCGTGCGCGGCCCGGCGCAGGTCGGCGAGGGAGTCGAGGAGGCCCGGCATGGGCCGAAGTTATACCGGGGCCGCCACTGAATTGGAAAGGTCGAAGTCCTCCATGCCTCACGCGGCGCGCCGGCGGCCCCGCCACCCTATCGCCAGATACGCAATCCCGGCGCAGGCGACCCCGCCGAGGTGGGCCATCGGCACCACGCGCACGTCCGGGTCAAACCGCGCGAACAGCGGCGCCGGTCCGCCCGCCTCCAGCGCGATCTTCACCGCGACCAGCACCAGCACCGACGGCCAGAACCACCAAGGCGCCGCCCGGTCGCGGCGCCATTGCACCAGCGCCAGCAGCACCAGCACGCCCGTCGCCACTCCGGAAAGCCCGGCGTAGCGCTCGAGCGATGGCTCGGCCCCGAGCAGCAAGACCGAGATTGCCGGCGGCGCCAGCAGGTAGAACCAGCGCGCCGCCCGCGGCCGGATCCACTCCAGCCACCCGCCCGCTGCGACGAACACCGCGAGATCCAGCCACAGATGGCTGGAGCTGTAGTGCACCAGATGCCCGGTCCACAGCCGCCAGACCTGGCCGGCCAGGATTGCCGGCCGCTCGTAGATCCAGGCGCCGGCCAGCGGCGGCCAGACATAGGCCAGCCCCGCTGCCGCCGTGATCGCCAGCGTTGCCGCGAGCCGGGTCAGCGCCGGGGCCGGCTTTTTTGCCGCATCCATCGCGCCGCCCCCAGCAGCGCCAGCGCGCCCGCCAGCCAGGGATCGACGGTTCCGCCGCCGCCGCTGGAGGAGCCGCCGGCCGACGCGGACGCCGAGCCGCTGCCCGAACTCGAGGAGTTCGACGCGCTGCTGGTGGCGGAGGCCGCCGTCAGCGCCATCGTCGTCACCGCGCCGCTCGTCGAGATCTTGCGGATCGCGGCGTTGCCGGTGTCCGCCACGTACAGGTTGCCGCTGCCGTCGGCCACGATGCCGCGCGGCTGATTGAAGAGCGCGGTGGTGCCCATGCCGTCGCCCAGGCCCGCGGTGCCGGCCACGCCCGCCACCGTGCTCACGACGCCGGCCGGCGTGACGCGGCGGATCGTGGCGTTGCCGGTGTCGGCGACATAGAGATTGCCGCTGGCGTCGAGCGTCGCGCCCACCGGCTGGTTGAACAGGCCGTACTGGCCCGTGCCGTCGTTGGTCCCGCTCAGCCCGGCCGAGCCGGCGAGCGTGCTCACCGCCGCGGCCGGCGTGATCTTGCGGATCGTGTCGTTGTAGGTGTCGGCCACGTAGAGATTGCCCGCGCCGTCCACCGTCACCCCGCTGGGATAATTGAACTGGGCCGCCGTCCCGGTGCCGTCGGCGTCGCCCTTGGCCGCGGCCGCGCCCGCCACCGTGGTGACCGCGCCCGCCGCCGTGACCTTGCGGATCGTGTCGGTGAAGGCGTCCGCCACGTAGAGATTGCCCGCGCCGTCGACGGTGAGGCCGACCGGATAATTGAACTGCGCCGCGGTGCCCGTGCCGTCGACGTTGCCGCGGCTGCCCGCGGCCCCGGCGAGGGTCGAGACGGTGCCGGCCGTGGTGATCTTGCGGATCGTGGCGTTGCCGGTGTCGGCGACATAGACGTTGCCGGCGGAATCCACCGCCACGCCGTTCGGCTGGTTAAACAGGGCGCTCATGCCGTCCTGCATGCCGGCGACGCCGGTCGAGCCGGCCAGCGTGCTCACCGTGCCGCCGGCGGTGATCTTCCGGATCACATTGGCCGAGGCATCGGCCACGTACAGGTTGCCGGCGGTGTCCGCGGCGAGGGCGGAGGGATAAACCAGCAACCCTCCGGAGCCCGCGCCGCTCGACCCCGAGCCGGAGGAACTCGAACTGGAGCTGGACGAGGAGCTCGAACTGCCGGAGCCGGAGCTGCCGGACCCGCTGCCGCTCGAACTGCCGGAGCCGCTGCTGCCGGAGCTGTCGCCCGACCCGGAGGAGCCCGAGCCGGTCGTGGAGTTGGTGCTCGATGACGGCACGCCCTTGCGGATCGTGTTGTTGAAGGTATCGGAGACGTAGAGATTGCCGGCGCTGTCCACCGCCACCCCGCTCGGCGTGTTGAACAGCGCCCCGCTGCCCGTGCCGTCCACGCTGCCGATGACGCCGTGCATGCCGGCCACGGTGGTGACCACCCCCGCCGGCGTGATCCGGCGGATCGTGTCCCCGTTGTCCTCCGCGACGAAAATGTTGCCCGCGTTGTCCACGGTCAGCGCCGTGGGCGAGTCGAACCACGCGTTGGTGCCCGTTCCGTCCCGGTCGCCGGCGTTCAGTGCCGAGCCGGCCACCGTGGTCACAACCAGGTTGGGCGTGATCTTGCGGATGACGTTGTTGCCCGTGTCGGCCACGTAGACGTTGCCCGTGATGTCGGTCGCGACTCCGCCCGGTGCCCGGAAGCTGGCGCCGCTGCCGGTGCCGTCGATCGCGCCGGCGATCCCCGCGATGCCCGCGAAAGTCGTCACGATCCCATCCTGGGTGACCTTGCGAATCACGCTGTTGGCGGTGTCCGCCACGAAGATGTTGCCGGAGGGATCGACCGCCACGGACTTGGGCAGGAAGAATGCCGCGTCCGAGGCCGTGCCGTCGACGCTCCCCCGGACATTCGCCGCGCCGGCCAGCGTCGTCACCACCCCGCCCGGGGCGATCTTGCGGATCGTGGCGTTGTAGGCGTCGGCCACGAAGATGTTGCCGTTGCTGTCCAGCGCCACGCCCACCGGCAGGAAGAATGTCGCCAGGTTGCCCGTGCCGTCGGCGGCGCCCTCGCTGCCGGGCGATCCCACCACCGTGCTGACCGTGCCGTCGGGCGTGATCATGCGCACCGTGGCGTTGAACGTGTCGCCGACATACAGGTTGCCCGCGTGGTCCACCGCGATCCCGTTGGGTTCGTTGAACCGGGCGTTGCGGCCGACGCCATCGTCAGCGCCCTTGGTGCCGACAAACGCCGACCCGGCGAGCGTGGTCACCACGCCGGCGGGCGTGACCTCGCGGATGATGTTGTTCTGGGAATCCGAGACGTAGAGGTTGCCCGCGCTGTCCAGCGAGATGCCCTGGGGATAGCTAAAGCGGGCGGCGCTGCCCGTGCCGTCGCCAAACCCGACGCTGCCCACCTGGCCGGCCAGCGTGCTGACCACGCCCGCCGAGGTGATCTTGCGGATCGTGAAATTGTTCGTGTCGGACACATAGACGTTGCCCGCGCTGTCCACCGCCACGCCGCCGGGAGAGTCAAACTCGGCCGCCGTCCCGGCGCCGTCCACCGAGCCCCGCGTGCCCGCCATGCCCGCGAAGGTCGAGACGGCGCCGCCCGCGGTCACTTTCCGGATCGTGTGGTTGCCGGTGTCGGCCACGTAGACCGTGCCTGCGCTGTCCACCGCCACGGCGGTGGGGCCGGAGAAGGTCGCCACCGTGCCGCCGGCGTCGAGCGTGCCGGTGGTCCCGGCGGAGCCGGCCAAGGTCGTGACCACGCCCCCGGGGGTGACCTTGCGGATCGTGTTGTTGCTCGTGTCGGCCACATAGGCGTTGCCGGAACTATCGACCGTGATCCCGGTGGGCGAGCTGAACAACGCCCCAGTGCCCGTGCCATCCGTGCTGCCGGCGGGACCGGAGACGCCGGCGATCGTGGTCACGACGCCGGCCGGCGAGACCAGGCGGATCAGCTGGTTGCCCGGGTCCGCGACCCAGATGTTCCCGGACGGATCCACCGCCACGCCGCCGGGCGAATTGAACCGGGCCGAGCTGCCCGTGCCGTCCGTGCTGCCCGGCGTGCCGGGCAGGCCCGCCAGGGTCGTGACGAGGCCGGCGGGGGTGAGCTTGCGGATGGTGTCATTGAAGGTGTCGGCCACGTAGACGTTGCCGCTCGCGTCGACCGCCGTGGCGCGCGGCGAACTGAAGCGGGCGGCGCTGCCGATGCCGTCGGCGCTGCCGCGGCTGCTGGCCGTGCCGGCCAGCGTGGTGACGACGCCGGCGGAGGTCACCTGGCGCACCGCGTTGTTGTAGGTGTCCGCCACGTAGGCGACCCCGGAGCCGTCCACCGCGATGCCCTCCGGCTGGTTGAGCAGGGCGCCGGCGCCGGTGCCGTCGGCGAGGCCGCGCACGCCCGCCTCGCCCGCGATCGTGCTGACCACGCCCGCCGGGGTGATGAAGCGGACCTCGCTGTTGTTCGTATCCGCGACAAAAATGTTCCCGGCGCCGTCCACCGCCACGCCCATCGGGCCATCAAACCGGGCGAGGATCGCCTGGCCGTCCCGGCTGAGGTTGCTCCGGTCGGCGCCCGAACCCGCAACGGTGGTCACCACCGCTCCCGGCGCGATCTTCCGGATGCAGTTGTTGCCCGTGTCCGCCACGTAGAGGTTGCCGGAGCCGTCGCGCCACATGCCGGCCGGATAATTGAACTGCGCGGCGCTGCCCGTGCCGTCGGCCCGGCCCGCGTTGCTCGGCGCTCCCGCGACCGTGGTCACCACGCCGGCGGCGGTCACCTTCCGGATGGTGTTGTTGCCGTTGTCGGCCACATAGATCGTGCCCGAGCTGTCCACCGCCACCCCGGTGGGAAAATTGAACTTCGCCGCCGTGCCCGTCCCGTCCACCGCGCCCTTGATCCCCACGGTGCCGGCGAGCGTCGAGGACACACCAGCCGGGGTGATCTTCCGGATCGTGTTGCTGCCGGTGTCCGACACGTATACGTTGCCCCCGCTGTCCACCGCAATGCCCTGCGGGGAATTGAACAGGATCGCCGTGCCGGTGCCGTCGGTGGAGCCGATGCCGCCCGCATAGCCCGCAAAGGTGGTCACCACCCCCGCCGAGGTGATCTTGCGCACGTCATGGCTGGAGGTGTCGGTCACGTACAGGTTGCCGCCGCTGTCCACCGCCACCCCGATCGGGCTGTTGAACGTCGCCTTGGTGCCGGTGCCATCGTCGATCCCGGCCGTGCCCGTCGAACCGGCCAGCGTTGTCACCACGCCCCCCGAGGTGACCTTGCGGATCGTGTTGTTGCTGCTGTCCGTCACGTAAATGTTGCCCGCGCTGTCGAGCGCCAGTGAGGTCGGCGCGCCAAACCGCGCGGCCGTGCCCGTGCCGTCGGTGCTGCCGGCGAAACCCGCGGCGCCCGCCAGGGTGGTCACCACCCCCGCCGACGTGATCCTGCGGATGACGGCGTTGGAGGCGTCCGCCACGAAGACGTTGCCGCTCGCGTCCGACGCCACGTAACCCGGCCCGAAGAACAGGGCGCCTGTCCCCGTGCCGTCCTGCGTGCCGCGCACGCCCGCGGTTCCGGCCAGAGTGCTCACCACCCCCGCCGGCGTGATCTTGCGGATCGTCTGGTTGCCGGAGTCCCCGACGTAGATGTTGCCCGCGCTGTCGAGGGCGACCCCGCGGGGCTGGTTGAAGCGGGCGACGCTGCCGGTGCCGTCGGTGGAGCCCTGGCTCGGCAGGACCCCGACCCCGGCATAGGTGGTGACCACGCCCGCCGAAGTCACCTTGCGGATCGTGTTGGCCCCGGCGTCCGAAACGAAAACGTTGCCGCTGCCGTCCACCGCGACGCCGAACGGAAGGACGAAGCTCGCCGCGGTGCCGGTGCCGTCCGACACGCCCACGACATCCGGCGAACCGGCCAGCGTCGTCACCACGCCCGCAGGCGTGACCTTGCGGACCGTGCCGTTGCCGGAGTCCGTCACGAAGAAATTGCCCGCCCCGTCCATCGCAATGCCGGTCGGATCCAGAAAGCGCGCCGCGGTCCCGGTGCCGTCGGCCGTGCCGGTGAGTGTCGGCGACCCCGCAAACGTCGTGGCCACGCCTGCCGGGGTGATCTTCCGGATGGTGCTGTTGTTGGTGTCGACCAGATAGGTGTTGCCCTGGCTGTCCACCACCAGGCTGGCGGGGTGGTTGAACTGGGCGGCGCTGCCGGTGCCGTCGACGCTGCCGATGCCCGGCAACCCGGCCACCGTCGTGAACGTGTAGGGCGTGTAGGTGGTGGTATAGGTCGGCGGGTTCGAATTGGTCTGCGCCAGGGCCAGCGCCGGCGACAGCCCCGCCGCGGCCAGCAGGCCGCGCCAGGCGGGGAGGTGGAAGCTTGCGCGCCAGACGGACGCGACGCGCCAAACACTGACATTCATACGGTGGAGGTGTCGGGTACCCGGGGGATCCCTAACAGACGTGGTTTCTGATGATTTGTTTCATCTTTTGGCCCCCCTGCCAATGTGCAAGGCAATCCAAGGCTGCGGGATTCGGCGCGCGCGGAGCAGGGGGACCGAGGCATGGTGACAAGGGGCCCGGGATACGCGACTCCCCGCCCGGTTTCAACCTCGATTCCGCCATTTTTTTACCCCCGCCAAAGGCGGACGGACGGCGGGTTCAAAACCCGGTCCCGTCGCACAAAATGCGCGTTGACAACGCCGCCCCGCGGCGCAGCCTCACCCCTCCCTGAATTTCGCCGCCATGACCACACCGGAAACCACGCCGCGCAGCCTCACGCCGCCGGAAGTCCCCTTCACCAACCCGCACATGTTCAACCGCTGCGTGACGGACACCGGCAAGATCCTGCCCCGCAAGTACACCGGCCTCAGCTCGAAGCACCAGCGCGCGGTCACCAAGACCCTCAAGCGCTCCCGCGCGATGCTGCTGGCCCAGTAAGGCGCCGCACCGCCGCCCGCCCCCGCCGGCCGGAGCTTCCGCTCCGGCCTTTTTTGTGCTCAGCTGCGCCATGGCCGCCACGATTCACCGCGGCACCCCCGCGAATTTGCGCCGTCTCGCCCGCGTCCTCCGCCGCGGCGGGCTCGTCGCCGTGCCGACCGAAACCGTCTACGGACTCGCCGCGTGCGCCCTGCGCGCGGACGCCTGCCGGCGCATCTTCCGCGCCAAGGGCCGCCCGGCCCACGATCCGCTGATCGTTCACGTGGCCGACCTGCCCATGCTCGAGCGCGTGGCGCGGTCCAACCCCGCCGTCGCCCGCCTGGCCCGGGCGTTTTGGCCGGGGCCGCTGACGCTGGTGCTGGCCCGCCGGCCCGCGGTGCCGGCGCTGGTGACCGCCGGGCTGCCCAGCGTGGCCGTGCGCATGCCGGCCCACCCACTGCTGCGGCGCCTGCTGCGCCTCTGCGACGAGCCGCTGGCTGCCCCGAGCGCCAATCCGTTCGGCTACCTCAGCCCCACCACCGCCGCCCACGTGCGGGAAAGCCTGGGCACACGCATCCGGCACATTCTGGACGGCGGCCCGTGCCGGCATGGACTGGAGTCGACCATTGTGGACGTCCGCAACCCGCGGCGGCCGGTGTTGTTGCGGCCGGGCGTGATCACCGCCTCCCAGCTCGCGCGCGTGCTCGGGGTACCCGTGCGGCGCGCGCATCCGCGCCGCGACCCGGCGGCGCCGATGCTGGCGCCGGGCCAGCTGCCCCGCCATTACAGCCCGCGCCGTCCGCTCCGCCTTCACCGCCGCCTCACCCCGGCCCTGGTCGACCGCGGCGCGCGCCACGAGGCCTGGATCTGTTTCCGCCGGCCGGCGTGGGCCGCCGGACGGAAAAACGTCTTCTGGCTCAGCGCCGCCGGCGATCCGGCCGCCGCGGGACGAAAGCTGTTTGCACTGCTGCGCCGGCTGGACCGCGGATCCTGGCGGCGCCTGCATGCCAGCCTGGCGCCGGACGGCGGCCCCGGCGCCGCGATCAACGACCGCCTGCGCCGGGCCGCGGCCCGGCCGGCCTGAGCCCGCCATGCGCCGCCTCGCGCTGCTGCTCCTGACGCTCGCGGCCGCCGTGTTCCCGGCATCCGCCGGCGGAGCGCCGCGCCCGCCCGCCGTGGCGGCGGTCCGCCTCGACACCGGCGAGATCGAGGGCGCGAAATACACGATCGCGCGGCCGCCGGGCTGGAACGGCTACCTCCTGCTCTACGCCCACGGCCAGCGCGACGAGCACGCGCCGCTCCTCGCCGATCTCAACCCGGGCCAGCTCGCCTACCGGACGCTGCTCGGCGAGGGCTGGATGCTCGCCACCACCAGCTACCGCCGCAACGGAATGATCGTCCGCGACGCCATCACCGACCTCGAGAACCTGTGGGTGCACATCGCCAAAACCTATGGCGATCCGCAGGTCACGATCCTCGTCGGGGCCTCGATGGGTGGCGCCATCGTCACCCTGATGGCGGAGCAGTTCGCCGACCACTGCCAGGGGGCGGTGGCGGTCGGCGCCGCGCTCCAGGCGCACGAGCCCGGCGGCACGCTCGCCTTCAGCCTCGAGCCGAAGATTCCGCTCGTGTTCCTCACCAACCAGAGCGAGCTCGACGGACCGCGCCGCTATCTGGCCGCGCCGTTCGACCGTCCCGTCGCGCCGGTGTTGCTGGAGGTGCGGCGGGACGGCCATGTGAACGTCAACCAGCGCGAACTGCTCGCGGCGGTCCGCGCCGTCCTCGCGCGCATCGACGGCCAGCCCCCGGCCCTGCCGCCCGTCGAGGGCGCACCGGGCTGGTTTGATGCGACGCAGACACCCGCCCCGGGGCCCTCGCAGGTCCGGTTGCTGAACGACGGCGGCTTCGAGGCCCGCGTCACCGAGATCAACCCGGTCTACGGCAATGTGACGCTCAACGCCCAGCCGCTCGATCTCGCCCAGGCGTCCATCGCGACCGGCACGGCCTTCGAACTGGCGGCGAACGGCCAGACCCTTCGCGTGCGCTACGGCCGCGACTTCACCAGCGTGCCGCGCGGCGGATGGGTCGCCTTCCCCGACGCCGACGGCTTCCTGCTGGTGGCGCGACGCGAGGCGGACGCGGCCGCCACCGCCGGCCTCCACGAAGGCGACACGGTTGTCATCCATCGCCTGATCGGGGACGCCGGCGACACGCCGGCGCCTTGACCGCCGGCCGGCCTCACGTCGCCGGAGTCGGGGCGTGGCCGCGGCTGGGGACATGCACCACCTGCATGCCCGCGGCCCGCGCGCCGATGATCCCGGGCTCCGCGTCCTCGAACACCAGGCAGCGCGCCGGCGGCACCCCCATGTGCCGTGCCGCGACCAGAAACATGTCCGGCGCCGGCTTGCCGCGGCCCTGGGGCACGTCCGCCGGCGTGATCACGAGGGTGAAGAGCCGGTCGAGTCCCGTCAGCGTGAGCGAGGCGTGCGCCACATGCGGCATGCCGCCGGTCACGACGGCCACCGGACGGGTGGCCGCCACGCGGCGGGCGAACGCCACCACCGGCTCGATCAGCTTCGCCCCCCGCAGCCGCGCCACATAGAGCTCCTCCTTCACGTGCTCGACGCGCGCGGCGTCGAGCGGCACTCCGTAGTGCTCGCCGATGCGCCGGGCCACCAGCAGCGTCGGCACGCCGCCGAGCGAGTAGAAGAAATCCTCCTCCAGGTCGCGGCCCAGCCCGCACTGGCGCAGCGCGTCGCGCCAGGCCGTGAAGTGCAGCGGCATGGTGTCGACCAGCGTGCCGTCGAGGTCGAAGATGTACCCGGCGAAGTCGCCCGCGGGAATGTCGAGCTTCATGGAGCCGCGCAACAGAGCAGACCCGGCGCGGCCTGGCAAACGAAAGCGGCGCTTTCCGCGCCCGGCCCGGTCAGGGCGCCGGCTGGAACCGCGTCGTCCGCCAGCGCAGGGCCACGGTCACGAGGCCGATCAGCGCCGGCACCTCCACCAGCGGCCCGACGACGGCCGCGAACGCCGCCCCCGAATGGATCCCGAACACGCCCACCGCCACGGCGATCGCCAGCTCGAAATTGTTGCCGGAGGCCGTGAAGGCGAGCGTCGCCGAGCGCGGGTAGTCCGCGCCGGCCCGCACGCTCATCGCGAAGGTCAACGCGAACATCACGCCGAAATAGACCAGCAGCGGCGCCGCCACACGCAGGACATCCAGCGGAATCCGCAGGACCATGTCGCCCTTGAGGCTGAACATGACGAAGATCGTGAAGAGCAGCGCCGTCAGGGTCAGCGGGCTGATCAGCGGCAGGAACCTGCCGTCATACCAGGCCGTGCCCGCCGGGCCCCGCCGCAGCACCCGCCGCCCGGCCCAGCCCGCCAGGAACGGGATGCCGAGGTAGATGAAGACGCTCCGGGCGATGGCGCCCATGGTGACGCTGGACAGGTCCAGGGTCCCGAGCTGGATGCCCAGCGCCGGGGGCAGGATCTTGAGGAAAAACCAGGCCAGCGGCGCGTAGCAGAAGACCTGGAAGAGGGCGTTGAACGCCACCAGGCCGGCGCAGTATTCGCGGCTGCCCTGCGCGAGGTCGTTCCAGACGATCACCATCGCGATGCACCGGGCCAGACCGATGAGCACCAGGCCCGCGAAGTAATCCGGATGGCCGCGCAGGAATAGCACCGCGAGCGCAAACATCAGCACGGGCCCGACGAGCCAGTTCTGCACCAGCGACAGGGCGAGCACCCGCCGGTCGCGAAAGACGTCACCCAACTCCTCGTAGTGCACCTTGGCCAGCGGCGGGTACATCATCAGGATCAGCCCGATCGCGATCGGCACCGAGGTCGTGCCGACGCTCCACGCGGTCAGCAGCGCCGGAATCCGCGGCACGAACCGGCCGGCCAGCAGGCCGGCGGCCATCGCCAGGAAGATCCAGAGCGTCAGATACCGGTCCAGAAACGAGAGCCGGCCGAGCAGGGGGTGGCGGTCGGGGTTCATCGCCGCGCCCCGGTCCCCTCCCCGGATGGGCCGGCGTGGGCAATCGCGTTGAGATCCGTGACCCGGAACGCCGCCAGCTGCCGGTCGGAGAAGGCGCAGAACAACTCGACGCGCCGGGCGATCTCCGAGGCGACCGTGACGAAGGCGCGATATCTGACCTCCTCCGATCCCGTCACCGCCGCCGGATCGGGCGAGCCCCAGTGCCCGACTACCGGCTGACCCGGCCAGACGGGGCAGGACTCCCGCGCCCGGTCGCACACCGTGATGACGAAATCGAACTTCACGTCGCGGAACTCGTCCCACGCCTTCGACCGGGCGTCGCCGGCGTCGATGCCGTAGCGCTCCGAGAGCACGCGCAGCGCCAGCGGGTTCACGCGCCCCGTGGGATGCGCGCCGGCGCTGAAGACCTCGAACCGCCCGCGGCCCCGCGTCCGCAGCAGATACTCGCCCATGATCGAACGGGCCGAGTTGCCCGTGCAAAGGATCAACACTTTGAAGGGAGGTCGGGAGTTCATGGAAGAGTCGGCCGGGACCGGTGCGCCCGCCGCGGCCCGGGGGCGGGCCGCCCGCACGCGCACGGCCCCGCCGGCGGCAGCGCGGGCGCGAGCCGCGCCAGCCGGAGCCGGTCGCGCCGAAAAACCGGTTGCTCGGCCGCACAGTCCTGCAGGCAGGCCAGATTGGCGGCGAGTTCGCGGGGGCGGCGGCGCGGCAGGGCATAGATCATCCAGTTGCCCCGGCGGGTGGCGGTCACGAACCCCCGGGCCCGCAGATAGGCCAGATGCTTGGAAACCTTCACCTGCGGTTCGCGCAACACCGCCTGGAAATGGCAGACGCACAGCGGCCCCTGCAGCAGCATGTTCAGGATGCGCAGCCGGGTGCCGTCGCACAGGCATTCGTAGATGCGGATCAACTCCACCGGCAAACAATATGCCTGCGCCGGAATATAGATCAAGCCCGGAGCAACCCCGTCACCCAATCGTCACGCCCGGCGGTGTCACGGACAGCAGAGCAGCTGCCGCGCGGCCAGCAGGCAGTCGAAGCCGGCGATGTCGTCCGCCGAATAGCCCAGCTTCTCGGCGTAGGTGGTGGCGGCCCCGCCGGTCGCACCGGGCGGCGCGGACGGACGGGAGGTGCCCGGCTTTTCGCCGCGCGCCCCGGGGGCGACGCTCAGCGCCGCATGCCGCGGTGGAGGCGGCTCGCCGGCTTGCTCACGTCCTCCAGGGCCGTCGCCCGCTCGTCGAACAAGGCCGAATAGACGTACGGAAAATCGTCGAGGCGCTTCCACTCGATCGCGCGGCCGATGAAGCGCTCGATGCTCCGGGCATCGCGCATGGTCTCCTCCGTCACCAGGGTGAAGGCGTCGCCGGTGTGGTGGGCGCGGCCCGTGCGGCCGATCCGGTGCACGTAATCCTCCGGGTTCTCCGGCACGTCGTAGTTGACCACGTGGCTGATCCCCGCGATGTCGAGCCCGCGGGCGGCGACGTCGGTGGCGACCAGCACCTCGTAGCGTCCGTCCTTGAAGCCGGCGAGCGCCTCCTGGCGTTCCTGCTGGCTGCGATCCGCATGCATCACCGCGACCAGGTGCTTGTGCGACTTCAGCCAGGCCGCGACGCGGTCGGCGCCGATCTTGGTGCGGCAGAACACGAGGACGCTCTTGTACTCGGTCCGCGCGAGGAGGGTGCGGAGCAGGTCGAATTTCTGCGACCCGACCACGGGGTAGAACGCGTGCGCCACGGTCTCCGCCGGCGCCTGGCGCCGGCCGATGGACACCGTGACGGGGTTGCGCAGCGCCCAGCCGGCGAGCGACTCGATCTCCGGCGGCAGCGTGGCGGTGAAGAACAGCGTCTGCCGGTCGCGGGGGCACTGGGCCACGATGCGCTTCACGTCTGGCAGGAAGCCCATGTCGAGCATCCGGTCGACCTCGTCGAGGACGAGGATGGTGACGCCGCGCAGGGTCAGCGTGCGCTGCTCGAGGTGGTCGAGCAGCCGGCCGGGCGTGGCGACGACGACGTCGACGCCGCGCTTGAGGTCGTCGCGCTGGCGGCCGTAGCCGACGCCGCCGTAGACGACGGTGGCGCGCAGGTTCGTGAACTTGCCGTAGTCCTTGAACGCCTGCTCGACCTGCAGTGCAAGTTCGCGCGTCGGCTCCAGGATGAGGCAGCGCAGGTTGCCGTGCTGGCCGAGG
>Ga0335081_10003905_pt1 | contig 23520 bp, 34 predicted proteins | sample Lox_Sample_35_FD_206713 | JGI IMG/M metagenome (GOLD analysis project Ga0335081, IMG submission 206713) | Soil microbial communities from Loxahatchee National Wildlife Refuge, Florida, United States - Lox_Sample_3.5 | ecosystem: Environmental > Terrestrial > Soil > Wetlands | place: USA...
CAGTCGCTCAATGTCAGTCGCTCAATGTCAGTCGCTCAATGTCAGTCGCTCAATGTCAGTCGCTCAATGTCAGTCGCTCAATGTCAGTCGCTCAATGTCAGTCGCTCAATGTCAGTCGCTCAATGTCAGTCGCTCAATGTCAGTCGCTCAATGTCAGTCGCTCAATGTCGGCTGATCAATGCCCTGACCCCAAAGGCCTACTTTTCGGCCAACGTGTTCATTAGCATCTAAGGTTAAAATTCCGATTAATCGCGCCATGTATCTGCGTTCCGGGCCGGTTTGGCCATCAGCGCGGGAAAATTCGAGCCCGCCTGGCCGGGCAACGGCCCGTCCGCCACGCGTGCATTGCACCAACCGAGCACTTCGGTCGCCGCGGCGATAAGAAGATCTTCTTCGACGACGCATGAGTTTAGAAAAAACTTCCGGCCAAGCAAAACGAAACCTCAGGTTTTATACCGATACTGTCCATATGCAGGGATACTGCGGACCCGGCCAACGTGAGACAGCGTCATCCAATGAGCACGCTTACCAGCACCTGCGATCTCGTACCGGCTTGCGTCGCCGGGTCCATGCAACGGTCGGCACTTCAGCGAGACAACGGCGATGACGAACGCGATTGCTACGAGTCGCTGGTGGAAGAACTGCGGAGAGGTGGCAGGCTAAACGATCCGCGCGCGGTCAAGTACCGAACAAGCTCCCTCGATGAGTACATGAGATCCGAGGTGCAACGCAGCATCCATAGGATTCGGATGCTGCGCAGGATCAGGCGCCCGCTCGATCGCCCGATGCCGACAGCCGCCGAGCTCCGCAGGCTGGGCGGAGCGCTGGCCGAGATTGCATTCACGGTGGCACAGGCGATGGCCGCGCGTGAGCTGGAGGCGGCCGACAGCGAGCCGCCGGAATTGGCTTGCGCGCTCAAGTATCACTGCGCCGAGGAGGCCTGCTATCTCATCGGCTGCTTCTCCAGCATCCCAAAGGAGCATCTCAATAGCCTGGAATGCGGGGGATTCAGAGTCATGACCAAAACCCTTTATGAAGCAGTCACCGGGGACGTTGGTGCCGATCTCAGTCGTGCCTGCGATCAGGTGCTTAAAAACTGGCGTCAGTTCGCCCCCAAGGGCTAAATGCCGGCTCGCCGGGCGAACCGGATGCTGCGCCGCGGCCTCGCGACTGTCCATTTCCGCATTGGCGCCGTCGATTCAGACGATGGTTCGGATGGCTTTCTATCCCGCTAGCGGCCCTGTTCCTCATTGATCCACGAGCGGCGGCCGCACGAGTCGGCTGGCGAATCACCCGGCGCGTGCTAGGCTGGCAACAGAGCCCGCTGCCCAGGGACCAGATCAGTCCCTCCCTCAGCGCCCCCAATGCAAGAGCGGCAGCGGGCTCGCCCGGGCCGCTCCAATGATATTATTGGCGCAGCGACTCCTCATCACCTTGCCTGTTGTAGTGGCGACGTCGCCGCCGAGAGGGGACCAGGGTGGTCAGCAGAGGCAGCATTGGCGCCGGGGGGCGTTGTCGTTTTCGTCGCTATCTAGTCCGCATGACGGTCGGCGCGGGAACTTACCCCAAGGTTGGAGATCTTGATCGCTCGTCTGGCATAGAAGTGGCGCACAATGCGCTCCGCTGTAGGGCGGCGAATGGCAATGAATTCGGCCTTAGTCTGAATGAGATCGTCGTGGATGATGTCCTGGCTGCGCAACCGCGCGCGATAGATGGCGTCCACAGTCCGTAACTGGAAGCCAATTGATTTTAAAATGATCGCGACCGGACTGGTCCACCTGTCCAGCAACAGCCGTTCAATTTCGTACACGGAAAGACCCGACAGCCGTGCAATTGCGACGATGAGTTCGCCGAGTTTTTTTTCCGCCGCAAGCTCATTCACGACCGCCTCGGTCAATTCCCGGGATTTAACCGCGCTCTCTGCCGCCCTGTAGTCTATTGACGAGGCCGCCGGTCCAGCAGTCATCGATGGACGCGTCGGAAAGATCTCCTGGATAATTCCGCGAAGTTCGGGGTGAGCGACCAGCAGCCTCTTTCGCACGATTTCCGAGGCCTTCGATAGCAGTTCGCGGAGGTGGTGCGCGGGGATGTCTTTTCTTCCAGCAATGCATTCCGAGAGCCAATCATCGTCCACTCCCTTTCGGACCAGCATCCCGAAACTTGGATCCGAAATCATTGCGCCCGGATTGCAGGCCAGAGTGCCCAGAACGATCCGGTCACCTTTTGCAATGAGCTGCCGACTGACCGCCTGGCTGATTTTCCTGCGGGTCGCAATGGCATGGAGATGCTTCTGCCCTCTCATGGCAATGCAATGTGTCAGGGCATCATCATCCAGGGCGTTGGATTGGGAAAGGACTGGCTCGGCGACTTCAATCGTATCATCAAAAGCGAGCGAGCGGATGGTTTTTGTCGGTGCGCCATTCACCGATGCGAGCCGCTGCGCAAGTTTTATGCGGGCTGCAACCTCGACCTTGGCGATCAATTCATTGAGAACAGCGTCGTACAAGTCGAGCTGCTCGATGGAGTAATTTCCCGCATGCTGCAGAAAAAGCTCAGTGATCTGGTGCAGCATTGCGGTCGCTTCAGCTGAGCGAGTTGCGAGGGCCTTTTCAAGATCGGAAACAAGATTGTTGGATTGCACAGGGTTCTCGTAGAAACCGCCCGCGAATTTTCACAATATATATATATGCGATGGCCGTACAATCCGACCTAACACAAAGGCCTAACGGGTGATTAATTGCACAACGTCCACCGTGCCCTAGGCATCGGCGTCAATGAACGATTTAGCCTAATCTCCGAGCAGTCGACCCGCTAACACTTGTGCAAGAACCGCTGGGCATAATTTACGCCAACGGAAACGCCGGGCCCTGGTGGCATCGGGGAAATGAGGCGGCGCTGAATCTCGGCACCGCCTCTAAACCGCGTTTGCCGTACCGTCCACGGCCTAAAAAATCAGGACCGACAGCCTGTTTTCGGACGAATTCGCGCGACGTCGTGACAAGTCGAGTGGCCATTTCCGATTACTGCATGGTCAGCCGGCTCCTGCTGGCTCGACCCGGTCCGGCCGGGTGGGCTGGCCCGCGGGGTGGCAAAGCGGCTGATCAATGCGGGGCATTTGCGGCAAATATTGATGTGATTCACCGCGCGCGACTTAAGCTGTTGGCAAAGTGAGCCACTTCACGTTTCGCATCCAAGCTGGGTGCGACGATGCATACATTCGATGACCAAATTCGCGAGTGCTACCGGCGCGCCGACGATTGCACGAGGGGCGCGGAGTCGGCAGGCGACTATGCTGAAAAGGCTAAATTCCACGACATGCGGAGCCGCTGGCTGCTGCTGGCCCACAGCTACGAGTTTCTGGAACGGCTCGCCCGTATAACGGACACAAGCGCTCCTCCGACCTAGCCAATCGTGCTTGGGTCAGCAGGTCCGACTTCGGCTTGGTATGGCCGGCGCGGACCATCATGACGCAAACATGATCGCCGGTGCAGCCGGTTTGGCCTGTTGGCCCTGGATGCCCGGATCAATATTCGGCCGCGAGCCGCTCGATCAATTCCACGACCTTGCGACGAACGGCCCGGCTGCGGATTTTGTCAAACGCGCGTGCGACGGCGAGACCATCCTTATTGGCGAGCAGGTCGGTGGTTTCCGACCCGTCTGACTTGCCGGGCTTGAGGCGCGGCCCGTCCGCGAAGAAGAACGTTGGTGTCACGCCAAGCAAATTGGCGAATTCCTGCAAACGTCCCGCGCCGATCCGGTTCCTGCCATTTTCATATTTCTGGATTTGCTGGAAGGTTATGCCGAACGGCTTGCCCAGTTCAGTCTGGTTCAAGCCCCGCGCCAGGCGCATTATGCGCAACCGCTTGCCGATATGAACATCCGTCGCGTTTGGTGATCGCTTTCCCATAGGTTCCCTCTGGTTGTGGTCCGCAACATTGCGCTGCTGCTGGGCGGTGTCAAATAAAAGTGGCTTGGCGTTTGAAACGGAATTGTTGTTATGGTTATCCCGACCGGTTAACCTGCCACAGAACTGCGGGGCCGGGCCATATACCGGAATGTCGCGCCGCCCGGCCTGGCGGCGGGCGAGCGCGAACCGAATGGCAGTACTCCTCCTCTGGAACCGGTCCTGCGGAAACAGGAGACACGGCAGCCGCACCGGGGTAGAGCCGGCCCCGGAACATCTTGCGCGGCACAAGCAAGGCTAAGCACCAGCCATTTCTAAGATTGCCAGCGCTTGTTCCGCGGTAAGCTCCCGCGCACACTGCTTGCACTGGAACGTCGATGGCTTCGGCGACAACAGCATCGGGGCACCACAATTGGGGCAGGTCACGGCCTGATCGATGCGCACCCCCGAAACTCGAGCGATTTTACGCTTGAGCCCTCCCTGCAGCTTCGGCCGATACTTGAGTTTGAATTTTATCTTTCCCCGCACCCGCATTGCGTCCCCTCCCCCCTGCTGAGCCTACACCTCCCCCGCCAAACGAATGTGATGGCCAACACAAAAATCCAAATGCTCGCGGCGGACGAACGGCCAGAAACCTCGTGAGCGGATGTGATCCACGATACAGCGGCCGCGCACAGGCCGCCGCTAGCATTATAGGTAAAGGTAGCGGCGGGCGTCATGAGAAGTGCGTACCTTCACCGGGATCTATCCCCTGGCGTCGCTGTTCGTTGGCCTGGTGCTTACGGTCGTTTGGATTGGCCCTCTGGGCTACGGACTTCTGGCGCTCATGGGCTATTGAGGGCACTTATGCCGCCGGATGTCGGCTTTGGCCGTTTTGCGCGGCAGAGCAACGATTCCGAAAGGTCTTCATGGCCATCATGAACCGCTGCCAGTTTGGGTTCAGCATACCGGCAGATGACACAGGGCGGGGCTGTGGGGACGAGCGGCGCCGCCTCGACCTCCTGAGTGGCTCATGCACCTGCACAATACCGGGAGAATAATTGTCAGAGGTGCAGAGGTTCCCTGCACGATCAGCACACTATCGAAGTACGGCGCCTGCCTCGTCGTTCAGACGACCGAAGGAATTCCCGCGCGGTTCGAACTGCGCGCGCCGGATCGGAAGCCTGCGGCGTGCAAAGTCATGTGGCGCGACGACACACGGCTGGGCGTCCACTTTCGCTAGGTCGAGCTCACCTGGCCACCGCGCGTCGAGCATTAGCCCGCGCCAGATCCAGCGTGCTGACCAGTGCCGGCTTGTCGCCCATCCATAAAGCAGAGTCAGGGCGTACGGCCCATGGTGTCAATTTGCATCGATTGATTTCATTGTTTTGCGAACAATGTGGAAAAAGGCCATCGACAAAGGAAATCGCGCCCTAAGAAACGGCCCCTACAAATGCTATCAAGAGGACGACCATTGCAGGGCCGAGGCCATGCAGGATTGGGTGCTCATATCGGCGCCGCTGGCGACCACATGTTATTTCTTGGTCTTCCAAGACCAATTCAAAGAGTTGTTGGCATGGCTGGCAACTCTGATTGGCTAGCGTGCCGAGCTCGATGATCTTCCGAAAGAAGTCGCACGAGCGAGCGCGACGCCTCAGCCATGTCCACTATGTCTCGTTTGCTATTAGAAAATGTTCTAGCGGACATTGGCCGCGAGGCTGCAAGGACTTCTCGAACTGATGTCCTATTTGATTTGCGGCTTCCCGACATGTTGCCGTTAGGGAATGCGGCGTAATGGGCGGCCGATCTCTGGAAGAAATCGGCCGGGTATCGCCAAACCCCTCGGGGTGCATCGGGGGAGCTTGAGGGGCGTCGGGGCTAGCGAATTATCCCTGAGTCGCACGCCGCGTGAATGAGGTTCTAAGCTTTTCCCATCATCGTCACGAAGGATGATTCTTGACTTAGGCCATCGCCTGAGCAGACCCATCCATAACCCAACGACCGATTGCAATCTTCCGCAGCCATCCTCGGGCCGATCAGGGCAAACGAACTAACGATCAGACCTGGGCTGCTCCCTATGGAAGCATCTTTGGTCACCGGACCAGCCTTGCAACTGCAGTCCAGCCCCCGCTCTGCCAATTTGCGCCCTTTGAAACCATTTCATAAAGTAGTCGCGGCCGACGGGAGCGACTCAATGACGGGCAAGGTCCCTGACCCAACTGATGAGCATGTTGGCAGTCGCGTGCGGACGCGTCGATGTCTGCTTGGCATGACGCAGGAGGAGTTGGGTGACGCGCTTGGGATTACCTACCAGCAAGTACAAAAGTATGAGAAAGGCCAGAACCGCATAGCGGCGAGCCGCTTGCAGCATATAGCGCATATCCTGCAGGTCCCACTCTCATTCTTCTTCAGCGACGCAGCCGACGAAACCGTTGAGGACGGCGCACCGGTGTCCGATTATGTTGGTCATTTTCTCGCCGTCCCTGATGGCCTCGCATTGGCGGAGGCATTCGCGCGCATAACTGACAAAAAGTTGCGGCGACGCATCGCCGACCTCGTTGTAGACATCGCAGCGAAATTCCATGATGGCCGCGATTAATCCCGGGAGCTTGGCCAAGCCGTATGAGCCGACGATGACGAGGCTCAGCCCCCGACCGGGGCCCGCGAAACCCGTTCGATATCACTCAGCTCTGTCTCGGAATTCAAGACAAAGACTGCTTGCCTTTGGCCAGTGGAGACATCAATAAGGCCGGCGGATGTGACCTGCCCAAATTCTTCGGACCACGGCTAGCTTGAGACGGCGCCCATTTGCTGCATGTGCCCTATGTGGGCGGGTGGTGCAACGGACTGGGGGGCGGAGGTCCCAGATACCGCAGCGCCCCGGCCCGTTGTTTGACGAGGTGCTGGGTTTTTGGTTTGCCGTGCTGCAAATTCGTTCCGCGTGAGATAGCCAAGGCTCGAATGCGGCCGCACTGCGTTGTAATGTTGCGCTCGCCGCCGATCACGTTGTTTCGGACGCAAACGCCTTCACCCAGAGCTGCCGCGACGCCCGAGAGGTTGCTGCGGACGATCGGATCGTCACCTTCGGGATTAAGCCATCGCGGCCAGCAACAGATTATGGCTACATCCGTGCTGGTGCTGCCGTCACTTGCTTGGCGTCGACAACCTTGTTGTTATCGCCACCGATGATGCGATCCTGGTAGGGCAGCGCCAGGATGGCGACGGCCTGCGGCGTGTCGTCGACAAGCTGAAGGATGTTACGCCGACGCTGACCAAGGATCACCTGAAGGTTCATCGCCCGTGGGGATCCCGCCAGTCGGTCGATGTCAGTGACCGGTTTCAGGTAAAGCGCATTGTTGTCAAATATGGTGGCCGCCTTTCATTGCAGCTGCACCATCATCGCGTCGAGACTGGATTGTGGTCCGCGGCACCGCGAGGGTGACGATCGGTGATGACGTTAGGCTCCTCTACGAGAATGAATCGGTCTACGTACCAAGCGGAGCGCGGCATCGCCTTGAGAATCCCGGAAAAATCGACCGGGAATTAATCGAGGTTCAGACCGGAAGCTATTTGGGCGAAGACGATATTGTCCGATTCGAGGATGACTATCATCGCTCGTGAAGCCATTGGCGAACGCGGCCCTCGCTTTGTAATGCGTTGGTTCATTCCGCACGTCCTCCCGGAACCGCAAAGGGTATGCTCGCATAACCGCCACCTCATTTTCACCGCAGATGTACCAAGTAAAGGCGGCACGCGGGGTTCCTTGCGGTCCCCAAAGATTGAATACCTGAGCCCCGATCCTTGTCAGGGGCTCACTTTTTACTCTCTACTGCTGACGGGATGCGCCTTGTCGTCGATGTCACGCTGGCGCTACGGTTCGCCGCCGTCATTCACCGTTAATCGATCCCTCGGTTCCTTTACCATAGCGATTTCGGCACAACGGCGCTGGTATTTCCCAATTAGATTTGGGTGTCGCACGTTGTGATCAGTGGACTTGGGATGATCAGCGTGGTGCTCGGTACCGCCATCGCCTACGTGGCGGCTGGGCGCCGCCAATACCCGGACGTTATGGAAACCGTGGGTGGCGTTCTGCTGTGTCGGACTGGCGTTATTGGGTTGCGCGCTGCAATCAATCGTCGGCCGACCCTAGCCTCGCACTTTGTCAAACGATAATAGAAACGATCAAGCCGCGCGCGCTGCGTGCCGGGTGACCCCAAGGACTACCCTTCCTGTTCGAGCATACTGGCGTAGGCGAGGATGCGACTCCGCGTAAGTGTCCAACGCTCGGGCAATATTCTAACGACGCGCTCATTGAAGCGCTGATGCAACTGAAGCGCACGAACTTCATTTTGCAGAGCGTCGGCCAGTAAGGCGAGCGACAACTGCTCGGGGCCGCCTTCGCCTCTGCCCCATCGGAAGCCGTTTGGCGAATGTTTGCGCAGATCGAACCGCGGATCGAGCGGATGCTTCATCTCACCTCGCCGCACCATCACTTGGCCGGCCCGCTCACCGCAATAAAACACCTCACTCACAACCAACCCCCGACTCCAACCCGTCCCTTGCTGTGGCTATACGAGGCTTATCTATTACCACTCGGGTGACACCATGGCATGAGTTTTCACTCAGTGTCAGTAATTATCCACAAAGACGCGAAAGCAGGACGGTCGGTTTGGCTTCGTTCTGCCAAACCGGCGTTGACCCCCTACTCGGTTTGGCTTCGTTCTGCCACTGCCCCCGTTTGCACATCCACAGCGTTCGGAGCGAGAATGTGGCCGGGATCAAGTGACGCCTTCGCTTTGGCCGGCGTCACGCCTAATGACGATATTTATTCGCCTCGTGCGACGACGGTACTCGCAACGTTGGATTAGCCTGGCTGCGAGCCCTATAGAACTTGACGATTTCCTGTGCCGTTGCGGAATTCAATCGCTCGAAGCTTGCGAAACAGCGGCTGATCTGTTCCTGCGAAATGTAGTGCATTTGGGCACGCAGTAACAGGATCGCCTTGACGGCATGCCACGATAAGCCAGCGGCCTTCGCAAGTATCAAGATTGTTTCAGATCGCGTCTCGGTCATCGCCTGATCGACAAATTCAGGTGATAGTTTGGTCTTGGCCGCCAATGCTGCGATTGTTTGCGTGATGTCGCCGCTCGTTGCCAGAGCCCTCAGCTTGGCTTCAAATTCTTCCGAACTCAGGGAGGCTTCGATTGGCGGCTCGCCATTTGTCGGCCCGCCCAGTTTTTCGACCGCAATCCGCTTTGCCGCGTCCGCCACAGCTCGGTGGACCTCCTGCTTCGCATGTGGATGCATTGCCTCAAGCTTGGCTCGAGCGATAGCGGAAGCCTTGGCTATCAGGGCGACAAACAAGTGCTTGGGAATTTCAGTTCGCGACCCCACCCTGATGGAAAGTTCATCGTCACCCTCTGACCGACTGACCAGGATTGCAAAGCCCTTTTCGGAAAACTTCGCGCCTCGATTTTCAACTGTGCTTAGCACAACTTGACGGTCTCCGCATTCGACCAAGACGTCGGTTACCGGCTCGCTCAGCGATGCTCGCCGGGAAATGGCAAACATGTGATTTTGCCCCTTTTGCCTCACATTTTCGATCAAGGTCGCATCATCGAGTCGTGCCGACTGGGTCAGTATTGGACCTGCAACTTCGATGGCATCGTCGAACGCCAGCAATCGAATGGTCCCGGGGGGCGCGTTCGGAATTGGCGCCAACCGCGAAGCGAGCAATGCGCGCGCGGTTTGCTCAATCTCAGCCGCCAAACGCTTGATCACATCGTCGAATATCGAGATTTCATCGTCTGAGTAGCGGCCTGATCCAACGATGAACAGATCCGTTACACGGCGTAGCATATCGGATCGCCCGCCGGTTGAGCGTTGCGCAATGGCTTTTTCAACGTCCCTGATCAATCCAAGATCGGTCATTAGGCCCCCATTACTGTATAACACAAACAATGACGAAGACGCGTGGCGCCGCTTGGCAAAGGAGCTTCGCTAGCGGAGGCGTTCGTCCCCACCGTATGGTACCGCAGGCCGGTAAAGCGATGGTTGACAGTTGATTAACTATTCATTTTGGTTTGCAATCATTAGCATCGAGAGGGTTTGAAATTGAATGTTATGCACCGGTTTTCTGCTAAGCGACGGGATGCGCGATCAAAGAAGAGTTCCACGCGCTCGGGTTCTCAAGCGCGCCGAAACCGCCTCCAACCACGTCCCTTTTCCTTGGCTAGTCGCGACATTTCCTCCCTCGATGCTCGCCCTGTGCTGATGAGTTCCGTGTCCGGCTTCGGGAGGTCCGGTAGTAATAGGTGACGGGCAAACAGGGTGCATGGACAATGAGACCCGATCATGTGAGCTGTCAATTCCTGGTCTGCATTGCCGAGCCTTGCTTGGCTGTGGCGAAGGAGGCAAGCGAACTTAAAGATAAATGCGAACTCATCGATATAGCGGACGCACTGGTGGGCAAGGTCCGCGAGGTCGCCGAAGCTCATAAGGCGCTGAATTTTCCGCGGCGGGCCGTACCGACATCTAGGGTCTCCTTCATGCGTCACCCTATAGGCCGAGCGCACGTCGCCGAACGCGCGTGGGATTAAGGTACCGGACACATGCCAATCTCCGACCTAAACCGAGCACGTTTCGAAGGCATCGGCATCGACTTGATTCGGCGCGACCTTGCGACGGGAGGAACCGCTTATAGAGGGCGACGCCAGAACGACCGCCTCGAGGCCGAGAAATGGGTTAAGTTATTCGATGCCGAAAATCGTAAGCAAACGAATGTCGTGGGTCGGTTAACCGCGGTTGGCCTCATGGTCGGTTTCATTGCCATATTGGCCAGCGTCGTCGCATTCCTTCGCTAACGCGCTAGGGGGAGCCACCACTTTCACGGCGAGGCGCAGCCAAGACTTCTGTGTTGGCTTCTTGACATGGCGGCACCCGCAGCGTCGCTCACGCCGCACACCCAGGATAGTTCACTTGGGAAGACTTGAACGGTTTATTAACCATCAAGTTTAGGGCAACTCTAAGCAAAAGCGGGCTACAGGTGCGCGCTAGTCCACGAAATCGATAGGCCGCGAGGTGGGCGCAGAATACTCTGTCCGCAAGCGTTCCGTACGACTCGGACTAGCGCTGTTTTTCGTTGTCGCGGCGGGGTGGGCATTCCTCCCTTACGTGACGCACCGAGTCGGCGCTTCAGCCTTTGTCAATTCGGCGATTGTGCGCGTCACCGCACCATTCGCCGGCCGTCTATCACCAACGCTGCCCCGACAGGGCGATGTCATTGACGGGTCAACACCCCTCAACCTGATAGAAGCACTGTCGCCGGATCGCCGTCACCTGCTCGATCTCCAATTACAATACGCGCTGGCCAAGCAGAGAAGTGAGCTAGCGCAGCGACAGCTCCAGGAAATCGCGGCTTTTGATGCGCAGCTTGTCGGGCGCACCGACGCCTATCAGGCGGCCGTGGTGGATCAAATTCGCCACGAAACATTGGAGGCAGAGGCCGAGCATACCGGCTGCCTGGAGGAACTAAAACAGCGCAACGAGATCGGCTTGCGCATGGACACGCTGACGGACTCAGGACTAGCCTCCCCGATCCGCTCCGCCGAAGCTCATGCCATCCGACAAGCCGCTTCGACGCGATGTGCCGTCGCGGCAGCGCGATCTGCGCGGCTCACGGTCGAGCTTCACGCGGCACAGAATGGCGTTTTTGTCCGCGGCGGCGTCAGCGACGTGCCCTATTCGCAGCAGCAACGCGATCAGCTCTTGCTGCGGCGTCAAACTCTCGAAGCTCAGGCACTTGAGGAGTCCGCGCGCTCCTCGCAGCTCGCCGCCGACATTTCCGCAGAAACTGAGCGCATTGCGCAACTGGACCATTACCGTCCCGCCCTGCCGGCAGGCTACGTGGTGTGGTCGACTGCCGCTAGTCCAGGCTCCGCCGTCACCGAGGGACAAACGATCCTTGATCTCGCTGACTGCAAGCATCGATTTGTGGCTGTTGAGCTACCGGAACGCGACTTTGAGCAGATCAAGATTGGCGATGCAGCAGAGGTACGGCTCGTCGGCAGCAATGAATGGTCGTCGGGCCAGGTGCAGCAAGTTCGAGGGTCGGCGGCGCGCACCGACGATCGGCTGTTTGCCGCTAAGATTCCAAGCCCTGGTCCAGCAACTATCACTGTCGAGGTATCACTGCCGGCAGACGCGGCGCAATCTGGTGGCAGTAATTTTTGCGGTATTGGGCGACTTGCCGAGGTGCGCTTCCGCCGATCTTGGTTCGATTTCGCAAGAGTGGCCGCTGCGGGATGGCACTGGCTGATCCACAGCCGCGATGCGCAAATCGCGTCGACTGTGCAAGCGGGGCGCAGCTAGTTGGATTCTGACACCCTGACATTTGCGCAGTTGTTAGCGCCAACCATGTTCGTCATGGGCGCCATTCTTATGCTCGGGCCGACGCTGCCGCTGTCGCGGCCCTGGGCGCGCGCCCTCGTCTGCGCGGCCGTGTGGCTCGTTGTCGGGCGCTATCAGATCTGGCGGCTCTTGGTTACGGTATGGCCTGCGACTGGTTCATGGTACGAGGTGAGCTGGGTCTGGTTATGCTATGCTGTGGAATTGTTCGCCACCGGCGATGCCATCATCCTCTATTTCACCTTTCTGCGCAGTAGCGATCGTCGCCGTGAAGCTGACGCTCATGAGGCGCGTTTGCGCACGACGCCGCCGGTAGAGCTCCCTGACGTAGATGTCTTTATCCCGACATACAACGAGCCTATGGATGTTCTTGAGAAAACCATCACGGGCGCGCTGTGCCTCGACTATCCCAATTATCAGGTATGGGTGCTCGATGACGGTCGGCGGCCATGGCTAAAGGAATTTTGCCGCGACAAGGGCGTCGGCTACCTCACCAGGCCCGACAACAGTCACGCCAAGGCCGGCAACATCAACCATGCTTTGAGTAAAACCAATGCGGCATTTGTCGCGATCTTCGATGCCGATTTCATTCCCCAGCGAAGTTTTCTTATGCGCACAATGGGCTTCTTTGCCGACCCGAAGATTGGAATCGTCCAGACGCCGCATGCCTTTTACAACGGCGATCCGATGCAGACCAACTTTGCCCTGCAAAAGGAACTGCCAGACGATCAAAGGTTCTTTTTCGATGCCATCATGCCGAGCCGCGATGCCTGGGACGCGGCGTTCTGCTGTGGTTCAAATTCGGTCACACGCCGGGAAGCTTTACATGGCATCGGTGGCGCGCTGCCGACCGGATCGATTACCGAGGACATGCTGCTCACGCTGGTGCTTCTTCGACATGGCTATGTCACCCGCTATCTGTGCGAGCGGCTGGCTTATGGTCTCGCTCCGGAAACCATTGATGCCTTCTTCGTGCAACGTCAGCGTTGGGCGCGGGGCGCGACTCAGATCGTGTTCCTCAAGGACGGCCCGTTGGGTGCCAATTTAAGCTTTCTCCATCGCCTGTTGTTCCTCCCCACGCATTGGCTCTCTCAAAGCTGCACAACCACGCTTACTGTCATTACTCCGCTGGTATATCTGGTCACCGGACTTTCGCCACTCGTCAACGTCACAGCGGACGCGGTGCTGAACTATATCGTTCCGATGATCATGGCGCTCATCGGCGGGCTCCATGTCTTCGCTCCGTCCACCTATCATCCGCTCGCCGCCCGTGTCGTGGCTAGTTTTCAGAGCTTCAGAATCCTGCCGACGGTACTGACGACACTGATAAGACCATTCGGCCACTCCTTCAAGGTCACACCGAAAGGCCGGGCCTCGCGCCGCCAAGGTTGCGAGCGCTTCATCTTTTGGTCCTGCGCGAGCCTGATTTGCTTGACGATAGGCGGCCTCATTTTAAATTCAATTCCCGAATATCGCGTTATCGAGGAGACATCATTGATCCCAGTCATGGCGATATGGGGGATGATCAATGTCGTTATACTGTTTTTGGTCTGCATGATGGCGCTGCAAGCGCCGATTCAGCGCTCCGAAGAGCGGTTTGTGCTCGACGAACCAGTCGGCATTTTTGCCAGCAATGGCGTGCTGTTAACCGGCCGGATTCGGGATATTTCGGTTTCCGGGGTTGCGATACTTGTCGATGCCGATCAGCACCTCGAAACCAAAGTCGGTGAGTACGCGCGCATCTTCATCCGAGAGGTTGGCTTTGCGCCCGGGCTTATCGTCCGGCAAGCCGATCAATTTCTGGCGTTGCAATTCGATCTGCCGCACTCGATTGAGCGCGAACTGTTGATCAGCAAATTGTTCACGCGCGGCGTCAATACCACCACCGAGGCGTGCTCCGCTCAAATGGCGACGATCGCACTCCTTGGAAGCATCGTTACGCTTCGGTCGGGAAGCATACAAAGCCAAGATAAAACCGCGCCATCAGCGCCAGTGGAAAAATTGGCCGCGGAGAGCTTGGTCATTCAACCGTCGGACCAGCGCCGGTGTTTGGCGGAAATCGGCGCGGCGCGGCAGTCATTTGCGGCATAAACGAAGCCGACGAGGCTTGTTATTTTCGTTCGCAGCGATGCTTCGTCACAAACGAGCCGCGGTCGAGGGCAATCGGACTTACACCCGAGAAGGCATTCTTCTCGCGGCAACCGTTTTAGGCAATCGTCAACGTTCTCTGACGCGCAGTAAGCGGATAGCCTTTTTCCATGCCGCCGCCATTTCCAGCAGTATCTGGCGGTCCGACGAAGACGCTCTACCGGCCAACGCTTCGCAGGTTTCAACATACCGTCTGAAACCGCCTGTTGACCTGATCTGATTGCCAGCGAGTGGGGCCAATTCCACCGCGACTTGAAAGCGCACGCCGATCCGATTCGCTTTACGCCAAATCACCGAACAGGGACGTCGGACGGAGTCTCCGTCGACTACAAGATCGAAAGAATTGGGGACTGGGCCAAAAACCTCGAGCTTGGCGCCCGCCATCGAAACGTTATAAACCATACACGCGGCAGAATCGCCATTAGGCCAAAACGCCTTGCCGCCTCTGAGGACCCTCTTACGGGACGATAGTCTTCGGTCCGGAAGTGTTCTGCGCTCGTCGTCCTCGTCGACCGCGGATTCGGTGGTCTTCATGCTGCAACTCTCAATCGCACCTCGACGGACGGTAGTGTCGGCGTGATTAGACGCCAGAGAATGCATTCCAAGCGCCTAACGGGGACCGCCTCGACGATTCTGGGCGTCCACACGTTAGCATCACGGACCGCGCCAGCATCACGGACCGTGCCCATGGTCAGAATGCGCCCGATCCACTATGTCAACGTTTAAACTACCAAGGCGTGCGGAGCTATTGCTGAACTACGTTAGCGATTTACAAACAGGTTCGGAGCCGCGCACCAACAGCGACCCAATTCAGAGGACGCCGCCCCTGAGAAAGCTTGGTTCTTTGGCGTCAATTCTTAACGGAGATAAATAGCCTTTCCCAAGTTTTGAATATAAATTTGGCACGTTTTCCTGGCAAAAGCCCCTCCTTGACGCTCTGGAGTGGTCACCATGCGCGCGGTTAAGGTCGTAGCTGACTCAGCGGAGCGAGCCGGCGATCTGAAGACTCGCTTGGCCGGCTTTTTTGCAGCGGAGTACCTCAGCCTCGATAAGCTGCGGGAGTCGGAGCCAGGCACATTCACCGTGATCGACATTGACTTGCACCATCCCGCGCAAGTCAACAGCATCAGGCATTGGTTGAAAGCGCGTCCATCAGGGAGCGAGGTTGTCGTTAGCATCGATCGTGCCTCGCATTTCGAATCGGTACAAGCTTATGCGATGGGCGCGACCTGTCTCATGCGACGGCCGCTCAACGGACAATGGCTGCATCGGAGAATATTTTACAAAAGGTCTTCGCTCGACGTGCCGGCGGAATTGGATCAGGAAACGCACGATTGGTGTCGCCCAAGCGCGTGCGCGTTGCAGGAGATTTTCGCAGCAGCAGCTTTGGGCGAGGCGCCAAGCATAGAATCTCTTAATGCCGTGAGCGGACAGATTGTTGACGTAATCGAGGCAAAGGGATTGTCGCAGTGGCTCGACGTCATTCGTAGCTACCATAGTCAGACTCATCAGCATTGCCTGACGGTCACAGCTGTGGCCGTGGCGTTTGGCAAGCAGGTGGGGTTTAGCCGCTCCGATACGGAGAAGATGGCGTCTGCAGGTCTTATCCACGACGTTGGCAAGGCGAAGATTCCACTGGCAATCCTTGAAAAGCAAACTCCGCTCACCGAGGCGGAAATCGCGTTGATGCAGCAGCATCCGATACTCGGCTACGATATTTTGTGCGACGCGCCAGATCTCGATAGCGAAATGCGGGATATGGTTGTGCATCACCACGAGTACCTGGACGCGTCAGGCTATCCGCATGCTTTGCAAGGCAGCGAGATCTCGGATCTGGTGCGGGTCATCACCATCGCCGATGTCTTCAGCGCCCTGATTGAGCGGCGCGCCTACAAGATGCCGCTATCGGGGCCCGCTGCCCTTGAGGTCCTCCATTCGATGGGGCCGAAACTCGATCGGGCCTTGGTCCGGGCATTTGCCCCGGTAGCGCGTCTCTTGCACTAACTTTTTTGCGGGGACTTCGGCAATGGCCTGTTTTCGGGCTGGCCTCGCTAACAATTTGTTTATAACGCTTCGATCTTGGTAGCCCAGCGAGAACCTAAGATGCCTACCGATCGACGCAAGGGCGCACGTCGCTACGTCGCCCAGGGTGCCAGAGTAGCCCGCGAGAACAGTTCCGACTTGCAGGACTGTCGGATCGTCGACGTTTCCGCCTTCGGTGCGCGACTGGAGCTGAAAGACGTCTCGTCGGTACCGGACCGATTTATGCTAGTGCTGTCGCACGATGGACAGCTGCGTCGTCGATGTTCGGTTGTGTGGCGATCAAGTCATTCAGTTGGCATTGAATTCAAACCGCCGTTCCCGACCAAAGTGAAGAATCAAATGTAGGCGCGGGGCGCAGCGGATAGACGCCCCTGGTCAATTTCGTCACCGTCCTGGCGCGTTTTTCCGATCTCCCGCGGCGTTCTCAAGGCAGCCGACGGCCGCGGGTTGCAAACCCCGCGCAACGCTACAAATTCACGCCGGTCCGATGGTGTTCTGCCGCCCAGGAGCCGTCGGATCGACCCACCCTGGAATCGAGAGTTCACATCAAGGAAAGGCAAGTTGCGGCCGGCGGGATCAGTCCAACAGCGCAGTCTTGCCGTCGCCGAAAAAGGCAATGTCCGGGGTCCAGCCGTGGACGACTTTGCAATGAGGACAGTGCGAGAACGTTATCCGATTTGGCAGCGAATCCTTTTCCTCCTCAGCAATGTCGAGGCCGGTCGAAAATGGCCGGTGCTTGTTGGGGCATATGACATTCAGCATTGGCATGGCGGGATTTTAGCCAACTTGCCTTAAGGGCCAGTTTGCGCCTCCCCGGCGGTCATTGGCAATCGGCGGCACCCTGCGTCGCAATGGAGCCAACCGGTCTTTGCGCAGCACCCGAGGACCGTGCGAGAGCACCCCCTCGCCACAGGCCGGAGCGCTGCGCTCAGTGAAGTCCGCAGCATCTCTTATATTTCCTTCCGGAGCCGCAGGGACAGGGATCATTGCGGCCGATCTCTTGCGCCGCGGTGAAGGGCGATCGCGGCATGGCGACGGCGTCTTGCATTAGTCGATGATTGGCGAGCCGCCATTCATTGAGGGTAACGATCCAGCGTACGATGTCGTCGGGGGCTGTCGCGGTCAAGGCGTCGCGGTCCTTCGGCAGCGCCGGCGTCGGATGGGCGCAGGCGATGTCGATCAGCGTCTGCATTCCCCGCATCGCCGTCGCGATATCGGCATCGGCGGTAAGCAGTCTTTGCCAGGTTGCCGGGCGCAAGTTAACGGCCTTCGCAAAGCCCTCAACCCAAAGCTCCCAGAGGATGTCGCCATTGCGTTGATCGACAGCGTACAGCGGACTGTAGCGATCGGGACGATCCATCAGCGTGCGCGCGACAGCATTGTAATGCTGCATGAGGAGTCCGAGGACCCGTTTGACGTGGTCAAGATTGTCAAAGGCGGGCTGCGGATCGGCGCCGTCCTGACCCCAGACGATCGGAAGCCATTCGCTGGGCTTGATCAGGTCGGGGCAGACCATCAAACCGGCGATAAAGCCGTCAAGCTCATCAAGCAGCATGGCCTCCTCGCCAAGGGCGAGCAGTGCCTTTTCGAGCTGCTTGAGGTGGCGCGACAGAGCGGGCATCGGTCCTCCAATTTCCACGTCAACAGCGGCAACAGCTGGCCGAGCCGATTGACCGCGGTGCGCGGCAAGGCCTGCGCGCAAATTACAGCGCCGGCCCGCTTAGATCGATGCCCGCCTGCCGATAGCGCTCGCGCTGCCGGGTTCAATGGCTGGCGCTGGCCGAACTTCTCGAACTCCATCATCGCCGGCGCGGGCCTCTCGGCTCGAGCATCAGGCGCTCACCGGCATCTTATCGGACCGCGGCATCAGCTGCGACAGCCGGTCGCTTCCCTCGACCAGCCAACAAGCCACGCCACTGGTAGGGTACTTTGCTGCGGCGTTGTCAGCATGCTGGGTGACATAGATGTCAACATTTGATGTCGTTGAATCCTTCCGGAAGACCGCCGTGCCTTTTCGCAAGCAAGTCTCCATCGGTCGCGATGGTGAGGATTTTGTCGTCGCGTTCCCGCCCGACAACGTCGTCGTTTTCAGGCATCGTGAGGTCAGCAAATTGCGGAAGATGTGCCAAAAATTGCGCTGGGAAATTGTCAGCGACACGGTTGACCTCAATGAATTGGCCGTGTGTGGTAGGAAGACCAAATCTGCCGAGATCAGCAGATAGCACGGCGTCGGCACAGCGATAGATGGCGATCATGCGATCGGATTTAACCAGCGCAATCCGTCAAATCGCGCAAAATCGCCATCCGTGGAACATAGCGTCAGTCCGTGCTCCACCGCCAATGCAGCGAGGTGAGCGTCGGGCACAAGATTGCCGTGGACGCCCGGCAGTGCGAGAAATCTATCCAACAATTCAGCATGCCGCTCGGTGGGCTGCGGTACCCAGGCGGTCTCAGATGAGAGCCAAGCGCGCACCTGCTGCCAAGCATCGCGCATTGGTTCGGGGTGTTCGAACACGCGCGGGTTCGTCACCAGCCGTAGGAATGCGAGCATGCTGGCCCACGGCAGTCCGACGGCGGTGTTTAGTTGCTGGTCGAGCCATTCGTGCGCCCGACGGTGCTGAGCGAACGAGCTGACATGAGCGTAGATGAGGATATTGGCGTCAATTAATCTAATATCACTTGAAGCCCTCGCCTTCGGCGATAGCGAACGCTTCGGCAATGTTGTCGATGCTGGGGATGCGCACACCACCGAGCGCCGCGACACGTGTGGACACGCGCTCGCGCGGCTTTGCCCGCCTTGCCATGTCGCTCAAGCCACGACGCAGCGCTTCATTGACCAGGTCCTTGAGGCTTATATCCCGGCCGCGACGCACTCGCTCGAGGGCGGCGGCCACGTCGTCATCCAGCGTTAGTGTGGTTCTCATAATCATCAAAACATAAAGCAGTTGATGTTTTGATGTCAAACCAATGAGGTTTTAGACATATGACAGCAGCAGGCGCGTCAGATTATTCGGCAACGGCCGCAACCGGCCGCTACCAGCTCCAACTCTTGGTCGACCTCCCTCAGCATCCATGAACGCGACGCCTGCCGTCGCAAGCGTGCGCCGGATGCCTTGTATTCATTTGAGGCCCCTAAGCCGTCCTGGATACGCTAGGTGCATTCCCAGTCTTAATAGATCGAAGCCTCTGCTACCGCTCCAGTCTCATTTGAATGGATTGATGATCGTGACGCCCTCGATCTCTCGACCGTGGCTCATGTCTTCGGAATACAATTCCCGGCAACCGAGCGCACGGGCGGCAGCGACGATAGCGGCGTCCCAATAAGATAGCCGGTGTGCCGCCCTAATCTCCAATGCGCCGGTCATGATCGGCACGGAAATTTCCTGTACTTTGAAGCGCAGCCACGTGCGAATAAGCCCGGCTGCAATATCGTGCGGCAGCGGATCGGGTCGAGTTGGCCGGGTTGCCTGAACATAGAACTCCTGCAGTACTTGTACCGACAGCGCGTTGTTGCCGGCATCGATGAGCGCAACGGCGCGATCGTGCTTTAGGGATTCGGTCGGATCGCAGCTGATGGAGTACAGCAGGATATTGGTATCGAGAAAGTGCAGGCCCATCATGGGTCGCGGCCGTGGACCTCGTCACGCGAAAGTCGATTGCCGGCCGCAAAGCCGCGAATACGCGCGCGCAGCTCCCGCTCCTCGCGTTCGAGCCTCCGGGTGCTCGGCTCTTCCGAAGCCAACTCGACGAGATATTGCTTCACCAAGGCCGAGACTGAGGTGTCGCGCTCGGCGGCCTTGACCCTGGCCCGCCTGTAGACCTCGTCGTCCACAGTAACTGTGATATTTTTCATAGTTACACGTTAACACAGGAATTGCACTTTGACAAGTGAGCTTCTTGGCGGATCTGCCGCAACCGCACACTGGGCCCTGCCCCTTCGGCGTCGATGAACGCGACGCCGGCCCCTTCGAGCGTGCGTCGCGGCGGCCTAGATTTAAAAGCGAGCAGGATTGGTTCAGCGGCCCGCAGTACAGCCCGGCGCGGCCAAGCTCGTGTCGCACGACGAGGCGCCACGCATCGCGGCCAACATCGCTAAGCAGCTGCTGCTCGGTCAGAAAAAATAGACGACGCCTATAACCGCAAAAGCCGTCGCGCAGACGATCATGAGAATTTCCGGCGCGTCAAAGCCTCGCAAAACGCCGTACATGGCACCCCTCACAGTGCCCGACACCCAAGCCCAGTATGCCAGTTTAACGACGACTGGAAAATGACGGTCTAAATTCCTATCGGCCTGGCGCGCCGCACTGTTCGAGGTGATGGAGCTGATAACGGAAAATCTGTTCAGACTACCGGAGCCATCTCAGAGTTCCTGTGCCGCTGTGCCGTGGACATCATCGCGAGGTCCATCGCCCTGGCGATGAGGTCGCGTGGTGGCGCAGGATCGGAGTTAATTCGATCGCGGCAGGCAGATGGGGGCGCCGCTAACGTACGCCAGCTGCTGCGCCTTCATCTGGTTGGCATTGCCGGCGAGGTCGACGTTGGACGTCGGAGGATCCAGTAGAGGTTGAGATCGTGGATTACCACTAAGGAGAACGCGACAATGGTCAAGAAGCGCAAGCCCATGCATCCTGGTGAGGTCCTGCCCCCTTGCAACAGCGCGCCTCCTTTGGCTCGAAACCCATCCGCAGTTACGCCAGCCGTGTGTCACGAGCAGCTTATTTTTGATGGTAGCGCGCGTGCCTTTACGGTTCCTATACCATGAAAATAGTAGATAAGATTGCAGCGCTATCCGGTCGATTTTGACCAGACCGCGCCGGCAGTTCTGATCACCCTGTGTGGGTTTGGGGCGCGAGATCCAATGGCAAGACGCAAGGAAGAGGCCCACGGTGGGCACGGTTGGTTTGTTACTTTCGCCGACCTGATGGGCTTGCTGGTTAGCTTCTTTGTCATGCTGGTTGCGTTCTCAAACCAAGATGCCAAGAAAATTCAAATTGTAACCGGCTCAATGCGAGAAGCCTTTGGAGTACAGAAAGAGTTTCGCGCTTCCGGCGTGACCGAAATCGACGGATCGGAGCAGCGCGAAAAGATAAAGCATGTGGCTCACATTCCGCCTGAGATCTCGTCTATGACGCCAACACCGGATGAACGCGGCGTCGGACTTAGCGGTGACCCGAAATTCGAATTGGCCGCGGCCTCGTTGCGGCAGGCATTGAGCGAGTTCCCAGAGCTCACCGAAGCTTCCAGGCACATCATGTTCGAGGAGACGAAGGAGGGACTCAATATCGAGATCGTTGACCAGGATGGAAGCTCGATGTTTCCAGAGGGCGCGAGGGATCCCTATAAACAAGCCCGCATTATTTTCCAAAAGCTCGCAGGACCCCTTAAGGCGACGCCGTATCGAATTTCAATCATTGGGCATACGGCCAAGGGACAGGAGGCGGGACGACTTGACTACGGGAAATGGGAACTATCGCTGGATCGTGCCAACGCGGTTCGTGGCATACTGGAAGCAGAAGGCTATCCTTCAAACAATTTTTATGCAGTGGCTGGCAGAGCCGATACCGAACCCCTCTTTCCAGACGATCCGGCTATTGCCCCCAATCGTCGAGTGACAATTACTCTCATTCACGAGGCGCCACCGATGCCGCCCGATTTGCAGCCCTAGAGTCTCTTTAGACACGGACTGCCAACTCTACCCGACCCCCTGTCGGTTCCTCGATCGCCGCCAGCGGTCGTTTAATGTCTAACCAAAGTGATTGGACCACGATGGCTGGAACGGCGACACTCCATCGCAAAACTCCGCTGTCGCCATCGTCAAGCTGTGGTGGAAGATGAGTGAAAAGCGCGCGCTTGGCGTTGCTCGTTGAAACGTCAGCGTTTCGGCGCACGGTCAACTAGCCGGGTGAATGCGTAAATTGAATGTGATCCAAGTCCCATAACGAAATTTAATTGCCACTGGCGATTATCCCCCAGGCAGATGCTGCATCGCACTCATCATCTACGATGCACGCGTATGTCAGTCATGCTCTTAACAACTTGTACTTGACGGGCAGCGAAGGCGATCGATAGCGTGTGCGTGTTAATGTAGCGGTCAAAGACCGCGTGCACGACTGGGGGGCCACGACGCAGGCGCATCAGTTTCGAATGCGTGCGCTGTAGAGCACTGTTTGATTGGGCCGACCGACATACCAACCAGTAAGTCGGTCAATCAAGTCCATTCAGCTGCCGCCTCCCGCAACGTTTGCTACGCAGAGCATGCCGCAACATAAGCGGCAGTCTTCGTCGTGGGCCAAAGGGAGGAACAACATGCACACTCGCGTTTGGCTTCAGCTATCGCTTTCTTCGGCGCCATATTCGGCTGGGGTTTGCCCAGTGATGCTGGCATCCGGAAAATTGTCGTCGATCAGCTGGGGCCTCCTTTCGTGCCCGACAAGTGACGATACCAACCTAATTCCTTGTGCCCGAGTTCAGATGCACAGCGAATAACCGCGACGGGCTGGATACACTGTGGACCATCTGGCTCGCTGAACGATACGGAAATGGCGGATACTTGGTCCGCCATCACTGGCTGAAGACACTCGTCGACGGTTTCGAAGTGTTCGAGGGCCGTTTAGAACGGGGACGAAAACAGGGAGGCAAACATGCGTATCACCGATCGCGAAACACCGGTTTTGTTCAAAAAGCGCAAGCTCCTACGATCAGCAATTGGCGGGCTTCTGGGAACAACTGCGCTCGTCGTGGCGTCCAGTGCGCACGCCCACATCACGAAACTGACGATCTTGAGCAAGACGACGGCGTTCGGCGGCTATTCGTTTCCCGGCATCGGCACCTATCAGGTGCTAAAGGGTTATGCGATCGACGCGGTCGATCCTAAAGATCCGCAAAATGCGGTGATCACCGACATCCAACTTGCTCCAAGGGATTTGAAAGGCAAGGTCGACGTCGTCTTCAATTTTTACATTTTGATGCCAACGGATCTCAGTAGGGGCAACAACAAAATGATGTATGAGCCGCCCAACCGCGGCAACAAGACTTTTGGT
>Ga0335081_10003906_pt1 | contig 23519 bp, 21 predicted proteins | sample Lox_Sample_35_FD_206713 | JGI IMG/M metagenome (GOLD analysis project Ga0335081, IMG submission 206713) | Soil microbial communities from Loxahatchee National Wildlife Refuge, Florida, United States - Lox_Sample_3.5 | ecosystem: Environmental > Terrestrial > Soil > Wetlands | place: USA...
CTGTCCCAGGCGTGAGCCCCGCGGGCTGACAGTATCCGGCGACTTCGTCCCGGTCTTCAGCGCAAGGACGCGAGGGTCGTCACGAGCCGCTCGATGTCGTCTTCATGGTTGTAGAAATGAACCGCGAGCCGCAGGTTGCCATCCCGCGCGGAGCAGATGATTCCCTGCCCGGACAGGCCACGGAGAAGCCGCGATGGCTCGGCGTTGCCGAGCGGAACGCTGACGATCGTGCTCTGGTTTTGTTCGGGCAGGTCAAGCGGATCCCATCCGACGCTGGTGAGCGCGGCCCTGAGCTTGGCCGTGAGCTCCTGATTGCGGGCGTAGATAGTGCCGGGCCCGTATTCGTCGAAGATTGTGAGCGCGGCCACGTTGCCGATCGCGGCGAGCCAGCTGATGGAGTTGTCAAAGCGCGACGCCGTGTCCGACAGGGTCATCTCCGGGCCGAAGAAACTCCTCTGCGGGACACTGCCCGCCTTCCAGCCCGCGTTGACCGGCGTGAATCGCGCCTGCGCGGCGGGTGACAGGTAGCAGTAGCCCATCCCCCGGCCCGCGTTGAGCAGGAACTTGTGGTCCGGTGCCACCAGCACGTCGACGTGCCGGAGGTCGTCGGCAACCGGGAGCGCCCCGACCAGCTGCGAGCCGTCGACGAACACGATCGCGCCGACGTCCCGGGCCAGCCCGCTGATCGCGGCGATGTCGGACCGGTGACCGGTCGCCGACTGCACGCCGCTGAGGGCGACCACCCGCGTGCCGGCGTCTACTCGCTCCGCGACGTCCTCCGGCTCGAGTCCGCCGTTGCGGAAGGGGACCTGACGGACGTCGTAGCCCTTCCCGGCCAGCTGACGCCAGGGGAAGTGGTTCGAGCTGTACTCCCGCTGCCCGATGACGATGCTCTCGCCCGGGTCGGCCGGGCCGAACTGGGCGGCTACCAGCCCCGCCGCCGACGACACCGACGGGATCAGCGCGAGGTCGCGGGCATCGGCGCCGGTCAGCCTGGCCACCGCCGACCGCGCCTCGCCCGCGGCCTGTTCCCCGCGGGGGAAGTCCAGGCCGCCGGCTGTCCATTCATCGATGAACGCGTGATAGCGGTCCGCGAGCCGCTGGCTGGCGAGGCCGGTCGCGGCAGTGTTGAAGTACGCTCGATCCGCGGTCGCCGGGAACAGCCGCCGTGCATCACGGATGTCCGGTCGCCGCGCTGCTGGTTCCGTGCTCACTCCGCCTGCTCGTCGACGAGGGTGGTGGTGGTGGCCGGGGCCCCGCCGTCGCCGAGGTAGGCGGTGATGACCCGTGGGTCCTGGCGGACGGCGTCCGGCAGGCCTTCGGCGATCACCTGGCCGAACTCGAGCACGATCACCCTGTCGCAGATGCCCAGCACGAGCCCCATGTCGTGCTCGATCAGCAGCATTGACTGGCCCTGATCGGCCAGCGCGCGCAGCCGGGCGCCGAGCTCGGCGCTCTCCCGCGTGTCCAGGCCTGCCGCGGGCTCGTCCAGGCACAGCAGCCGGGGCCTGGCGGCGAGCGCGCGGGCGACGCCGACCAGCTTGCGCTGCCCCATGGACAGGTCGGCAGGCATGGCCTCGGCCGCCCAGCCCATGCCGACCAGGTCGAGCGCCTGGGCCGGCTTCGGGTCCGAGCCATTCCTGGCCGCCACCGTCAGGTTTTCTCCCACGTCGAGGTCGTCGAACAGTTCCGTACTCTGCCAGGTACGCCCCAGTCCCCGGCGGGCGCGCTGGTAGGCCGGCAATCCCCCGATGTCGGACCCGGATAGCTCCACCTGGCCGGTACACCGGACAAAGCCGGAGACGGCGTCGATGAGCGTGGTCTTGCCCGCACCGTTCGGGCCGATAAGACCGACCAGCTCACCCTCGCGCACCTTCACCGTGACCTCGCGCAGCGCGTGCACGCCGCCGAACGCGACGGACAGGCCGGTGACGCTCAGCACGGCGGGGCGGCCCGCGAGGTCGGCTGATCCGGTGCGCTGTTCGGCGCGCGCGGGGACCGCGGCGGCCGTATCCGGCGCGCGGACCATGGATCGCTTGTGTATCCGACGGTAGATGTCGCCGGCCACGCCCGCGGGGTTCTGCTGCAGGGTGAAGATCAGCAGGAAGCCGCCGACCAGCAGGAACCAGTTCCCGTTCAGCCCGAACCACTTGTCGAGCGCGTACGGGATCAGCGCCTGCGCGGACAGCAGGCCAGCGAACACGGCGCCGGAGATGAGCGTGATGCCGCCCGCGTAGGCGAAGGCGATCAGGCTGAGCGCGGTCACCGCGTCGAACCGGTCGGCGCTCACGGAGCCGAAGTTGTACGCGTACAGCACGCCGCCGACGCCGGCGATGAACGCGGCGATGCCGAACGCGTACAGCTTCACCGTGCGCGGGTTGATCGCCGCGGCGGCGGCCGCGCGCTCGTTGGAGCGCACCGCGAGCATCCGCTGCCCGAGCGTGCCGCGCCGGATGTAGCCCACCCCGACGCACACGAGCACGCAGCAGATCAGCGCGACCCAGCCGAAGACCGGGCTGGGCTGGTTGCCGTCGACGCCGCGGAACGGGCCGTTCGGGCCGAGATCGAGCCCGAACCAGTTCGGCTCAGGCACCGGTGAGCCGGCCAGGCCGCCGCCCCAGGTGCTGTTGACGAAGCCGAAGTTCTGGATGGCGACGGCGCCGGCGAGCGTGACGACGGACAGGCTCACGCCCCGGACCCGGACCGCGGATACCGCGGTGATCAGGCCGATGACCACCGCGACCACGATGCCGGCCAGCGCCGCGACCGGGAACGTGATGCCGAAATTCACGGCCATGTGCGAGATCGTGAATCCGGCGGCGCCGGCCAGCGCGAGCTGGATGACCGAGATCTGGCCGACGAAGCCGGTTACTACCACGAGCGACAGCGCCATCAGCGCGCCGATCAGCGTATTGATCAGCGCCTCGCGGAAGTCGAACGGGAACACGATCAGCAGCACCGCGCCACCGAGCGCGCAGATCAGCCCGGCGCGGACCAGGTGCTGCGGGCGGGGCGCCTCGGGCAGGCTCCGCTCGACGATCTCGCCGCGGCCGGGAATCCGCGACCCGCGCCAGAACAGCACGACGACGATGATGAGGAACGCCAGCAGGTCGGTGACGCCGGGCAGCGAGACCCCGCCGGACTGCGGGAACCAGGACTGTGCCGACGCGTACTGGAGCAGCGAGTACATGATGGCGATGCCGAAGCTGGCGCCGGCCGCGATGCCGAACGAGGTGAACGAGGCGATCAGCGCGGCGGCCAGCGCCGGGATGATCTGCAGCGGCAGCGTGCTCGGGTCAAGCTGGGTGATCGAGGCGGCCAGGATGCCGAGCGCCCCGGCCAGCAGGGACGCGAGCAGCGTGTTGGTCAGCGAGATGATGTTCGGCGACAGGCCGCCGAGCATGGCCGCGGCCTCGTTCTCCGCGACGGCCCGGGTGGCGAGCCCGAACCGGGTCCACTTGTACAGCGCGGCCAGCCCGGCGGCGGCCACGATCACCAGGCCGGTGAGGATGAAGCGGTTGACCGGGACCACCGCGCCGAAGATGTGCACGACGCTGGCCGGCAGGATGCCGGGTTCCGGCTGCGGGGTGACGCCGAAGGCGAGGATCATCGCCGACTGCGCGATCAGCAGCACGCCGAGCGAGGAGACGAGCTTGGCCAGCGGCGAGGAGTTGCGCAGCGGCCGGTAGACGGCGAACTCGGTGATCGCGCCGACCGCGAGGACGAAAAGCAGGCTGAGCGGCAGCGCCACGGCAGTCGGCAGCGTGGCGAGCTTTCCGGCGTTCAGCGCCCAGAAGGCGTAGCCACCGAGCATCGCGATGGCGCCGGTGGAGAGGTTGATGATCCCCGACCCTCGGTAGGTCAGCACTACCGCGAGCGCGATGCCGGCGATCAGCGCTCCGGAGCCGAGACCGAGGAGGATGAACAGCAGGATCTGTTGCACTGATCATTCCTTGCGAGGGCCGGGGATCGGGATGTGTCAGGATGGCGGCTGGAGCCAGCCGGCCATCTTGGTCCACTCGGGCTTGCCGCTGGTCACGCCGCCCGTGTACATGAAGAACTGGATACGGTCGTTGCACACGCCGGGTGCGTTCGAGTACTTGCCGCAGGCCAGTGAGGGGGCGCCGAGCGCCTGCGGTCCGGCGAATGCCTTCGCCTTGGCCAGGATCGCCGACGGGGACAAGCTCGCGTAGCCGACCTCGTTCATGATCTTGATGGTCGTCAGCGTCTGGCCGAAGTTGACGATGTTCCACGGGTCGGGCGCGTTGGCCGGGGTGGAGTACTTCTTCGCCACCGCCTCGTAGGGCGGCATGCCCGGGTCGCTCGGGTCGCCGAACAGCGAGCTCGCGATCGAGTACGTCCAGTGCGGGAAGTCGCCGAGACCCTTGATGACCTGCCCGTTGAGGCACAGCGGCGCCGAGAGGATCTTCTTGGGATCGGTGATGCCCAGCGTCTTGAGGCTCTTGGCGAGGTTCACGCAGCCGGCCGCGTCGGTGTACGGGATCACCAGGTCGGCCGTTTGCGCGCCCGCCGCGGTGAGCACCGAGGTCAGGTCGGTCTGGGTCTCCGGGTAGCCGACCGCCTTGACGGAGATGCCGGCCGCCACGAGCCCGGCCTTGACCTGCGCAGCGCCGGTGGCGATGCCGGCGTTGTCCGACGGGTAGACGAGCGCCGCGGTCTTGGCGTGCAGGACGTCTCTCGCGTACGTGCCGAACGGCGGGAGAATGTGGGTCACGTCGCCGAACAGGATCACCGTGTTCTTCTGCACGGCGTCGATCGGGGTCCCCGCGACGCCATCGATCACCGGCTTGGCGCCGCCCAGCGTGCCGAAGAACGACTGCACGCCGATCGCCACGCCACCCAGTTCGATCACGTTCACCTTCTTGTTCGCGAGGAACTTCTGCGCGCAGACCGTGCCCTCTTCCTCGGCCGAGGCGATGAAGCAGGTGACAAGCTGGATCGGGTGGCCGCCGACACCGCCGAGCTCGGCGTTGGCGTAGTTGACGGCCATCTGCGCGCCGGCGGTGGCCAGCAGGCCAACGGCCGTCGGGCCGCCCTGCTGGTTGACGTAGCCGATGTAGACCGGCGGCAGCGACTTGTCCGCCGGGCCGGCCTTGCCGCCGGTATAGGTCAGGTAGTTGGTGACGGACTGGGCGCCCTGGCCCCCGGTGCCGGTGCTGGCCGGAAGGCTGCTGGCCGGCGCCGTGCTCGTCGAGGTGCCAGCGGTTGAGCTGGAACTCGAACTGCTGCTGCAGCCCGCCGCCGCCAGCACCGCTGCGGCGACCGCGGCAAAGCCGGCCAGGCCGAGTCTGTTGTGTCTTCGCACGGTGGTTCCTCCTGGTGGGTAAGTCGTCACGGCATCACCGATGACCGAGAGCCTTCATTGTTGCCCCAGAACGCGCCAGGTTCTCCCAGATTCGTCACATAAGCCCCGGCCGCGGGATTCGCTCCATCGCATTCTCCGGAGGGCATCGGGAAGCCTGCAGGAAATACTTCCTCAGGAAAAACCGGCAGCTAGCTCTCGTCAACTATTTTGTTGACAATCCAGGTCACGATCGTGTCAAGTGTGCGGAGGGCACATATCCGCGCCGGGCAAGTTGGCGTGGACGCCAATGCCGGGGAAAGCCGCGGTGGTGGAAGCTGGTGGCGGTTGTGCCAGGTAAGCGCGTGCTGACGGCGGCCGGCGAAGGTGGGAGACGGATGGCAACCGGAGGCGATACCGTTCTCGAACTCGACCGGCTGAGCGTCGCCTATTACCACGCGCCGGTCGTGCGCGACCTGACGCTGACCGTGGGCCGCGGCGAGGTCGTGGCGCTTCTCGGCGCCAACGGCGCCGGCAAGACCACCACGCTGCGGGCGATTTCCGGGCTGCTGAAGCCCGCCGGCGGCGCGGTCCGCCTGTGCGGCCAGGATCTCGCGGCCCTCTCCCCGACCGCGCGGGCGCGGCTCGGCCTGGCGCACGTCCCGCACGACCGCGGGATCTTCTTCGGCCTGACGGTAGCCGAGCATTTCCGGCTGGACGGCCTGGCCGGCCAGGCCGAGATGGATACCGCGTTCGACCACTTCCCGGCGCTGCGCGAGCTGCGCGGGCGCAAGGTCGGCCTGCTGTCCGGCGGCGAGCAGCAGATGCTCGCGCTTGCGCGGGCGCTGCGCCGCAAGCCGAAGTTGCTCATGCTCGACGAGATGAGCCTGGGCCTGGCCCCGGTGATCGTGGACCGGCTGCTGCCGGCGGTCCGGGCCGCCGCGACCAGCAACGGGACCGGCGTGCTGCTGGTGGAGCAGCACGTGCACCTGGCGCTGAAGATCGCCGATCGCGGGTACATCCTGTCCCACGGCGAACTGGCGGCCACCGGGAGCGCCGGGCAGCTGAGCAAGGACAGTGCGCTGCTCGCGGCCAGCTATCTCGGCGAAGCCGCCTCGCCGGGTTAGTCAGATCTGCCGGTCGCGCCCCGCCCAGTACGGGGCGCGCAGCGTGCGCTTGAGAACCTTCCCGCTGGGGTTGCGCGGCAGCGCGTCGACGACGTCGACGGTGCTCGGGCACTTGAAGTGAGCCAGGCGCTCCCGGGCGAAACCGATGATTTCCGGCCCGGTCGCGTGCTGCCCGGGACGGAGCGCGATCACCGCCTTGATGGTCTCTCCCCAGCGGTCGTCGGGAACCCCGATCACCGCGACCTCGGCCACGGCCGGGTGCTCGGCCACGACCTGCTCGACCTCGGGTGAGTAGACGTTCTCCCCGCCGGTGATGATCATGTCCTTGACCCGGTCCGAGACGAACAGGTAACCGCCGTCGTCGACGTGCCCGATGTCGCCGCTGCGGAGCCAGCCCTCGTCGGTGATCGCCTCGGCGGTGTCGGCCGGCCTGTTCAGGTAGCCCATCATCAGCTGCGGCGACCGGAACCAGAACTCGCCCGGCTGACCCGCGGCGACATCCTGTCCGGTGGCGGGGTCCACCACGCGCACTTCGGCGCCGGGCAGCACGGTGCCGACCGAGAGGAGCCGGTCCGGCCGGGACGCGTCCCGGTGCGCCTGCGGGGACAGGGCGCTGATCACGCCGGACAGTTCGGTCTGGCCGTACACCTGGACGAAGTTCAGCCTGGGCCACGCCGCGAGGGCCTGGCGCAGCATCGCGAGCGGCATCGGCGCGGCCCCGTAGAGCAGGTACTTCAGCCCGCTCAGTGCGTCGATGGCCTTCTCGCCCGCGGCGAGCAGCGCGGACACCACCGCCGGCACCAGGAATGCGTGCGTGGTCCCGGCGGCGAACGCCGCCAGCAGCGACGCCGGGTCGGGCTCGCGAGTGAACGTGCTCGGCGCCCCCGCGTAGATGCCGAACAGCGCATAGCAGGTGCCGCCGACGTGGAACAGCGGCATCGCGACCAGGTTGCGGTCACCCGGGCCCAGCGGCGCCAGCGGGACCGCGTTCTGAGTGTGGACGACGATGTTGCGGTGTGACAGCATCACGCCCTTCGGCCGCCCGGTCGTTCCCGAGCTGTACATCACCAGCCACAGGTCCTCGGCGGTCACGTCGCGGCCGCGGCCGGCGGGCCGGGCCGCGGCCAGGAACGCCTCGTAGCCGTCGTCAGGCCCGCCCACCGCGATCACGTCGGTGACGCCGGGCAGCCTGTCCCTGATGGCATCGACCGCGGGCAGCAGTTCGGCCCCGGCGAACAGCACGCTGGCCCCCGAGTCGTTGATCACGTAGTCGAGCTCGCCGGCCGCCAGCCGCCAGTTGACCACGGCGCTGGCCGCCCCGAGCAGCCCCGCCCCCAGCGCCACTTCCAGGCAGGCCGGGTTGTTCTTGTCCAGGAACGCCACCCGGTCGCCGCGCCCGAGGCCGAGCGCGGCCAGGCCGCCGGCCACCCGGCGGATCCGGTCGTGCCACTGTGCCCACGTCCACCGGACCCCGCCGTAGGTCAGCGCCTCAGCGTCCGGCCGTACCGCGGCCCAGTGCGCGACGGCGTCGGTCATCAAGTCCATTCCTGGTGGCGCTATGACGGTCATGACTCTCCCTCCCGCCGCCCCGCCGGGGCGGCCCACTGCCAGAGTGGCCGGTCCGGCGCTGGCTGGCAACCGTCGCCGCGGTCCCGCCGTTGCAGCACCGCGTCAGCCGCGCTTCAGCGCGGCCGGGCACAGTGGCAGGAGATCGTGTTCGTGGCGCGCCTTAGCCGCGCCGTCACCAGGGGGCAATTCCGATGTTCAACTATTTCGTTCACGCGGCACGGCCGCGTCCGGCTCTGGAGGGGACGCCGACCCGGCTGCGCGACGGGTCGACGGTGCTGATCCGCCAGGTCCGCGGCACCGACGCGCCGCTGCTTGCGGACGGCTTCGCCCGGCTGAGCGCCCGGTCCCGCCGGATGCGCTTCCTGGGCACCAAGACCACCCTGTCGGCGGCGGAGCTGCGCTACCTCACCGAGGTGGACCACCACGACCACGAGGCGCTCGGCGCCCTCGGCCCGGCCGACGGGCGCGGCGCCGGCATCGCGCGTTACATCCGCGATTCCGACGACCCGGAGGCCGCCGAGATCGCCGTCACCATCGCCGACGACTGGCAGGGCCGGGGGCTGGGCACCGAGCTTCTGGCCCGGCTGTCCGACCGGGCCCGGCAGGCTGGCATCGGCCGGTTCACCGCGACGGTCGCCGCCGACAACGCGGCGATGACCAGGCTCCTGTGGAAGATGGGCGCCGAGCTGACCGGCCGCAGCCGCGGCACGGTGGACTACGAGGTCGCCCTGGAACCCGTCGACGAGTACAGCCTCGACGGGTGGTTCCGCAGCGTAGCCGACGGCGCTGTGCTGGCCTGGCCCTGACGCGCACGGCGCTAGGAGGCGACGCCGGCGGGATCGTAGTAGTGGGCGTACTGCCAGAGCCCGCGCGAGACGAGCATCTCGCCGGTAAGCGGGCCGAAGCGGTCCGGGGCCAGCGCCGTCATGCCCGGCGGCGGCGTGCCGCTGGTCATCCAGGCGGCCAGGGCCTCGCCGATCGCGAGCGAGGACGAGAACCCCGAGCCGTTGCATCCGCTGGCCACCCACAGGCCGGGCAGGTCCGGCACGGGGCCGACGACGAAGCGCCCGTCCGGGCTCATCGTGAACAGCCCGCCGCGGTGCTCGGCGACCGAAGTGGTGTCCGCGGCCGGCGCCTCGGCCGCGACCTGGCCGGCCAGCTTGCGCAGCACGCCGAGATCCAGCGGCACGTCATCGGTGCTGAACGAGGCCGGCTGCTGCTCCGGGTCGACCGGCAGCGGGCCGGGCTCGAACCCGCCGACCATGAGCCCGCCACGGGCCGGGCGCAGGTAGACGGCGGCGTCGACCACCCGGGCGATCGCGTCGGCCGGGTCGACGTCGCTCGCGGGCTCGGTGATCAGCAGCTGATGGCGGACCGGGGCGACCGGTACCCGGGCCCCGGCCAGGCCGGCCACCTGCCGGACCCAGCCGCCCGCCGCGTCCACGACCACCGGCGCGGCGATCGACCGGCGTTCGGTCTCGACGCCGGCCGCGCGGCCGGCGGTGACGGGTATCCCGATGACCGGCTCGTCCTCGGCCACTACGGCCCCGTGCCGCCGGCAGGCCGCCAGGCAGGCCTGGATGAGGCTGGCCGGCTCTTCGATGTAGACGTCCTCAGGGCACCACAGCGCGTATTCGTCGCCGGCTGGATGGTAGTAGCTCAGCTCGGTCCGGGCAGCCTCACGGACGTCGGCGCCCCAGCGCCGGGACTGCGCCAGCTCCTGGCCGAGGTACTCGCGGTGCTGGGGCGTCCTGGCGATCAGGAAACTCCCCGAGCGGGCCACCGGCAGCGGTACTCCCGCCCAGCCGGCGAAGCTGAGCGCCCGGGTGATGCTGCGCCGGGCGAGCCGGGTGCGCAGCTCGTCCGCCTGGACCGATTTGAACAGGCCCGCCGCCCGGCCGGAAGCCTGTGATCCGGCGGTGTGGCGTTCGGTCACTACGACCGACCGGCCGGCCAGCGCACAGTGCAGGGCGGTGCTCAGGCCCAGCGCACCGGCCCCGATGACCACGACGTCGGCATCCATCAGGCCATTGTGCCGTAAGCCTAACGGGCCGGGTTTTCCCAGACCGAGACGTGCTGGCTGCTCTCGCCGGTGAAGGGCTGCCGGCTCCACCCGTCCCACCGGTCCCGCAGCCGCATTCCGGCGAGCTGCGCCATCAGGTCGAGCTCCGATGGCCATACGTACCGGAACGGCATGGTGCGGTACTGGCCCTGACCGCCGGCGAACTCGACGTAGTGCCCCTGCATGGCCTGGGTGGCCGGGTCATATGAGTAGGCCACCCAGTTTTCCTCGCTGACATGCCAGGGCAGCACGTTCTGCCCTGGCGGCAGCCGGCGCAGCTCGGGAACCCGGCACTCGACGACGAAGCAGCCGCCGGGCACCAGGTGGCGGGCGGCGTTGCGGACGCAAGCGACCTGTGCGTCCTGGCTGGTCAGGTTCATGATCGTGTTGAACACCAGGTAGACCAGCGAGAAGGTGCCGTCCATCGTGATGGTGGCCATGTCGCCGATGGCGACCGGGATGTCCGCGCCGCCGGGCTTGGCGCGCAGCCGGGCCACCATGGCCCGGGACAGCTCGATGCCGTGCACCTCCACGCCGCGGCGGGCCAGCGGCAGCGCGATCCGGCCGGTGCCGATGGCCAGCTCCAGCGCCCGCCCGCCGCCGGCCAGCTCGGCCAGCACCCTGGCCGTCGCCTCTACCGTGCCCGGCCCGAAGACCCCGGTGGTGCCGTCGTATGTCGCGGCGACGCGCTCGCCGAAATAACCGTCTTCATCCTCCATTGTCGGGACGTTACCCCAGTCGCCGCGGGCTAGCCGCCGGGCCGGGTGCTGAGCCAGGCCGCGGCTCTGGCGCGGGAGGCACGTGACAGCCAGGCGTCCTCGATCACCTCGGTCAGTTCCGCCACGGTGAGCTCGCCGATCCGGCTCCCCCGCACCAGCACCGACGGGTGGCCGTCAAAGTGCGGCGTGGTGAAGAACGGCGACCCCGGATCCTGGACCAGCGCCTGCTTGTCGGATTCAGACGGCACCCAGAACACGATCACGTCTGGATAGCGCTCCCCGGTGACGGGATCGACGGCGTCCGGGCGCGGGTTGCGGAAGAACACGAAAGACTTCCCGCCGACCTGGTAGACCGGGTTTTCGCGTGATCCGGGCCAGATCGTGACGTGCGGCATGCGCAGGGCCAGCTCGTGTACGTCCGCGAGCCGGGCCCAGCGCGATCGTGCCGCCATCTATCTAGCGTAGGCCGCTGCTAGGCCGGTCCGGACGACGCGCGCGAGGCCGCCGAGGTCAGCGCGGCGGCAGCGCCAGTCAGGGCCGCGCCGCCGGCCGACGCGGCGACCAGCCACCGGGTCACCCGCGGCAGCTCGCGCCACGAGGCCACACTGGCCGCCACGTCCAGGGCGTCGGACAGGGCACCCGCGGCGACCCAGGCGGCAGCCGATCCGGGCTCGGCGCCCGGCCCCTGCAGGGCCGCCAGCGCGCCCAGCCCCAGGGCGAGGTCACGCGCGCCTAGGGCGCGGCCGAACACCCGCGCGGCCAGGTCGTCCGCTGAGGCGCCGACCCACGGGCGGGCCGGTACCGCGGGCCACGCCAGGGCGGTCAGGCCCAGCGCCACGCGCCCGGCCGCCACGGTCACGGCACCCCGGCGCAGCAGCGCCCGGATCGAAGTCGCTGTCAGCTGCTCAGGCACCGGATGATCATAGCGGGCCGGGCGTCGTGGTGCTCGGGGCGCTCAGGGCGCTCAGGACTGGAGCACCGCCTCGAGCTCGATCTCGATGCGGATCTGGTTGGAGACTACGAGCCCTCCGCCGTCCAGCGGCAGGTTCCAGGTCAAGCCCCAGTCCTCCCGGTCGACGGTACCCGCGGCGGTGAAGACGGCCCGGTGCCCGCCCCAGGGGTCGGCTGTGTAGCCGACGTATTCGGCCTGCAGGCTCACCGGCCTGGTGACGCCGCGGAGGGTCAGTTCCCCCGCCAGCACTCCCCTGGTCCCCTGCCAGCCGGCCGCGCGGGCCGAGAAGGTGGCCGTGGGATGGCGCGCGACGTCAAAGAAGTCCGCCGAGCGGAGGTGCTCGTCGCGGGCGTCGTTGCCGGACTCCACCGTGGTCATGTCGATGGTGACGGCGATCGTGCTGTCGCCAGGCGCCTCCGCCACTTCGATCACCCCGGACAGGCCGGTGAACCGGCCGCGGACCTTGGTCAGCATGAAATGACGGCCGATGAAGGCGAGTTCGGTGTGGCCGGGGTCGATCTGCCACCGGCCAGGCGCCGGGAGCTCGGTTCCGTCCGCGATCCGGGTGACGGCCGGACCGCACTCGGTCTGTGTCATGAGATCCTCCAGTTAGGAAAGAGTGTGCGCACGCACATAATATATGTGCTCGCGCACGCACGCAAATGCTAGGCTGTCGGCGTGACGAAGGGTCCGGCGAGCAGCGCCCTAGCGAAGGCCGGCGGCATAACGGAAGGCTCCGCGGAAGGCCCCGCCACCGCGGACGGCTCTGCTTCCGGTGGTGCAGGCGGCGATCCCGCGGTCGACGCGTGGCGCGGGCTGCTGGTGGCGCACAGCAGGCTGGTGCCCGTGGTCGAGGCCGACCTGCGGGCCGCGGGCCAGATCCCCCTGTCCTGGTACGACGTGCTGCTGGAGCTGAACGCCGCCCCGGGCCGCAGGCTGCGGATGAGCGAACTGGGCCAGCGCACTGTGCTCAGCCGGACCCGGGTGAGCCGGGTCGTGGACGAACTAGCCACCACCGGGCTGGCCGAACGCCAGCCCGACCAGGCCGACGGCCGGTCGAGCTTCGCCGTGCTCACCCCGGCCGGCCACGAGGCGCTGCGGCGCGCCTGGCCGATCTACCGGCAGGCCATCCACCGGCAGCTCACCGCCCGGCTGACCCCTCAGCAGTGCCGCGAGCTGGCCGCGCTGCTCGGCCAGGTGATCGCCACCGACGACCTCGATCCGCCGGTCACCGTCGGCCGGTAGCAGTCAGCCGCTTCGGCGGCCTGCTCAGAACACGCTTCCCATGATCCCGAAGGGATTACTACTGCATGTCGGCCTTCGTGAGGATAAGCGGACGTGGCTCGCGTTCGGCGGGAGCGCGGCGTGCGCCGGACGCGACCCTCCCTCGCGTCACTGCAACACCGTGCGCCACGCTTAACGCCATTAGCGGAGAAGGTGCTCCGTTTAGCCTGGTCGATTCGGGCTATGCGGTTGATCCGGAGGGCAATAGACCCCCCAATCAACCATGAAGCCTGGATCAACCACGCTAATCGCAGCCCCAGGCAGACCGAAGATCGCGATCATGGAGGTGGCGTTGCGTAGTGGGCAGATGTGACTGTAGTTGCGGGTAGGGCGGAGGAGCGCAGGGCCGGGGCGGAGCGCGGGGCCGGGGCGGAGCGCGGGGCCGGGGCGGAGCTCAGGGACGGGGGCCGGGGCGGAGCTCAGGCAGAGGTCAGGGCAGGGGCCCGGCGTGTCAGGCAGCTTCGAAGATCGCGGCTACGCCCTGGCCGCCGCCGACGCACATGGTCTCCAGCAGGTAGCGGCCGTTCCTTCGGCGCAGCTCGCGCAGGCCCGTGGCCAGCATCCGGGCGCCGGTGGCGCCGATGGGGTGGCCGAGCGAGATGCCGGATCCGTTGACGTTGAGCTTGTCCGGCTCGTTCCACCCCCAGCCGGCCAGCACGGCGAGGACCTGGACCGCGAATGCCTCGTTGAGCTCGATCAGGTCGATGTCGGGAAAAGCCAGGCCCGTTCGGGACAATAGTTTCTCCACGGCCGGGACGGGGCCGATGCCCATGGTGGCCGGCTCGCAGCCCGCCGCCGCCCAGCCCGCCAGGTAGCCCAGCGGCTCCAAGCCGAGCGGGGCGAGCCGGTCCTCGGCCACCACCAGGCACGCCGCGGCCGCGTCGTTCTGCTGGCTGGCGTTGCCCGCGGTGACCGTGCCGCCCGGCATGATGGTACGCAACTTGGCCAGGCCCTCCGGCGTGGAGTCGGGCCGCACCCCCTCATCCCGGGTGACCGTCACCGGGTCGCCGCGCCGCTGCGGCACCTTGACCGGGACCACCTCGTCGTCGAACAGGCCCCCGTCCCAGGCGGCCGCGGCCCGCTGGTGGCTGCGGGCGGCGTAAGCATCCGCCTCGTCCCGGGTGATGCCGTACTGCGTGGCGAGGTTCTCCGCGGTCTCGATCATCCCGGAGATCTTGCCGAACCGCCATTCCGGCTGCGACCGCTCCCGGCCCCGGTCGATGCGGTCGTACAGGACCTGGTTCCCGGCCCGGGCGCCCCAGCGGACCGAGGTCGTGTAGTGCTCGGCGTTGCTCATCGACTCGGCCCCTCCGGCCAGCACCACGTCGGCGGCGCCGGTCTGGACCATCATCGCCGCGGTGACGACCGCCTGCAGCCCACCGCCGCAGCGCCGGTCGATCTGCAGCCCGGGCACGCTGACCGGCAGGCCGGCGTGCAGCGCCGCCCACCGCCCGATGCAGGGTGTCTCGCCGTTGACGTAGGACTGGGCGAAGGAGACGTCCTCGATGAGTTCCGGGTCGATCCCGGTCCGCTCGAGCACCGCCTTGATCGCGGTGGCGGCGAGTTCCTCGACTGGCACGGCCCGCAGGCTCCCGCCGAACGTGCCCACCGGGGTCCGCATGGGTGCGACGATCGCAGCCCGGCGAATGGTCATGCTGGTCCTCCGTTCAGTTTGCGGCCGCTGATTCGAGCGCGGCCCGATGGTCCGGGTGGGCGATCGCGATCATCTGCTCGCGCCGCCGGGCCAGGCTCAGCCCGCGCAGGTCGGCTACTCCATACTCGGTCACGATCACGCCTGCGTCAGCCCGGGACAGGCCGGCCGGGCCGCTCAGCCGGGCCACGATTCGGCTAAAGGTCCCGGTGGAGGACGGCCCCGCGGTCGAGGGAAGCGCGATCACCGGAATGCCGCCGGCCGACCGGGCCGCGCCGCGCAGGAAGTCCGCGGCGCCGCCGGTGCCGCCGACGTAGCGGCCGGCCGCGACCTCGACGTTGGCCTGCCCGGTCAGGTCGACCTCGATAGCCGAGTTGACCGCGACCAGCGCGTGCTGGGCGGCGAGTACCGCCTGGTCGTGGGTGTAGCGGGTGTCGCGCAGCTGAATCGACTTATCGACGGCGGCCCTGGAGATCAGGGTGCTGGTGCCCAGCAGGAGGCCGGTCACGGTCAGGCCCCGATCGGCGCGCTTGCGTGCCCCGGTGACGACGCCGGCCTCGATCAGCTCCGCGATCTCGTCGGTGATCATCCCGGAGTGCACGCCCAGGTCACGGTGGCCGCGCAGGTGGCGCAGCACGACGGCGGGCAGGCTGCCGATACCGACCTGGAGGGTGGCGCCGTCGGGCACCAGGCCTGCGACGTGCTCTGCTATCGCCATATCGACATCGCTGGCCGGCTGGCCCGGATACTCGGCGGGCGGCCGCGAGGTGCGCACGAGCACGTCGATCTCGCCGCGGCACAGCCTGCGGTCGCCACCGACGTCCGGCACCTGGTCGTTGACCTCGGCGATCACCGTGCCGACCCGGCCGATGAGGGGGGCCAGGTAGTCCGCGGCCAGGCCCAGGCCGAACGTGCCGTCGGGTCCGGCCTGCGGCAGCGCCAGGAACAGCACGTCGGCCCGGAGCGGGCCTCGGCCGAGGATATCCGGCAGCTGGGAGTAATGGCAGGGCACGATGTCGAGCAGCCCGGCCTCGCTCAGCGCCCGGTTGGCGCCGGCCGCGGTGTACGAGCTGAACGACAGGTGGTCGCAGTGCTCCGGGCGCACCGCGGCCGTGGTCGAGATCCCGGAGAAGCAGCGGACACCGCCGAGTCGCTGGCGCTGCCCGGCCAGCGCCTCGGTCAGCGTGAGCGGCTCGGCGCAGCCCTGACCCCAGGCCACCAGGGCACCCGGCCTGATGTACCTGGTCAGGTCGAGCTCGGCGGCATCGTCAACTTCCTCGGTCACCCTCAGTACCGTCCTTCAGGCGCCGGCGTACCAGGCTCTGAGCTCGCCCTTCATCAGCTTGCCTGCCTCGCTGCGCGGCAGGCTGTCGACGAAGCGGACGGTCCTGGGCGCCTTGAAGCCGGCGATCTTGGACTTCACGAACGCGATGATCTCCTGCTCGAGCTCAGGTCCCGGGACGGCTCCGGGGGCGGGCTGGACGAACGCGGCCACCGACTCGCCCATCTCCGGGTCGGGCAGGCCGATGACCGCGACGTCGTAGACGGCCGGGTGCAGCGCGAGCACGTTCTCGGTTTCCTGCGGGTAGATGTTGACGCCGCCGGAGATGATCGTGAACGCCTTGCGGTCGGTGAGGAACAGGAAGCCGTCCTCGTCGAGGTAGCCGATGTCGCCGAGGGTGGTCCAGTTCGGGTGCTCCCGGTGCTGGGCGGCCCGGGTCTTATCCGGGTCGTTGTGGTAAGCGAACGGGATCTCTTCGCTCTCGAAGTAGACGCCGCCGGGCTGGCCCGCGGGCAGTTCAGTCCCGTCGTCGGCACAGATCCGTACCGTGCCCATGATGGCGCGGCCGACGGTGCCCGGCTTGGCGAGCCAGGTGGCGCTGTCGATGGCCGTCATGCCGTTGCCCTCGGTGCCGGCGTAGTACTCGAACAGGACCGGGCCCCACCAGGCGATCATCTTCTGCTTGACCTCGACCGGGCACGGCGCCGCGGCGTGGATGGCGACCCGCAGGCTGGACACGTCGTAGCAGTCCCGGGTGGCCTGCGGCAGCTGCAGCATCCGGACGAACATGGTCGGCACGAACTGCGCGTGGGTGACATGGTGGTCACCGATGGCGGCCAGGACCTGTTCGGCGTCGAACCGCTTCGTCATGACCACGGTGCCGCCGAGGACCTGGATGGAGCCGCTCCAGCGCAGCGGGGCCGCATGGTAGATCGGCCCGGGCGAGAGGTACACCGAGTCCTGATTGACGCCGAAGAACATGCTGGCCAGGCCGGCCAGGGCCTCCCCCGGCTCGGTCACCTGGCGGTCGGGCAGCGACGGCCGGACGCCCTTGGGCCGGCCCGTGGTGCCCGAGGAGTACAGCATGGTAGAACCGTTCGGCTGGTCGGCGAACGGCTCGTCCGACGCGGCGGCGATGATGTCCTCGTAGCCACCGTAACCCTTCACCGGCCCGCCGAAGGCCAGCCTCAGCTTCACCCCGGTGGTCAGGCCGGTAATCGCCTCGGCGGTGGGCGCCTGCTCGGCCGACACGACCAGCGCGGTCGCGCCGCTGTCGTTGACGATGTAGGCGATCTCGTCCGGCTTGAGGTGCCAGTTGACGGCGGTGATGTACAGGCCGGACCGCATCGCGGCCCAGTACACCTCGAAGGCGCGCAGGTTATTCTCGGTCAGCAGGGCCACCGCGTCGCCGGGCCGCAGGCCCGCATCGTGCAGGACGTGCGCCAGCTGGACCGAGCGCCGCTCGAGGTCTCCGTAGCTGAGTGTCTCGCCGGTGCCGGCCATCACCGCCGCGGCCCGGTCCGGCGCCTCGGCCGCGTACGTTCCTGGATACATGGTCCTCCGCCGGGCCGCCGCTCAAGGTCTGACTGATTTAGCCTAAACGCAACCAGGCCTCAGCCGTCAATGGGCCGCGCATGCAACGACGCGCGGATGCTTTCTACTTCTGGGTAAAAGCTTCTTTCGCGGACGGCGTCGCTAGGTCGGCCAACGTGGCCGCGGCGGGCAGCCAGTACCGGGCTGGAGCATAGGGAGCGCGGGGCGGGAGCGCAGCGCCCGCCCGGGCGGGCGGCAGGCCGGGAAAAGCCGGGCGCCTATAATTCGACTCGTGCCTAGAAAACCGGAGGTGGCGGCGCCGGAGGACGCGGGGTCCAAGTCCGCCCGGACCAGGGAACGGATCCTCGACGCCGCCGCGCACGTGCTCAGCCGGAAGGGTTATGCGGGCACACGGCTGAGCGACGTGGCCGACCAGGCGGACATCCAGGCGCCGGCCATCTACTACTACTTCCCGTCCCGCGAGGACCTTATCGAGGAGGTCATGTGGACGGGCATCGCCCGCATGCGCGAGCACATGACCCGGGTCCTGGCCGCTATGCCGTCCGGCGCCGACCCGCTAGACCGCATCGACGCGGCGGTTGAGGCGCACCTGCGGTACTGCCTGGAGATCTCGGACTACACCACCGCCTCGATCCGCAACGCGGGCCAGGTTCCGGAGAACATCGCGATCCGCTACGCGGCCGAGGCGTCCCAGTACGGCGATATGTGGCGCAAGCTGCTGCAGGACGCGGAGAACGCCGGGCTGCTGCGGCCCGACCTGGAGCCGGTGGCGGCCCGGATGATGGTGATGGGCGCGCTCAACTGGGCCGCCGAGTGGTGGAACCCGCGCCGTGGCTCTCTCGACACCGTGGTCCGGACGGCGCAGTCGCTGGTCAGGCACGGTCTCGCGGATCAGCACGAGGGCGGCGACGCCGGGACTGCGGCGCGCAAGACCCGGCCACGCAAGCGACCCGCGTCCAGCTGACGGGCTCATCGTAGGGCCGGGTCCGGCATTACGTCACCGGGTTTGGGCGCGGATTTTCTCGGTACGCGGGTAGGCAGTCGAGACCGGCCGGGGGGACGGTCAGGAAGGAATCCCCCATGGTGCTCCAACCCGAAGAAGCCGGCCGCGCGACGTCGGTGTCCGCCGACGAGACCGGCCGCGGCAGGCAGATCCGCCTGGCCGCGGTGGCCAGCGTGATCGGGACCTCGATCGAGTGGTACGACTTCTTCCTCTACGGCACGGCCGCTGCCATTGTCTTCCCCGCGGTCTTCTTCCCCGCCTCCAGCGCCTACGCGGGCACCCTGGAGTCGTTCGCCACCTACGCCGTCGGGTTCGCCGCCCGGCCGGTCGGGGCGGCGATCTTCGGCCACTGGGGAGACCGGATCGGCCGCAAGGCCACGCTGATCATCACGCTGCTGATGATGGGTATCGCCAGCGCGCTGGTCGGGGTCCTGCCGGGCACCAGCACCATCGGCGTCGCGGCGCCCATCCTGCTCGTGGTCCTGCGGGTGCTGCAGGGTGTCGCGGTGGGCGGCGAGTGGAGCGGCTCGGTGCTGCTGTCCATGGAATGGGGCAAGCAGAACAAGCGCGGGCTGATGGCGAGCTGGCCGCAGATCGGCGTGCCGATCGGGCTGCTGCTCGGCACCGGGATGATGACCTTGATCGCGCTGGCCGCGCCGGACGCGTTCAAGGCGTGGGCCTGGCGGATCCCGTTCCTGGCCAGCCTGGTGCTGGTGGCCATCGGCCTGTGGGTGCGGCTGAAGGTCCTGGAGACGCCGATGTTCGCCCAGCTGGTCAAGCAGCGCACCGTCGCCAAGGTCCCGGTGCTCGACGTGATTCGCCAGTACCCGAAGGAGATCGTGCTCAGCGCGCTGCTGCGGATGTCGGAGCAGGCGCCGTTCTACCTCTACACCGCGTTCGCGCTGGCCTATATCAAGGACCACCTGCACAAGGGCACGTATGTGGGGCTGGCCGCGGTCACCGTGGGCGGCGCGCTCGAGCTCTTCCTGATTCCGACCTTCGGCCATCTCAGCGACCGGCTGGGCCGCAGGCGGGTCTACACCACCGGGGCGATCGTGATGGGCATCGTCGCGTTCCCCTTCTTCCTCCTGCTCAACACCGCAGCTCTGGGCTTTATCATCCTCGGCACGGCGCTGATCGCGATCGCGCACTCCATGCAGTACGGCCCGCAGTCCTCCTACATCGCGGAGAACTTCCCGACCGGGCTGGCCTACGCCGGCAGCGGGCTGGGCTACCAGGCCGCCTCGCTGATCGCCGGCGGCCCGGCGCCGCTGCTCGCCACCTGGATGCTGCCGACGTTCGGCTGGCAGGCGATCGCGGTCTACATCATCGCGTGCGTAGTGATCACCCTGGCCGCCGCCGCCCTGCTGCCAGACCGCAGTCAGGCCGGCGTCGCCGAGGCGCCGGTGCTCGAACCGGCCGGGCGGGCCGCCGGAGGCTGACCCGGGGCGCCGACAGCCGGACCCGTCATGCCGTCCGCGCCGTGTACGCGGGCAGGCGGGTCCGGCTCGCGGTCCTTCAGCAGTCCGTGATCAGCGCCGATTCAAGGCCGACCCGGAGCTTGGGCGGTACCGGCCGCTTGCCCGAGCCATCGGTGCCGACCACCACGTAGACGGTGCGGCCGGTCGAGCGCACCTGACCGCCGGCGCGCACGCTGAACGACAGGGTGAAGCTGGTCGAGCCGATGCATTCGGTGGCCACGTCGATTTCCACCTTCTCGCCGTAACGCACTGCGTCGCGCCAGTCCGCCTCGGTGTGCACCAGCTGCACGTCGAGGCCGTCGGCGTTCAGTGCCGTGTAGGAATAGCCAACCTCGCCGAGGAACTGCGTCATGGCGTCGTCGAACCAGCCGAAATACCACATGTTGAACACGACGCCCTGCTGGTCGTACTGGAAGTACGAGGTGGCGATAGGCACCGGTACCGTCACGGGAGGCACCTTTCCCTCCTCAGGTTTCTTAATAGGAGTTAGATTACCGGGAGGAGCACGTGTCCAGCCTGCCATGAAAGATGGGCCAGCTGCCCCATGCGCCGGCCGGCTTCAGGACGGCATCCTCGTTCGCAGTGACGCGATGCGGAGAGGTGAGGTCAATGAGCGGCAAGGCGGTCGTCAGCCTGACGACAGGTCTGGAGGATCCGGAGAAGGTCACCGTGGCGTTCCTGGTCGCCGTGGCGGCGGCCGAGCAGCAACGGCCGACCCTGATGTTCCTGACCAAGGAAGCCGTCCGGCTCGCGGCGACGGGCGTGATCCAGGGCGTGGCCTGCGAGGGCTGCCCGCCGCTGCCGGAGCTGGCCAAACGGTACACCGAAGCCGGGGGCAGGCTGCTGGTCTGCCCGATCTGCTTCAACGCCCGGCATCTGGCCGAGGACACCCTGGTAGAGAACGCCGCGCTCGGCGGCACCGTACCACTGTGGGAATGGATCGGCGATGAGCCCGCGACCACGTTCAGCTACTGACGACGGAACCGCCGTAGTGGCGGGGACGGCGACCGCGGGTGAGTGCTTCGCCTGGGCGCTGGCCGCCAAGGACTCCGGCGCGCTGTGCGCGTTGCTCGGCGATCCGGTTGACTTCCAGGCCCTGACGCCCGGGCGGTACTGGCAGGCCAGCACCGGCAGGCAGGCGGTGGAGCAGATCATCCTGGCCTTCTGGTTCGGCGCCGGGGACGAGATCGCCGAGCTGTGCTCGGTCACCCCGGGCCGGGTGCTCGACCGCGAGCACGTCGCCTACCGGGTGCGCGTGCGCCGGGACGGCCGAGACTACCTGGTCGAGCAGCAGGCCTACTACCGCACCGAGGGGCCGCGCATCACCTGGATGCGGGTCCTGTGCTCCGGGTACCAGCCGTTCCCGGGGTGAAGCCGGCTTCGGTCCGGGTGGCGGGGTCCTGGATCAGTCCGTGGTTGGCGGCGAACAGGCTGGCCAGCGCGCGGTTGGTGGTGCCGGTCTTGGCGTAGATGTGCTCGACATGGTGGGCGGCCGTCCGGCGCGAGATGACCAGATGCTCGGCGATCTCCTTGTTGGACAGGCCGCGGGCCAGCAACTGGAGCACCTCCACCTCACGGCCGGTCAGGCCGGCCGGCCTGGCAGGCCTGCGGGTAGCCGGATGGCCCGCCGCGGACAGCACCGCCTCGGCCGCCCCGGAATCCATCCGGCCCGCCCGGGCCTCGGCGCGTAGCTGGGCGGCGGCCTCGACTGCGGAGCGGGCGGGCCGGTGCGGCCGCGGCTCCGTCCGCGACCGGTAGAAGTCGGCGGCGGCCAGTACCCGGCCCTCGGGGCTCAGCGCGCCGCCGGACAGCCCGCGCGGGTATCCCGAGCCGTCCAGCCGCTCGTGATGCTGCACGGCCACGGCGGCCAGCGGGGCCAGCGCGGGCGAGCACGCCAGCATCCGCTCGGTCAGGTAAGGATGAAGCCGAACGCGCTCGGTTTCCGCGTGGCCGAGCGGGCCAGGCTTGTCCCAGACGGCGTTCGGCACGCCGAGCCGCCCCAGGTCATGGACCAGGCCGGCCCGCCGGACCGTGGTCGCAGCCTGGTCGCCTAGGCCGAGGACGCGCGCGGCTTCCCCGGCCAGGTCGGCCACGCCGCGCGAATGGCCGATGGTGTACGGCGACTTCACGTCGGTGAAGTCGGCGATCGCCTCCAGTGCCGCGTCGAACTCCGGGCCGGTCAGCCGTCTTCCCTCGGCCGGCTCGGCGCTGATGACCGCATCCCAGCTGCTGGCCTCGTCCAGACCCGCGAGCACCGCAGCGGCCTGCCCGGTGAAGACATCCACGACCTGCGGGTCGAACTGCGTCCCGCGCCGCTGCCTGGCCACCGCGACGGCCGCCTCGGCGCCGCCCGCCCGGTGGAAGACCTCCACCACGTCGGCCAGCGCGACCAGCCGGGAGGTGAGGAGAATCTGCTCCCCCCTGGCCCCCTTGGGGACGCCCTTGCCGTCCCAGCGCTCGAAGGTCTGCTCGACGCTGTCCCTGACCCGCTGGGGCAGGCCGAGCCGCTCCCCCAGCCCGTCGGCCGCCAGCCAGTGATTCTCGATCATGGCCTCGGCCACCCGGCGGCCGTCACCCGCGAACGCCGCCCCGAGCAGCGCGCGCTCAGCCACGGGCCGGCCCGCGCCGAGGTGCCGGAGGATGAACAGCGGCTGCGCCGCGACCGCGCCGAAATCGGTGTGCCGGAAGTCGGACTTCAGTGCCATCTCGTCGCCGAACCACTTCGCCTGCTCGTAGGCGTCGACGTGGCAGCCCACCCAGACCAGCAGCGAGGTGTAGTAGACCACCACCCGGTCGGCCTCGTCCAGGCCCATCCGCTCGGCCAGCCGCAGCGAGATCAGGCACTGGCGCAGGACATGCTCCATCGGCAGGCCCATGCCCAGATCGGCGCCGAACGACAAGACGCCGAGCAGTTCGGCCAGGCGGATCTGCGCGCGGGCGGGCTGGGCCATAGCGACGAATATAAGCCGGGACAACCGCCGGGGCCATGAGTTAGGCAGCAGGTCAGAGACGATTTAACGACAAATCATCATTCCGGTGCCGCCGGGTGGCCGCAGCATGGGTGACGGCGCGGCCCTGCTGGCAGGGATAGCCAGCCTGGGCGACCGCGGCGGCGGTGTCGAGCACGCCGTCGGCGTCACCGCGGAACAGCTCTAGCCCTTGCCGGGGTTGAAGATCTCGCGGGGGTCGAGCGCGCGGCGCACCGCGGCCTGCAGCGCGAGCGAGCCCGGGTCGAGCTCGCGGCGCATGCCGTCCCGCTTCAGGATGCCGACGCCGTGCTCGCCGGTCACCGTGCCGCCCAGCGCGATGGCCGCGTCGAGGAACTCCTCGAACGCCGCCTGGGCGGCCTCCCGGGCGGCCGAGTCGCCCGGGGACGTGATCAGGCACGGGTGCAGGTTCCCGTCGCCGGCGTGCGCGACCGTGGCGGTCCGCACGCCGTGCCGGGCCGCGATCGCGCTGATCCGCTCCAGCATCGCGGGCACTTGGGACCGGGGCACGCAGACGTCCTCGGTGAGCACCGGGCCGAGCCGTTC
>Ga0335081_10003907_pt1 | contig 23510 bp, 15 predicted proteins | sample Lox_Sample_35_FD_206713 | JGI IMG/M metagenome (GOLD analysis project Ga0335081, IMG submission 206713) | Soil microbial communities from Loxahatchee National Wildlife Refuge, Florida, United States - Lox_Sample_3.5 | ecosystem: Environmental > Terrestrial > Soil > Wetlands | place: USA...
CGCGCCTCGCTCTCGCTGGTCTTTTTCCCCGCAGAAAATCCGGCCGAGTTGCGTCCGGAATTGTTGCGTGGTTTCGTGAACAAGACCGTCGTGGTCGAGGGCCGGGTTTCAACCTTCCGGGGCGCTCCGCAAATAGTGCTCAAATCACTGGCCGATCTTAAAATTGTTGAGGACACCGAACCTGCCGGGGAAAACAAATGAGCGACGTCACGCAAATCCTCAACGCCATCGAACGTGGCGACGCCCATGCCGCCGAGGAATTGCTACCGCTGGTTTATGAGGAACTCCGCAAACTCGCCGGGCACAAAATGTCGAACGAAATGCCGGGCCAAACCCTGCAACCGACCGCGCTCGTCCACGAGGCCTGGCTGCGGCTGGTCGGCAAAGATGGCCCGGCGCAATTCAACAGTCGCGGCCACTTCTTTGGAGCGGCAGCGGAAGCCATGCGCCGCATCCTCATCGAAAATGCCCGCCGGAAACAGGCAAAACGCCACGGCGGCGGCCTGCAACGGCTCGATATTCAGGACGTCGATGTCGCTATGGCGGGCGAGGAGGGCGAGTTGTTGGCCGTTAATGATGCGCTCGAAAAGTTTGCCACCCGGAACCAATCGAAGGCTGAACTGGTCAAGCTGCGCTATTTCGCGGGATTAACCCTGGAAGAGGCCGCCGAAATTCTCGGCATTTCCGTCCCGACGGCCAAACGTTGGTGGACGTACGCCCGCGCCTGGCTGTTCAACGAAATCAAGTCACAAAAGCAGTAGGCGAGACAAAAGAATCCGCCGCCGCAGATGGATTTGTTTTCGTAGCGGCGTCCCGCCATTTCTACTTTGATCCCTCCCAGACCGTTACACCGGCGGTGGGCACGTCGGCAGAACCGATTAGAATTCTGGCATTCTTTGGAATTGGGGCTCGCTGATTTTTCTCGGTGAAGTTGGTTGCGACCCAGAAGCCGTCACGCCAGTCCACCAGAAAGCCGTCGGCGAAATTTTCCACCGGCACTTTGGCACGCTGGAAAACATCGCGGATGAGCCGGGCTTCGAGTTCGCCGGTTTGCGAGTCCACGCCAATGTAAGTCACTGTGCCTTTGCCGAGAGGGCGCGTCACCGCGGCTACGCCGCCGGCGTAGAATTGGTCGGCGTAATGGGCCAGCGCCGTTGTGCCCGATTGCGGTTCGAGCACTTCGGCCCAGGTTGGCCAGTCGTAGGTTTGCTTGCCGGCTGTCACTTTGCCGACGTAGGGCTCAGGCAACGTGTCGTAAAATTTAATCCTGGCGCCGATGAGGTCGAGGATGGGCGCGGCCCAGGGACCTTCCCAAAGGTGAGCATTGCGATCCTTCTGACCGGTGCGGCAGGTGAGAATTAGATGGCCACCCTGTGCGGCGTAATCTTTCCAGCGCTGCACGAGTTTTGCATCCACCAACTGGCACGCCGGGACGACCAGGAATGGATACCGGTCGAAATCCTTGTCTTCGGTGATGACGTCCACCGGGCAACCCAGGCGTTTGAGGGCGCGATATTGTTTCAGAACGTGGCCCATCGTGTCCCAACGGACATTTTGCTTGTGGTCATCAATGTTCCAACGGCTCTCGACATCATAGAGCAGCGCGGCGCGGCGCGCGGTGTAGGCGGCCGGCTCCTTGGCATCGGAATCGTAATCCTTCCGCAGCAGCGCCATCTCCTGCGCGGCTTGAGAATACTGCTCGCCTCCGGGAGTTGGGGTGATCCCATCGGTGCCGACCAGACCATAATGATATTGTTCAGGGCCGACGAGCGGTTCGCGGTAGCGGTACGTGCAAACGATTTTCGCGTCGGCTGCGAAGGCGCGCATGATCCACAAATGAATTGCTCCAGGATACGGCTGTGGGTTCACGTCGCCCCAATTCACCTGGCCGGGCTGTAATTCCATCAGCCCCTCAAAGCCATTGATGCTGCGATGAAAGTCGTGGGAAAAAGACATCGCGGCACCGTCGCCGAGACGGAATCCGAGCGGGCCTTCATTGAGATTGCCATGCACCGGATAATGCGTCCACGTGATGATGTCGAAATCCTTGCCGTTAAGAACCGGGTCCAGCGCGTCGAACAGGTGCATGAAGTTGCTCGTGATCCACTGGCGATGTCCGCAATATTTCCGCAGGATCCCGGCCTGGAACCGCAGATAGTCCGCCGCCGAATCGGCAAACCAGCGGTGCATGTCGAGCAGCGCATGCTCGTTCACCTGCGCGACCAGCTCTTCCTTGTTCGGAATGCGAATCTGGTCAAAGTTTTGGTAACGCTGCGACCAGAAGGACGTGCCCCAGGCTTCGTTCAATTTGTCAATGGAGCCGTACTTGTTCTTCAGCCAGGCGCGGAAGCTGGCCTGACACGAATCGCAATAGCAGGGTTCCTTGCCGTAATGGCTTAGTTCGTTGTCGAGTTGCCAGCCCCAGACGCGCGGGTCATTGCCATAACGTTTGCCGAGTTCATCTACAATTTTGCCGACGTACTCCCGATAAAGGTCCACGTTCCAGCATCCCTGTTCGCGCGTGCCGTGCACCATGCGCCGACCGGCGGCGTCCACCATGCACACCTCGGGATGTCCCTGAGTCAACCAGACCGGCGGTGTGGCACTCGGTGTGCAAAGAACGACCTTCAGTCCTTGATCAGCGCAAAGCTGAATGGCGCGGTCGAGCCAGGAGAAATCGAAATGGCCTTCGTCCGGCTCCATGAACGTCCAGGCGAACTCGCCCATGTGGACGAATTGCAGGTGCATCTTTTTGATATTGGCGATGTCGCGCGGCCATTCGTTCGACGGCCAGGCCTCCGGGTAATAATACACGCCAATCCGCATAAGGCTGGATTCAGGAAACGGGGGACTATCGGCAGCGTTAACATTCACGACGGCTAGAATTACCAGACCGGCAATCAGAAGCAGAATTTTCATAGCGGCAAATGGTTTGTGCCTTTGTAACCGGAAGCGGCCGTCTTGCACAGGAAAAAGAGTTTTCGCCAATCGCGGCGGGCCTTTTAGCTCAATTCGACAACCGACATGTTTTTGTGATTGAACGTGGTGGCCGGGCGCCTTTTCTAATAATCATTATGAAAAGGAGTACATTACACTCTTGGGCAGCCGTTGGATTGTCGGTGTTGATGGCGACTGCGGCATACCGCGCGTCGGCGGATAACACTTCGGCAAAGGCAACTGCTGCGAAACCAGACAAAACCTACACGGGCACGGTCGTTTCCGTTGCCCCGAAGGACCGAACGCTGGACGTGAAAGGATTCCTGTTCAGCAAGCAATTCAACCTGGGCGACTCCTGCGCCTACAAGATGGTGGGCCAGGGGGCAGGCGCGATCGGCGACCTGCGGCCCGGTCAGCGGGTCACCGTCGGTTACCAGGATGCCAACGGCGTGCTGGTGGCGGATTGTGTGACGCAAAAACCATTGCAGGAGCAAGGCATGGTCAAGGCCATAGACCCGGCGGCGCAGCAATTAACGCTGCACGCGGGCATGATGGACAAGACGTATCAGCTCCCCACCGGTTGTGATGTCACGTTGCGCGGCGGCAAAGCCGGTGCGCTCGGCGACATTCAAGTCGGCGATCACGTCACCGTGACCTACGAAGTCCCGAACGGGAAACCAACCGCGCGGGAAATCGCGCAGACCAGCGCGACGTTCACCGGTGATTTGACGGCGATTGATCTGGGTCAAAGAACCTTGAAAGCCAAGGACACGTTCGCCACAAAGAAGTTCAACCTGGGCGATGACTGCACCATTGTCGTCAACGGCAAACCGGACGGGAAATTGACCGACCTCAGACCCGGTGAAAGCATTACGTTCAGTTACGACAGCGTGCACGGCGTGAATATCGCGAACCGGATTGCTCCGGCGGAAGCAGCGCCGACCACACAAACAACCGCCATGCAGTCGGTGCCGGAATAATCCGCTCCCGAATCATGAACAGGGGCGCATCCCCATCGGGTTGCGCCTCCTTTCTTGAACGAGACGTCGGCTATATCGGCCTGGTTCGCAGTCCTTCAGGGCTTTGACACGCTGGCGGGCGGGGAACAACTTGCCCAGTTTCCCTTTTTGCCGCTTCCGGCCAGAACATTGTCGAGGCACTGGCCAGCGGTAGCGGGCATCCGCGATCGTGCGGTGCGCGAATGCTTGCCAGCTCCCGACCTTAGCTGAGCGCGGAAATTCATATTTTAAACTGGTCCGATCCCAGGGATTCTCTGTCGCTGCCACCCGGAACCATCGCCATAACCTGTTAAAGACCAACGTCAATCAACCGTTCGGGACGAGTGGCCGATTTGAAGCAGGCTTAACGTCACGATGCCCGGCGCGACAGGCAAGTAATTCGCTCAGATTTTGGCCTGTTGGCGAAGACCACTCGCACAGATTTCCCGGTTGGTCCCAAAGCGACCGGGCGGCAAAACGGGAATCCCGGATTTTTTTGTTCGTCGGGGAACCAACCCGCGGCATATTTGCGTGCGGTGATTGCGCCCGCCGAACATCAACCCGCCGCCGCCGACCTCGTTTCGCAGGTCGAGGCGATTTTTTCGCCGACGGGGATTTTGTCGAAGGCGAAGAACTTTGAATTCCGTCCGCAACAGCAGGAAATGGCGGTGGCGGTGGCGCGCGCGTTGCGGAACCGCGAGCACCTTGCCGTCGAGGCCGGCACGGGCGTGGGCAAAAGTCTCGCCTATCTGATCCCGGCAATATTGTTCGCGGTGGCGCAGAAGAAAAAAGCCGTCGTCTCCACGCATACCATTAATTTGCAGGAGCAGCTTACGGAAAAAGACCTGCCCATGCTCGCGCAGATCCTGCCGGTGAAATTCAGCTTCTCCATGCTGAAAGGCCGCGCGAATTATCTCTGCACGCGCCGGCTCCAAAAGGCCATGCAGCAAAGCGGCAATCTGTTCACCTCGTCCGAGGCCAGAGAACTGCAACGCATCTATGAGTGGTCGAAAGAGACCAGGGACGGCAGCCTGTCGGACTTCGACGTCGAGCCGGACCCGAAAGTGTGGGCTCAGGTCTGCTCGGAACGCGGACTGTGCTCCCCCAAAATTTGCGGTTACCCGTCCGATTTCGCCAAAGACCACGGCGTCTGCTTCTTCCAGCGCGCCCGGAACAAGATTCTTTCGTCCGATGTGCTGGTATTGAATCACACGCTGTTCTTCACGCTGCTGGGCGGCATCGATGAGCAAATCGAAGGCGGCATTTTGTTCAAAAACGATTTCGTGATCTTCGACGAGGCGCACCAGATGGAACAGGTCGCATCGCGGCACATCGGCCTGAGCGTATCGAGCGGGCAGGTGCGTTATGCGCTGAACCGGCTGTGGAATCCACGCACGGAAAAGGGTTTGCTCGCCACGCTGCACAAAGGCGCCGCGGTGAAACTGGTGGCCGACATCCTGGGCGAAGCCGATAAATTTTTTGAAAACGTTGAAACCGCGTGCGACGAATTAAATCAGGCAGTGCAGGGAGAATCGGAAGATTACGGTCCACGCCGACGTTTACCTTCCCGAAAATCGCGCACCTGGACGGAACTGCGCATCCGCCGCGCCGAACTGGTCAGCGACAATCTCACCCTGCCCATCCAGCGATTGCGCGAGGCCGTAAGTGATTTGATCAAGCTGAGTGAGGACAAAGACATCGGGCAGGAATTGATCGAGTGCAACCGGCGCCTGGACGAGTTGCGCGCGGAAGTGAAAGCATTCCTTGAACAAAATGCGCCCGACCATGTGTACTGGGTGGAGCGCAGCGGCAAGGCGCACAATCAACTCGCGTTGAACGCCGCGCCGATTGACGTGGCGGAATTTCTGCGCCGGCGTTTATTCGAGAGTGACACGAGCATTATCATGACCAGTGCAACGCTGGCAATCGTAGGACAGGCGTCGCGCCTGTCTCTGACTAAAAAAGAAAAAATGGGGACGACCGAGACGGCGGTCCTGCGACAGAGAAAGCTGCCGTCGTCGGCACTTGAACCGTTGCCTTTTGTTCCATTCGATCCGATCGTGCCGCTTTCCAAAACCGGACGCCACCTTCCACATTGGCGGCAGGAAGGAGTGACATATTTTGTCACTTTCCGGCTCGCTGATTCGATTCCCCAAGACAAGCTGATCCAGTGGCAAACCGAATTGCGCGACTGGCTGCGCAGAAATCCAGAACCACGGATACCGCAGCAAGATCTGGAATACGCTACAATATTCGCCGACCGGTTTCACCGCTGGCTCGACGATGGTTTGGGAGAATGTTGGCTGCGGCGGCGGGAGATTTCCATGATCGTCGAGGAAGCATTGCGATTTTTCGACAAACAGCGTTATTGGCTGGGCCACTTCGCCATCATGCCGAACCATGTTCACGTCTTAGTCCGACCAGTCGGAGAAAACACGCTTTCGGAAATTCTTCATTCATGGAAATCTTTCACTGCCAAGAAAATCAATGCCGTGCTTGGACGTGAAGGCGAGGTCTGGCAGAATGAATCGTTCGACAACATCGTGCGCGACGAAGTTGCGCTGGCAAAATTTTCGGCTTACATCCGGGAAAACCCTGGAAATGCTAAACTACGTGTGGGGGAATTCAGGTTGGGGTTTGGCAGCAGTATTGGCGGCATTCCCGCGGAACAGGCTGCCAACCTACCGCCGTCGTCAAACGAAGAGACAGAAAAATTGGAGACAGGCGCGACGCCTGTCCTACGCAAAGACGCGCTACGCTATTTCGTCCGCCGGGTGGGAGCCGGATCCGCAACACAATTGCAAGTCGGCACGCCATTTGATTACGAACGGCAGATGAAAATTTTCGTTGCCCAAAAGATGCCTGACCCGCGCCAAACCGGTTACGCCGACGCCCTCGAACACTGGATTGAACATTTCGTCAAACAGACCCACGGCAAAGCGTTTGTGCTCTTCACAAACTACAAACTCATGCAGGAACTGGGCGAGCGGATGGAACCGTTTTTCAACAAGCTCGGCGTTGCCTGCCTGGTGCAAGGCACCGGCACGCCGCGCTCGACCATGCTCGAGAAGTTCAAGGACGACGTGGACTCGGTGCTGTTCGGGACGGACAGTTTCTGGCAGGGGGTGGACGTGCCGGGCGAGGCCTTGAGCAACGTCATCATCACGCGGCTGCCGTTCGCTGTGCCGGATCATCCGCTGATTGAGGCGCGCATCGAGGCGATTGAGGCGCGCGGCGGCGATTCGTTCCGGGAATTCTCGCTGCCCGAGGCGATTTTGAAGTTCCGCCAGGGCGTCGGGCGATTGATCCGAACCAACACCGACACCGGCATCATTGTGATCCTGGATAATCGCGTGTTGACGAAACAATACGGCCAGTCCTTTCTCGAGGCGCTGCCCAAATGCCCGGTAGAGATTGTGTGAATTGTCAACAACTTGACACCGAATTGTCACTTGCGAATTCGTGAAAGCGGACTAAGTTTGCAATGTCGTACAAAACGGGTGTTGGGCTTGTCGTTTGTGTGTTGCTCAACGCCCGCTTTGCTTTTCAGCCTGCGAGTTGCAGACCGGGAAAGCGGCCGACCTCCGAGTTAACACTTTTCCCGAAGCCGAAACGCGCTATACTGGTTTGCATGTATCGGACGCAGGATTTACATGTCAAAGAGATTGTCCGGCTGCTGACGCCGAACGAATTGAAGGCGCAGTCGCCGACGACCGGGGCGGCCAATGCCACCGTCGCGCGCAGCCGCGAACGGGTCATCCGCATTTTGCAGCAGGAAGATCCGCGCCTGCTGATCGTGATCGGTCCCTGCTCGATTCACGATGAAAAAGGCGCGCTGGATTATGCGGCGCGGCTCAATGCGTTGCGTGTAAAATATGCCGACCGCCTGGAAATCGTCATGCGCGTCTATTTTGAGAAGCCGCGCACGACCATCGGCTGGAAAGGGTTAATCAACGATCCTCACCTCGACGGTTCACAGGACATCAAGACGGGTTTGAAGATCGCGCGGCGGTTGTTGCTCAGAATCACGGGCCTGGGGCTGCCGGCGGCGACGGAATTTCTGGATCCCATCGTGCCGCAATACATCGCCGACCTGATCACGTGGGCGGCGATCGGTGCGCGTACGACGGAATCGCAAACGCACCGCGAGATGGCCAGCGGCCTTTCGATGCCGGTCGGCCTCAAAAACAACACGGACGGCAGCCTGCAATCGGCGATTGACGCGATGGGCGCGGCGCGGCATCCGCACAGTTTTCTGGGCATTGATCAGGACGGCGTCACGAGCATTGTGCGCACGACGGGCAATCCCGGCACGCACATCGTGTTGCGCGGCGGGCGGGCGCGGGCGAATTACGACGCGGCCAGCATTCGCGAAGCGGAGAAGAAATTGAAAGCGGAAAAGCTGCCGCCAGTGCTGATGGTGGATTGCAGCCATGCGAACTCGGGCAAACAACATGCCAGACAGGAAGCCGTTTGGCGCAGTGTGATTCAACAACGCGTCGGCGGCACGCGCTCGCTCATCGGCCTGATGGTCGAGAGCAACCTCAATGAGGGCAATCAGCCGATTCCAAAAAACTTGAAGGACTTGCGTTATGGCGTTTCGCTGACCGATTCGTGCATCGGCTGGGAAGCGACCGAACGGATATTGCGCTGGGGCTACGAGGCGCTGGCAAAAATTGCGGAACCCGCGCTGGCGACAGGATGACGATAGATTACGGCCAGGACCAGGCGTACGGAAAACGCAGCCGGTAAAACCGCAGCGGCCCGGAAGCCGGGACAATGATTGTTTCCGTCGCGTTGGTGCTGTTGAAATTTGCCAAGGCGACCCAGTTCGTGACCACCAGATTCGTGGAGCCGTCCACGAAACCATCCAGTCCGATCGGCAGGTTGGCCACACCCAACTGACAATCGTCCTCGAGCAATGTGACGTGGGTTATTTGCGCCGGAGCGATGAGATGCTGAACGACATCGGCGATGACTGCGCCAAATTTTGCGGTCGGATCGCCGGGACGATCCCAAAAGATGTAATTTGTGCCCGGGCCATTAAGATTAGCATTTGGCAACAAGCCATAGCCGTAAGCTTCAATTGCATCAATGCTCGACCCGCGGTAAAGCGCGTTGGTCAGTCCATACCCAGCGGCATTGGTCAGAACGCCATCAAGCAAGCCAAACATGTCTGGAATGTAAATCGTTAAGCCGGTGGAAGTTGTGGCAATCTGCTTCAACATCGCTACATAATTGGTGTTGAAGCTGATAATTCTTTGACGGACAAACGCCCGGTAAGCGGCAGCGGAGGTGTTGAATTCCGGAACCTCGGTGACATCCGCTGCGTTGGGCGCGATCAATGTGCGGCAGCCTTTGGCGTACAAGTTCGTGATGGCTATGAAATGATTGGTCAAGTGCTGGTTGATGGCGGTTGTCCAAGCCACAATGTTGGTGCCGTTTTGCGGAGCAGTGACCGGATTGCCGACGTTGGGATCATTCATGTCACCGACAAAGTCGGCGTCGCAAACCCAGATGACGAACAGGCAGTTGGCGGCGTTCGTCGGGGCGACGAAATTGCTGACGTTGGTGAGGAGGATGGGGCTGTACTGGCCGAAGAACGAAACGTTGTTGCTGGAGTAGTTCCAATTGGCATTGGTGACGGAAGTTGCGCCCAAGCCCTGACGTTGTGCCAGCACCTCGACCCAGGTCCGGCCATTGCTGTATCGCTTGCCGTAGTAAAAATTGGTCGCGGAACCCGTGGCGTTGTTGGTGGCAGTGGCGGAGACGGAATCGCCGAAGATGTAAATGGACGAAAAGCCCGCGCACGGCGCGGAAGTGGCGCAGCCGAGCAACCAAACAATCACCCCTGCCTTAATCGCACGGCTCACGCGGTCAAATTACCCGGCCTCTTTGCCAAGTAAAGTGGTTTTGGCTGGCGCGCGTTACTGTGTGACAGCTAATCTGCGGGAGCAGGGCGCACTTCAGTTCAGCAATCTGAAAATATGAGCAACCATTTCCGTGTGTGGCTGCCGGTCGTGGCGCTGGGTTTGCCTCCGGCCCTGGCTTTCGGAAACGGCTTGCGTCTGGCAAGCCAGGATGGCTTCGCCTCCGCACGCGGCGAGGCGTTTGTGGCCACCGCCGACAATCCATCCGCCGTTTACTACAATCCCGCCGGCATCACACAGATGGCCGGCAACAATTTGCGCTCGGGACTCTACGGTATTTATCTTGATCCGACCTTCCAGCCGCCAGACACGGAGACCTACGGAATCGGCAAACACTTCGATTTCATTCCACAGGTTTTTCTCACACACGCGTTCGACAACGGCCCGATCAGTGCCGGACTCGGCATTTATGCGCCGTTTGGCGGGAGCATCAGTTGGCCGGCAGACACGGGTTTTCGCACCGTGGCAACCAAAGGCACGACCACCTATTTGCGCGTCAATCCCGTCGCGGCGATTAAATTACCCGGCGGGTTTTCGCTGGGCGCTGGTTTGTCAGCGAATTATGCGCGAATTGACCTGGAGCAAGGACTGGAGCCACTGACTCTGCTGGAGAATTATTTTCGTTTCACCGGCGACGGCTGGGCGGTGGGCGGCAATGCGGGTTTGCTCTGGAAACCTGGCGAGTACTTTTCCTTTGGCGCGACGTTCCGCAGCCAGACGGCGTTTACTCTGCAGGGCGAAACGGCGTTTGCAGATCAACCTTTCATCAGCGACACGACACTGCCGGCTAAAGCGGATTTTGAATTTCCATGGGACATCACTTTCGGCATTTCCCTGCGTCCGTCACCGAAATGGAACCTGGAGTTTGACGCGGATTACACCGATTGGGACAGTTTTGGCACTGTCACCATCCACCAGGGAAGCGCCCCGCCGTTTCCACTGAATCAAAGCAAAGATCTGCCTGTTAAACTCAACTGGCAGGGAAGCTGGATGTATGAATTCGGTGTCACGCGGTATTTTAACGGCGGTTGGCATGTCAGCGCCGGCTATGTCTTCAACCAGAACTCCGTCCCCAATGCGTATTACACTCCGCTGGCGGCGGATATGGACCGGCACTTTTTCAGCATCGGAGCCGGCCGCACGGGGAAAAGATTTGATTTCGACATCGTGTATCAGTTCGGCTATGGTCCAGACCACGTGGTCAGCGGCAGTAAGCCGTCATCGACTCCGGCCTTTTTTGCCAACCAGTCTGCCGACGGCACGTATCATTTCACCAGTCACGCGGTTTTAGTGACGGTGGGATTGCATTTCTGAATCATGCCAGAAATCGCTTTGTTTCGGCACAAAAATGTTCTATTCACATCCTTGAAATGAGTCAAGTTGCCGGGAGCGGTGGGAAAGGAAAAGGCGGTCGGCCGTTTCGGCTGCGCGAGCGGATTTCGCTTTAATGAAAATTCAACCGGGAGACACGGTGCTGCTAACGGGCGCGTCGGGCGGACTCGGCCGGTTCATGGCTCATGCTTTCGCGGATTACAAGGTTCGGCAGGCGTTGGTGGCCCACCCGGGGGCAAACCTCCAGGAGTTACGGCAACAAATTGCGGATCGCGGTGGTAAAGCCATCGCCATTACGTGCGACCTGCGCGATGCGGCGCAGCGCCGCCAATTGCTTAAGGCGGTGGGACAGGAACTGGGGCCGGTTGACATTCTGATCAACAATGCCGGCGTGGAATTCACCTCGGCCTATCACGAGCTCAGCGAGGAAAATATTTGCGACGTGCTCAAAGTGAATCTGGAAGCGCCGATGATTTTGAGCCGGCTGGTCCTGCCGGAAATGTTGGAACGGAGGCGCGGCTACATCGTGAACATTTCGTCGCTCGCGGGAAAGGCCAGTCCGGCGTTTCAGGAGCCTTACGCGGCAACAAAAGCGGGACTGATTGCTTTCACGATGTCGTTGCGCGCAACCTGTCGCGGTTCGGGGGTGAGCGCCTCGGTGATCGTCCCCGGATTTGTTGAAGCCGGCATCTACGCGAGATTAAAGGCGAAATCGGGCTGCTCCGCGCCAGCCCTGCTTGGCACGTCTTCTCCCAAGGCGATTCCGCGCGCGGTCATTCGTGCGGTCGAGGGTGATTTACCGGAAATCATCGTCAATCCCGTGCCGGTCCGTCCTTTGCTGGCATTAACCGCATTGTTTCCCTCACTTGGGGAATGGGCCATTGGTAAGACCGGCGGCCATGACTTTTTCCGGCGGGTAGTCGAGGTGCAAAAACGAGGCCAATAATGGCCCGTAAGCAGTGGCCATAATTGGCAGGGCTTTTGCTTATTATTTTGAAATACCGATTGCCATTTAATCGGATGGCTCTTTAAACCGATTAGGAAAACCGACTATGAAAACGAAGCGACAAACCGTCGTAGCGTTCTGGCCCGCAGTTGTTTTGTGCGGGACAACTTCGGCCCTTTGGGCAGGCGGATTCCGGCTGCCTGACCAGGATGCCTTTGCCACGGGTCGTGGCGAAGCTTTTGTGGCAACGGCGGACAATCCCGCGGCGATCTATTACAATCCGGCCGGCATTTCACAACTCAAGGGCAACAACCTGCGGGCAGGAGTGTATGGGATTTATCTCGATCCCACTTACACACCGCCGGGCGGCGGGCCGACGTTTCACAACGAAAGCAAGCTCCACGCTATTCCACAGATTTATTACACTTATAGCGCAAAGGATTTCCCCGTCAGTTTTGGTTTGGGTGTGTATGCCCCCTTCGGACTGGGTCTGCAGTGGTCGGAGGACACCGGTTTCCGCACGGCCGGGATACGAAGCGACCTGGTGTGTGACACTATCAATCCGGTGGTGGCATTTAAGCTGATTCCCAGCCTGGCCATCGCCGGTGGTATCATGGTGAACTATGCGAACCTGGACCTGCAAGAGGGGCTCACGCCGATACCCGGCAATGATTTGTTCCGGTTCACGGGCGACAGTTGGGCCGTCGGTTATAATCTCGGCATCCTGTGGCAACCGCACGAGAAAATTTCCCTGGGGGCCACCTTTCGCAGCGCGACGAAACAGCATTTGACCGGCCGGACACAAAGCGAGATGGACTCGGTTCAGCCCTATACCTACAGTTCGGCGACGGCCGATTTCCCCTTCCCGCTCGACGCGGCTTTTGGCGTATCTTTCCGGCCTACACAGAAATGGAACCTGGAGTTCGACGCGGATTACACCGACTGGACCACGTTGCAGACTGTTACCTTTCATCAGACAACTCCGCCCCCGATCGTGCCGGTTTCAGACATTCCCGTGACATTCGATTGGCAGTCCAGTTGGTATTTTGAATTTGGCGCGACGCGCTATTTCGACAATGGATGGCATGTGAGTGCCGGCTACATCTTCAACGAAAATTCGATTCCCGACGCGCATTACACGCCGCTCGTGACGGATCTGGACAAGCACTTCTTCAGTATCGGGGTCGGATTCAAAGGCAAACGGCTGGATTTTGACATCGCCTATCAATTTGGCTACGGCCCTACGCACACGGTGACCGGCAGCGCACCGCCATTCGGTTACCCGCCAACGTATCATCCGGCGGATGGCGACTATTCGTTTATCAGCCACGCGATTGCGGCATCGGTGGGATGGCGATTCTGATTTGGTTGGCTGGTTTTCCCGCGGAACGGTGCGTGGCCAGCACGCGCGTCTGTGTCCATCCGGGCGTGCGCGAGGCCAAAATTTGGACACTAGCCAAATGGCCTGCTGACGGCGCTGGTCGTTGGATGAGGTTGAATGGCGTGGGCGTCGGGCGTGCGTCTTGGCCAATAATCCCTTTGTTTTGGCGTGGAAAATGGTCTATTTATGCCTTCTGAAAATGAATCAAGCCACCAACAGTAATGGAAATGGCAAAGGCGGACAACCCATCCGCCAAGTCAAAGAAAATCCGGAGAGCGGACCTGTTTCGAGCTCATCCGACGTTAAAGGAAGCCAGGTTACCTTCCAGACGGCCGAAGGGCTGGAGTTGCACGGCGCACCGGTGCGGGTGACTCGGCACGCGGCCGTGTTCGATCTGTATAATCCAAACGTCGTGCCGCGGGCTTCCGAGGTGTTGAGTGGATTTGAAGTCGTTCTCCACGACCGCGTGGTTTATTCCGGTCGCGCCGTCGTCAGCGGCATCGTGGACACCGGCAATACCGCAACGTGCGAAGTGAAGCTGGACGAATCGGGTTGGCGGGACATTGATCTTGGTTTGTTGACAAAACGCGACGGTCAGCTGGCGCGGGAATTCAACGACTTTCTCACCGAATGGCAAAAATTTTACCGGGTTCGCCCGGAATACAAATTGATTCTGGCGGACATGCGCAGCTATTTCGCCGATCTGCGCCTTTGGGTGGATCAACTGGAATTGGGCATCCGGTCCCGGCCTTCGGGCGACCGCTTGAAACTGGAGCAGGAAGTGGCCCTTGAATTGGGCGAAGTCGCTCTCCCGTCCTTCACCGCCTTGTTTGAAAAATTCGAGGAAGCGGCCCAGGGCGTGGAAGAAGATTTTCTCCCGGCCCACCAGGCTTTTGCCAAGGGGCAGCTTCATCCGCTGTTGCTCTGTTCGCCGTTTTTTTACCGGTGTTACTCCAAGCCGCTGGGCTACGCCGGAGATTACGAAATGGTCAACATGATGATGCGAAATCCGTGCGAAGGCGGCTCGTTGTTCGCGAAAGTTATGAATCTGTGGTTCCTGCGGCAACCGCCGGTGCAAGCGCATCGCAACCGCATTGATTATCTTGCCGGACAACTTCTCAAAGTGGCCATGCGCGCCGCTGGCCAGGGGCGAAAGGCGCGCATAATGAGCGTAGGTTGCGGGCCCGCGCAGGAGGTTCAGCGCTTTCTGGCCGAACAAAAGCTGAGCGCCCAGGCGGAATTTACTTTGCTCGATTTCAACGAGGAAACGCTTCAATATGTCCGGTCCACCATGGACGATGCCAGAATTCAGCACCGCCGTTCAACGCCCTTCCATTATGTCAAAAAATCCGTGCAAACCATGCTCAAGGAGAGCGGCCGGGCCGTGGGGCTGCCGGCACGACTTCAGTTTGACCTGGTTTATTGTGCCGGCCTGTTCGATTATCTGTCCAATCAGGTTTGCGAACGGCTGACCGGTATCCTGTACGACTGGGTGGCCCCGGGCGGATTGCTTATCGACACCAATGTCACTTCCTGCAACCCCTCCCGTGGCTGGATGGAGCATGTGGTTGATTGGCATTTGATTTATCGCGATACCCGGCAAATGGCTGCGCTCATTCCCAAACAATCGCCGCCGGACAAGGCCCGCATCGTCGCCGAGCCGACGGGCGTAAATATTTTTCTCGAAGTAATCAAACCCGAACATGCTTAATTCAGCCCTACAGGACGGTCGGGAAATTCGCCGAGCCTATTCGGAGCACGAGCGGAGCGTATGGATTCGTAATTTTCGCGTGGCCTCAATTTTGGCCTTCGTCTTCATTCCCGCCGGGAGCAGCCTGGACGCTTTCGTGTATCCGCAATATTTCGGCGAATTTTTCAAGCTGCGCCTGATCTGTTCGGCGCTGTTGTTGTTTATCTGGTGGTTTGTCACAACGCCAATCGGCATGCGGTACTATCGAATCCTGGGCTGGATATTGCCGGCGCTGCCGACGTTTTTCATTTCATTGATGATCTATGACACCGACGGATCGAGCTCTCCCTATTACGCTGGATTAAATCTGGTATTGCTCGGCGCAGCCATCATTCTGAGATGGACGTTGTTGGATAGCGTGGTCGTTTTCCTGGAAGTGATGGGGTTGTATCTCGCCGTATGCCTGCTGCATGGCCCGATTGCAAGCCGGAGTATCTTTTTCAACAATGCCTATTTTTTATTTGTAACAGGGATGTTCGTAATAATCGGCAGCCATTTCTACAATCAACTTCGTTTCCGCGAATTCGCCTTGCGCTATGAGTTGGACAAAAACCGCGCGGCGCTCGAAGAAAGCAATCGCAAGCTCCTGGAACTCGACCAGATCAAGAGCCGCTTCTTTGCCAACATCAGCCACGAATTGCGCACGCCGCTCACGCTGTTGCTGGCGCCGCTGGAATCGCTGATGCAGCGTTTCCACCGCGCATTCGACGAAGACACGCGCAATCTGCTCACCACCATGCATGCCAACGGCATGCGGCTGCTCAAACTCATCAACGATTTGCTCGACCTCGTGCGCCTCGAGTCCGGTCGCATGGAAGTCAAACACGAGCCGCTCGAAGTCGTGGAATTCACCAAAGGTCTTGCCAGCGCCGCACGGCAGGTGGCCGATGACAAGCGAATCAAGCTCGAAACGTTTGTGGATTCAGCGTTGGGCGCAGTACTGGCCGACCGTGACAAGCTGGAAAAAATCGTGCTCAACCTCGTGTTCAACGCGCTCAAGTTCACGCCCGCGGGCGGGCGCGTGTCGTTGCGTGCTGAAAAACAAGGCGAAGAATTCGTTTTGATTGTGAGTGACACCGGTATGGGTATCGCCGAAAAAAATCTGCCGTTTATTTTCGACCGCTTCTGGCAGGCGGACGGTTCATCCAAGCGCAAGTATCAAGGCGTCGGCATTGGCCTGGCGCTCGTCAAAGAGCTGGTCGAAATCCAGAACGGCAAGGTCACGGTGGAAAGCCAGGAAGGCAAGGGCACCACGTTTACGGTGCGGTTGCCTTATGCTAAGGCCAAAGTACCAGAGAAGGAATCCAGGTCCGAACCCGACGAAAAAGTTACCGGCGAAGCCAAAGCCGGCGGGACCGTAACTTCGGAAGAATGGCTGGCGAATTTGTACCGGCGCGCGGAATTGTTCCCGGCCCTGACCCCGCTGCAGCAAGCCGTCAAACCGGTCGAGTTCACCGGCAATGGCCGACGTGCCACGTTGCTGGTGGCCGACGATGAGCCGGACATGCTGCGTTTTTTGAAATCACAGCTGGCCGCGCAATACGAGGTGATTGAAGCGGTGGACGGCCAACAGGCGGTGGAAAAGGCAAGCCAATTCTTGCCGGACATCATTCTGCTGGACATGATGATGCCGGAAAAGGACGGCCTGCAAGCCTGCCGCGAAATCCGCGCGCACACGCCCACGCAAAACATTCCCGTCATCCTGCTCACCGCGCGCGCCGACGAGGAAACAAAGTTGACCGCGCTGGGAGTGGGCGCGAGCGATTTCCTGGCGAAACCATTTTCGACGACAGAGTTGCACGTGCGCATCAAAAACCTGGTCGAGTCGCACGGGTACCAGCGCAAGTTGTCCCGGCAAAACCAGGCACTCGAATCCACCATCGAACAACTCAAGGACACCGAGTCGCAACTGGTGCAGACCGAGAAGCTCGCCTCGTTGGGGCGCATGAGCGCGGGCATCATTCACGAGATCAACAATCCGCTGAATTTCGCCACGACCGGCCTGTTTGCCTTGCGCCACAAAAGCAAATTGCTCGCCCCGGAACAGCGCGGCGAATACGAGGAAATTCTGCAGGACGTCGAAGAGGGCATCAAGCGGGTGCGCAATATCGTGTCCGACCTTCGCACGTTTACGCATCCCGACACCGAACAGCGCGACCAGGTCGAAGTGGCCGAGGTGGTTGGCGCCGCGCTCCGCTTTTTGAGCGGTGAATGGCGGGACAAAGTGCAGATTGAACAGAAACTGGCCGAACGCCAGACGGTTTGGGCCAATCGCAACAAAATGGTTCACATCCTGGTGAATTTGTTGCAGAATTCACTGGATGCGCTGCGGCATAAGAAATTTGCCGGCGAACAACCGACTATTTGGATTGAAGGCCACGTCGAGAAGGAACGGAGCGTCATCGTGATACGGGACAATGGCACGGGCATTGACGCGGAGCACCTGGACAAGATATTTGACCCGTTTTTCACGACCAAGGAAATCGGGGAAGGCATGGGATTGGGTTTGAGCATTTGTTATCGCATTGTCCGGGAATACGACGGGCGCATTTCCGTCCGGACCGAACCGGGTAAGTATTGCGAGTTCACGCTCGAATTACCCGTGAAGAGTCAGCCGGCGGTTGCGTTGGAGCAACATCATGGAGAACTTGCACAACTATAAACGGTTCGCGGTCCTGTACGTGGACGATGAGGAAAAATCGCTGACCAATTTTTCCCGCGCGTTCGGAGACCAGTTTCACATCTTCACGGCGTCCAGCGCCCAGGACGGCCTGAGGTTGCTCGAACAACACGCCGACGAAATTGGTCTGTTAATGACCGATCAGCGGATGCCGGGTGAAAAAGGCGTGTGGCTCCTGGAACGCGCCCGAAAACTCCGCCCCAACATCATTCGGGTGCTGGTCACGGCTTATGCGGACATGGACGCTGCCATCGCCGCCGTCAACAGCGGCGCGATTTACAAATACGTCACCAAGCCGTGGGACCCGCCGCAGCTCGAACAGACGCTCAAACGCGGCCTGGAATATTTCATCGTGCGGCTGGAACGCGATCAGTTGCTCACGGAAAAACTGTCGGTGATCCGCAACATGATGATTGCCGACCGGATTGTCAGTCTGGGCCTGCTGGCCGCGGGCCTCAGCCATCACATTCGCAATTCACTCGTCGCGGTGAAGACATTTCTCGATCTGGCCCCGCTGAAAATGGCCGAGGAAAAATCGGCGATGAAAGGCCTGCGCAATCCCGATTTTTGGAAGGAATACCACCAGAACGTTCAGTTGCAGATCGAAAAAATCAACGGGTTGCTCAAGGATTTGTGGACCGCGTCCGGAACGCCGTCGTTTCATTTCAACGACAAAGTCTTTATCCAGGAAGCCATCCGCGCGGCCCTCAAAACATTTGAGGAGCAATTCGCCGCGCGGCACATCCAGGTGGACAACCAAATTCCTGATGCCTTGCCGGCACTGCAGGTGGACAAGCCGAAATTTTACCGCCTCTTCGAGCTTTTGCTGAAAGACGAACTGGCCAGCCTGCCGGCGGGGAGCCGGGTCACGTTGACGGCCGAATTGCAGCACAAAGAAAGCACCAAACCGGAGATCCAGGTTCGAATCAGCGATAATGGCCCGGGCCTCCCGGAGGAAGCATTGCGTGTCGTGTTTGATCCATTCGTCGTGCGCAGCGACACGCCGTCCGAATACGGCATTCACCTTATGGCGTGTTTCTTTATTGTTTATCACCACGGGGGAAGCATTGACGCTAAAAGCCAGTCGGGTCGCGGCACCACGTTCACCATTTCCCTGCCGCTCAATCCGGAGCACGCTGCGCAACCCAGTGAACAGGAGTTTCTCCAAAAAGTCCTCCTCAACGAGGAACTGTGGGAAAAATTGATTTCCTCTGAATAGCCGGAGGCGGCTGCTTGAAAATTGCCCATTTTCAGCCAATTTTGTCGCGAGCCTGCGGCCAATAATGGATTGACCCAAAACCAGAAGCAGTGCATAATCCGGCGGTAGTGGCGCCAACCGTCAACAGGTTTGGTCCATTCGGAACGGCAACGTGATGAAAACGCTTTTGGTTTTGGCCGCTCATCCGGATTTCGCCGAAACGATTCGTGCGGGTCTGAGCCCGGAGCAGTATCGGGTCGTCCATCGCGCCGACGCCCAGGAAGCCGAGCCGCTGCTGGCGCATGGTCTGGCCAATGCGTGCATTCTCGATCTTGAACTGCTCGGCGTGCAGGGCATCTGGGCCATTGAAAAACTTCGCCGGCACGACGCCAAATGCGCGGTCATCGCCTACACCGCTGCCCGGAAATCCGAATGGGAAGAGGAAGCCTACCTGCACGGTGCAACGCACGTGCTGACCAAGCCGGTCCGGCTCCGGCTCCTGGGCGAGCTGTTGGACCGTTTATTGGCTGTGCCGCAACGCAGCACCGCGGCGCCACCGTCCGTGCCCGCATCATCGCCGCTTGCCCGAACCGTGGAACCTTCTGCACCGCGGTTTGTTGGCACGACACAAACCCTCGGCGTACTGCGCGATTTTTCGTCCATCCTCATGCATTCGCTCAACGCCGAGTTGATGCTCAAGCAATTTCTGCTTTTCCTGCGCGAAACTCTCAGTGTCAACCGGGCTGCGATTTTCCTCAACCGCCCTCAAGCCCGGCCGGTTGAACCGCCTTCAGGAGAGGGAGGCCGCTGTCTGCGCGCCGTGTCCGCCATCGGCATCGCGCCGGGCCTGCTCGAACATTTTGAACTTTCGCCCGATTCCGGCATCGGCGGCCAACTGGCAAATCTGGGCCGAATCCTGCGCCGCAACAGCGACGAGGCGCGCGCCGACGCCGGGACCCAGAGGGAATTTGAACTGCTCGGCGCGCAAATCGCGGTGCCGATCCTCGACCGCGAAACCATTGTCGGTGTTGCCGTCTTTGACGGCCGCATCACCGGCGAGCCGCTCGCCAACGACGAACTCGAATTGATTTTCCATTTACTCGAACAGGTTGGGCTGGCGCTCCGCAACATCTGGCTGTATGACCAGCTTGCCGGCAACCACGAGATGATGACCGACGTGCTGCGGGAACTCAGCAGCGCGTGCATCGTCGTGGGAAGCGACCTGAAAGTGCTCCACGCCAACAAGGCCGCGCGCCGGCATTTTGGCCGGAAAGACCTGCGCAGCGGCGAGCTGGAGTTCGCCGATTTGCCGCAGTCGCTTGGGGCGAAAATATATCAGGTTTTACACACCGGCGCGGCTGTCGGCCCGTTCAAATTCGAGCCGGAAAATTCACCCGGCACGGTTTACAGCGTCAGTGTCGTTCCGTTCCAGCGGCCGGATTCCGTTGTGCCCGTCTCCGCGCTGTTGATGGCCGAGGACCTCACGCAGAGCGAGCAATTGCGGCGGCTGGAAATCGAGGCGGCCAATCTCCGCCTGGTCAAGTCCATGGCCGACCGCCTCGCGCATGAGATCGGAAATGCCATGGTGCCGCTCTCCACACACCAGCAGTTGCTCGCCGAGAAATACCGCGACGCCGAGTTCCGCAAGTCGCTCGACCATGCGTTGACCGATGGCGTCCGGCGCGTCACGCGGCTCATCAATCAAATGCGTTTTCTGGCGCGGGACGGACAGGTTGAACCGCAAGCTTTCGCGGTCGAGCCGCTGATTCAGGAAGCCTATCAGGAAGCGCGCCAGCATCAGCCGGTCGAGAGCGCGCAGTTGCACTGCGAAAACACAGGCAAACCTGCCTTCGTCAGCGGCGACCGCGCGGCATTGAAGCACGCCTTCGCCGAGATCATGCTCAATGCCCTTCAGGCCAACCCCAGGGAGCCGAAGATTGATGTCAAGTTGCACACCGAAGGCGACAACAGCCACCAGGATCTGCAAATTGAAGTGCAGGACAACGGTTCTGGTTTCACCACCGAAGCCGCCAAACAGGTGCCCTCACCGTTCTTCACCACGCGCAATGTCGGGCTGGGACTAGGTTTGACCGTCAGCCGGAAAATTATCGAAACGCACCACGGCAAACTCGAAATCGTTCCGCCGCAATCCGGCAAAGCCGGGGTCGTTCGCATTTCGCTGCCGGTTGACGTTGAGGCTGCGACCGCCGGATAGGCGGCTTTGCGCTTGTCACCACCGGAGACGGGTTCTAAAGTGCGGAAGAGCAACAGTTATTTTGACATGATTGAGCTGATTCAATTCCCTTGGAGCCCGTATTGCATTGTCCAGCGCCGCATCCTGGAATTTGCCGGGGCCCGTTTCAAAATCATCAACATCCCGAACCAAAACCGATCCCTCGTCTGGAAATTGACGAAACAACGTTACTACGGCGTGCCCATCATCAGAGACGGAAGGACGATCGTGTTTGAACTCAATGACGATTCGCAGGTCATCGCCAAATATCTTGATGCGAAATTCCAACTCGGCCTGTTCCCGTTCGAACTCGAAGGCGTCCAATCCGTTCTCTGGCGCTACCTCGAGAATGAACTCGAAGGCGCGACATTCCGGCTCAACGACATTTACTGGCGGGAAAACGTGCCGCCGGCCGAGCAGCTCGATTTTTTGCGATTCAAGGAGCGCAAGTTCGGACGCGGCTGCCTTGACCAGTGGCGCAAACAGCAGGGCGAGTGGCTGAAGCGGCTGGAGCAAGATTTGGTGCCGTTCGAGGAGATGGCAGCGCGCCACCGGTTTTTATTGGGGGACAGCCCGCATTTCCTGGATTTTGATTTGTTGGGAATGCTTGAAAACTATCTTTATTCGGGCCATTATGAATTGCCGTCGGCGCACAATCATGTCGTCGACTGGCATCGGCGGATGCGCAAGTTAAAAAGGAATCAGACCAAATAAAAAACGGCGACCCCGGTAACCCGCCCGCTCTTTCCGCCCGTCTCCATTTTGAATTGTGAAGAATTACATCATTGATACCAATGTCCTCCTGCACGATCCGCATTCGCTGTTGAGCTTTGAGGACAATCACGTCCTGATTCCCATCGAGGTCATCGAGGAAATTGACCGTTTCAAGCGCGAGTCCACCGAGCTTGGCCAGAACGCGCGCACCGTGTCGCGGATGCTCGACGGCTTTCGCGGCGACGGCAGCCTGAGCGAGGGTGTGAAACTGCCCAACGGCGGCAAACTGAGAATCGCGTTTCAAAAAAACGGCCGTATCAACCACGACAGCCATATCAATGGCAATACCGTGGACAACCGGATTCTTTCATTTGCCGCGGCCATCCAAAAATCGCAGCCGAAAAACCCCACCATCCTCGTCAGCAAGGACATCAATCTCCGCATCAAGGCTGACGCACTCGGATTGCAGGCTGAGGATTACGAGACCGATCGCGTGTCCATCACTGACCTTTATACCGGCATGGTGGAAATGTCGGTCGGCGCGGACAAACTGGCCGCCTTCCGCGCCAAAGGAGAACTCGCGCTCGGCAGCGGTAAAAAATATTTTCCGAACGAATACTGCACGCTCACCGATGAGACGAATCCCAAACGCACTGCGCTCACCAAAGTGGACGTTACCGGTCAAAAGCTGGTGCCAATTATTGACAGCCGCGAGGGGGTTTGGGGCATCAAACCGCGCAACCGCGAGCAGCATTTTGCCTTCGACGCCTTGTTGGACGACCGTGTCAAGCTGGTTACGCTCATGGGCAAAGCCGGCACGGGGAAAACCCTGCTGGCGATGGCCGCCGGATTGAAGCGCACCGTGCTCGACCGCGAATTTCGCCGGCTCGTGGTCGCGCGCCCGACCATTTCCATGGGCAAGGAACTGGGTTTTTTACCGGGTTCACTCGAGGAAAAACTTGCTCCCTGGATGCAGCCGATTCACGACGCGCTGGAAATGTTGAGCGACCTCAATATGGGCCACGACCATCGCCGCAGTGGTGACCTGATGCGCTCCGGCAGCATCGTCGTCGAGGCGTTGAGCTACATCCGCGGACGCAGCATCGCCAACCAGTTCATGATTATCGACGAGGCGCAGAACCTGACGCCGCTCGAGGCCAAAACCATCATTACGCGTGTCGGCAGCGGCACGAAAATCGTCTTCACCGGCGACCCGTATCAGATTGACAATCCCTATGTGGACTCGTCGTCGAACGGGTTCAATTACGTCGTCAGCCGCTTCCGTAGTGAAGCCATCGCCGGGCACATCGAATTGCTGAAAGGTGAACGGTCAGAATTGGCCGAGCTGGCCGCAAATATCTTGTAATCAGAAAGTTATAGTCAAAACCCAAGCAGACCGGCAATGAGCTCC
>Ga0335081_10003908_pt1 | contig 23510 bp, 19 predicted proteins | sample Lox_Sample_35_FD_206713 | JGI IMG/M metagenome (GOLD analysis project Ga0335081, IMG submission 206713) | Soil microbial communities from Loxahatchee National Wildlife Refuge, Florida, United States - Lox_Sample_3.5 | ecosystem: Environmental > Terrestrial > Soil > Wetlands | place: USA...
GCGCCGGAGGCACCGGTACGGGATTGCCGGAGCGCGCAGGCCAGGACGATGTATGCTGGCCGCAGGGTGGAGGCGGCGATCGACGTGCCCCGGTCGAGGAAATTGCATTCGCGCTCGCGCGATGCATCGTCAAGCGACTCCCCACCGACCGCGAAGATGCTATCCTCCGAACCGCGTTCGGGGGCTCGAAAGAGACTGCGACGGCCGGCTGCATCAATCGGATGATTCCGCGACAAGCGTGGAGCTCTTCACGCCGGGCAGCCGGAGAGGCAAGGGGTCCTCAATCTAGAACAGGGATGTCGATCATGAAGTCTGTTGTAATGCGTTTCATGCTGGGCGCTGCCGTCGTACTGCCGGCGATTCTTGCCGGGCAGACGGCCAACGCGCAGGCCTATCCGACACGTCCGATCACCGCGATCATTCCGTTCGTCGGCGGCAGCGCCAGCGACGTGGTCAGTCGGATCTTGTTCGCGCGGATGTCGAAGGCGATGGGGCAGCCGATCGTCGTCGAAAATCGCGCCGGTGCCGGCGGCAATATCGGGACCCTGGCCGTGGCACGATCGACGCCTGACGGATACACGTTGATCGGCGCCGGCTCGGGTCCGATCGGGGCCAATGTGAGCCTCTACAAGAATCTGGGCTACGACCCGGTGAAGGACCTCGAGATCATCTCGCCGTTCGCGGGTTTCACCATCGTCATCGTCGCCAGCAACACCCTGCCGGTCAACTCGCTCAAGGAGCTCGTCGCCTACGCGAAGTCCAAGCCGGGCCTCAATTACGGATCCGTGGGCATTGGCAGCTCGCAGCATCTGGCCGGCGAGTATTTCAGTCAGGTCACCGGTGTGAAGCTGACGCACGTGCCGTACAAGAATATCGCGCAGTACGGTCCGGATCTGATCGCGGGTCAGGTGCCGCTCGGCTTCCAGTGGTTCCCCAACGTGTTGGGTCCGCTCGGTAGCAAAGGCGCAAAGGCGCTGGCGGTCGCCGGCGACCACCGGCTTGCCGCGGTGCCCGACGCGCCGACGACCACCGAGGCCGGGTTTCCGCAGTACAAGATGTCAGGCTGGTTTGCACTCGCGGCTCCGCATGGCACCCCGAAGCCGATCCTGGAGCGGCTCAACCGTGAGCTGGTGGCCGCGATCAAGGATCCGGCTGTGCGTGACGGCTTCGCGAAGGTGGGCGCTGAGCCGATGATGCTGTCGCTCGATCAGGCCAAGAAGTTCTTGATCGCCGAGATCGCCCAGTACCACGACATCGTCACCAAGGGCGGGATCCAGATCATCGAATAGCCGGCTCGTCGGCGTTGAGCGTCCCGCCCCCCACAGGGGCGCGATCTGGGTCAAGCAGACCGGGTGGGAGTCCTGACCACAATCACAGGCCTCACCGTGTTGCGACGACTCCTTTTAATCTCCCCCCTCAGGGGGAGATTAAAGTGTGCGCGGCTTCGCGTTGGGCTCGAACGGTGCGGAAGGATGTCGTTCGATCAGCGTGCCGCGCCGTTGCGCTCGCGCCATTTCAGAAATTCACGGAACAGCGCGTCCCGGTCCGCCTGGTTCGCGTCCCCGCGGCTGGCCAGGAACGAATTGAACTCCTGGCTCAGCCCCTGCTGCGCCGGGGCGCTGTCGTTCACCAGCCTTGCCAGCTGCTCCTCGGCGGCGGGAAACCGCTTCCAGCCCGGGACCGTCGCCGCGAGATTGATGTCACGCCACTTCGGATGGTAAGGCGGGTTCTGAAGCTTGTCCCACTTCTCGAACACCCTGGTGATGAAGCGCTCGACCTTGCGGTAGCGCTCGCTGCCCTTCGGCCAATTGTAGACCGCGAGCACAGTCGGTACGCCGAGCGTGTCGACGCGCTGTCCCGGCGGCACCAGGTTCGGATAGTCGGCATTCGTGAACTCCGCGGGCGCGTAGTAGTCGGCAAAGGCCCTGCTGAACGGAATCGGCACGAGGTGGAGGCCCGAATTGGGCGGGATATTGGCGATGTGCGGGACCGGCTTGCCGACCACGCGAATGGCGGCGTCGACCTCGCCGGCGGCCACCTTCATGTAGGCGCCCACCGTGTAGGGAGCCGGCAGCGGCGTCTCCTTCACGTCGATGCCCAGACGCTGAAAAATGATCGGCGACGTCAGGCTGCCCGATGATCCAGCGTCGCCGAAGTCGACTCGCTTGCCGCGCAGGTCCTCGATCGTGCGAATGTCATTGCGCGCGATGATCGACACCTCGGAGGTGGGGAAGCGGATGATATAATTGATTCGGTCCTCGAGGTGCGCGATCTTCCGCTGCGTGCGAAAAAACTCGAACACGTCCGACTGGGTGACCGCGACATCGATGCCTCTGACGTAGAGCAGATCGTCAATATTCGAGGCCGCGCCACGGGTCACGATGGGCAGCACCCGCATCTCGTCGCCATCGTCGACCGCCTTGCGCATGTCCTCGGCGAAACGGAAGAAAGTCCCTTCGACGATTCCGCCGGCGATGCCGACGGTCCAGGCATTCTTCCGCACTCTCATGTCGGCGTCGGCGCCGCCCTGTTGAAGGGCCTTCGGAATCTCCTGCGCAACGGCGCACCAGGCACCGAGCATCGATGCGACGGCAAGCGTAGCGACCGTGATACGGCGCATGGCTGGCTACTCCCATGTTTGGGTACTGTGTACGGACAGAGATGAAAGCGAACGGACCCGGCGGGGATCGGACCGCTTCGGGTGAATGCACGGGAAATCCAGCCCTGCATCACGGGGGCAGCAACGCCGCTTCCACATGGCCCCTCCCGACTCTCGCCACTCCATGCGGTGCCGCGGATCCCGAATGAAGCAGCATGTCCCCCGAAGAAGATTTTCGCTGGCACGATTTGACCCAAACAACGGGACGCTTGGGCGAAACCAGAACATGATCGTACACAGTTGCAACCGGTCTTCGCAACCATTGTGCCGCCGAACCGCATGCGGATCGCATTTCTTGCCGGCGTGGCGGGTAACAATATGCATGAGCGCAGTGCGAGACGCACCCTCACCGGTCCGGGTCCCAGCGATGCGGCTGCGACGTGAGCGCAACCCGCACGCGCGCGCAGCGCGGCTCGCGGCTCCCAGTTGACCGCAGCCGCAGATCCGGTCGAGCCGCATCCGGTCGATGCGGGGCCGTCCCGGTCCCGGCGCCCAATATCGACGCACCGTTGCGGCGTGCGCGGCCTCCGTCTACCTGGGCCGCATTAGCGCCCACAGCTCAGCTCGACAGCGCGATGCGCTCCCAACGCAAACATCAGAAAGTTCGAATCGTATCGGTCGCGCCATTTCGGTACAGAACTGCGCATTCCAAAACACGCCGTTCTTGCGCTCGATGCGGCGACGGATGTGCGAAGCAGCGGGCGCCCCGGCAGTTTTGGTAGTAATTTACGGACGTGTTCCGATCGCAGGTCCGCGCATAGCGGCTGCGCGCTATTGCGCCGGCGCCGGTCGCGCGTATTTGCCGCTCAGTTGCGGCGTGATCGCCGGCAGCTTCCTGCGGTGGCGCTCCAGTCGCGTCTCACGCGCCCAGGTCCGCTTGAGATCGTCGCGAACTGCTATCTTCAGCCGCCCCAGACCCTGGATTTCCAGCTCCACCACATCGCCGTCCATGAACGGATTGAGTCCGCCGTGGTTGGTGCCGGTGGCGATGACGTCGCCGGGATCGAGGTGGTGGATCGAGGAGACCCACGCGATGCAGCGCGGAATCTTGTTGGCCATGTCGGCGGTCGAAAAATCCTGCTTCAGGATGCCGTTCACCCACAACCTGACCTGCAGCTTGTGCGGATCCGCAATCTCGTCCGCGGTCACGAGGTAGGGGCCGATCGGGGCAAAAGTCTCGCGGGACTTCACTTGATAGAAGGTGTTGCCCGGCGGCGGCAGCTCGCGGGCCGATCCATCGATGAAATTGACGTAGCCGAACACGTGGTTCATCGCGTCTTTGGCGTCGACCTTGTCGGCGCGCTTGCCGATCACGACCGCGAGCTCGGCCTCGCCTTCGAAGATGGTCGCCGGCACGTCGGGAAGAATCATCGTCTCGCCGGGACCGATGATGGCGTTCGGCGACTTGTGGAAGCCGTTGATCGGAGGCGGCGTGGGGATCATTTCCTCGGCGTAGTTCACCGCCATGCAATCGATATTGCCGGGACGCGGAACCGGCGGACGCAGCTTCACGGACTCGAGCGGGATGGCTTTGCCACTCGCCACGGCCTGTTCGATGCTGCCGCGGTAGCGCGCGAAGTTCTCGATCAGCCCGTTGATCAAGAGACGCGGGTCGCCCTGCCCCGCGTCGCGCACCACGGGCGTGATGTCCACCAGCGCAGCCGCATCCTTGAGCACGCCAAGCCGATAGTCGTCGAAGCAAACGAGCTTCATTGAGAAATTCCGTCGAAGGAGGGAAGTGAGGAAGGACTGCCGGAAATTGCCGCATTCAGTGCGGCCCTTGGTACGTCGCCGCCAAACGCCGGTCAAGCGGCCCCGGCTCCTCCAACCGCGGCGACAGCTTCAGTTTGCGTCTTCATGCCGAAGGCCCGGCGATCCACGCTCCCTTGGCGGGCCATTTCCCCTCGATCACGTTCGAGACGACGTACGTCGTCTCATCGAGCATATCGATGCCGGCGGTGCCATGCAGGACGGCGCCGTCCGGCTTGACGACGAGGACCGGCGCCTCTTTGGCGACCATGCGCGACGTGACGATGAGATCGCCGTTCGGCATCGTGACCACCGGACCGGCGCCCCAGTTCGGCGTGTCCTGCGCGTTGCAGGCGACTCGCGCGGCTGTGGCCTTGTCGAAAGGCGGCATCGCGGCCTGCGCATTCAAGTCGTCGATGAGCGGCCGCAGGATGCCCGCTCCGCTCACACCCTCTTTCCGCAGGCGAGCCACGAAAGCCTTGCCGTAGGCCACGCCCGGCCCGGAATCGGGTGTCAGCGTCGAGGTCGGCGCGCTCGCCACGGCATGCGATGCGCCAAGGGCGTCCGGCTGCTGCATGTCCGGCTTTTACCACGAAACCCGCGCAGTGAACCTTGCGCCCGTCCGCGGCGACCGTGACGTGCTGGTCACGACGGTCTACGACATCGTTGAATCGGAAATCGTCGACGGCGACACAATCAGCGTAGCCCTCCACCCGTGACCGTTACCAAGTCAGACGGCACGCCGGCATCTCGGCACGACTACGACGATCTGCGTCTCGTCTTTCAGAGGGCTGGCGAAAAAATTCAAGTGATCCGTGTTCAATGGGAAGGCCCGCCGGAAATCCAACGGGCAACTCTTTTCGAGAAATGTCCAAATTGAGACCATCCGTCGTCCGATGCTCAGCGCACCCCGCCCGCATTGACGACCGGCCCGGCGTAACCCTCGAACCTCTTCCGCAACTCGGCCAGTCGTGCCTCGTCGCCGACGAATTGCAGGTAGCCGGCCTCGATCTTGTAGGCCGACAGCGGTTTGAGGCCATCGGGCGGCTCGACGTCGGTGCGTGCCGAATAGGTGCCGAGCCGGCGCTGCTGCTCCTGAGCCATGTACCAGTCGAGAAAGAGCTTTGCGGCGTTCGGATGCGGCGCAGCGCGGAAGATGCCGGCGGTGACGAAAAAGGTCGGCAGGGCGTCGTCGCGCGGGAACGCGAATGCGATCGGCTGACCCGATTCCTTGAGGGCACCGGTGGTCGAGCTGGTCGAATCGAAGGTGACGAGGTTGGCGCCGGCCGCGACGCTGCGCAGGACCTCGAGATGGCCCTGGATGAAGCTCGGCCGCTGCGCCATGTACCTCGTCATGTAGTCCCAGCCGTATTTCTTGACGATCGTATCGAACACATAAAGCGTCGCATCGTCGTCCGCCGGATAGGCGGTGACCAGCTTGCCGGCAAATTGGGATTTGAGGAAATCGACCGCCGATGTCGGCACGTCGGCCGCCGCGACCAGCTTGGTGTTGTACGCATAGGTCAGCAGCACGACGCTCGCCGTCGTGAACGCGCCATCCTCATCGCGAAAGCGCGGATCGATCTTGTCGTAGCCGTCCGGCTTGAACGCCAACAGCCGGCCCGCCTTCTTCCAGCGGACGAAATCCTGTGCGGTCTGGAAGAACGCCATGTCGACGTCGAGCTTGTCGGCCGCCAGCTGCTCGTCGATCTTGCGGTCGAGGACGTTGGAGAAGCCGCCGGTCACCGCGACCGCGATGCCCGGATAGCGCCGCTCGAAATCCCGCGCCATGCGCTCATACGGCGCGGCCGGCCCGCCGCCGTACAGTACCAGGGTCTTCTCGTCCTTCGCGTTCGCATAGAGCCGGTCGGCATCCTGCGCGCGCGCCGCCGCACTGGCGAGGAGGCCTGCCGCCACCACCACACAGGCAAATCCGGCAACGCTTGTCGGGCTCATGCATCTTCTCCCGATCATTGTCGATCAGCGGGCCGCGTACGCCTCGGCTCGGCTCGGCGCTTGCTCACGGCAGCGCCAATATCGCACACGCGATCGCCAGCATCACCATGGCGGAGAGCGCGAGCGACCAGTGCACGCCGATCAGGCTGCCGACCAGCCCGACCGAGACGCCGCTGAAGGCGCGCAAGCCGAGGCTCGCCATGTTGAACAGGCCGATGACGCGGCCGCGCATGTCCGCCGGCGCATTGATCTGCACCAGGGTCTGCGCCATGGCGTTGAACGACAGCTCGAAGAAGCCCGCCGCGAACAGCAGTGCGAGCGCGAGCGGATAGACTGATACGAGCGCGAATCCGGCGAGTGCGCAGCACCACAGGATCGCCAAGATGATCGCGGTGCGCGCCTTCGGCGGCAGGAGGCCGCGGCCCTCGAGCACGATCCCCGCCGTCATGGCGCCGGCGGCGTCGGCGGCGAGCAGCATGCTGTAGGAGACGCCGGGATCGCCGTGGCCGAGGTCATGGGCGAAGCCCGGCATCTGTGCGTTGTAGGCATTGCCGACGAAGAACGACGAGCAGCCGGCGAGCAGCGTCATCGACACGATGACGGGATGCTGCGCGATGTCGCGCATGGTCTGCATGATGTCGGCGAGGCCGCGCACGGCGCGATGCGGCGGCGGCGCCCCCTTGCGGAAACGCGGACCATACGGCGCATTCACCAGCCACAGAACCAGCGGCAGGTAGAACAGCGTGTTGAGCAGGATGCCGTGCGACGGGCCCAGCGTGAGCATGATCGCCCCGCCCATGGCCGGGCCGACCAGCACGCCGAGATAGCGCGCCATCGCGTTGATGCGCACGGCGCTCATCAGGTCGGCGGGCCCGACGATGTCGTAGAGCAGGAGCTGGTTCGGCGTCTGCCACAGCACGCCGGCGCAGCCGTGGATCACCAGCAGCACCATGGCGTGCCACATCTGCAGCGTATCGGTGACGAAGAAATAGCCCCAGCCGAGCGACGCCGTGATGAACAGGCCCATGCCGCACTGGATGAGGCGGCGCGGATCGAATCGGTCGGCGAGCGCGCCGGACGCGACCGAGAACATGAGGAACGGCAGCCAGTGCGACACCACGGCAAATCCCGCGAGTGCCGGCGAGTGGAATTTCTGAAACAGCATCCAGTAGCTGATCACGTGCTCGACATTGTCGGCCATCATCGCCAGCACGTAGGTCGTGAACTGGGCCTGGAAGCCGCGGTGGCGCAAAGCCGCGAAGGATCGCGTCGCCGGCCGGGTCGGCGGGACGCGCGCAGAACTCGTATCGTTCATCAAGGCCCTGTGGATTTACCGCGGCGGGGCGCTGTTATGACCCGCGTCCCGGCCGCGCGTCCATAGCGCCGCACGCGGGGCAACCGAGCGGCCATTGCAACACTCGCGCCGGCGCGCAGCCGACCGGACGTGGTCATTGGCCCGTCACCGGCACGGGCGGCGGCGGCGCGGTCGTGCCGGGACCGAGCGAGCGCTGCACCATGACGCTGTCGGCCCAGCGGCCGTAGCGATACGCGACGCCGGGCAGCAAGCCGACGCGCGCGAAGCCGAACGTCTCGTGCAGCGCGAGCGAGGCGGCATTGTCGGCATCGATATAGCCGATCATCTGGCGGAATCCGGCGGCCGCGCAGGCGTCGATCAGCGCGCGCATCAACGCCCGCCCGATGCCGCGACCGAGATGGTCGTGGTGGACGTAGATCGAGTGCTTGACGGTGTAGCGATAGGCCGGCCGCTTGCGAAACAGCACCCCATAGGCATAGCCGACGACATCGTCGGCGCGGGTCGCGACCAGGTGCGGAAAGCGGTGGTTGCGCAGGTTCCTGCGCCGGTCGCGCAGGTCGTCGGGCTGCGGCGCGCCGTTGTCGTCGACGCCGTCTTCGATGCCGCGCCGGACGTGGCGGCGATAGATCGCCAGCATCGCGTCGACGTCGGCATCGCGCGACGGCCGGATCTCGACCGCCGGTACGCTGTCGCGAAGGATCTGATCCATCGCACGGCCCGCTATTCGGCGACCACGTAGGTATGCAGCTGGACCCGGCCGGCGGCGTCGGTCTCGCGGTAGACGCCCTGAATCTCCACCTCGAAGCCCGGGAAGGCGTTGAAGCACGCCTCGAACATCTTGAGATAGTCGAGCATGGGCCGCGCCCGCTCGCCGAGCCGCTCGCCCGGCACGATGGTCGCGATGCCGGGAGGATAGACCACGAAGGGCGTCGTCGCGACGCGGCCCGCGATCGCATCGATCGGCAGATAGTCGACGTCATTGCGCACGAGGCAGCGCGCCGCGTCGTGCGGCGACATGGCGATCTCGGGCAGGTGCTGCGGCGAGAATTGCCGCGCCTGAAGCGCGCTGACGTCGGCGTCGCGAAAGAACCGATGCATCGCGGCGCAGAGATCGCGCAGCCGCATGCCGGCATAGCGCTCGCGCCGCCGCCGATAGAACTCGGGGATGACGTCCTCGAGCGGCGCATTGTCGTCGTGCAGCTTCTTGAAGGCGATCAGCCCGCTGATCAGCGTGCCGGCCTTGCTCGCCTCGACGCCCGGGGTGAGCAGAAAGAGAAGCGAGTTGAGATCGTTCTTCTCCGCCACGATGCGGTTCTCGCGCAGATACTGCGCGACCACCGGCGCCGGGACGCCGTGCTCGGCGTAGCCGCCGGTGGCCCGGTCGAAACCCGGGGTGAGCAAAGTGAGCTTGTTGGGGTCGGTCATGGCGAAGCCCGGCTCCAGCGCCGGAAAGCCGTGCCAGGCGGCGCCGGGCGCGAGCTGCCAGTAGGCCGGATTGGTGGCGAGCTCGTCGGTGCCGACCGCCTCCCAGGCGACGTCGTGCACGGCGCCTTCGTGCGCGGCGTCGGGAATCTGCACGCGGTCCGGCACGAACGGCTCGAAGAACCAGCGATTCTCGGGCTTCCCCCGCTCCTCGAATTCGCGGCGCACGGCGCGGATCTTCTTGCGCAGCTCGATGCCGAGTCGGATCGTGTCGTCCCACAGCACCTCGCCCGAGCGCCCTTTCATCATCTGCGCGCCGACGTCGAGCGAGGCGAACAGCGGATAGAACGGCGACGTCGACGCGTGCTGCATGAAGCTCTCGTTGAAGCGCCGGTGCTCGATCCGGCGCTTCTGGCCGCGGATGTGGCCGTCCTTGATGTGGATCTGCGAGGCCTGCGAGAAGCTCGCGAGCTGCTTATGGGTCGACTGGGTCGCGATGATGCCCGGCGCATCGGGCCCGAGGCCGTTGAGCCCCATGGCGAAGCGCCCGGCATAGAGCGGATGAAACTTCATGAAGCCGGCCCAGGCCTCGTCGAACAGGAGGTAGTCGCACAGATGGCCGATCCGGCGCAGGATCATCTCGGCGCTGTAGATGGTGCCGTCGTAGGTGCATTGCTCGATGACGGCGACGCGAAAGGGACGCGGCCGGCGCCAGGCTTCCGGATCCTTGACCAGCGGATGGGTCCGGATGCAGTTGCGCAGCGTCTTTTCGTCGAGCGCGTCCCACGGCATCGGACCGATCAGGCCCCAGGCATTGCGCACCGTCGGGACGTAGACCGGGATGCCGCCGGCGATCATCAGCGCGCCGTGATGGGCGGCCTTGTGGTTGTTGCGGTCGAACAGCACCAGGTCGCCGTCGGTGACGAGGGCGGCGAGCGCCATCTTGTTCGACGTGGAGGTGCCGTTGAGCACGAAATAGGTCTTCTCCGCCCCGAAGATGCGGGCCGCCTCCTTCTGCGCCTGCAGCGCCGGTCCCTCGTGGGTCAGGAGGTCGCCGAGATCGAGCACCGAATTGTCGAGATCGTCGCGAAACACCGCCTCGCCGAGATGCTCGAGGAAGACACGGCCGATCGGGCTGCGGCTGTAGAACGCGCCGCCATTATGCCCCGGACAGGTCCATAGCTGATTGCCTTCCTCCGCATAGTCGACCAGGGCGCCGAAGAACGGAGTCTTGAGCGTCTCGGCATATTGCTTGAGGCGGCTGATCAGATTTTTGGCGATGAAGGGCGGCGTCTCCTCAGAAAGGTAGACGTAGCCGTCGATGAAATCGAGCACCTCGACCGGCAGGTCCTCGAACCGCTTGTGGCGGATCAAGAGGATGATCGGGAAGTCGAGGCCGCGGCGGCGCATCAGGTTGATCAGCGACGCGGTCTTGCCTTCCAGCCCCTTCTTGCCCCAGTCGACCATCATGCAGCCGATGGCAGCATCGGTCTTGACGGCGATCTCGGCGTCCTCCAGCCGCCGCGCCTTGATGACCTCGAAGCCGGAACGCTCGATCTCGCTGACGATCTGGTTGTAGCGCAACCCCTCGAGATCGTCCGCGTCGAAGGTCGGCGCCGCGAACAGAAACGTGAAGCGTCTGAAGTAGTCCATCGCTGCCTCGCATCGTGTTGCGATACGGGGTGTCGGACCGTTCCATAACAATTCGGTGACAGCCGGACGGATCGGCCTACCGTGCCGCGCCGCGCCGCGGCGCATGGCGGCGGCGGCGACTTCAGCGCGGCGGCGGACCGACGGTCACGGGGATCGCCGTAAAATAGGCCGCAAGGTCGTCGATGTCCGCATCCTTCAGATTGCGCGCCACCACCGACATCATCTCGTTCTTGCGCGCGCCGCTGCGATAGTCCTTCAGCGCCTGGACCAGATAGGCGTCGACCTGTCCGGCCAGATTGGGGGCGCCCGGCAGCTTGGCCTGCCCGTCGAGGCCATGGCACGCCTGGCACTGCACCGCCTTCTGGCGGCCGGCCTTGGCGTCCCCATCGGCTGCCGCCGGCGTCACGCCGACGAGCGCCCAGATGCAGGCGGTAATGATGAGGATCGTGCGCGGCATGGGCGCTCCCTGCGCGAGCCGGCGCCGCCGCCAGGAGCGGCGCCGGCCTCGCGGCGATCGATCACTTGCCGTCGTACCAGATGCGGTAGAGCGCACCGGCCAAATCGTCCGACACGAGCAGCGAGCCGTCGCGGAGCGGGGCGACGTCGACCGGACGGCCGAGATACTCGCCGTTCTCGTCGAGCCAGCCTTCGGCGAACGGTTCGGATTTTTCCGCCGTACCGTCCTCCTTGAGGTAGGTCACCATCACGCGCGCCCCGACCGGCACGGTCCGGTTCCACGAGCCGTGCTGCGCCGAGAAGATCGCGCCCTGGTATTTCTTCGGGAACATGCGCCCGCTGTAGAAGGTCATACCGAGATCGGCCGCATGCGCCACCATCTCGACCTGGGGAAACACGATGTCGGCGGGCGGCGTGTCGTTCTTGTACTCATCGGTGCGGGTGTGGCCGCCGCCGTAATACGGAAAGCCGAAGTTCTGCCCGGCCTTGACGGCGCGATTGAGCTCGCCCGGCGGGATGTCGTCGCCCATGCCGTCGACCTGGTTGTCGGTGAACCACAGGGTCTTGTCCTTCGGATTGAAGTCCAGGCCGACCGAGTTGCGGATGCCGGTGGCATAGACCTCGCGGTTCTTGCCGTCGCGATCCATGCGGATGATGCCGCCGATGCCCCATTTCTTGTAGAGATCCAACTTGTCCGGCGCCGGCACGTTGAACGGCTGGCCGAGCGTTATGTACAGCTTGTTGTCGGGGCCGACGCGGCAGACGCGCGCCGTGTGATTGTAGCTTTCCTCGTCCTTGGGGATGAGCTCGCCCTGCGGCACGATCGGCACCGCGACGACGTCCGGGCTCTCGTAGAAGAACTCCGCCGCCGGATACATCAGGACGCGGTTCTGCTCGACGACGAACAGGAAGCCGTCCTTCGAGAAGCAGGGACCGTTGGGAAGAACAAGGTTGATCGTCGACGCGAACGGCTTCACCTCCTCGGCGACGCCGGTCTTGCCGCGATCGGTGACGGCGTAGATCTGGGCCTTGCGCGTGCCCACGAAGGTGACGATGCCCTGCGGCCCGACCGCCATGTGGCGCGCATCCGGCACGAGTGCGTAGAGGCCGATGTGGAACCCGGCCGGCAGCTTGATCTTCTGCAGGTTGCGCTTGATCGCGTCGGCCTTCGGGCCGGTCTGCGGAATGGTCGGGATGTTGGGCGACGCGCCCGTCGTCTTGAACTGACCGAGCCTCTCCAGATTGCCCTGCGGCGCTTGACTGGCCTGCGGCGGTTGACCGGCCTGCGGCGGCTGATTGGGCTGCGGCGCTTGGGCGAACGCCGACGTGGTCGCAAGCAGCGCTGCCGTCGACAGCGCCATCATCAGATGCGTACGCATATGGACTCCTCCCTGGCTCCGGAACCTGCTCACGGCGCCGGTAGCGGGCAAGCTTCGCACATGCACGCAACCGTTCAAAGTCACGTTGCGGCGAGGCAGAACAGCGCGTTGCGCAAATCGCTACGCCACACGATCGAGGCTGGCCGAGCTCTCCAGTGCCTTGCGCACCATGCGCGCAAGATCGGCCGTGCGGTACGGCTTCGCCAGCAGGAGAACGCCGGGATCGAGGCGGCCCTGATGGATCATGGCGTTCTCGGTATATCCGGACGTGAACAGGACCTTGAGCGCGGGCCTGCGGCGAAGCGCTTCCTCGGCAAGCTGCCGGCCGTTCATGCCGCCCGGCATGATGATGTCGGTAAACAGGAGATCGGGAGCGGGGCCCGCGTCGATCATCGCCAGCGCCTCGTCCGCGGTGGCGGCCGCCGTCACCACGTAGCCCAGTCGCCGCAGCTGCGCCACCACGTACTCGCGCACCAGGCGGTCGTCCTCGACCACGAGAATGCTCTCGTTGCCGGTATCCGCCGGCAGCGGCTGAATCGCATTGCTTGCAGGCTCGCTCTTCTCCTTCGCCTGAGGGAGATACAGCTTGATGGTCGTCCCGTGCCCTTCTTCGCTGTAGATTTTGATGTGGCCACCCGACTGCTTGACGAAGCCGTGGACCATGCTCAGCCCCAGCCCGGTGCCCTTGCCGACCTCCTTCGTGGTGAAGAACGGCTCGAACACCCTGTCGCGGATCGCAGCCGGTATGCCGGTCCCGGTATCGCTGACCGCGATCATCACATAAGGGCCGGGCCGCACATCCAGGTTGCCGGCCGCATACGCCGCGTCCAGCACCACGTTGCCGGACTCGAGCGTGAGCTTGCCGCCTTTGGGCATTGCGTCACGGGCGTTGATCGCGAGGTTGACGATTGCGGTCACGAGCTGATTGCGGTCGATCAGGACCGGCCAGGCGCCGTCATCGATTCGATCTCGACCTGCTCGCCGAGCGTCGGACGCAGCAGGCCGGCAGCCTCGATCATCAGCACGTTGATATCGGTCTCCTGTGGCTGCAGCGGCTGCTTGCGGGCGAAGGCGAGCAGCTGCCGCGTCAGGTTGGCGCCGCGCTCCGCCGCCTGCTCGATCAGCTTGGCGATCTCGGCGAGCTGCGGCCGGTCGGCGACGCCTTCTTCGAGAAGTCCGATCGTGCCGGTGATCACCGTGAGCACATTGTTGAAGTCGTGAGCGATGCCGCCGGTCAGCTGGCCGACGGCCTCGATTTTTTGCGACTGCACGAGCTGGCGCTCGAACTTGCGCTTCTCGGTCACGTCCTCGGCGATGTACACCGCCCCGCCGATTTGCGCCCCCGCTTCGCGCACGGGCGCGCCGGAATGCACGATATCGACCGTTTTGCCGTCGCGGCGCTGCCACAGCAGCGGCAGGTCGGCGAGCTGCTCGCCGGCCATCACGCGGGTATGGACGCGATCGAACGCGTTCGCGGCATTCTCGGGGAGCGAGGCGAAGGTTTGGCCGACCATCTCGGCGGGGGTCCGGCCGAAGACGCGCTCCGCCGCTCGGTTCCAGGTGGCGACGCGGCCCGCGGAGTCCAGGCTGAAGATGGGCAGCGGCGAGGAGTCGAGCAGCGTCTGGAGCCGAGCATTGACGCTGGAGACCTCGTCCGCCGCGTGCCGCCGCTCGATCGCATGGAGCCTTGCCTGGCGAGCGTGCAGCGTGGCGGTCTCGATCAACAACATGATCAGGACGAAGCTCGCGGCCAAAAGGCCATAGAATCGTCCGGCATAGAAGCCGAGATCGAACCGCCCTCCGTTGAGCATGGCGGAGAGTGCGATGTCGAACAGCCATGCGCACAGGACGATCATCAGCCACAGATCGAGCACCGAGTGCGGGCGGCGGACCCAGAGGACGAGGAGTGTCGCCAGACTGAAAATCCAGATCGACGACACGACCCAGATCAACATCGGCGTATAGCCGTTTCCCTGCATGATCGGCGGAAGCGCGCCGTGGCCGGCGGTCGCCGCGAGCGCGAGACCCGCGACCGTCGCCCCCACTGCGGCGATGCTCCATGCGATCGTCCACCGCCCCGACGGCGGCTCGCCCGTCGCCAGGCGATCAGCCGCTCCCAGCCGGCCGTCGGGTTCCTTCAGCAGCGCATAGGCCATTACGACGACGGGAAATCCGGCATGCCAGAACATGTAGAGCCAAGCGGTCGTTTGCGGACCCGACCCGAGCAGTCCCTGCGGCGCGAACAGCCCCGGAAACGTCAGCGCGTGCACGACGGCCATCAGCGACGTGAACAAATACGCCGAAGCCAGCAGCAGGAGCGCACGGGAGCGATAAGCCGGGTATTGCGAATAGAGCAGGACGGCGGTGATCAGATCGTTCAGCGCCAAGGCCGATTCGTAGCTGGGAATGAACGCCCAGATTTCGTGCAGCTTCACGCGCGCGAACGGCGCCACGACGGCAAACACCAGGAGCGACACCGCCACGACGGCGCGTGCGAGCCGACGGTCGGTTCGGCCGGCCGGCAGGGTGAGCAGGGTGAGCAGGAAGGTGCGTCGTGCCATCGCGTTCCGTTGTGCCGCCCGCGGACGAGCGCCGATCCAGCGGGGGTCGCAACGAATGCCATCCTGGCCTGCGCGCGACGCAAGCACTACGCCGCAACCCTGGGATAGGCAACAAGACCTGGGCACCTCACCGCGGTATCATCGCCACTCTGGGCAAACACGGGAGCGCGCACATGCGAATCGAAGGGCAATGCCACTGCGGCAGCATCGCCTACGCGGCGACCATCGATCCCGATACGGTCGGCATCTGCCACTGCACCGATTGCCAGACGCTGAGCGGGTCGCCGTACCGTGCCGCGGTCCCGGCGCCTGCCGCGGATTTCGTCCTGCTGCGCGGAAAACCGCGGATCTACGTCAAGACCGCCGACGGCGGGACGCGGCGCGCGCAGGCATTCTGCCCGGATTGCGGCACGCCGCTCTATGCGGCCGCCCCGAGCGATCCGCCGATCTATTCGCTGCGGATCGGCGCGATCAGGCAGCGCGCCGCGCTGCGCCCGCGGCGCCAGATCTGGTGCGACTCGGCGCTGCCGTGGTCGATGGACATTGCGGCAATCGACAAGCGCCAGCGCCAGTGAGACCCACGATGCCCGACGCCGACAGGCCCGACTATCCGCCGATCCGCCGCATCGTCACCGGACACGATGCCGACAACGTCGCCAAGGCGATCATCGACGCGCCGGCGACCAACTGGAAATCGTCGTCGCCCGGCACCGTGTCGACGCTGATCTGGTCGACCGATGCGACGCCGGCCGACATCGCGCCGGGCGAGACGATCGAGGATCTCGGCGCGCGCATTCTCGGCACGGCGCCGCCGGCGAACGGCACGCGGTTCGCGGTGATCGACTTTCCGCCCGGCAACCGCGGCCGGATGCATCGCACCGAGACGATCGACTACGTGATCGTCATCGCAGGCGAGATCGACATGGACATGGATCGCACGACCGTCCACCTCAAGGCGGGCGACGTGATGGTCCAGCGCGGCACCAACCATGCCTGGATCAATCGCGGCACCGCGCCGGCGCGGCTCGCCTTCGTCCTGATCGACGCCGTGCCGCTCGGCATCGGCCATCCGGTGACCGGCGGCGCGAGCCCGCGGTGAGCGCCACCGCCGGGCCGCCCGCCATGCAGTCTTGTCCGGGCGCCGCAACGGCGCCGGCCGGCATGGTCACGCCCTCGTGAAAACACGCGACGGATCAAACCGGTATAGCCGATCCACCGGGCGAGCCGCGACCGCACGATCGACCGCACAAATGGCGATTGCCGGATGCGGATCAGGAGTTGTAACTAGATGCCCCCTAACCGCGTCGAGATCGTCGCGCCAATGCCGCGGACCTCATCCTGGTCGGAGAGCATGCTGAAACGGCTGCATGACTCGGTCAGTCCGGCCGGCACGGGCGGCATCGTCGGCGCGTTGGTGCTCGTCACCACGGTCACGGCGACGCTCGAGGTTCTCAAGAGCTTCGTGGACCTGCCGCCGATCATCATCACCTATCTCATTCCGGTGCTCATCGCGGCGATCCGCTGGGGTTTCGTTCCCGCCCTGGTCGCGACCGTCACCGGCGCGGCCTGCGCGGCCTTCTTCTTCTATCGGCCGATCCACACGTTCTATGTCGAGGATCCGGCGCGCCGGCTCGGCATCCTCATCTTCGCGGTCGTCGCGGTGGTGGCGGCCCATCTCGCGGTGCGCATGCGCCGCGAAGCCGAGAACGTGCGCAGGCGCGAGAAGGAGATCGGCGATCTCTACGCGTTCTCCCGCCGCCTCGCCGCCGGGCATTCGACCGCGGACATCTTCGACGCGATCCAGCAGCATCTCGCAGCCGTGGTCGGGCGCAAGGTCGCGCTGTTCGAGCCGCGCGGCCCGGCCGGGCGGCCCGAGCCGATCGGCGAGAGCGACGTTCCGCAAGACGTGCGCGACGCGGTCGCCGCGGTGATCGCCGGCAAGGCGGAGGCGGCCGGCATGACGGTCGCCGACGATCACGGCGATCTGTGGCTGGTCCATCCGGTGTCGTCGCGGACTCCCGACCTCGGCGTCGTGGCGATCGATCTCGGCAGCCAGACGCCCGAATCGGAGAAGGAGATCCGCGCCCGCATCGAGGCGATGCTCGCCGACGCGACGTCGACGATCGAGCAGATCGGCCTCGCCCACGCCATCACCGAGGTGCGGATGCGCGCGGAATCCGAGCGCTTCCGCGACGCGCTGATCGGCTCGGTGTCGCACGAGCTGCGCACGCCGCTCGCCTCGATCCTGGGCGCCGCGACGGTGCTGTGCGACGCGCAGGCGGTCGCCGAAGAGCCGCGCCTCGCCGCGCTCGCCAACGTGGTCCGCGACGAATCGGAGCGCCTCAACAACGAGATCCAGAACCTGCTCGACGCGACCCGCATCACGGGCGAGGCGCTGCAGCCCAAGCTCGAATGGGCGGAGATCTCCGACGTGGTCAATACCGCGGTGGAGCGCCGACGCGGCCGCTTCGCGACACACGTCATCGAGGTGGATTTGCCGTCGGAGGTCCCGCTGATCCAGGTCGACTCCGTGCTGATCGAGAAGGCGCTCGGGCAGATCCTGGCCAATGCGGTCAAATATTCGCCGGCCGGCTCGACCATCCGCATCCGCGGGTGGCGGGAGGGCCGCGTGCTGGCGCTGGCGGTGAGCGACGAGGGCGCCGGCCTCTCCGCCGAGGACAGCGCCCGTCTCGGCGAGCGCTTCTTCCGCGGGCGCCGCCACATCCAGTCGACGCCCGGCTCGGGACTGGGATTCTGGATCGCCAACGCGTTCGTCGCCGCCAATGGCGGGGCGATCGAGGCGACCAGCCGCGGCGAAAACAAGGGGACGACGATGACCATCCGTTTGCCGATCCCGGCGAACGTCGAGCAGCTGGAGAGCATCGCCGGTGAGTGATCCCGCCCCCAACGTCCTCGTCGTCGACGACGAGGTGCAGATCCGCCGCTTCCTGCGCAGCGGGTTCGAGCTCGACGGCTATTCGGTGGCCGAAGCGGAAAACGGCCGCGAGGCGATCCGCGCCGCGACACTCAAGCCGACCGATCTCATCATCCTCGATCTCGCGCTGCCCGATCTCGACGGCTCGCAGGTGCTGGAGCGGATCCGCTCTTGGTCGAACGTGCCCATCATCATCCTGTCGGTGAAATCGAGCGAGATGGAGAAGGTGCGGCTGTTCGAGCTCGGCGCCGACGACTACGTCACCAAGCCGTTCGGCATGGCGGAGCTCCTGGCGCGCTCGAAGGTGGTGCTGCGGCGCAAGGCGCGCGCCACGACCGGCGACAGCGTCGTGCGGATCGACCGGCTCAAGATCGACCTCGCGGCGCGCAACGTCTTCCTCGACGACGAGCGGCTCACCCTCACGCCGAAGGAGTACCGCCTGCTGCAGGTGCTCGCACAGTATCCCGGCAACGTCGTCACCCACCAGGAGCTGCTCAAGGAGATCTGGGGCCTGCCGCACATCAACGACACGCACTATCTGCGCATCGTCGTGCGCAAGCTGCGGCAGAAGATCGAGGCCGATCCGAACCAGCCGCGCATCCTGTTGACGGAGCTCGGCGTCGGCTATCGCCTGGCGCCGCCCAACGAGCCGGCCGAACCGTCCACGCACTGATCCCGGACCGGCCGGGCGACCATCATCGGCGCCATCCCGCCGGCTGCAAATGACAAGGACCGGCATCGCTGCCGGTCCTTGGTTTTCGCGTGACCCCCGGGGGGAAGCTGAAGATGGTGAGAAGCCTTCCCTCCGGGGGTCGCTTCCCGACGTGATCAGGCGCTCACGGCAGGAAGTTTCTCTGCAGGCGGAAGTAGACGCTGATGATGTCCTGGTCGGAAACCGTCGCCAGCGGAGCTTGCGCGCCCGACGCCGCCGTGACCACCGCTCCGTTGTACGCGGTGTTGAGGTGCGTCCACAGGACTTCGAGACCGATGTCGAGGTCCGGATGCGGGTTCCACTGCGTCCGCGTACCGGCCTGCCACCAGCTGTTGTCCGGGTTGCAGGTCCCAGCGGTGCCGACCACCGTGACGCCGGTGACCGCGCCCGCCGCCGGGTTGCCAGTCGAGCCGCCCGGACAGAAGAAGCTCTTGGCTGTCGCGTTGTGGTCGTTCTCGACATAGCCGCCCCACAGCGAGGTGCGCCACTTCGGATCCCAGAAGTGCTGGAAGAACCCGTTGATGCCCCACACCGTGGTGAGCTCGATCCCGGAGCCCGTGACGTAGACGCCGTCCTGGGTGTGCGCGATGCCGACGGAGTTGCCGTCGTACGCTACCCACGGACCCGTCGCGCGGGTCACGTAGCCGGCTGCGCCTTCCGAGTAGGCGGCCTGCATGCCGAACTGGTCGCCCTTGAGGCCGAGCACGTCGTTCAACGTGAAGCCGCCGGTGATCGCCCAGCCGTACGCATCGCCCGGATGTCCGAGGTTGACGCAGTTGGCGCCGCCGATCGTCGCGGTGCCGGCGCCGCAAGCATCACCCAGGCCACTGACCCCGCCGAGGGTGGTGTAGTAGCCGCCGCTCGCGTCGTGCAGAGCCGCCGCGACCTGCGCATAGCCCCAGGCCTGGTCGATGCGCAACGCGCCGACCACGTCCGGAACCTTCCAGCCCTCGTTGTCATAGGTGACCGTACCGGCCGCCGGGGCAAACGCCGCGACGCTCGAGACACCCGACAGGTTCTGCGTCAGGTGACCACGGGCGCCCGACGCGCCGCCGGAGTTGCCGTTGCCGCCCGAGCCGCCGTCTTCCAACGACAAGCTCGCCGTGACGCCGTTGCCGAACTGCGCCGTGTAGGCGATGCCGTAGATGCCGGCCGCGCCCGTGTCGCCCGAGATACGCGAGTTCGAGTAGCTGTAGGGCGCGAACGAGTTGACGTCGAAGTACGACCGGATCTTGCCCGCCGTGAAGCCGGCGAACTGGATGAAGCCGCGATCGAAGAACGGCACGTTGGTGGCCGCGGAGTTATCCGTGGTCAACTCGGCGCCCACTTCGATGTAGGACCGCAGGGTGCCGTATTCGGTCTGGGTGCGCAGATCGACCGACAGCGACGCCCGGGTGCGGAACGTCAGGTTGCTGGTGTCGGTGCGGGTCATGCGACCCGCGGTTTCCGTGCCGGCATCGTTCATGCCGAGCGGAACGCCGCCACCTTCGCCGTTATAGTCGGTCTGGACGCGGACGTAGGAGCCGATCTTCAAGCACGTATCCGTCCCCGGCACGTACCAGAAGCCCGCCCCGTACAGGCTGCAGACCTTCACGTATTCGACCGGCTTGGCCTTTACGGGAAGGTCGGCCGCCTGAGCCCCAGCCGCCGCGACGAGACCCGCCGCCGAGCCGAGGAGAAGGCTTTTGACCATTCGCATTGATGACCCTCCAATTTGCAGTTCCGGGAGGGTGCCCCCCTCCGGCGCGACCATTAACTTCCGATCAAGAAAGCGTTTGCTCGCATTAAATTGGTATAAATTCGAATGCCTAATCGTCAATCAAAACCAGCCCAGCCCGGGGCCATGGCCTACGCATTTCTACTAAGATGTTGCAGAAAGGTCACGCTACCAAGAGGGCATGCGTTGCCGACGTTCCGCCCAATATATTGATAATACAAGATAAAATATTATTCCCTCACAAGCCTGAAAACTGGCGGAGGGACCCACGTTTAATGAGAACTTAATGTCGACTTTACGACAATTTTACGCGCGGCGGTTGCGTATCGACCGGTTCCGGTTGCGCATACCCGTGGCGCCGGCCCTCGGGATCGATCACCGCGAGGGCGCCGGCCGGCTCGCTGCCCACAATATAGCTCGGGCCGATCGGCACCTTGCCGGCGCCGCCCGGAATGTCGAGCACATAGGTCGGCTGGCAGAGGCCCGAATAGCGGCCGCGCAGCGCCCGCATGAGCTCCTGCCCCTGATCGATGCCGGTGCGCAGATGCGCAGTGCCCGGCGCGAGGTCGCCGTGATGCAGGTAGTAGGGCTTGATCCGGGTTTCGACCAGCGCCCGCATCAGCGCGCCGAGCGTCGCCGCATCGTCGTTGACGCCGCGCAGCAGCACCGACTGGCTCAGCATCGGAATGCCGGCGTCGACCATCCTGGCGCAGGCGGCGCGCGCGGCGGGACTGAGCTCGCGCGGATGATTGACGTGCAGCACCACGTAGGTCGCCTTGCCCTTGACCTTGAGCGCGCGAACGAGCTCGCGCGTCACCCGGTCGGGGGCCGCGACCGGCATGCGCGTATGCGCCCGGATGACCTTGACGTGCTCGATCGCCGCAAGATCGCGTACGACGGCGCGCAGGCGGCGCGCGGAGAGAACCAGCGGATCACCGCCGGTCAGGATCACCTCCCAGATGGCGGGACGTTCGCGGATATAGCCGAGGGCCGACGCGAGCTCGGCGGGCGTGAGCGCCGGGCGCCCATGCGGCCCGACCATCTCGCGCCGGAAGCAGAAGCGGCAATAGACCGGGCAGACATGCACGAGCTTGAGCAGAACGCGATCGGGGTAGCGATGCACGATGCCGGTCACGGGGCTCATCGTATCGTCGCCGATCGGATCGGCGCGCTCCTCGGCAGCGACCGCGAGTTCGGCCGGATCGGGAACGAACTGGCGCGCGATCGGATCGTGCGGGTCGGATGGATCGATCAGCTCGGCGAGCGCCGGGCTGATCGCGACCGCATAGCGGGCGGCGACCCGCTCGAGGTCGCCAAGGCGCTCGGGCGGCGTCAATCCGGCGGCGACGAGCTCGGCCGGACGGCGCAGAGTCCTTGCGGAGGATCGCATGGCGTCACTTTCGCTGTGGCGGGGACGGCAAACCAAACCGCAGTTTGCGCCGCCGCGCAACCCGGCCGTCAACCGCTTGGCCGTGCCGGGTCTCGGGCATTATGTGTAGGCGATGGACTTCGATGATCAGTTCCGCGCCCGGCTGCACGACCTCATGGTCTGGCGCCGCGACGTCCGGCGCTTCCGCACCGAGCCGCTGCCCGCCGGCACGCTCGACCGGCTGATCGCGGTCGCCTGCCTCGCGCCCTCGGTGGGATTGAGCCAGCCCTGGCGGTTCGTCACCGTCGACGACCCGGAGCGCCGCCGCGCCATCCTGGCGGACTTCACCGCCTGCAATGCCGCAGCGCTCGCATCCTATGGCGGCGAAGCGGCCGGCCGTTACGCGGCGCTCAAGCTCGCCGGGCTCGCCGAGGCGCCCAGCCACCTCGCCGTGTTTGCCGACCGCGCCACCGCGACAGGCCGCGGGCTCGGCCGGCGGACCATGCCCGAGATGGCGGAGTATTCGGTGGTCGCCGCCATGACCGCCATGTGGCTTGCGGCGCGCGCCGAAGGCATCGGGATGGGCTGGGTCTCGATCCTCGATCCGGCCCGCGTCACGGCGATCCTCGACGTGCCGGAGGCGTGGCGGTTCATCGGCTATTTCTGCCTCGGCTATCCGGACGGCGCGCACGACGCGCCCGAGCTGGAACGCGCCGGATGGGAGCGGCGCCAGCCCGCGGATGGATTCGTGCTGCGCCGCTGAAACCGCTCAGTCCGGCGGCGCGAGCGGGGTCCAGATCACCTGGTCGATGCGGGTCGCGCCGGTCACCAGCATGACCAAGCGATCGAAGCCGAGCGCGCAGCCGCTCGCCGGCGGCATACGGTCGAGCGCGGCGAGGAATTCCTCGTCGACCGGATAGCGCTCGCCATAGCGGCGCTCCTTCTCGGCCATCTCGCCGTCGAACCGCCGGCGCTGCTCGGCCGCATCGGTGAGCTCGCCGAACGCGTTGGCGAGCTCGACGCCGCACGCATAGAGCTCGAAGCGCTCGGCGACGCGCGGATCGGCGGGGACGGGGCGCGCCAGCGCGGCCTCGACGCTCGGATACCGATCGAGAATGGTGGGGCGCCCGATGCCGAGATTGGGCTCGATGCGCTCGACCAGGATGCGGCTGAACACGTCGCTCCAGTCGTCGTCCGCGGCGCAGCGCACCCCGGCGGCCGTCGCCTGGCGCGCGAGCGCATCGCGATCGCCGTCGTGCGGACCGAGCGTCGCCAACAGGTCGATGCCGGCGAAGCGCGCAAAGGCCTCCGCCACCGTGATCCGTTCCGGCGGCGCGAACGGATCGGCGCTGCGCCCGCGAAAGGCGATCTGCGTCGCGTCGGCCGTGCGCGCCGCGAGTGCAAGGATGGCGGCGCAGTCGTCCATCATCGTCGCGTAGGGCGCATGCGCCCGGTACCATTCGAGCAGGGTGAATTCGGGATGATGCAGCGCGCCGCCCTCGCGGTTGCGAAACACGCGCGCCAAGTCGAAGATCCGCGGCTCGCCGGCCGCCAGCAGCTTCTTGGCGGCGAACTCGGGCGAGGTGTGGAGATAGAGGCGCGCGCGGCCCAAGGCCGGTGTCACGAG
>Ga0335081_10003910_pt1 | contig 23508 bp, 28 predicted proteins | sample Lox_Sample_35_FD_206713 | JGI IMG/M metagenome (GOLD analysis project Ga0335081, IMG submission 206713) | Soil microbial communities from Loxahatchee National Wildlife Refuge, Florida, United States - Lox_Sample_3.5 | ecosystem: Environmental > Terrestrial > Soil > Wetlands | place: USA...
AATTGCAACGTCTGAAATTGCCTGCCCATGCCGTGCATTGCCGCTTCTCCGGCAATGACGCGTTCGTCCGCACTGCCAGTGTCCTTACCGATGTGTTTCGGCTGCCTGCTCGCGCATCCGTTGCTCACGCTTGGCGTCGGCTGTCTCATCAGCCTTGCCGCCGGCGTGAGCCTGGCGACGCTTGCCGACCGCTATCCGGCGCGCGCCCGCCAGTTCGAGCTCACCGGCGGCGTGTTCATCGTCGGCGGGCTGGTGATGCTCGGCGTCGGCCTGCAGCTCCTGCTGGGCGCGACCGCGAGCGGGCACTGACCGCTATCAGGCGGTCAGCGCGCGCGGCTCAGCGGCAAAATACTGCCTGATCTCCTTGGCCGGACGCGGCTTGCTGAACAGATAGCCTTGCATCTCGCTGCAGCCCATCGCCTGCAGCAATTCGAGCTGCTGCTTGGTCTCCACGCCTTCCGCCGTCGAGGTCATGTTCAGGCATTTGGCGAGGTTGGCCACCGCCTGCACGATGGCGAGCGGCTCGGCGCCGTTCGACAGGTCCTGGATGAACGAGCGGTCGATCTTGATCTTGTCGAAGGGGAAGCTGCGCAGGTAGCTGAGCGACGAATAGCCGGTGCCGAAGTCGTCGAGCGCGACCTGCACGCCGAGCTTGCGCAGCTCGTGCAGCGTCTGCAACGTCGAGAAGGTGTTCTGCAACAGCACGGTCTCGGTGATCTCGAGCTGCAACCGGTGCGCCGGCATGCGCGTTTCCGCCAGCGCCGCGGTGACCACGCTCAACAGGTTGCGGTTGTTCAATTGCGCTGGCGAGAGGTTGACCGCGACCTTGATGTGCTGCGGCCAATCGACCGCCTCGTAGCAGGCGGCCTTGAGCACCCATTCGCCGAGCGGAACGATCAGCCCGGTCTCCTCCGCGATCGGGATGAAGTCGGCCGGAGAGATCAGCCCGCGCCTGGGATGCATCCAACGCAACAGCGCCTCGAAGCCGTTCACCTCGTTGGTCTCCAGATTGACCAGCGGCTGGTAGTGCAGCTCGAACTCCTTGCTGACCAGCGCCTTGCGCAGGTCCATCTCCAGCTCGCGCCGCGCCTTCATGCGGCTGTCCATCTCCGGCTCGAAGAAGCGATAGGTGCCGCGGCCGTCGGCCTTGGCGCCGTAGAGCGCCATGTCGGCGTTGCGCAAGAGCGCATCGCATTCGAGCGCGTCATAAGGCGCCACCGAAATGCCGATCGAGATGTCGGTGACGATCTGGTGGCCCTCGATCTGATATGGCTTCACGATCGAGTCGCGGATGCGCTTGGAGAGCGCGGCGGCGTCGGTCGGCTGCTGCATCTGCGTCATGATGATGGCGAACTCGTCGCCGCCGAGGCGGGCGACGGTGTCCGGCTCGCGCGTGCAGCCGCGCAGCCGGTCGCCGACCAGCTTGAGCAACTCGTCGCCGATCGGGTGGCCGAGCGCGTCGTTGACGCTCTTGAACTGGTCGAGGTCGAGGCAGAGCACGGCCAGGCATTCGCCGCGCTTGACGCGCTTCAACTCGTGCTCGAGCCGCTCGCGCAGCATCATGCGGTTGGGCAGGTCGGTGAGCGCGTCGTGGCGCGCCATGTGCGCGATACGTTCCTCGGAGCGCGCGCGCTCGGTGATGTCCTCGTGCGTGGCCAGCCAACCGCCGTCGGCGATCGGCTTCGAGGCGACCATGAAGGCGCGCCCGTCGGGCAGGTTGACCGTGTCGCTGTGGGTGGCGCCCTGCGCCATGCCCTCCTTCAGCCGCTCGACATAATCGTCGGCGTCGCCGATGAAGGTGCCCGTGGCGATGCGCTGGGCGAGCAGGTCGCGCAAAAAGCAGCCGGGCTTGGCGTCCTCGGCCGACAATCCGTACATCTCGATGTAGCGCTGGTTGCAGAAAATCAGGCGCGTTTCCGAATCGAACATCAACACGCCTTGCGACATGTTGTTCAAGACGGTGTGCAGCATCGCCTCGTCGTGCCGCGAAATATGCGGAAATTGCAAAACTTCCGCGGGCACAGGCTGCGGCCGGGTCCGATCCATTAGGGCGCTCCCTCAAGCAACCCTCCCCCGTCGAACGGTACATGCTTAGGGGCGGTGTCTTGGGAACCATTGAAGGAAATGCGGCCGGTTTGATTAAAACGCGAAACGATCGCCGAGCCTGCGTCTGTCGCGCAGCATACTTTGCAAAGGCAGTCTCCGCCGCGCCGATCGCGGGCGCGGCGGAGGACTTTCAATCAGACCACGCGCAAGATTTCCCAGCGCGAGGAGCCGGAGACGACGTAAGGCTCGAGCTCCTTGCTCCATTGCTTGTGCGCGTCGAGCTTGCCGATGGCGGTGAAGAAGTCGTCCAACTGGGCGAGGCTCTCCACCGCATGATGGACCTCGAGCGTCGCCTCGCGCGCGCCGACCGAGCCGGTCAGCAGCTTCGCGTCCATCTTGTCGGTGCCGGCCTTTGAGCCGACATCGCGCAGCCAGCGCTGCATCAGCTCGACCACGGTCTGCTTGTGGCCGAAACGGGCGTCGATTTGCCAACGAGCGATGAGCATGGTTCGTCTCCTCACTCGTCCCAGGCCTGCACGACGGTCTGCCGCGCGATCTTGCCGTCCTTCAGGTCGCAGATGGCGAGGCAGAGCACCTGCGCGCCGTCGGGATAGGCGCAGGCCTGGCTGAAGGCGAGTTGGTTGGCCGCGGCGACGCTGGTCTCGACCTTGTGCGTCATCGCGCGGCTGCAGATGTCGTCCCAGAAGGCGCCGATGGCGGCGCGGCCTTTCACCTCGCGCGGATGGCTGGGCGGATTGTTGCGGTCGACGATGCGCAGCAGCGCGTCGTCGGCGTAGAAGCCGGTCAGCATGCGGCCGTCGCGGGTCTCGATCGCTTTCTTGAGCGCGGCGCCGGTGACGGTGGCGGTCTTGGCGTCCATGGTGGTCTCCTGATGGTGGGGGGTGGCCGCTCCCGCGATGCGCGGGAGCGGGAATGCGGAGGCATTACTTCTTCGCGGTCTTCGCCTTTTCGCCGGCCAACCGCAGCACGGTGTCGGTCTCGCGCTTGAATCCGTCGAGATCGACCTGCATGCCGTTGAGCACCGTGCTCCAGTGCCGCACGATGGCGGCCATGGCGACGGTCTCGCGGATCTCTTCGTCGGTGGCGCCGTTCGCTTTGGCGGCGGCGGTGTGGAAGTAGACGCAGTAGTGGCATGGAATCTGCGCGGCCACGGCGAGGCCGAGCAATTCCTTGGTCTTGCCGGAGAGCTTGGTGTTGGGATTGAGCTGGACCGTCTTGAACTCGGCCCAGGCGCCGGCGACGCCTTCCTCGGGGAACATCTTGAAGAAGCTCGGCACCGCGCCGAGCGTCTGCTCGATGTCGCGGTAGGTCGCTTGCGCGGAGTCGTCGGCGGCTTTGGCCTGGCCGAAAGTGCCGATGGCGAGGCCGGCGGCGAGGGTGAGTGCGGTGAGTGTCTTCATGGCTGTCTCCTCTCAGGTTTGGTTTACCCCGATAGGATGATGGATAGGCCAGGACGCACGGGCGCCGCTTCGCCCGAACGGCGCATGGGCGCGATGGCCCGTTCGGGCTAGGGCCGGGATCGCGCACTAGAGCCCGCGCGAGGGTGTTGCGCTGCCGATCAGCGCGGCGGCGGCGGCACGCGTCGGCAGATCGAGCTTGAGCAGGATATTGGCGACGTGCCGCTTGACGGTGTGGTCGCTGAGTTTGAGGCGGCCGGCGATGGCGGCATTGCTCAGGCCGGTGGCGACCAGCGTCAGCACCTCGCGCTCGCGCGCGCTCAACACGTCGAGGCCGGCGCCTTTGGCCGCGCGCGGCGCCGGCTCGAGATGCTGCTCGGTGACCACCGCGAGCACTTTGATCTCGCCGAGCAAGCCGTCGACCGCCATGCCGGCGCGCTCGGCGAAATGCAGGCCGGAGCCGGCGACCAGATCGTTGACGACGCCGGAGACCAGCACTTCGCCTGCTACCGCGCGCGCCGCCAGCCGCGCGGTCACGTGCAGCGAGCGGCCGCTGACGGTCTCCTGGTCGAGCTCGATCTCGCCGGTGTGCACGCCGCCGGCGAGCGCAAGGTCGAGCGCCTGGCCGGCATCGCGCAGCGCTGCCGCGCAACGCACGGCGCGCGCCGGCCCGTCGAAGCGGGCGACGATCTCCTCGGCGCCTGACGGCGCCAGATGGCCGCCATGGCGCGCGATGATCATCGCCGCAGCCTCGCGCAGCGCGGTCAGCCGCTCGCGCCATTGCCGATCGCCGAGTTTCGCCGCCGCGCGCTCGGGCTCGGCGAGCCGTGCCACCAGGAGCGTCGCCAGCACGCGCGTCGGCTCGGGGGCGCGGCGGACGCCGGTGAGGAATTCCTCGATCTCGTCGACCACGCGGTCGACATCGCCGGTCCACACCGGATGATCGCGGCCGGGCATTTCGACCAAGCGCGCGCCACGGATCTTCTCCGCCAGATAGCGGCCGCCGGCGAGTTTGACGCGCGCGTCGTTTGACCGATGCAGCACCAGCGTCGGCACGCGGATCGCCGCCAGCACGGAGCGCACGTCGATCGCCGCGTTCATGCGCGCCAGCGCGACCGCGGCCGTGGGGCTCGCCGACAGCCGCTCGTAGCGGCCCCACCAGTTCTTGAAACGCTCGTCGCCATCCGGCGCAAAGCGCACGGCGCTGGCGCCGGTACCCCAGCTCTGCTCGATGCCGCCGATGAATTCCTCCAGCGCCTCGCGGCTCATCACCCAGCTATGGAAATGCGCGTAGGCGCCGTAGAGGATGAGCGCGCGCGTGCGCTTGGGATAGGTGGCGGCGAACAAAGCGGCCATCGGGCCGCCCTCGGAAGCGCCGAGCAGCGCGGCGCGGCCCGAGCCGGCGGCGTCCAGCACCGCGCGCACGTCGTCCATGCGCGTTTCCAGCGAGGGCAGATGATGCGCGTCGACGCGGTCGCTCAGGCCGGTGCCGCGCTTGTCGAACATGATCAGCCGAGTGAAGCCGCCCAGCCGCTTCATCAGATGGGCGAAGCCGGGGTCTTCCCACTGCACGTCGAGATTGGAAATGAAGCCGGGCACGAAGACGAGATCGAGTGGGCCGTTGCCGACGACCTGATAGGCGATACGCGCGTCGCCGCTGGTCGCGTAACGGGTCTCCGGCAGTGCCACGGCGTCGCCCTCACCAAGGCAGATATAGCTGTCACTATATGTGCCGCGGCGGGCGCTGCCTACTCGACCGCGACCACGTCGCGGCCGATCGGCCATAGCGCGAGCCCGGCGAGCTTCAAGTGCGCCCAGGCGAAGGGTATGCCGACGATGGTGACCGCAAGCAGAAGGGCGGTGATCAGATGGCCGAGCGCCAGCCACCAGCCGGCCAGCACAAACCAGATCAGATTGCCGAGCAGGCCGAGCGGGCTCACGCCGATGCCGGCCTCGCGCGTGACCACGGTGTTGCCGAAGGGCAGCAGCGTGTAGGTCGCGATGGTGAAGGCCGCGCGCGCCCATGGAATGCCGACGATGGTGATCGCCATGATGACGGTGGCGAAAAGCCAGGCCACCGCCATGTGCAGGCCGCCGAAAACGATCCACAGCACGTTCAAGAGCAGGCTTCCGGCGCGCATAGTATCTCCGTCGGGCGCGAATTGCGCCTGACGTCAGATAAGAACGCGCCCGCGTTTTGCCATGTGTCTGGCGCGGGCAAACTGCGAGATGAACGTGTGATTTACTTTGCCTGTGCGCCGGATTTCTTCACCAGTGCCGCCCACTTGGTCTCCTCGCGGTCGATGTCGGCGGCGTATTCGTCCGGCGTGGTAGGCAGCGGCTCGGCGCCCTCGGTCGCGATGTGCTTCTTCACCGTCTCGTCGGTAAGCGCGCCGCGCAGCGCGGCGTTGAGCTTGTCGACGATCGGCCGCGGCGTGCCGGCCGGCGCGACGATGCCGTAGTGCAGGACCGCCTCGAAGCCGGGCAGCCCTTGCTCGGCCACCGTCGGCACGTCGGGAAACACCGGCGAGCGCTTCAAGGCGGTGACACCAAGCGCGCGCAGCTTGCCGTCCTTCACCAGCCCGATCGCCGGCGGCAGCGAGGAGAAGTAAATCTGCACGTGGCCGCCGAGCAGGTCGGTCAAGGCCGGGCCGGAGCCGCGATAGGGCACGTGCGTCATCTGGATGCCGGCCATCTCGGCGAACAGCACGGTGCCGAGATGGATGCCGCTGCCACGCCCGGCCGAGGCGTAAGACAGCTTGCCCGGCTGCGCCTTGGCGAGCGCGATCAGTTCCTGCACGTTGTGCGCCGGCACCGCGGGATTGACCAAGATAATGAGCGGGCTGGTGGCGATGAGGCCGACCGGGGCGAAATCCTTGCGCGGGTCGTAGCCGACATTGGCGTAGAGCGTCGGATCGATCGCCAGCGTGCCGGTGCCGCCGAGCCCGAGCGTGTAGCCGTCGGGCGCCGCCTTGGCGACCAGGCGGGTGCCGATCGAGCCGCCGGCGCCGCCGTGGTTCTCCACCACGACCGATTGGCCAAGCATCTTGCCCATCGGCTCGGCGACAGCGCGCGCCAGCACGTCGTTGCCGCCGCCGGCCGCGTAGGGAACCACAAGGGTAATTGGCCGGGTTGGATAGCCGGCCGCCGAATCCTCCGCGCGTGCCGCGACCGACCAAGCCGCCGCACCACCAAGAAGGGTGACGAAATCCCGTCGCCGCATCGGCTCCTCCGACGGGCTTAGGTTAGCCGACGGCCATGCGGCCGTCGACGCGGGGTGCTCGTTATCTTCGCGGCGGCCAGGCGAACGCGCGGCGGCCATGCAGGCCCCCGCCTAGTCGGCACTGGCGCGGCGCAGGATAATTGCTGCCATGTCCGATTCTGTTCCGTCCTCTCCGCCCGCCACCACCGTCCGCCCCACGCTCACCGAATTGTTCGTCGCCTTCGTGCAGGTGGCGCTGTCCGGCTTTGGCGGCGCGCTGCCCTGGGCGCGACGCATGGTGGTCGAGAAGAAGAAGTGGATGACGGCGGAGGAGTTCAACGAGGCCTTCGCGCTGTCGCAATTCCTGCCCGGGCCGAACGTGGTGAATTTCTCCGTCGTGTTCGGCGGCCGCTTCGGCGGCGCGCCCGGCGCGATGGTCGCCTTGGCCGGGCTGCTCGGTCCGCCCATGCTGATCGCCACGGTGCTGGCCGTGCTTTATGCGCAGTTCGGCGATCTGCAGACGATCGGCCGCATCCTTGCCGGCGTCACCGCGGCTGCGACCGGGCTGCTCATCGCGATGGTCGGCAAGATGGCGGCGCCGCTGTTCAAGCGGCTGTCCTGGGCACCGCTGGTGGCGGCCGCAGCCTTCGCCGGCGTCGCGCTGATGCACTATCCCTTGCCGCTGGTGTTCATCGTGCTCGCGCCGGTGAGCATCGCGATTACCTGGTTCTATCCGGTGACGCGATGAATTCGCCGCTCGTTTCCATCGCCGGCTATTTTGCGCTGCTCTCGCTGTTCGCGGTCGGCGGCGCCAATGCGGCGATCCCCGAAATGCACCGCGTCGCGGTCGACGTGATGCACTGGATGAGCGACAAGCAGTTCGCCGACAGTTTCGCCATCGCGCAGATGTCGCCGGGGCCGAACGTGATCATCGTCACGCTGATCGGTTATCACGTGGCCGGGCTTGCCGGCGCGGCGGTGGCGACGGTGGCCATGTGCGGGCCGACTTGCGCGGCAGCGTTCATCGTCTCGCGGCTGTGGGACCGCTTCAAACAGGCGCACTGGCGCATCGCGGTGCAGGGCGGCTTGGTGCCGGTGTCGCTCGGCATGATCGCGGCCAGCGCGTTCGTGCTTGCCCGCAGCGCCGACCACAGCGTGCTCGCGGCCGCCATCACTGTCGCGACGGCGGTGATCGGTTTCGCCACCCGGCTCAATCCGCTCTGGCTGTTTGCCGCCGGTGGCCTCTTGGGCCTCAGCGGCTGGCTCTAAAATCACGCCGCGGTTTTGACCCGCTGGCGACGCGGCGCCGGCGTGTCGGGAATGTCGCCGGCAATCCCTTGCTTTTGCGCATCGAGCAGCCCTCCTGCCGCCTGCGTCACCCCGGACCGGCAACGTTGCCGGCGCGTGTCCGGTTCTTGACGCTTGAAGGCTATGCCCGTTTTCCACCGGTTTCCGGCGGCACGGTTAAGGTAAACGGCGACCGTTGCGCGCAACCGCTTAAGGACAATCCCTGACTAGGCAAATTGGCGCAAAATCCGCATCTAGGCGGCATGCGCCATTCCGAAAAAAACTCACTGCGTCAGTGTCCGATTTGCCGCGTCGCCATGGTCCGCTCCGAAGCCGACTGGGTCTGCCTGCAATGCGGCAGCTCGATCGGCGTGGGCAAGAGCGATACGCCGGAGAGCGGCATCGAGCCGGCGAAGGCCGCGCCGCGGCGGCTTTAAACAGGGCCGCTCGCGGCGTTGTCTACCAGATCGTCAGCTCAGACTTCGGCTTCCGAAGGCGTGGCGGGCACCGCCTGCACGCGCGGTCCCCATTTCATGCGCCGCAGCCAGAGCACCACCTGCACGATGATCAGCAGCGCGGACAGGCCGACAAACAACGTGCTGATCGGATGATTCCGGATGTCGACGAACACCCAGATGTCGCCGCGCGAGATCAACATGGCGCGGCGGAAATTCTCCTCGAAGCGCGGGCCGAGCACGAAGCCGAGCAGGATCGGCGCGGGGTGGAAGCCGAGCAGCAGCAGGATGTAGCCGAAGACGCCGATGACGAGCGTCAGGCCCACCTGGAACATGTCGTTATTGGCGCCGTAGACGCCGATGCAGACGAAGAACAGCGCGCTCGGATAGAGATACTTGTACGGCACCGCGAGCATCTTCACCCACAGCCCGATCATCGGCACGTTGAGCACGACCAGCATGATGTTGCCGATCCAGAAGCTGGCGATCAGGCCCCAGAAGATGTCGGGGTGCTGACTGATCAGCTGCGGCCCGGGCACGATGCCCTGGATCATCAGCGCGCCGAGCAGCAGCGCCATAACGGTGTCGCCGGGAATGCCCAGGCTCATCGTCGGGATGAAGTCGCCCTGCACCGAGGAATGCGTTGAGGCCTCGGGGCAGGCGACGCCTTCGATCGCGCCGGTGCCGAACTTCTCCGGATTGCGCGAGATCTTCTTCTCGGTGGCGTAGGAGACGAAGGAGGCGATGGTCGGCCCGGTGCCCGGGATCAGCGCGCACAGGCTGCCGATCAGCGTGCCGCGGATCCACGGGCCGATCGACTTCTTGATGTCCGCGCCGCTGGGCCAGAGATCGCGCACCTTCACGTTGGAGTACTTGGTGTCGAACGTGACGTTCTGGTTCACGCTCTTCATGAACTCGGCGATGCCGAAGACGCCGAGCGCGAGCGCGACAATCTCGACGCCGTCGTAGAGCTCCATGATGCCGAAGGTCAGCCGAGGCGTGCCGGTCTCGATGTCGGCGCCGCAGATGCCGATGATCAGGCCGAGCACGGTCATCGCCACGCCCTTGAGCGGCGAGCCGCGCGCGAGCGTCGAGCCGGCGAGCAGCCCGAGCAGCATCAGCGAGCAGACTTCGGACGGGCCGAACTTAAGCGCGACGCTGACCAGGATCGGCGCGAGGAAGATCATTTCGGTGATGCCGAAACTTGCGCCGATGAACGAGCCGATCACCGTGATGCCGAGTGCGGTGCCGCCCTTGCCCTGTTTGGTCAATGGGTAGCCGTCCAAACATGTGACCGCGTGCGGTGGATGGCATGGCAAATTGAGCAGGATCGAGCAGATCGCGCCGCCGTATTGCGCGCCGTAATAGACGCCGGCGAGCATCAGGATCGCCGCCACCGGCTTCATGCCGAAGGTCAGCGGCAGCAGGATCGAGATGGTGGCAACCGGGCCCATGCCCGGCAGCACGCCGACCATGTTGCCGACGAGCACGCCGACGAAGCACCAAAGGATGTTGTGCGGCTCGAGCGCGACCGAGAAGCCGTACCAGAGATCCTGCAGGGCGGTTTCGATCATACGCCGCCCCAGGTCAGCACAGGCATGGCGATCTTCAACAGATAGTGGAACAGGATCACGCCGAACACGGTCACCGAAGTGGAGAGGATCAGCGCACCTTTAAACGTCGTCTGGCGGTCGCCGAGCGAGGCGATGAAGACGCAGGCGAAGGTCGCCGGCAGCATGCCGCCGTAGCGGCCGAGCAGGATGAAGGCCGCCGGCCCGGCGATGATGCAGAGCCAGCCGCGCCATTCGGCATGCGGCAGGGATCGCGCCTCGGAGGTGTCGCTGGTGCCGGCAGTCACGGCGATCAGAAAGCCGAGAAAGACGAGAATGGCGCCAAGGGCGATCGGGAAATAACCCGGGCCCATGTGTTGCAGGGAGCCGATCTGATAATTGGTCCCATCGTGGGCCGCGATCAGCCCAATCAGGATCATCAGCGCGCCAGCGTAATAGTCGCGCTTTAGATGGAGCAAATAGCGCATATTGCTTTGTCTTCCGAGGCGTTCATCCCATCCGGCATCTAGATATGCCGGGGCTGCGGCGGTCAAGTTTCGAGGGCGACTTTATCGAAAAGAAATACCGGCTGGGAACCCGGCCGGCGCGGAATATTGCGGTCACAATGGCCGCTTTTCTCCATTGGGGCCATCCTCCCGTTGCGTCTGCATTCGTTGCACTGCAGCGCATTAACGCGCTGCCGGCTGCGGCGTTTGGCCGCCAAGCCGGGGCTCAAGTCATCGTCGCGGTCAATTTTCCGCGATTGCCTATTCCAGCGAGAGCGGTGCTTTGCAGTGCAGTCAGGCGTAAACCTTAAAGTGAGCGGGAGGGGAAAAACCCCTAGCCGGTGGCGGCGCTGATGGACAGCGTGCCGAAAACCAGAACCGCGGTCATGACCGAGAAGATGGTCATGTTGACGTCCCAGCGGCGCGAGATGATCGGCACCGGGGCGGCAAAGGGCAGGTAGCCGTTCTCGTCATAGGCCGCGCCGCCGTAGAGCGGCATCGCCAGCGCGGCGGCGAAGAAGGCGAGGTAGACGACCGCGCCCATGGCGGCGGCGAGGTAGAGCCGCTCGGTGGCGTAGGCGCCCGGCCACCAGATCAGCGCGAGCGCGATCAGGCCGAAGCCGACATAGCTCGAGATCTGCCAGACCACGTGGAAGCGGGCGTGCGGCGTCCACTTCGGATTGGTCGCATGCGTCTTGTTGAAGTCGGCGAACACCGTCGCCAGCCCATAAGCCAGCGTTACCAGCGTGAGCAAAACGCGGGCGAGCAGGTTCGAGTCGATGCTCAACATGGCATGTCTCCTCTGTTCGTGGTGCCGCGATCAGCAGCGCGTCAGTCCACCTTGATGTTGGCGTCCTTGATGATGCGGCGGTACTCGTCGTTCTTCTGTTTGATGAAGGCGGCGAAATCCTTGCCGCACAGTGGCGATGGGTAGAGGCCGAGACCGGTGAGCTTCGCTTCGACCGCGGGCACCTTCAGCGCCGCGGTGAACCAGTCGCTCAGCTGCGCGATATTTTTCGCCGGCGTCTTGGCGGGGGCGAGCAGGCCGAGCCAGACCTCGGATTCGTAGCCCGGGTAACCGGATTCGGCGACGGTCGGCACGTCGGGCAGCGGCTTGATGCGTTGGCGCGACGATGTCGCCAGCGCGCGCAGCTTGCCGGCTTTGAGCTGCTCGGCGGCTTCCGAATAATTGACCAGCGCCGAGGTGACGTGCTCGCCGAGCAGGGCGTTCACCGCCGGCGCGCCGCCGGTGTACGACACGAAGATCATGTTGACCTTGGTCACGCGCTTGAACTGCTCGACGGCGATGTGCTGCGTGGTCGCTGGGCCGAGCGCGGCCAGACTGAGCGTGCCCGGCTTCTCGCGCGCCGCCCCGATCAGGTCGCCGATCGTCTTGTACGGCGAATTGGCCGGCACGACGAAGATCATCGGCGAGGAGACCAGATTGCACACCGGCTCGAAGCTCGCCACCGGATCGTAGGTCACCTTGCGCAGGATCGGATTGATCACCACCGAATTGGAGGCGACCACGACGGTGTTGCCGTCCGGCGGGGCGCGCGCGGTCAGGTCGTAGGCGATCGAGGCGCCGGCGCCGGGGTGGTTTTCGACGATGATGTTTTCGCCGGTCGATTTGCCGATCTGGTCGGTCAGGATGCGGGCGAGAACGTCGGCGGCGCCGCCGGGCGGGAACGGGATGATCACCCGGGCCGATGTGCCGGCCGCCGCGGCCGGGCCGTTCAAGGCTGGCAGGCCGGCGGCGAGCAGAGCCGCCGCCAACGTCAGAAGTCCGCGCTGCAGGATGTTCATTGGATTCGTGCCCCCCCTCACAAAAGCCAACTTCCCCGGCGGAAACTCTATACCGGCGCTGGCTTGCCGGTAAGCCGCCGGGGGCGGGTCGCGCGTGCAGGGAGAGCCGAGGTCGGGTTTTCCCCAACCAGCCTCGCCATTTCTCGCCCGCTGCACTTATATCCTCGAGATCGTGCGGCATGGCGGTTTGCGCCCCGCCGCCGATTGCCGTTTAGTCGTTGGACGCGCGCCGAATCGCGTGGAACCGCCGCCATGCGCCAATATCTCGATCTGATGGAGCATATCCTCGCCGACGGCGTGGAAAAGCGCGACCGCACCGGCACCGGCACGATCTCGGTGTTCGGCCATCAGATGCGCTTCCGGCTCGCCGACGGCTTTCCACTGCTCACCACCAAGAAGCTGCATCTCAAGTCGATCGTCTACGAGCTGCTCTGGTTCCTCGCCGGCGACACCAACATCAAATACCTGAACGAGCACGGCGTGCGCATCTGGGACGAGTGGGCGGACGAGCGCGGCGATCTCGGCCCGGTCTACGGCCACCAGTGGCGCTCGTGGCCGGCGCGCGACGGCACCACCATCGACCAGATCGCCAACGTGATCGCGATGATCAAGCGCAATCCGGATTCGCGGCGGCTGATCGTCACCGCCTGGAATCCGGCCGACGTCGACAAGATGGCGCTGCCGCCCTGCCACTGCCTGTTCCAGTTCTACGTCGCCAAGGGCAAGCTCTCCTGCCAGCTCTACCAACGCTCGGCCGACGTCTTCCTCGGCGTGCCGTTCAACATCGCCTCTTATGCGCTGCTCACGTTGATGGTGGCGCAGGTGACCGGCTATGAGCCGGGCGAGTTCATCCACACCTTCGGCGACGCGCATCTTTATTTGAACCATGTCGAGCAGGCGAAGCTGCAGCTCTCGCGGCTGCCGCGCGCGCTGCCCATCATGACGCTCAATCCAGCGGCGAAGGACATCTTCGCCTTCCGCTACGAAGACTTCACCCTGCGCGACTACGACCCGCACCCGCACATCAAGGCCGAGGTGGCGGTGTGACGGAAAACAGTCGCACGGCTTATCCCCCGTCATGGCCGGGCTCGTCCCGGCCATCTACGCCTTGTTTATCTGTTGCGAAGGCGTGGATGCCCGGCACAGGGCCGGGCATGACGAGTAAGTGGGTGGCGGTGTGAGCCTTGCCATCCGCCCGGCGCGGCGGGAGGACAGCGCGCTGATCTTTGCGCTGGTGCGCGAACTTGCCGACTACGAGAAGCTCGCGCACGAGGTCGACGCGACCGAAGCGCAGATCGCCGCCGCGCTGTTTTCCGATCCGCCGCGGCTTTATTGCGACCTCGCCGAATGGGAAGGCGACGCGGTCGGCTTCGCCGTCTGGTTTCTCAATTTCTCCACCTTCCGCGGCCGGCACGGGCTCTATCTGGAAGACATCTTCGTACGCCCCGCCTTCCGCGGCCGCGGCATCGGCAAGGCCTTGATGACGCGGCTCGCGCAGCATTGCCTGGAGAACGGCTACGCCCGCTTCGAATGGGCGGTGCTCGACTGGAACGCGCCGTCGATTGCGTTCTATAAATCCATCGGCGCGCAGGTGCTCGACCAGTGGAAGATCTGCCGGCTGAGCGGCCACGCGCTGGCAAGCTTCGCAGGAGACGGATCGCGCGGCTGAGATCTCTGGGGGCGGCAATGGATAGGCTATCTGAACCCGAGGTGTGGCGCGATCTCTACGTGATGCTCGGCACCACGGCCGGCGCACTGATCGGCCTGTTGTTCATCGTCACCTCGCTGCACCTCGGCGACATCGTCAACAATCAGGCCTATCGGCTGCGCGCGCGCAACAACAGCCTCTATCTGCTCGCGCTGGTCATCGAAGCCGCGCTCATCCTGGCGCCGCAGCCGATGAAGGCGCTCGGCATCGAGCTGCTGCTGATCAGTCTGTTTCTGCTGCAGCTGCATCTGCGGATCATCTACAAGTTCTATCTGCGCAACCGGGCGCTCGGCGAACGCGGCGGCTTCCAGATCGGCAATGCGACCCGTTTTGTGACGAGCCGGATTCTCGGCGTCGCGGGCGGTATCGCCTTGATCATGGGCTTCTCTTGGGGTCTTTATCTTGAAACCGCCTGCTATCTGCTGTTTCTCACCTCCATCGTAATGAATGCGTGGTCGATCATGCTCGGCGTCGGCGAGGAAAAGGGCGCCACGCGGACAGGCTGAGATAAGGGCTTGGTGAAGTCAGCATGACGGATGCGAAGGCGGGAACAGGCAGGGCGAAGCCGAAGATCGTCATCGTCGTCGCGGTCGGCGAGAACGGCGTCATTGGCCGCGACGGCCAATTGCCCTGGCGGTTGAAATCCGATCTCGCCCATTTCCGCGCGCTCACCATCAACAAGCCGGTGGTGATGGGGCGCAAGACCTTCCAGTCGATCGGCAAGCTGCTCAAGGACCGCACCAACATCGTGGTGACGCGCGACAAGGACTTTTGCTCGCCGGGAATCATCGTGGCGGCGAACGTGCCCGAGGCGCTTGCGCTGGCGCGCGCCGATGCCGCCAAGCGCGGCGCCGCTGAGATCATGATCATCGGCGGCGCCGACATCTTCAACGAAACGCTGGCGATCGCCGATCGCTTGGAGATCACCCACGTGCACGCCTCGCCTGAGGGCGATGTGAAATTTCCGCCGATCGACTCCGCCGTCTGGAAACAAGTGTCCGAACGCGAGCATCCGCCCAGCCCGCAGGACAGCGCCGGCTTCACCGTCGCTGTTTATATGAGACGACAGGTGGGATGACCTCGCGGATTAGGTGTGTAAGGGTTGCGCCGCGAGCCACAAAAAAGATTATGGGAGGGCACTAATGAGGATCGCGCGGCGTCGTTTCATCAAAGCGGCAGGTCTGGTGGTGGCGAGCGGCATCGCGCCGCGCCTGGCGGCGCCGGCTTTCGGCCAGTCGAAATGGCCGGAGCGGCCCGTGCGCATCATCGTGCCGCTGGCGCCCGGCGGGGCCATCGATTTCGTGGCGCGCCAATGCGGCGGGGCGCTGACCAACCAGCTCCAGCAGCAGTTCTACGTTGAGAACCGCACTGGCGCCGGCGGCACCATCGGCATGGACACGGCGATGAAGAGCGCGCCGGACGGCTACACCATCCTGATCACCAATGATAACGCGGCGAGTGCGCCGCACATTCTCAAGCTCAGCTATGACTATACGGAAGTGCTGCTGCCAATCATCGACATCGCGCATCAGCCGCAGGTTTTCGCCGTGCATCCTTCGCTCGGCGTCAACTCGGTCGCCGAATACGTTGCCTACGCGAAGAAAAATCCGGGTGTCGGGTTTGCCAGCTCGGGCGTCGGCACCAACCAGCACGTGATCGGGCTGTGGTTCGCGCGCGAGGCCGGCATCACGCTCGAGCACGTGCCTTATCGCGGAGCCGGCCAGGCGGTCGGCGATCTGCTCGCCGGGCATGTGAAGTCCGCCTTCCTCGGCCCGACCGCGCTGATCGCGCACCACAAAGCCGGGGCGATCAAGATCATCGCGCAGAGCTCGGCCAAGCGCGCGCCGACGCTGCCGGATATCCCAACGCTGGAGGAGTCCGGCTACAAGGGCCTGGTGCTCGAAGCGTGGTATGCCGCCTTCGGGCCGCCGAAAATGGCGCCGGAACTGATCGCGCAGATCAACGCCGCCTTCGAGAAGTCTCTCACCGACGCCAAGGTGCTGGAGAACTTCACCAATGGATCGCTGGAGAAGATCGGCGGCAGCCCGGAGCAGCTCGGCAAGCTTGCCCGCGCCGACTCGGAAAAGTACGCCAAGCTGGTGAAAGAGCTGAATATCGTGGCGGGATAAGGCGCGAGGGCGGAATTGCGCGACATTGCGGTGCGTTGTAACCGTCCGTCGCCTCCCCTATAACCCCTCCCGAAAAGGCCGCCGGCCCCTCTGGGCGCGGCGCCGGGAGATCAATTTCATGCCATGGACGAACCAGGGTGGCGGTGGCGGCGGCGGCCCTTGGGGCTCGGGCGGCGGCAAGGGCCCCTGGGGCTCCGGACCGCAGCAGCAGGGTCCCACGCCCCCCGATCTTGAGGAAATTCTTCGCCGCGGCCAGGACCGCCTGCGCCGCTTCCTGCCCGGCGGCAGCCTCGGCGGCCGCGGCTTCGTGCTGCTGGCGCTGGCGGCGATCGCCCTGTGGGGCTTCTCCGGCTTCTTCCGCGTCGAGCCGGACGAGCTCGGCGTGGTCATGCGCTTCGGCAAGGAAGTACGCGAGGTTCAGCCGGGCCTGAATTATCACCTGCCCTATCCGGTCGAGACGGTGCTCACGCCGAAGGCGCTGCGCGTCAACAAGATCGACATCGGCATGCGCGAGGTGGAGAGCGCCACCCGCCGCACCGGCGGCACCACCACGCGCGACGTGCCGGAAGAGAGCCTCATGCTCACCGGCGACGAGAACATCGTCGACGTCGATTTCTCGGTGCTGTGGAAGGTGAAGCCGACCGGCGTCGGCGACTTCCTGTTCAACATCCAGAATCCGGAAGGCACGGTGAAGGCGGTCGCCGAGAGCGCCATGCGCGAGGTGATCGGCCATTCCGAAATCCAGCCGATCCTCACCGGCGCGCGGCAGACCATCGAGACCGCGGTGCAGGATCTGATGCAGCGCACGCTCGACCATTACGGCGCCGGCATCGTCGTGCAGCAGGTGCAATTGCAGAAAGTCGATCCGCCGCAGCAGGTGATCGAGTCGTTCCGCGACGTGCAGAAGGCGCGCGCCGACCTTGAGCGCGCGGTCAACGAGGCGCAGACTTACGCCAACCGCGTCGTGCCGGAGGCGCGCGGCAAGGTGGCGCAGATCACGCAGGCCGCCGAGGCCTACCGTCAGCAGACGGTGGCGGAGGCGACCGGCCAGACCTCGCGCTTCCTGCAGATCTACGAGCAGTACAAGAAGGCGCCCGACGTCACCCGCTTGCGCATGTATCTGGAGACGATGGAGCGCGTGCTCGGCTCATCCAACAAGGTGATCCTCGACTCCAATAATGGCGCGCAGGCCGTTCTGCCTTATCTGCCGCTCGGTGAATTGTCGTCCACAACGCCGCCCCGCCCGCGCGTGACCGGCCAGCAGCAGGGGGACGGGCAATGAGGCTTAATTTCCTCGGCGGCGTCATCGCCGTCATCGCGGTCGCCGCACTGATCGTCGCCTACTCCTCGCTGTTCACCGTCTATCAGACGCAGCAGGCGCTGGTGCTTCGTCTCGGCAGCCCGCTGCCGCCGATCACCGAGCCGGGCCTGCACGTGAAGGCGCCGTTCATCGATACCGTCGTCTATATCGACAAGCGCATCCTCGACCTCGAGGCGCCGGCGCAGGAATTGATCGCCTCCGACCAGAAGCGGCTGGTGGTCGACGCCTTCGCCCGTTATCGGATCAAGGATCCGCTGCGCTTCTATCAGACGCTCGGCTCGATTACCGGCGCCAATTCGCAGCTCGCCATCCTGCTCAACTCGGCGCTGCGCCGCGTGCTCGGCGAGGTCACCTTCACCCACGTGGTGCGCGATCAGCGCGCCGAGCTGATGGCGCGCATCCGCCAGCTGGTCGATGCCGAGGCGGAAGGCTACGGCATCGAGGTGGTCGACGTGCGTATCCGCCGCGCCGATCTGCCCGAGCAGAACAGCCAGGCGGTCTACCTGCGCATGCAGACCGAGCGGCAGCGGGAGGCGGCCGAGTTCCGCGCGCAAGGCACCCAGCGCGCGCAGGAGATTCGCTCGCGCGCCGACCGCGAGGTCACCGTGCTGGTGGCCGAGGCGAACTCCAAGTCGGAGCAGATCCGCGGCGAGGGCGATGCCCAGCGCAACAAGATTTTCGCCGACGCCTTCAACCAGGATCCGGACTTCTTCGCCTTTTACCGCTCGATGCAGGCCTACGAGAACGGGCTGAAGCCGAACGATACGCGCTTCCTGCTCAAGCCGGACAGCGCCTTCTTCCGCTTCTTCAACGATCCGAAGGGCCAGCCGGCGCCGCCCGCGCCGGCGCCCGGCAAGTAACGAAAAACCGTGCGCGGCCCGGCATGACCGATTTTTTGGCCGCGCTCGGGCTGGTTTTCGTCATCGAAGGACTTATCTTCGCGGCGTTCCCGGCCCAGGCGAAGAAGGCGATGGAAAGCGTCCTGGAGACGCCGGACACCACCTTGCGCCTGATCGGATTGGGCGCCGCGGTGATCGGGCTTGCCGTCGTCTGGCTGGTACGCGGTTAAATCCGCTGATTTTACCGGCACTCAGCGGCTCGCCGGGTGTTGATTGCGTTGCCCTTGAATCGCCGCGATGTCAGGGGCAGTGTCGGAACGAATCCTTTCCCCAGGAGATAAGACGCCCATGGGCGCATTCTTCTTCAGCACGCGTGCCGGCCGTGACGGCTGGCGCGCCGGTTTGGCCGTTATTGCCGCCGCTCTGGTGATGGTGCCGGCGCTGGCCGCGCCAGCCTTTGCCCGCGGACCGGAGAACATCGCCGACGTCGCCGAGCAGGTCATCGACGCCGTGGTCAACGTCTCTACCAAGCAGTCGGTGGATTTGCGCGGCGGCGTTCCCAACCTGCCGCCGGGCTCGCCGTTCGAGGACTTCTTCGACGAGTTCTTCAAGAACCGCCGCGGCCAGAACGGCGACCAGCCGCCGGTGCAGCGGCGCGTCAACTCGCTCGGCTCCGGCTTCATCATCGATTCGAGCGGGCTGGTGGTGACAAACAATCATGTCATCGCCGACGCCGACGAGGTCAACGTCATCCTCAACGACGGCACTACGCTGAAGGCGATCATCGTCGGCCGCGACGTGAAGACCGATCTGGCGCTGCTCAAGGTGGATTCGCCCAAGCCGCTGAAGGCGGTGAAGTTCGGCGATTCCGACAAGCTGCGTCTCGGCGAATGGGTGATCGCGATCGGCAACCCGTTCAGCCTCGGCGGCACGGTCACCGCCGGCATCGTCTCGGCGCGCAACCGCGACATCCAGTCCGGTCCCTACGACAATTACATCCAGACCGACGCCGCCATCAACCGCGGCAATTCGGGCGGCCCGCTGTTCAACCTCAACGGCGAAGTGATCGGCGTGAACACCGCCATCATCTCGCCGTCCGGCGGCTCGATCGGCATCGGCTTTGCGGTGCCGTCGAAGACGGTGATGCCGGTGATCGAGCAGCTGCGCGAGTACAAGGAAGTGCGCCGCGGCTGGCTCGGCGTGCGCATCCAGCAGGTCAATGACGAGATCGCCGACAGCCTCAACGTGAAGCCGCCGCGCGGCGCGCTCGTCGCCGGCGTCGACGACAAGGGCCCGGCCAAGCCTGCGGGTATCGAGCCGGGCGACGTGATCATCTCCTTCGACGGCCGCGAGATCAAAGAGATGCGCGATCTGCCGCGCATCGTCGCGGATACGGCCGTCGGCAAGGAGGTCGAGGTCGTCATCATCCACAAGGGCAAGCAGGAAACCCGCAAGGTCAAGCTGGGCCGCCTCGACGAGGGCGGCGAGACCAAGCAGGCCTCGCTCGACAAGAAGGACAACCCTGCGCAAGAGAAGCCAGTGGTGAAGAAGGCGCTCGGCCTCGACCTCGCCGATCTCACCGACGCGCTGCGCAAGGAGCACAAGATCAAGGATACCGTGAAGGGCGTGCTGATCACCGGCGTCGACATCAATTCGCCGGCGGCGGAGAAGCGGCTCACCCCCGGCATGGTGATCGCCGAGGTGCAGCAGGAGCCGGTGGCGACCGCCGCCGAGCTGCAGCAGCGCATCGACAAGCTGCGCCAGGCCGGCAAGAAGTCGGTGGTGCTGCTGGTGATCTCGCCCGACGGCGATCCGAGCTTCGTGGCGCTGAGCCTGCAGTAATCCAGCCGTCCAAAATCGTTTGCCGTCATCACCGGGCCGGCGCGGAGCGCCGTGACCCGGTGATCTCGTTCAGGAGGGCACCGCTGTGCATCCCTAAGCGGGATGGCCGGGACAAGAGGGCGTTCACGCCCGTCTTCGACGGGCTATGCCCGGCCATGACGGGTCATTTACTTGTCCACGAATTCGTCTTTGCGGTACCCCTGCACGTAAAGCAAGGCAGTGAGATCGGCGCGGTCGATGCGCGCGGGCGCGGCGGCGGCGACCCTCGGCTTGGCGTGATAGGCGATACCGAGGCCGGCCTCCGCGATCATGTCCATGTCGTTGGCGCCGTCGCCGATCGCCATGGTGGCTTGCTTGGCAAGGCCGAGTTCTTGCCGCAACTCGATCAGCGCCGCGCGCTTGCCGTCGCGGCCGAAGATCGGCTCGGCCACTTTGCCGGCGAGCTTATGGCCGTCGACCACGGTCAGCGCGTTGGCGCGCGCTTCGTCGAAGCCGATCATCGCCGCGATGCGGTCGGTGAAATGCGTGAACCCGCCGGAGACCATGCAGGTGCGGGCGCCGTTCTTGCGCATGGTCGCCACCAGCGTGCGCGCGCCGGGCGTCAGTCTGATGCGGTCGCGCAGAACCTCCTCGATCACCGCGACCGGCAGCCCCTCGAGCAGGGCGACGCGTTCGCGCAGCGCCGGCTCGAAGGCGATCTCGCCGCGCATGGCCCGCTCGGTGATCGCCGCCACATGCGCTTTCAGCCCGACATAATCGGCGAGTTCGTCGATGCATTCCTGCTGGATCATGGTCGAATCCATGTCGGCGAGGAACAGTTGCTTGCGCCGATGGGCCGCGGGTTGCACCACGACGTCGATCGCCGCATCGGCGGCGGCGCGCAGGCGTTCGGCCAGCGCGCGTTGGTCGAACGGCGTTTCCGCGCTAAAGGGAATGTCGGCGGCGTCGTCGCCAAGCGGTTGCGTCGCGTCGGCAGCGGGCAAAACCGCCCGCACGCGCGGGGCGGCGGCGAGCGCATGGGGACCGATCAGGGTGGCGACATGAGTCATGGCGATTGAGGGCGCGGATAGAGCGATGCTTATTGCAGGGCCGACCGCCAGCGGCAAGTCGGCGCTCGCCCTGCAGCTCGCCGAAGCGCTCGGCGGCGTCGTCATCAATGCCGATTCCATGCAGGTCTACCGCGACCTGCGCGTGATCACGGCGCGGCCAAGCGCGGCGGAGGAGGCACGCGTGCCGCATCGGCTCTATGGCCACATTGACGCGGCGGTCAACTACTCGACCGGACACTGGCTGCGCGATGTCGCCGCTGCGCTGCGTGAGGCCGCCGAACAGGGGAGGCTGCCGATCCTGGTCGGCGGCACCGGGCTCTACTTCAAGGCGCTCACCGCGGGGCTCGCCGCCGTCCCGACGATCCCGGCCGACGTGCGCGACCGCGTGCGTGCGCGCGTTGCGGCTGAAGGGGCGCCGGCGCTGCACGCCGAACTGATGCGGCTCGACCCGGCGACGGCAACGCGCATTACCGTCAATGACCGCTCGCGCATCTCGCGCGCGCTGGAAGTGGTGCTGGCGACCGGACGGCCGTTGTCCGATTGGCACCGCGAAGGACTGCCGCCGCTGGTCGAAGCGGCGCGCGCTGCCAAGGTGTTCATCACCTGCGAGCGCGCCGAACTGGTGCGGCGGATCGAGACGCGCTTTACCGCGATGCTCAAGGCCGGCGCATTGGATGAGGTGAGGGCGCTCGCCGCCCGCAAGCTCGATCCCTCGCTGCCGGCGATGAAGGCGCACGGCGTGCCCTGGTTGATTCGCCATCTCAACGGCGAGATATCGCTCGACGAGGCGGCGGCCGGCGCGGTGATGGACACGCGCCGCTACGCCAAGCGCCAGCTCACGTGGTTTCGCAACCAGATGACCGATTGGACGGCATCGACGTTGGCTGACGCATGCGCTGCGTTGCTAAAACAGTATAAGAAGCCCGATTAGAAAAATAGGTACGTCACATTAGCCAGGAGTTATTCATTCGCATTCAAGTTGGCATGTCGCGGATCGTATTCACGGTCGCACGACGCGTGAATTCAATTGCAAAAGGGGCAAGGTACATGCGAGTTCGTAAAATTGCCGCGGTAGCGGCTGCTTTGCTTGCCAGCGCGACGCTTGCGTTTGCCGCTGAGCACGCGACCAAGGACGAAGCTGTGGCGATGGTAAAGAAGGCCGTCGTCATGCTCAAGGCTGACGGGACGGAAAAAGGCTATGTGGCGATCAGCACGGTCGGCGGTGCGTTCACGGACCGCGATCTTTACGTGGTCGTCCTGAACATGGAAGGCGTTACGCTTGCGCACGGCGCCAACAGCAAGCTGATCGGGAAGAACCTGATGGCCATCGAAGACATCGACGGAAAGTACTTCGTCAAAGCCATGATCGAGAGCTCTCAGAAGCAGGCCTCGTTTTGGGAAGACTACAAGTTCACGAACCCGGTGACCAAGAAGGTCGAACCGAAAGAGATGTATTGCGAACGCCTCGACGCGACAATTGTTTGCGCCGGCATCTATAAATCTTAAAAAACGCGGACCGGCGGCCGCAGTCTCGACTGGTCGATGCATCCAGCTGCCGGCGACGAACGCTCCCCGCCGGCAGCGTGGGCTTGCGGCAAACGTCAGCCGATCTGGTTGCGCACCCCGATGCGCCGTTGGACCGAAGCGACACCCCAGGTAGCAAACGAGACAATCTTAAACTAAGCCAATAAAGCCGCATAAGAAGTTCGCGTTCTTGGTTTAGAAAAATTTTTAACAGTCGGCTTCAACGTACGCTTGTGCTGTTCGCGCGCGAACTCTTCGCGACGGGGGCGAAAGCCAAGGAGCCGGAAATGACGAAACACATTATCAGCGCTGCTCTTACGTTCTTTCTCTTCGCCACGCTGGCCTATGCGGGCGAATTCGCCACCAAAGATGAAGCCATGGCGATGGTGAAGAAGGCCACCGCCCTGATCAAGGCCGAGGGTGCGGACAAGGCCTACGCCAAATTCGACGACAAGGCCGGCGGCTTTACCGATCGGGACCTCTACGTCGTGGTCTATGGCCTCGACGGCAAGGTGCTGGCGCACGGCGCCAACGCCAAGCTGATCGGCAAGAACATGATCGACGTCCAGGACGTCGACGGAAAGTATTTCGTCAAGGAGCGCACCGAGATGGCGCGTAAGCAGGAATCGTTCTGGCAGGACTACAAGTTCGTCAATCCGGTGACCAAAAAAGTCGAGCCGAAGGAGATGTATTGCGAGCGGCTCGAGCAAACGGCGGTCTGCGCGGGCGTTTACCGGCTCTGAGCGGGGCGGGGCAATACCGCGAAAAGGAGCGAACGTCTTGTCCAATTTGTTGGCCAATCTGCCGGTGCGATGGAAGTTCCTCA